>Ga0075152_10003222_pt1 | contig 11465 bp, 8 predicted proteins | sample JI61114C2DNA_FD_70964 | JGI IMG/M metagenome (GOLD analysis project Ga0075152, IMG submission 70964) | Wastewater effluent complex algal communities from Wisconsin, to seasonally profile nutrient transformation and Carbon sequestration -... | ecosystem: Engineered > WWTP > Effluent > Algae...
GTGCTGCTAGGGCGCGCACCGCTCGGCTCGGGTCCATCCCAACCAGCGAGAGCGTGGCGTCGGGCCGCGCCGCGCGGATTAGCGGCCACACCTCAGTGCCGAACCAGAGTGCGGCTCGCTCGTTCGGCTCGTAGTTGAAGACACCACAGAAGACCACATCCGGCGTACGCACCGACGGCGCCTTCGGCCGGAACGTCTCGACGTCGATCCCGTTCGAGAGCACCTCGACCGTGGCCGACGGATTCACCGCGAGCATAGCGTCGCGCTCTCTGGCATTGACGACGAACGTGACGCGCGCCCTGCGGGTCGCCTCCTGTTCGAACGCGCGAAGTACCCGCGCCTCGCGCTGGTACACCCAGCGCAAGGGGATACGGGCCGTCTGGCCGAGTGTCTGCCACTTCTCGGAGTCGACGTCGACCATGTCGAGCACGAACGGCACCGTGTCGAGCGGCGCCTGCATGGCGAGCCGGGCCATCCCCGAGCAGTACGCGAGCACGACGTCCGGAGCGGCAGGGCTGGTCAGACGCGCCAGCGCCGCCGGCAGCTCGGGACTGTCGAGCAGGACATGCGTGAGCGGAGTCGACCCCGTGAGCGAGAGCGCCGCGTTCAGCAGCGTGCGCGGTCGCGATACGCGGGCGACCTCGACGCGCGCCGCCAGCGCGCGGACCTCGTCGGCCAGCCGGACCTCCTCGTCCGAGTGGACGAGTGACAGCACATCCACCGTGGCGTGCTTCGCGAGTTCCAGCAGCAGCCGGTAAGACCGGATCCGATCCCCTCGATTGGGTGGGAACGGCAGCCGATGGGTGAGGAACAGGATCCGCATCGACCTACAGCCAGACCTTGAGCAGCAGCTTGCCGGCTTTCGCGAGAAACGCCGGATGCGAGGGCAGCGCCGCGCGGCCGGACAGGACCAGGCGCTGGCGCATCGGCGTGGGCACGCGCGCCAGGAGACCGAGCAGCGCGTGGAAGTAGAGGTCCCGTGCGGCGACGGTGATATCCGGTGACATCGGGTGCGCCTGGAGAAACGCGCGCCACAGCTCCGTGATCAGGTCGAGCCCGGCCAGGGCCTGCTCCTGCCCGGCGAACCGCGAGTTCCCGATCACCGCCTCGAGCGCCTCGTCTGTGACGTCATGCCCGAGGAGCTGTGTCATGTTCTCGCGCGCCAGCCGGAGACGGCTTCCCATCTGTCGCGCTTCCTGACGGCGGCTGACACCTTCCTCGCTCAGGCGGTAGCCCTGCAGCACGTCCGGCACCGACAGCACCTCGTCGGTCAGGACCAGTCTCGACCAGAGCTCGTAGTCCTCGACATGGGGCAGCCGCCCCGAGTAGCCGCCGAGTTCCCTGATACGGGCAGCCCGGAACGTCGTCGCCGAGTGTGCCAGGGGCGAGTTGAAGAGGAGCGCCCACCGTGTGGTGATCGCGTGCCCGGGGTACGCCCATGACCCGACCACCCGCCCATCGTCGGTGAGCAGCTGCACGGCGGCGCCGACCGCGGCCACGGAGGGATGGGCGTCGAGATAGCGGACCTGCGTCGCGAGCCGCTCCGGACGAAGCAGGTCGTCGGCGTCCTGCCGGGCGATGAACTCGCCGCGCGCCAGCCCCAGGCCCTCGTTGAGCGTTGCGACCAGGCCGAGATTCACGCCTCTGGCGACGAGCCGCACACGTGGGTCCGTGTAGCTGCGCACGATCGCCAGCGAGCCGTCCGAGGACCCGTCGTCCACGATCAGGAGTTCGAAGTCGTCGAACGTCTGGGCGAAGACGCTGTCGATCGCCGCACGAAGATGGCGCTCGCCGTTGTAGACCGGCAGCAGCACGGTGACCCGGGGCACGCGCGTCGTCACCGCGTCCGCTCCTTCAGCACCCGCGCGGGGACGCCGCCCGCCACGACCAGGCCCGGGATCGGCGCCGTGACGACGGCTCCCGCGGCAATCACGCTGTTCGCGCCAACATCGTCCAGCACGATGGCGCCGGTCCCGATCCACGTGCCCTGGCCCACCCGCACCGTGCGCAGGCGTCCCGGCTGTTCACGAATCGGGATATCCGGATTCGCGGTGCCGTGCGTGTCCGGTCCGCTCGGAATGTGGACCGACGGTGCCAGCAGCACGTCGCGTTCGAGCACGACGCTGCCTAGCGAGCAGTACGGCCCGATGTACACGTTCTCCCCGAGTCTGGCGTCGACCTTCGAGAACGTGGTGCCGAACTCCACCGTCACCGAGGTTGCGCACTCCTCGAGCACGAGCCACAGGAAGGCGCGTCGCACGAACTGGCCGAGCAGGCCTGGCACGAGCGACAGCGACTGCGTGGAGCTCATGATCGCGCGGTCGGGGCCGAGCACGGCGCGCTTGAGCAGGAAGGAGCACCAGGCGGGCAGCACGAGGACCACGGCCGCTGCGAACACGCCCGACTTCACCAGCTGGCGCATATCAACTCCACCGAAGGAGGCCGCGGCGACGCGGTCCCCCCTCGCGCACGAGTTCGCGGTAGATGTCCTCGACGCGCCGCATGCGCGCCGCGAACGAGAGTTCGCCTTCGACGCGCCGGCGCGCAGCGATCCTGCGGGCCTGTGTTGCGTCACGCCCCGACAGCGCCTCGTCGATCGCGCGTGCCAGGACACTAGCGTCCCCCGGCGCCACGATCAGCGCGTGTTGGCCGTGCAGGGCGACCTCCGCCGTACCGCCCGCCGCTGTGGCGACGATGGGTGATTCGAGCGCCATGGCTTCGAGGACGGCGTTCGGCGTCCCCTCGTAGTCCGACGACTGGACGAAGAGGTCCATGGCTTCGTGCACCGCCGTCACGTCGTCGACGTGACCGAGGAACGTGCAGGCTCCAGGAAGGGCCGTCGCGGCGTGCCGCACCAGCGCCTCGCGTGAGCTGCCTTCGCCGGCAATCATCAGCCGGAGCGCGGGGTACGTCGCGCGAAGACTTGCGACGGCGTCGATGAGGAGGTCGAAGCGCTTCTGCGGCTCGAGTCGTCCGACGGCGCCGATCACGTAGTCGGCAGGTGTCCAGCCGAAGCGCGCACGCGCCTCCGGCACGCGCGCGGGGTCGCGCCTGAACCGATCGGGGTCGATCGCATTCAGCACCACGGTCACCCGCGCCGGGTCCGAGCCGCTGGCGACGAGCTCGTCCTTGATCTGACCCGACACGGCGACCAGCCGGGGATAGCGTGCGAGCAGCCGGCGGTCGAGCGGGTAGTAGAACCGGCGCTCGCGGTCGCTGTGACCGGTCCAGCCGTGGACCGTCGAGAGCGGGATGACCGGTTCACGTTCGCCGAGGAGCAGCGCCAGCAGGTCGGTCTTGTACTCGTGCGCGTGCACGATCTGGATCTGGCGTTCGCGGATCACCCGCCGCAGCGCGGACCAGATCGACGGGTCGAACGAGTTGCGTTCGTGCACTTCGAGATAGTCCAGGCCGAGACCGCGTGCGCGCTCGTCGAGCCTGAACGCGGCGTCGCGCTGGTCGCGGATGTAGCAGACCGTCACCGCGAACTCGCGCGGGTCGGCCTGGGCGGCACCGAGCATGATCGTCTTCTCGGGACCGCCGCCAGTGCCACGGACGCTTCGCAGCTCGAGGACACGAATGGGCGCCACGTCAGCCTCGCTTCCGCACGTCATGACCGGTGCGGACGACCAGCGCCAGCGATCGGGCGGTCGTGTAGGTGAAGGCGACTGCCAGCGCCTGGACGGCGGCTCCTGGCGTGAACGGTGCGCTCGCCTGCGGCCGCATCAGTGCCGCCCAGCGGAGTAGCGTGACGAGGCCGAGCATGACGAATCCGGCCGCCGCGATTTCAGGCCCCGCGACGGGGAGAGCGATGAGCCCAGCCACGAACAGGACCAGGCCGACCAGATTGAAGATCGGCAGGATGATGCTCGGAAGCTCCCGCGGCGTCAGCGGTCCGCGCAGCGACACCTTCAGGTTGTCGCGTCCGCGCCAGAGCTCGCCGAAGAACAGCGCGCGGAGCGTGGCGGGATCGCCGAAGTGGGTGCTGTGCATGCGGTCGGTTTCCATGAGACGACCGCCTCCGGCGACCAGCCGCTGGCACAGGTCGACGTCCTCGCACGTTTCGAGCGACGTGTCGAACCCGCCGAGCTGCCGGAAGACCTCGGTGCGCACCACGAGATTGCCGCTCGGGAGCCAACCGGTGTCGCGCACGCCGGCCTGATGGCGACGCAGCCGATCGTACATGCGCTGCACCCAGGTGCCGTCCACCGGCGCATGGTACTGGGCGCCGACCGCCGCGACCGCCGGATCGGCGAGCAGCGCGAGCCCCTGCATCCAGTCGTGCGCCAGCGCGTGGTCGGCGTCGATGAAGGCGAGCAGTGCCGCGCGCGCGCGTGCGGCCGCGGTGTTTCGCATCTCCGACACGCGGAGACCGGGCATCGTCATCACCGCAGCGCCAGCAGCCCGGGCAACCTCTGGTGAACGATCCGTGGAGCCGTTGTCAGCCACGATGGTCTCGTACGCGGTGTCGCCGCAGGTGATCGCGATCGACGCCAGGCAGCGCTCGAGGCGCGCCGCGTCGTTCCTCACCGGCACGATGAAGGAGACCCGCGGAACGGGACCGGCGGCCTCCGGCACGCTCAACGGCCTCCCAGCGTCCAGAGCGGCGACATGCCCGCAGGCTCGACGTTGAACAGCTTGTAGAGTCCGGGGACCGACGTGAACATGAGCACCATGAAGACCGCGGTCGTCAGCAGCATGTATGCGAAGAACCCGCGCTGCTTGTACAGCCGCTCCGGGTTCTGCACCGGACTGTCCGGCTGCAGGCCGAGGTGCATGTAGTAGGCGAACAGCCCGGCGGCGAACGGGCTGAACAGGATCAGCTCGAGGTGGTAGCGCACGATGAAGATGCCCGCGAACAGCGCGCAGCACGTCGCATAGAAGAACAGGCTGACCAGCAGCCGTTCCTCCGTGTAGAAGGCGAAGGAGCGGCGGTACGCGGCGGCGACCTTGGGGTCACCGATGTGGCGGTACTCCGCGAAGCGCTTCATGGCCATGAAGAACGCGCCGACCATCCAGTACGAGATGACGAGCGACATCGGCGGGACCGCTTCGGTCACCAGCGCGAACCACCCGAGGAACAGCCGGATCGGGTTGTTGATGGATTCGCTGAGCACGTCGACGTACGGCCACTCCTTGGTGCGAATCGGCGGGACGTTGTAGAGCACGCCCATCACCCACAGCCACACCGCGGAGCCAAGGAAGTAGATGTTCAGCGAGCTGGCCAGCGCAAAGCCTGCCGCGGCCAGCGCGAGCCACTGCGCGTACGCGATCGCTGGCTTGACCTTGCCAGACGGCACCGGCCGGAACCGCTTCTCCGGATGCAGCTTGTCGTTCGGGCCATCGAGCAGTTCGTTGAGGGTGTAGTTGCTCGAGGCGACCAGGCACGTGGCGAAGATCGCCACCAGCAGGTTGCGCATGCCGGCCAGGCTCACGACCTCCGGGTGGTAGAACCCCGCCAGCACGATGCCGAGCAGCATGAACGCGTTCTTGAACCAGTGGTCGATGCGCGCGATCTGGATATACGGCATGATGCCGTGCCCAGCGTCAGGGGCGGTTGCTGTCGATGACACGTGCCAGCCTTTCGAGCGAGGAAAACACCGCCGTCGCATCTGCGGGCGGCACACCTTTCGGATTCCCGACCAGCACGCACGGCATCCCTGCCGCACGCGCACCCAGGAAATCCACTTCGTAGCGATCGCCGATCATGAGCACTTCCGCGGGCGGAAGCCCCCAATGCTCGGCGGCCGCGAGGAACCCGCGCGGGTCGGGTTTGAACCGGTTGATATGGGCGTCGGATGAGCAGAGCACCGGTGAAAACTGCCCGCCGAGTCCGAGCGCCCGCAGCTTGTCGGCGGCCGGATAGTCGGAGAGGAGCCCCACGTGCACCTGCGCTTCCCGCAGCCGCGTGAGCAGCGCGTCCGTGCCTGGCGCCAGGCATGGACGCAAGTACTTCAGGGGACGCTGAATCATCCACTCGTCCACGATCGCGTCCACGGTGGCCGCAGGCAGCCCCGAGCGCTCCGCCGCGATCGCGGTCTGGGCGGCGGCGATGGAGCCCTCGCCCACATGGCCTCGGAGTTCTTCCTGCGCATGACGATAGCTGCGCAGCGCGCGGATGATGCCGGCGGCCGCAGCCGGGCGCATCAGCGGCAGCGTCATCATTTCGAGCGCCATGCGGCGTCTGACAGGCGTCTGCCGGTACAGCGTGCCGTCCAGATCGAACAGCACGGCCCGGATGCGCCGGCCCGGCTCGAGCGGATGGCTGATGCTGCCGACGGTTCCAGCCCCGGCGATGGTGACAGTGGCCGTCACGAGCCGACCACGACCTGCAACAGCGCGCGAATGCGGGCGGCGTCGACGATGAGCACCTGATAGACCCAGATGGCCAGCAGCAGCGTGACGGAGAGTGCGGCGCCAGCGAGCTGCCACCCACGCGCCCGGCGCACTGCGCCGAACCCCTGCGCGGCGAGCGCGACGGCAAAGATGCCGAAGACCGGCATCAGCGGGACGTGGTAGCGCGAGTGGCCGAAGGCCAGGGCATGGCCACCCAGGATGCCGAGCAGCGGCAGCACCACGATCGCCTGGGTGCGCAGGTCGGTCGGGGTCAGCCAGAAGCCGGCGAGGCCGAGCAGACTGACCAGCACGTACACCACGATGATGAGGCCCGACGCGGACAGGCCGAACCAGGCCGGCGGTGCGTAGATCCCCTGCTGGACACCGGCCGCATATTCGCGTTCCAGCCCCCAGAAGTCAGACACCTTGATCACCGAGCGCCTCAGCGTGATCCCCGGGTTGGCCACGATGTACTCGATAGCCTTGCGCTGCGCCCACTTGTCCTTCTCGCCCTCGGTGAAGTGATCGCGGTCCGGCTGCTCCTGGTGGAGCGCATATGCCCAGTTCTTCTCGCCGGTCAACTCGACAGCCGCCCACATCCGGTCGTCAGGGGTGTGCTCGTAGTTGCCCATGCGCAGGTTCTCGCCTCCCATCGTATCGACGACAGTGAGTACGCCCTGCAGCCTCGTGTTCCGCATCGACCACGGCGTGAGCACGGCGACATGGCCCACCAGGACCAGGGCCGCCAGCGCGACACGCTGCTGCAGCGGCCGCGGGATGAGGAGCGCCAGGACCGGACACAGCACCAGGGGGAACGGCCACAGCACGCTTCGCGTCAGCGCGGCCAGGCCGATCGCGGCGCCGCACGCCAGGGCGCCCCAGGCACTCGGCTGGCGTACGAGCCTGACCAGCAGCCAGATGGCCAGCATGAACAGGCACGTGAAGAGCGACTCGGTGAGAATCGTGAAGTTGAAGAAGATGAGCGACGGGTAGAGCCAGAAGGCTGCCGCGCCCAGACGTCCGATCCTCGAGTCGAAGAGGTCGCGCCCGAGCAGGAACACGAGGCCCGTGGTGATGAGGGCCAGCACGATATTGACGACCCGGACGATCTGCAGGTGTCCGACGCCGGTCAGTGACCACAGGGCGGCGACCATCCCTGGGAAGAGCGGCGGCCTGATGGAGGTGGGGTTCAGGGCATCCATGCCGTACACGCCGTCGCGCACCACGGTGGTGGCGAGCTGCGCGTAGTGCTGCTCGTCCACGATCATCGTGCCCAGCTGGCCGGTCTGGCTGAGGATGACGAGCCGCAGCACCAGGCCCGCCCCGAATGCGATCCAGAAGAGCGTGCGGCCCTGGCGATCGGCGTGTGCGTGCGTCATCGTGCGGGTGCCCCGGTGGTGAACGTCCGTTCGATGCGGGTCGTATTCCCGGCGCGGTCGCGCACCGACACGGTCAGTACCCCGCGTTCGGGGATCGTAATCGGCGGAGCGACAGTCAGGGTCCACACGGCGTCGCCGGCGGCCTTGAAGAGTGGGCCGAGTTCGGCGCCGCGAGGCTTGCCGTTGACCGGGAAGCTGGCGGTGACCGAGAGGGAATTCGGCGCCAGACCCGAGTAGTAGTCGAACGCGCCGAGCCGGATCTCCGTGAGCGGCGTCGTCGCGGCGTCCCGGGCCGGGACCGCCACCGTGAGCGTCGGGCGCAGGTCGTCCTGGAACCAGCCGCGTCCTTTGAACGCGGGGCGCGGCGCGCTCACCGGCACACCGAGATCAATCCAGCGGGCAAACGTCAGTTTCTCGTCCTCGCTCAAGGCAGGTACGCCGGAGTCCGGCGGCGGGCAGATGGTGCCGGTGAAGTCGAGGTCGGCCTCACTCGGGTTCGCGCCCTTCGGCAGCGTCGAGGCATCGCCAGGCGTCGACTCCGTCGGGAAGTCGGCGTTCGTCCAGCCATCGAGACGCTGGCCGAAGAGCTTCCAGGTCAGCAGGCTTCGGCGTGATTGAAACGGTCGGATGTAACGGGACACGTTGGTCTGGCGCCATGCTCGCCCGGGGAGAACAGACGGGATGCCGTAGCGCGATGACGGATCCCGCGCGAGCCTGTTGTATGTGTTCTCGTACCCGTCGACGACCGTGTCGTCGTCGAGCGCGAGTTTCCCCTCCTGGCGGCCACCGACCGAATGGCAGGTCGTACAGGAGCGGCGCAGGAGCGGCTTGATGTCTCGATAGTACTCCACGTCGACTGGCCCATAGGGGCGCTCGACCACAGCCGCTGCGCCCGTCGGCGTCCTGCTCATGACCGGCGTGGCCCGGGTCAGGTCGGGGACGACGTATCCGGGACGCGCAGCCGCCGTTTTCTCGAAGGCGGTCGGCTTCTGGGAATGCGCATGGCAACCGCCGCAGTCGTGGCGGGTTTCTCCGGGTCGCAGCTGGTGCCAGGTCTGGGACATGTTCAGCACCAGACCGTTGCGGTCGAGTGTCTGGAATGTAAACGGCGTGTCGGCCGGAATCCGCGCGAGAACGCTGGTGTCCGGCTCGCCGTTGGCGTCCAGCACGACCTTCCCACCGGCGTCGGTCTTCCGGAGTGGAAGCTCACCGAGAATCCGCAGCCGCTCGTTCGCGGTGTTCAGGAAGCCAGCGCCCTCGGCAGGCCCGTAGCTCCGGTGGCTCGTCGGTTCCATCGACAGGATGCGCACCGCAAAGATGTCGTCGTTCGTGTACTGGCCCGCGTCTGCGCCCTGCCACACCCAGTTCGAGCTCGCATCGTTCTGCACGGTGTTGAACGGGTCCAGGCCGGCGAATCGACGGGAGCCGATGCCTGGCGCCGTGTCCCGCCGGTAGAACGTCGACGTGCCGATCAGGCCGAACGGCGCACCCGGCGGCAGCAGCGGCGAGTCCGCCTGGGCTTCGCGCGTCAGGTCGGGCGGCTGGTCCACGCCGTAGATGGCCTTGTACGGGACGACCGCCTTCGGCAACAGCTCGTTGTAGGCCGGGTCGTTCTTGAGCCGCACCAGCCCGGCCGGATCGCTCACCGGCTTTCCGGCCTTCAGCAGATACAGGCCGGCGTCGTACATCGGCAGCCGGGTCGGCCTGTCCAGATGGTTCGCCGGGCCGGGTGACCAGACGAGGAGTACATCGTTTCCAGGCGCGCCGCTCGGGTTCACGACCTTGCCTGCGAACGTGCCGCCCGGCAGCCGCGGCGCGGCTTCGTCCCGCCCGTGCGTGAAGCCGGTCAGTGCGTAGAGGCCAAAGGGCGAGAACGGGTACTTCGTGAACAACGGGTTCGGGGCGCCGCCGGGCGCGCTGATCCGCATCCCTTCCTGCACCGGAGGGTTGGCGCGGTCGTCGAGCCTGGCGCCGCCAAACCCGGGCGCGCCAGGCGGGGCCGCCGGCGGAAACGCGATGAGCGTGCCGAAGCCGTTGTTGTTCGCGTTGTAGTACGACACGACGGCGATGTGTCCGTTCGAGAGCTGGGTCTGGCCATGGAACGCCTGCGCGTCCTTGAGCGCGCTCATGAGCGGCCCCCAGTTCCTCCCGTCGGGCCAGATCGACCAGAGGGCCCAGAGTCTCGGATCCCGGAGCCCCTCAGACTCGTACGACGAGAACATCACCCGGCCATCATTCAGGAGCGTCGGGTGCAGCGCGCTGCCGAGGTTCATGAAGCCGACCTCCTCGACGTTGGCACCGTCCTCGTCCATGACGAAGAGCTGCAGGTTCGGGAAGGTGTAGCTCTTGTTCGGCAGGAACCCGTTCCGGCTGGACGTGAACATGAGCCGGCCGTTCGGGAGCGGGCACGGCGCGAGGTTGAAGATGCCGTAGCCGAGACGGTACGGGCCCGAGGCTTTCGGGTCGAGCGCATTGGCGCCCCACTCGGCGGCGCCGGTGTTCGGGGTCCAGTCCTGGTTGGTCAGCCGAACGGTCTTCCGCGTCTTCAGGTGGAGCTTGAAGATGTCGGCGCCCGCCGTCGAGGCGTGACCGCGCTGATGATTGAGGGCCGAATCACGAAGGTCGTGGAACTTCGCGTAGTACACCCACTCCGCATCGAACGACAGCACCGGGTCGACGACCGCGCCGTTTCCGCCCTCGACGAGCCGTTCCTCCGTGCCGTCCGGATGCAGCAGCATGAGGTCCGACCCGGCGGGCATCTGCAGGGGATTGGCCACATCGGGCAATCCCACCAGCGTCTGATCCCCGAGCCTCGGCGCGCGCACGTACACGATGTCGTACGATACGGAAGGTGTCGTCGCCGCCGGCTGGTGGGCGCGCGGATGGACCTGCAGGCAGGCCACCGCGAGCAGAAGTCCCCCGACGATGCGCTGCGTATTCAACATGGCAGTAAAACCACTGACTATCGTATAACCGGAACGCATCAGCGAAACGAAGCGGGACGTCCGCTCCTCGCCCGACCGTGTCTCAAAGCACCCGTCACCTGCGCATCGCGCTCAACGCGCTGAACCGTGAACCCCTGGGCACGCCCCGACGGCGTGAACCAGTGGCTATCGGTGTGCCGCTGCCTCGCGGCGTCGTGCACGATGCCGCGCAGATGCGTGCGGTGGACGCCAGCGGCCAGCCGGTGCCCATGCACGGCCGCGCGCTCGACGCGTGGCCGGATGGGTCGGTTCGCTGGATGCTCTGCGAACTGCTCGTCAACGCCACCTCGACGTCGGAGCCGCTCGCGTTCCTGACTACTGACGCGCCGGCCGCCGCCTTCACTCCGGTGCGGGTCGAGACCACCGCCGGGGGCCTCCGCCTCGATACGGGTCGGCTGCAGCTCGAGCTGCAGCCAGGGCTCCCCTTTCCGTTCGGTCGCGTCACCAGTGCCCAGCAGCCAGTACTCGATGCGTCGGGCTCGGGGCTGACAATCGATACGGACGGCACGGCGCTGCGCATCGACATCGCACAGGTCGAGGTCAGGTCGTCGAGCGCGGTGCGGGCAGAGGTGCTCGTCCGCGGCGTCGCGAGAGGCGGTGCCGGGTGCCCGCTCGAGATCGAGAGCCGGCTCGAGTGCTTTGCCGAGTCGGCCACGATCCGCGTGCACACCACGCTGCGCAACCCGCGGCCCGCCGCGCACCCTGGCGGCTGCTGGGTGCTCGGGGATCCCGCATCCGTCTTCGTGCGCGCAGCGGAGTGCCGGTT
>Ga0075152_10003223_pt1 | contig 11464 bp, 10 predicted proteins | sample JI61114C2DNA_FD_70964 | JGI IMG/M metagenome (GOLD analysis project Ga0075152, IMG submission 70964) | Wastewater effluent complex algal communities from Wisconsin, to seasonally profile nutrient transformation and Carbon sequestration -... | ecosystem: Engineered > WWTP > Effluent > Algae...
CTTAAAATTCGTCTCATATAAAGATCGTAAAAAATTAGCAGCTGATTTAAAGCCCATATACCAAGCTATTACTGAGGAAGAAGCACAAGAAGCACTTGAAAGTTTTGAAGCTAAATGGGGAAAAATCATCCCCAAATAGCCAAATCCTGGTACAATAATTGGGATAATTTAATGATATTTTTACAATATCCTGAGGCAATTCGTAGAATTATTTATACTACCAATGCTATAGAATCCCTAAATAATCAGCTGAGAAAAGTAACAAAGAATAAGCGGGTTTTTCCTAGCGATGATTCTGTTTTTAAGACCCTTTACTTGACAATAAATTACATTACGGCAAAATGGGCTATGCCCATCCAAAATTGGAATGAAGCCATGGCTCATTTTTTGATAAAATTTGAGGTAGAATTTAAGGTGCTTATGGCTGAATTTACACACTTAAATAGACAGAGCCACTTCTTCCTCTATAGCTAACTGCAACATTTTTTGAGCTGATTCCCTTAAAAACTCACTTAATACATCTGTTACTAAATTTTGTGATGGATTTTTATAATCAATTATATTACTTTTCCCATGGTGTATTCCTTATTTTATTGTTAATAGGATTTGCAAATTACAATAATAATTAATTTGCGAATACGCCACCTAATCTTCTATCTTACCTCCATACACAACTTTCCATCATAACTCTTCTTAATGATAATAAGCTTATAACTTGTTTAGGTAATTAGCTTAATTCTTTAATATTACTGGTATATCTTTACCATGTTCAGCACGCCAACTTTCCAACTTTTTCTGTAAGCAACGAAATTGTTTATCGTTATAGTATCCAGGATACTTTCTAATTAGATATGATAGTAGTGTTGTTGCCCGTAACTCAGGAGCTGGCTTTCTAGCAGCGATTCTATTTCGCTCCAGTGATGTACAGATTCTTACGGGTTCTATATTTGTGAGTTTTCTTTAATTCAGCTGAAAGTTTGCCACTCCGTAAATATTTATAGATTGCTTTTACATTCCCCCTGCTTTTACAACAGCCAGTACCTGACTATGTTTTCTGGTCTTGTTCATTAAAACTCCTAATTGTTTATTTGTACACTTCATCAGTAATTCTCAAACAATAATAAATCTTAAAGATATTTTAATCTGGTTCTTTTCTAAAAATTTAATCTTTTTTACAGATAATTCTAATGTTAGCTAGTCAGAAGAGCCTTGAATTAGACGAAAAGTGAAATTTTGGAGTTTAAAGTATTAACTTATTTTTTACTTCCTGGTTTTCTTATTATTTTGTTGATAATTACTGCCTGCTTTTTATCTTATTTTCTTGCTGATGTAACTTATACCTTAGTGTTAGTAGTGCTATATATGAATTTTACAAATCTATCAGTTGTATAAATAATCTAATTAACATTTCCTATAGTAATAAATTCATCTTTTGTTTTTGTACTTCCCTTTTTTGTTATCTCTATTTATCATGAATAACAAAAAAATGATTCACGGCCTCATTCCAATTCTACCTAGGAAAGGCTATACCAGACTTTCACTCATCTGGATAGATACCCCAGAGAAGTTTTTTTACAATCCATCCTTTGTAGGTTTTACACACCACTTGACACCAATCATCTTTGCACTTTATCAAATTACACCGAATCTTAGGTTTTAGCTGAACTACTACATCATCATAACGACCAGGTAAAGCAATTAGAGGAGTAATATTTTTTGACACTACGATGACCGATCTTTTAGCCGATAAAGCACTTGCATGTACCCAGCCGCCTTCTCCATTTATGTCTCGTACTTTTCTCCACTGCTCATATTCAGCTATTATCTCTACCGGTTCCCCTTTGCGAATAAATACCCACTCAATAGGGCAATCTATCACGGGTCCGGTTCTTACATTTACTTCGTCAAATTTAATTGTTACAAACCTTGGAATTGGTAGCTTTTCCTTGGAAATATCAGCAAAAGCTAGAGAACTAATATTTATCCACAAAATTAAACAAGAAACTATCCTATTCATCTTCTTCGGATTCAAGTAAAGTATTGTCCTGTTTAACTACAACGTAACTTCCTGCTCTAAATTGAGTTTTTATCCGATTAATCTCATGTTCACTGATACCTACAGATTTCAGAACAGCACCGCCAAGCTGTAAGCCAGTTTCATAATCTTGAGGGATAATCGTCGTTACTCCAATATCATAAAATTCCGTACAATTCTTTAAGTCTTTTAATCTGACAATAACTTCAAGAGCAGAAAAATTATTTTTAATAGCCTTAGCTGTTTTTTTGATGGTAATTGCATTGTTCATTGTTAATACAATAGTTAAGGCTCTATCAGCTCCAACGGCCTTTAAATTGCTTATTTGCGACGCATCACCTACAAAAACCGGTAAGCCGTTAGCTATCTCTTCTGCAACAACCTCGCCGTTAACATCCAGTGCTATATAATTTACTCCTTCTGCTTCAAGGACTTTTGCTACCATTTTGCCTACTTTACCAAATCCTGCAATAATAACATGATTAGCTAGGTCTCGTGCCCCATATTCAATAACTTGTTCTGGAGTTCTTCCGAGTCCCTTTTCTATTTTTTCGGCAAATTTCTGGCCCATCATAGCAAGTAAGGGAGTTAAAGCCATTGAACAAGTGACAACAAGCAATAAAATATTTGCAACGTTTTCTTCAAGAACTCCATATTCTTTACCGAGATTAAATAAAATAAACGAAAATTCTCCCCCTTGAGAAAGTAATAACCCGGCATGAACGGCTACGCCCTTATTAAAGCCAAATAATATACATAACCCAGAAATAATAATTGCTTTTAAAAGGATCAAAGCTAAGCAAAAAGTAATTATTGTTGATATTTGTGAGTATATTTCCATTACATCAATCTTCATTCCTACGCTCATGAAGAAAAGGCCTAGCAACAAACTTTTAAAGGGATAAATACTTTCGTGGGCTTTAACTCTAAATTCAGTTTCAGCAACAAGAACCCCGGCCACGAAAGCTCCAAGAGCAAGAGATAGGCCAAAATGCTCCGTTCCCCAAGAAGCTGAAAGAACTACTAATAAAGTTACTGCAATCGGTAATTCACTACTCTCGCTACCTAAATCCGAAGATATGAAAGAAAACAAAGGCCGGAGTAATAATCTACCGGCAATAAAAATAACTCCCAGGGCAACCACGGCCTTTAAAAGTGAATAAACAAGCACAATTAATAGTGGTTCTTCTCCATTACCTCCAAGTATAGGCACAATAACAAGTAATGGTACAACAACAAAATCTTGTAACAGTAAAATAGCAAGAGAAACCCTGCCTATTTGCATAGACTGGCTTTTTGTTTCATTAACTACTTGCATTACTATTGCAGTTGAAGACAATGCAAGACCACCTGCGATAATTATTGCAGAATCATTATCCCCTGTTACAAGAACTATAGAACCAGCAATAAGAAGTACGGTAATAAATACTTGTAAAGATCCAAGACCAAAAACATATCGTCTCATAACTTTGAGCCTTTCTATAGAAAGTTCAAGCCCAATAGCGAATAATAAAAATACGACTCCTAATTCAGCAAGCAAAGTAGTTTGTTCGTAAGCAATAATTTTCATACCATGATCTCCTATCATGGCTCCAGCAACCAGGTAACCAAGTACTGGGCTCAGATTCAATCTTTTGAAAATAGCAACCACAAATACTGCAGCTGCGATTAGCATAATAATTACGACTAAAATCTGACTCTGCATTAAGTTCTCTAATTTTAAGTTTATTTACATTTATATCGTACATCTTTAGGATATATTATATCCTTATTTTTTCTTGCTCCATAATTCTTCTAGTTTAAATTTTTCTCTTGCCTCAGGATGGAAAATATGAAGGATAACGTCTCCCGCATCCAGTAAAATCCAATCTGAATTGTTAAGACCTTCAGCAGAAGCCGGCCACTGCGCAGTATGTTTTAATTCATACACTATATGTTCTGCGATTGCCGTTATATTTTTTGTAGATCTACCACTAGCAAAAATCATATATGTTGCCAGTGGTATTTCATTGCCAAGTTTAAGTACTGTAATATTTTGAGCGTTTTTATCTTCTAATATTTTGACAATAAAGTCCTTTAGCTCATTTGGAGTATCAATCATTAGCCTTATTTTATTAACAATTATTTAATCTAAGAGGATGAATTAATATCCACCACTCCTTTGTGAATTATTATATTATTAGTTTGGGATTTCGCAAGGAATGGTTTGAATTTTCTAATACATATAGAATATTTTCTTAGCTGCCTATCAAATAAAACAAATTAAAAGAATTTTTAGAGTACCGGTATTTTTTAGAACATTTAAAGATTGCAAATTATAAATTTTTTTTGTAGCTTCCATTATATAATTTCTTAAATAACAAGATTTTTACATATGGCCATTTCCGAAGAAGAATTATTGTTAATACTACAACAAAAATTTCCTAATGCAAAAATAAAATTAAAGGATTTAGCTGGAGACCAAGATCATTATTCTTTAGAAATAAACGATCCTTCATTTAAAAATATTCCATTAGTTAAACAGCATAAATTAGTTAATACAGCTTTAGCAGAAGTATTACACAGTAAGCTTCATGCTATCACTATTAAAACCAAACATGATTAGAAAATAAAGTTGTTTTTCTATCAATGGTTTTTACTAAAAAACATTAATAATCTATTGCGAACTTCCTCAGCTGCATTCTCGGCTAAGTCAGACATAGAATCCTGTCTTATAACCGAATTGGAATATAACGAAAAATTAGTGCTGTAGGAGCTCATTTTAGAGAAAGTACCGTAAGTTAAGACTTTTAGGTCTTTTTTGTCAATCAATTGATAGGTAACGTTGATATTTTGTGTTTCCCGAAGAATATCAGAATTACTCTGTATAACATTATAAGAGTTACTAAACGACAATGTCGTATTCAACACATAAAGACTCTTCTTCGCTGACGGAAAAATGCTTTTTAGATGATTATAAAAATTTGTTCCTTCAATAGTTCTAATAGGGGTTATTTCAACAAATGTAAGAAAATTCTCGTTATACGCATCAGCTTTATAAGCAGGTCTAAAACCGCATGAAACCTGCATAAAAAAGGCAAGCATAAAAAATAATATCTTGATATTTTTTGATGCGAAAAAGAGATGATTTATTTTCATGTTGTTATTAAAATAAGGTACTACTCTCTATTATTAACAACAGTTTTATCCTGATTTTCATTATTCAAATTTTTATTTCTCTGTGAATTACTTCTTCTTCTGTTAATTCTTTTCCTAGATTTACTAACATGCTTATTACGGTCAGTAGATAATGGTTCTGCTGCAATTACTTCTTCTTGATCATTAGTTTTGTTAGTATCGATATCTTTAGCACCTTCGCTAGCATCAGTTTTTTCAACAACCTCAGATTTTAAATCCTCTTCATTATAATGATTTTGCTGAACTAGATTATGTTTCTGAACCTTTTTATTTTTAGGGTTTGTTTTTTTACTTTCTGAATTTTCGGTATATATTTCGTTAATATCTTGTAATAATGGTTGTTTAACTGTACTTTCTGATTTGTTTTTTTCTGATAATTTAATTTTTTCTATTGAATAGCTATCAGCTGTTGCTTCTTTATCGATGTGAAAGTTAAGTTTTATAGAATATTTTTTCTCAATAAAAGCTATTTCTTCTCTTTTGTTATTGAGCAGATATAGCATTGATGAAGCAATCCCATAAACATTTACAACATTGTAATTATTATTGTAAATCTCATTTTCTATAGTTCTTAGTATTAACATTGAATTAGACTCATCGGCTCGTACGATCCCTTTTCCACTACAGTGCAGACATATATTGGAATTTACTTCTAAAAAAGACGGTCGTAGCCTCTGTCTTGACATCTCAAGCAAACCGAAACTGCTAATATGCGAGGTCTGTATCCTCGCCTTGTCTTTGCTTAAAAACTCTCTTAAAGTTCTTTCCACTATTTTACGGTTTCTAACCTCAGCCATATCTATAAAGTCTAAGACAAGCAACCCTGATAAATCTCTCAGTTTTACTTGCCTTGCTATTTCCCTTGCTGCTTCAAGATTATTTTTTAAAGCCATTTCTTCAATATTGCGCTCACTGGTAGCTCTACCAGAATTTACATCTATTGAAATTAATGCTTCAGTAGGGTTAATGACTATATACCCCCCAGATGGCAGCTGAACAATCGGTTGGTATAATTTTGCCAGTTGATCTTCAACATTAAATTTAGTAAAAATTGGCGTATTACTTTTATATTCTTTTATCGAATTTAAAGCATATGGCATAATATCTTTTACAAATTTTACACAGATATTAAAAGCTGTAGTACCTTGGACTATTACCTCTTTTACGTTGCGATCAAACATGTCCCTAATTGTTTTCAATATGAGACCGTCTTCTTGATGAATAAAGGAAGGAGCATTTGCCTTAAGGGTAGCTTCCCTAATCCGATTCCACAGTTTAACTAGATATTCATAATCTTTTTTGATATCTAATGAAGTGTGACCAGCCCCGGCAGTTCTGGCTATAACACTAGAGGTTTCCTTGTTTTTTCCGGAAAGTAAGCTATTAATAATATCCTTTAATCTTTTTCTCTCATCATGATTGGAAATCTTGCGTGAAATACCATTTTGCAGTGGCTTATTAGGCATTAATACACAATACTTTCCAGCTAGCGATATGTAAGTTGTTAGTGAAACGCCTTTGTTGCCCCGCTCTTCTTTTGTAACTTGTACCAAAAGAATCTGTCCTTTTTTTATAACCTCCTGTATTTTATAAGCTTTTCTTGTATCACTATGTACATCTTCTTTAGAAAAACTTTCTACTTCGTTATCTTCGACTTCTATATCAAAATCTGACTGGATTTTTTCATCAACTAATTTCTCTATTTTACTAATATCAATTTCGTCATTATCTATAACGTCATTCCCGATATTTTGCTGCTTTGTCTGCATCAAATCCTCAGAAGTAATTTCTGGTGGAAAGAGCTCATTCCATGAAGGGGTATCACCTTTTTTATCTCTGGCTAGAATATTATAATAATCAGGATGGATTTCATTAAAAGGAAGAAACCCACTTTTTTCGTCGCCATAATCAACAAAAGCAGCTTGCAAGGCAGGTTCTACTCTAGTTACTTTGGCTAAATATATATTTCCTTTGATCTGTTTTTTGTTGACCGAACTATATTCAACGTCCTCTACATTATTATTTTTATCAAGTAAAACGATCCTGGTTTCTGTAGGGAAATTGGCATCTATTAAAATTCTTTTTTTCATATCAAAATAATTTTTTCTAAATTCTTTACCTGTGGATACTAAAATGATTCGAATTGATAGCAAACTTGCATCAATTGCCCTCAATATACATTTAATTAATTGCTAAAAGCTTTAGCTTTTTCAATAATTAGTATACTCTTTAGGTTTATTAGATATGCGTCTTTTTAGTTAAACTAATTCGCTAAATGACCACAGTCTAAACGAAATTTATATACCACCATCGATATTTTAGCAAATAAATATTTATGAATACAAAGATTAATTATAAGGCATCTATTCCTTATTTTATCTGCATAACGACATATATGTTTGCTGCAATAGTAAATATTCAGGTAGTAGAACAAGTTTTGGTTTTTAAGGAAATTCCTGCCGGTCTTTTAGACCAAGTATACCATTATGATATACTGGGCTACCTCATAGGCAGTTTAATGCTACTTTTTTTTAGTAATTATTTTCACCTCCAGAAAATTATCATTTTTAATTTGTTAATTTATGCTTTAAGCGTATATAATGTAGGTTTCTCCACATTTTCTGAGTTATTCCAGAAAATTTATCCTATGATTTATTCTCTCACCAATTCGGTTATTATAACTTCTTTGCTTTATTATATATTCAGCGATAAGAGAATAACTCATAAATATTCTATAGCCTTTTTTCTTTTTAGTATTTTTATAGCATATTTTTTAGCACAAATAGTCTTATATTATATATTTCTAGGAACAGACTCTCCTGACTTAGTTTTGATACGTATACTGGTCATAGTAAATATCATACCAATAACAATTTTCTTGTGTAGTTTTTTGCTAAGCTCTTGTTTTCATCAGTTAAAAACCAAGCCAGTAAATAGCTTGATAGTGTTAAAAAATATAGATCTAGAATTATTAGCATCTTTTTCTATCTTTTACATTACAATGACAGTGTTTTATGGGTATGAAACGTATAAATTCACTGATAACCTATTGATGATATCGGTATCGAACATAAGGTATTATATTTTTGCTGGTATATTGTTGCTTGCAGTTTTTTTATCAAAATTTATTTTTAATTACAACCCACATAAAATCAATATAGCATGTATTACTGCTTTATTACTTATGTTTAGCTCGATATCTTTTTGGTCTAATGATATATTGTTAAGCTCAATTTCCTGGTTTCTGATAACTATATTTTTATATTTATATTTTTGCTCTAATCTCTTAATAATAGCTGCAAAATTTACCGATTTTTATTTACAGTTAGCAATAATATTATACACCCTAGCTGGAGCTGTAGGATATTTTTGCAGTTATATAGCCGCAGAAAATGCTGACGTTAATGACGATAGATATAATTTTTTAATTCCTATTTGTCTTATTCTAGGTACTACACTTCTTTATTACCTGTATCGTTATCAGAGAAATCAGTTAGAAAAATGGTAAGTATATAAAAATGTCTAAAATATCTGGAGATGATGTTATAGAAAATATTAAAAAGGCTGGTATATATTATCAGGAAATAATTATGCAGCTTGCACAAAATAAGTCCTTGCCTCCAATGCCATCTGATTTGTACGACGCCGATAAATCTACGGAAATAGCTAGTAAATTATTTGAGCAAATTTTTGAGCATCCTGAAAAGTTTACCGATATAAATCTGGAATATATCCATAATTTGCAAAAACTAATCGCTGATTCAGTAGCAAAATTTACGGGAAAAAAATCAGATGATCAGCAAGATCTCTCTTTTACTGATAAAAGGTTCAGAGATCCTGCATGGCAACAAAGTATTTATTTTGCATTCATTAAGAAATATTACATGATTTCTGCGGACTGGATAAAGAAAACCGTCGGACAATATGAATTGGATAATGACGGAAAAAGGTTTCTAGAGTTTATAACCAGCCAGTTTATCGATGCGCTTTCTCCTTCAAATTTTGCTTTTAGCAATCCGGAAGTAATAAGAGAATCTCTAGAAAGTGGGATGAGCAACATTGTTAAAGGAATGGAAAATTTCCTTTTAGATATTAAGAAATCAGGCTCTTTACTAACTATTTCTACTACAGATAAATCTTACTTTAAAATTGGTAAAAATCTGGCAACTACAAAAGGAATGGTAATTTTCCAGAATGATTTGATACAATTGATTTGTTATGCTCCCAAAAAAAAGGTGCATTCAATTCCTATATTTATATTGCCACCTTGGATTAATAAATATTACATACTAGATTTATCTGAGGAAAATTCGTTAATTAAATGGTTAGTAGAAAACAATTTTCAGGTTTTTCTTGTCTCTTGGGTTAATCCAACAAAAGAACTAGCCGATAAAGATTTTGAGGATTATTTACACCAAGGAGTAATAGAACCTCTTGAACATATACAAAAATTAGGCTTTGAAAAAGTTAATGCAGCCGGTTATTGTATAGGCGGTACTTTGCTTGCTATAGCTTTATCCTATTATAAGGCACACAATAGTAATATCATAAATAGCGCTACTTTCCTTACTACTTTAGTGGATTTTTCTACTCCTGGTGAGATAGGTGCTCTTATCAATAAATCCACAATTGGTTATATAGAAAATAAAGTATCTGAAGTAGGGTATCTGGATGGGCAATACTTATCAAATAGTTTTAGCTTAATCCGAGCTAACGATTTAGTATGGTCATATTTCGTAAATAATTATCTACTGGGCAAATCTCCGGTTGCATTTGATATATTGTATTGGAATTCAGATTCAACCAATCTACCAGCAAAAATGTATATATATTACCTAAAAAATATGTATATTGATAACTTGCTTAAAAACCCCGAATGCATTGAAATGTTAGGAGTAAAAATAAATCTTTCCCACATTGATGTGCCAAGTTTTTCTCTTGCCGCAAAAAGTGATCACATCGCTCTCTGGAAATCAGTTTATGAAGGGGTAAAACTATTTGGGGGAGAACGGACTTTCTGCCTTACTGAAGCGGGGCATGTAGCCGGTGTTATCAACCCAGCTACCAGTAATAAATACTCCCACATGATGAGTAGTAATATTTTAGATGATCCGGATAAATGGTTAGAAAGCGCAAAAATTCATAATGGATCATGGTGGAATAGCTGGAATAAATGGTTATCAGCTAATAGCGGTAAATTAATTAAATCTATTGACTACAATTCTCTTCCTATGATTGAGCCTGCCCCTGGAAGCTATGTAAAATAGCTTAGAAATACTGCTATTAGTCTTATTACCTGCTGCTATCATTAATAATTTTTACCAATCTTTCTTTAACGTCAGCTTTTGCTCGCTGGCCGGCAAAAGTATTTTGTTTTTTATCATCAGAAATATGATTTGAAAAAGCTATTACTCTCCCATCTTTTTCAATCCACCCAATAAACCAGCCATGTTGGATTTTAAGCTTTCTTGTTCTATCTGGGCTTAAGAGGACACCACTGCCCGTTTTGCCATAAAGTTTCCATCCACCAGGCAATTCTTCTACAAATAAAATATTTTTTGTCATTTCATGGGCATGTCTACTTACAGGCAGGGTATTGTTTACCAATTTTCCTAAGAACGCGATTTGCTCTTTACTAGAGATTTCAAGAGAACTAGATAACCACGCATTTGTAAGGCCATTATTTTTACCTTTATCACCAGAAAGGTCCATATTTCCGTAATTGAGTTTCGTGGTATATGATTGAAACTTTTGCATTCCAATCTTCTCTGTCAAAACTTGAGAATACCAAATGCAACTATTTTTCATCCAACTTTTTGGTGTTTGATCTTGTTTCCACACTTCCAAAAAGGCCGGATAACCTTTTTTTAAAGGCCAGGACGGATTCATTTCATCAACTAAAATTCCAAGATCATAACCTATTAGGCTAAGAGCAATTTTAAAGGTGCTACAAGGCGCATATCTTTGATCACAATCTCCTTCTTGATGAATAATTTTATCTTTTTCCTTTACAATAAAACATTGTTCAGCAAAAACATTACTTATACACAAAATGAGAAAACATAAAAATAAACCGACTTTTTTCATAATTTACCTAAATCTAAAAAATTTTATAATGTTTGGAATTAGTTAATTTATATCAGTATACTATTAACACATTACCTCAATGTTTTTCAAATCATAATACTACTTCATCATCAGGCTAACAACTATTTCCTAACGCTCTTTAAAGTTAATAAAATTATTATTGAC
>Ga0075152_10003226_pt1 | contig 11448 bp, 10 predicted proteins | sample JI61114C2DNA_FD_70964 | JGI IMG/M metagenome (GOLD analysis project Ga0075152, IMG submission 70964) | Wastewater effluent complex algal communities from Wisconsin, to seasonally profile nutrient transformation and Carbon sequestration -... | ecosystem: Engineered > WWTP > Effluent > Algae...
CACAAAAAAACCCGAACTGTTACATTCGGGTTTCCTTCGCACTAATAAACTAAGTTTATAGGATTATCTCAATCTATCCACAGATTTTACAAGATCTTCGTCCTTTTTGATGGCCTTGTTAGCTAAGACTAACAACACGATAGCAACAATTGGCAGAAACATCCCAATACCTTTCTCAGAAACCGCAGGGGTTTCTCCAGATACATTTAGCGAACGATAAACAAACAAGCCTAATAAAATTAAATTTAAAATTATATTCAATCTGCCCATAACAAATTGATTTTGTCTTTTTTTATACGAAACAATACTAACTAAGGTTAATGTTGTACTTAATCCAAGTAGTGCAACATACACCTGATTTTGAATAAATACATATTCTTTGCCATCAGCCATTGTCCATAGCGGAATGAAGAATGGTAAAACTCCAGTAGCAACAAAGGCAAGAAGTAAATATATGGTTTGAATTCTTTGTAACATTTTCATAATTTCTTGCACAAAAATATATTTTCTTTTTAATAAATACTATTGTAGATTAAAATTTATTCGTAATATTGCATAACAAATCCGTAAGTACTTCATTCTTCGGTCAATTCAAAATCAAAAAATTACTACACACTTTTATAGTATTCCCAAATTATTTAAACTCATAGAACATTTATGTTTGACATTTCTGCATTAAAAGAAATGAAGCTTTCTGAGCTTCAAGAAATAGCTAAAGCAGCTAAAACAATAAAATTTAACGGTGTAAAAAAAGAGACATTAATCAGTCAAATTTTAGAACTTCAATCCGCCAGTAATGATTCAACTACAGATAATAAGAAGTCTGAATCTAAACTAGAAGAAGAGAAACCAAAAAGAGCTAGAATTATTGCTCCAAAAAAAGTAGCTATTCAAAAAAACACAGCTACTTCACTTTTTGCTGACGAAGAAATTTTAGTAGAACCCAACATTCCAGAAGTTAAAAACGAAAATCCAACTGAAGTAATTACTCCTGAAAAAAAAGTAGGGAAGGTTATTAAATTTAATAAATCAGCCTACGAAAAGAAAATGGCTTTGCAAAAGCAAAAAGAAGATGCCAAATTAGCCAGCGGAGGGACTGAATCTACCGAAACAAATGAGGTAAATTCAGAAGTTGAAACTGTTGAAACTCCTGAGACAACCGAAAATGTTGAAGTTAAAGTTCCTGCCAAAAAAATAAATCCAAACCAATTAAATAAGCAAAACCAAAATCCAAATCAGAATCCAAATCAAAACGGAAATTCAAATGGAAATGGTAATGTAAACCCAAATTTCAAAAACAAGAAAAACAACTTTAGAGATTCTGATTTTGAATTTGATGGAATTATCGAAAGTGAAGGCGTTCTCGAAATGATGCCTGATGGTTATGGTTTCCTTCGTTCTTCTGATTATAATTATTTGGCTTCGCCAGATGATATTTATTTATCGACTTCACAAATTAGATTGTTTGGTCTTAAAACCGGCGACACTGTAAAAGGTGTGGTTCGTCCTCCAAAAGAAGGTGAGAAATTCTTTCCATTGGTTCGCGTTTTAAAAATCAATGGACACGATCCACAAGTCGTTCGTGACCGAGTTTCATTCGAACATTTAACTCCTGTTTTTCCTTCCGAAAAATTCAAATTAGCCGAAAGACAAAGTACGATTTCAACCCGAATTATAGATTTATTTTCTCCAATAGGAAAAGGACAGCGTGGTATGATTGTAGCGCAACCCAAAACGGGTAAAACAATGTTACTAAAAGACATTGCAAACGCCATTGCAGCCAATCATCCAGAAGCGTACTTGATTGTTTTATTGATTGACGAACGTCCTGAAGAGGTGACCGATATGATTCGAAGTGTTCGTGGCGAAGTAATTGCTTCGACTTTCGATAGAGAACCGCAAGAGCATGTGAAAATCGCGAATATTGTTCTAGAAAAAGCAAAACGTTTGGTAGAATGTGGTCACGATGTTGTGATTCTTTTGGATTCGATTACGCGTTTGGCAAGAGCTTACAACACAGTACAACCTGCATCTGGTAAAGTATTAAGTGGTGGTGTGGATGCGAATGCGTTGCAGAAACCAAAACGATTTTTTGGAGCTGCCAGAAATGTTGAAAATGGTGGTTCATTGAGTATCATTGCCACAGCATTGACAGAAACAGGTTCGAAAATGGATGAAGTTATCTTTGAGGAATTCAAAGGAACTGGAAATATGGAATTGCAATTGGACCGTAAAATTGCCAACAAACGTATTTTTCCTGCCATTGATTTAACTTCTTCAAGTACAAGACGTGACGACTTGTTATTGGATCCAAAAACATTACAAAGAATGTGGATAATGAGAAAATATCTATCCGACATGAACCCAGTAGAAGCAATGGATTTCATCAATGATCGTTTCAAGAAAACGAAGAATAATGAAGAGTTTTTGATTTCTATGAATGATTAATAAAGAGAATTGATTTCTAAGCAACAACACACATTGAGTATATTTAGAAAATTATTTGGTTGGTTTAAAAAATCAGAAACCAACTCGGCTAATAAAAAGTTCAATCTTGAAGAATTACTAGCATCTGACAACGTAAATAATAGTATTATTGAAATTGACAATTATGTTTGTAAACTTTGTGCTTGGGGAGATAACATTGAGAAATTAACAGAACAACAAAAGACTTTTTATTACAACCAAAATTTAGAAAGAGAAATAAATAATGGTGGTTTTGCTCAGTATTTTTTCAACTCTTCGGGTGATTTTGCTCACGAGACTATAAAGTCTTTAAGAATAATTAAAGCAGACAAGACCGCAGAAATATTAGAAAAGGCGATTGAACAATTTCCTGAAGAATTAGTTCCTAGAGATAGAAATATAAGACAAGATATTTTGGAACAAATGACAGAAGTTGAAAACGAATTTTTTGAAGAACTTGATCAAAAATTTTTCAAATATGAAGATGATTTGAATGCTTTAAACATTGAGTTTGTTAAACAAAATAAAGATAATTTTAGAACGTTATAAATTAAATATACAAAAAAAATCCTCGAAATATCGAGGATTTTTTGTGAAGTCTAAAATCTATATTTTATTCTACTTCTTTTTGTACTCTTTTTTCTTTCTGTTCAGAACTTTCTTTTCGTTCCAACAAAGCCATATAGAATCCATCAAAACCAGATTCGTGAGCCAATATTTTTTGGTCTTTTATAAAGTTGAATTGTTTTCCAATGTCTGTAGTCAAGAATTTTTTTACCTGCTCCTGATTTTCAGAAGGTAAAACAGAACAAGTCGCATAGACTAATTTTCCGCCTGGTTTTACAATTTTAGAATAGTTTTCTAAAACTTCGGCTTGCACTTTGCGAATATTATCAATGAATTCGGGTTGCAATTTCCATTTGGCATCTGGGTTTCTTTTTAAAACTCCCAAACCGCTACAAGGTGCATCAATCAAAACTCTATCGGCTTTTTCGTGTAGTTTTTTGATGACTTTTGTCGTGTCGATAATGCGATATTCAATATTGAATGCGCCGTCTCTTTTGGCTCTCAATTTCAATTGCTTTAATTTACTTTCGTATAAATCCATAGCAATCAATTGTCCTTTGTTTTCCATCAAAGCGGCAATGTGCAATGTTTTTCCACCCGCACCCGCACAAGTATCCACCACTCGCATTCCAGGTTTTACGTCAAGGAAGGCAGCGACCAATTGGGAATTGGCATCTTGAACTTCGAAAAAGCCTTGTTTGAAAGCGTCCGTCAAGAAAACGTTGGCTCTTTCTTTCAAAACCAAAGCATCGGGTTGGTCTTTCAGGTATTCAGTTTCAATGTTCAAGTCCATCAAAATGGCTCTCAATTGTTCCTTGGTCGTTTTTAAAGTATTGGTTCTCAGAATTACTTTCGCAGGTTGGTTTTGAGCTGCAATTTCTTTTGACCAAACTTTTTCACCTAATTCTTTTACTCCCAATTCGTCCATCCAATCTGGGATAGATTCTTTAAATGTTCTGATTTTTGAAAGTTCGTCAAAACGACCTTTTATTTTTCTCTCGGGAGTTCCTTCTAATTGGCGCCAATCGGGGATAGGATAACCCCTTAATACAGCCCAAACCGAGAACATTCTCCAAATATTATCTCTATCGTAAGGTTCTTTAACTTCGGCAATTTCTGCGTATAATCTTTTCCAACGTACGATTTCGTAGATGGTTTCGGCAACAAATTTTCTATCGGAGCTTCCCCAACGTTTGTCTTTTTTCAAGGATCTTGCTACCACTTTATCGGCATATTCACCTTCGTTGAAGATAGCATTTAAGGCGTCTATCGTAGTGTAAACTAAATTTCTGTGTAATCTCATTTTAAATAATTGAGGTGCAAAGGTACTACTAAATGATTGAATGTTTATTTAATATTTTTATCCAAAAAAAAAACACTGTTTTTACGCAGTGTTTTTACTTATAAAGTCATTTTATTTGATTCTGGTTAAACCAATATTTTCTGGAGCGTGAAGTACCATTGGGAATTTTTCAATTTTTACTGAGCCAATATCTAAGTTAAAAGCACTTTCTTCGGATAAACTTAGTTTTTTTATGAAGAAATAGGAATTCATGATTATTTTTTCAAAGAAAGTTAAATCGCTATCATTCGATAAATATTTTTCAGACAGAACAAATTTGAAATCGCCAATGATGTTGTTTTTATTCAAGGATTCATATCTACTGGTTACATCCACTTCTCCTTTTTTAACCATATCGGTAATTACTTCTTTGAACATCAAGTTGATTTTTGTAGGTTCTCTAAATCCTAAATTAAAATCAACTCTGAATATAGTCTTTTCGGTTATTTCAGTGACTTTATATTCAGTTTTATAGGGTTCGTTAAGGATGTTAACATGAATAAACCAATAAATATCTGCTCTTTTTGGTCTTTTACGTAGAATAGAATACATTACTTTTTCTTCTATTTCATCTGCTTTACCTGCATTTGTCATATAGATTAAATGGGTGGCATATTTTGGAATTGATAAATCGTCACTCAATTCTAATAAAACTTTTGTATATTCATTGATATCCACAATTTTAGTATAACTCTTGTTGATTTTCTTTGCAAAATACCAAATTGTCATTATAGAAATCAACACAAATGCAATCATTAAAGTAACATAACCACCTTCGGCAAATTTTGTGATATTCGCGATAAAAAAACCACTTTCAATTGTCAAATAGATAGTTATAATTGGAATCATAAAGTACAGTTTTACTCTTTTTAAAATCATATAATAATTGAGTAATATGGTTGTCATTATCATACACAATATAATCGCTAAGCCATAAGCGTGTTCCATATTGCTCGATTTTTCGAAGTGTAAAACTACACCAACACAACCCAAAAACAATAACCAGTTTATGGATGGAATGTACAATTGCCCCTTTAATTCAGATGGGTATTTTATTTTTACTTTAGGCCAAAAATTCAAACGCATAGCTTCATTTATTAATGTAAATGAGCCACTAATCAATGCCTGTGAAGCTATAACAGCTGCAAGTGTAGCCACTACGATTCCAATTGGCTGAAACCAATCTGCCATTATTAAATAGAAAGGATTTCCATTTTCTCCACCTAAACCTACTAAAGTTTCTCCTTCGTGATGAATTAAATATGCTCCTTGTCCAAAGTAGTTTAATACTAAAGTAGTTTTTACAAAAATCCAACTTATTCTTATGTTTTTACGACCACAATGTCCCATATCCGAATACAAAGCTTCGGCACCAGTTGTACAAAGAAAAACAAATCCTAATACATAAAAACCTTCAGGGTGTATACTTAATAAATGATAGGCATAATAAGGATTGAGTGCTTTTAGGACTTCAACGTGTTCATAAATTTGAATTAAACCTAAAATACCTAACATTCCAAACCAAAGTAGCATCATTGGTGCAAAAAAACGGCCTACTAGTTTAGATCCAAATTGTTGAATAGTAAATAAAACAAACAAAATTCCGATAACTATTGGAATCGTATTTATTTCCGGGTAAAAAGTTTTAATTCCCTCAACTGCAGATGAAACTGAAATGGGTGGTGTAATGATTCCGTCGGCGAGCAAGGCACTGCCTCCAATAATAGCAGGAATGATCAGCCATTGTATTTTTGTCTTTTTGACCAAGGCATATAAAGCAAAAATTCCTCCTTCACCGTGGTTATCTGCACTTAGAGTAATAAGGACATATTTGATTGTGGTTTGTAATGTTAATGTCCAAAAAACACAAGATATTCCACCTAAAACAATATCTGCATTTATGACATGTAACCCAATTATGGCTTTCATTACATATAAAGGTGAAGTTCCAATATCTCCGTAAATAATTCCTAATGAAACTAATAAACCACCTAATGTTAACTTACTATGTAAGTCTTTGTGCGAAGTACTCATGAAATTTAAATAAAAATAACTTCGCAAATCTAATCTTTTTAAATATATTATTAAATGATAAATTAGAAAAATAAAAAAACACGGTTGAAGTTTACCGTGTTTTATTGATTCATTTTTTTTAGTGCTTTTATATTCTTTGGTTACTACTTCTGGAAGAATTATTCCCTCTAGCAGATTCACTTCTTTGCGGAGCAGATTGTCTTGGAGTTTCGGCTCTATTTTGAGAATAATCTCTTTGTTGTGGAGCAGATTGTCTTGGAGTTTCGGCTCTGTTTTGAGAATAATCTCTTTGTTGTGGAGCAGATTGTCTTGGAGTTTCGGCTCTGTTTTGAGAATAATCTCTTTGTTGTGGAGCAGATTGTCTTGGAGTTTCAACTCTGTTTTGAGAATAGTCTCTTTGTTGTGAAGCATCTTGTCTTGAAGTTTCACTTCTGTTTTGAGTGTAATCTCTTTGAGTCGATGTTCTTTGCGAATTATTGTCCCTTTGATTTAGACTTCTTTGAGCTGTGTTTTCTCTTGAAGATTCATTTCTTCTTTGTGAATATCCAATTTCGTTTCTTGTTCCACCATTTCTGGTATTTCTTATTTGATCTAATTCGTGACGATTATTTACTGTAGAGTTTCTTCTAGAAAAAGAATTACCAGGATGTTGTCTTTCATAACCATTCGAGCGGCTTCTATTGTACATATTTGCTGCGTAACTACTTCTTCTATAATTTACATAATTGTAGTGATTGTTGCTATAATTGTTTAAGCAAATATTTACATTATATCTGTATCTAAATACAGGATAGGTATTCCAAGCATAATAATAATTTGGATAATAATTCCAATACCAATTAGAATAATATGGTTGGTAATTCGGTAACCAAAAGCTAGCGTAGATTAGCGGAGTGTTATAATATACAGGCTCATAAATATAATTTTGTCCGTAAAAATATGAATTACCTACAACTTGAATTTGAATATTATTGTTCCAATTTTTTTCAACTTCAATAGAAGCAACATCTTGATAAATATCGCGATCAAGAACTGATTGAATGATGACGATGTGAGTCCGTTTTTCTACAGATTCTATAACACGTAGATAATCTACTTGTCCATCATTATTCAAATCTAAATTTGAAATCTGAAGTTTTGGATCGTTCAATTGTCTTTCAAAATCCTGTAGATTTCTCGAATCCCCAAAGATAGAAGCCACAACTCTTAAATCTAAATTATCACTAATTTCAGAATTTTGTGCATTGACAATTGTTCTGTTTTGACCTTGTATTTGTGTTGCAAATACCGAAGTGATTAGGGCCATTATTAGTAGTTGAGTTTTCATGATAAATAAAATTTAGTTATTTGTTTTTATGAAACCAATTACTGTGCCAATTAATTTAGGAAATAATGTTTAATTATATCATTTTGCTTTTAAAACATTATAAATCAGTATTTTGTAATTTAAAAATATTTATTTAATTTATCGTTTTAAAAAATAATCATAAAAAAAACCAACAAATAGATTATTCTATTTATTGGTTTTTGATGCTATTTAAAAAAAATAATTTTTTATTTCCTTGGCCCTTTATTTCGATATTGTTGCAATAACTTTCTATTAAAATCGTCTTCGGCTTTTTTAAGTTTTATAATTTTTACCGATGGCAAAATACCTTTTAGATTGGTAACGAATTTTTTCCTCATTTGATACAAATCATCTTCTGTATTTTCCATTTGTGCAAGTAAGGCTGAAGCATCTTTTTCACTCATTTTATCTAAATCGGCATCCATTCGTTGCTTGAATGCTTTCATTTTTTGATGTCTTATTTCAAATTGTTTGTCATCATAAGCATTGTAAATTGGCCAAAACTTAGCCGCTTCATCTGTAGTCAAAGCTAACTCAGTAGTGATAAAACCAACTTTCAAAGCTCTAATTTGCTCTTTCTTTTCTTCCATTTGGGATTGTGCAAATGAATGAATCGATAGTAGAAATATAAGAACTAATAATATTTTGTTTGTTTTCATTTTGTATTAATTTAATAGATATTGTTCTAAATTTTTGTTTTGCGAAAGTTCATTTTCGATAGTAATATCTTCTATATCCAAGTCAACACTCATTTTTTGAATGTCTTGTTCATCGAGAAGGTTAACTAAATCTGTTGCCGAAACGTTGGAATGATAAGTAATGTAATTTTCTAAGGTAGCAGCATCAATTTCTGATGATTTACTAAAATATTTATTATAAATAGGAAGCGACAAAACCAGAACTAAAATGGCAGCAGCTGCATATAGCCAAGTTTTTTTCCTTTCAAAAATTGAAATTATTTTTGGTTCATTTTGAGGCAATTGTTGCATCATTCTTACCGAGAAATCCTCAAAGTAATTCTCAGGGACTGTGAATCCAGTTTGTGTTTTAGGCTCGTTTTCTAGTTTAAATGTTTTCATTTACATTAGACTTCATCAAAGTCAAAAGGTTTAATTTGTTGTAACAAAGGCTTCTATTTTTTTTACTGCAAGATGGTACGAAGCTTTTAAAGCCCCAACTGAAGTTCCAAGTATTTCTGAGATTTCTTCGTATTTCAGTTCTTGAAAATATTTCATTTTAAATATTAATTGTTGTTTTTCGGGCAACAATACAATTGCTTTTTGCAATTTTATTTGAATTTCATTTCCATCAAAATAGATGTCAGCTTTGAGATTGTCGATTGTTTTATTTTGCAAAGTTTCAGACGAAACACCATTTTTTTTGGCTTTATGGCTTAAAAAAGTCAATGCCTCGTTCGTAGCAATTCGATATACCCACGAAAACAGTTTGCTTTCACCTTTGAATTTACTTAAATTCTGAAACACTTTTACGAAAGTATTTTGCAAAACATCATGGGCATCATCGTGGTTCAAAACGATATTCCGAATATGATTGTACAGCGGTTTCTGATAATCTTTCAAGAGCCTTTCAAACGCTTTATTTTGCGTTTTTGGGTTTAATAATTCCTGAATAAATTCCTTTTCCTCTTGCAAAGCTGTAATTTATAAATTTAGATTGTAATTTTTCGAATAGGTTTAATCACAATCGAAAAAAAATTAAAATTCAGATGGAATTTCTTTTTCTTCAACAGCTTTTGGAGTCACTTCTTCAGTGGTGACAGGATTTAGTACTGGCCTTTTATAAACAACTTTTGGTCTTGTTGGAAAATAAATTTCGGTCTTCCATTTGGATGGATTGTTGATTTCATTTTTACCAATCGAATATACTTCAAGATGTGAAAATGTAGGATCTGTTTTTAGATTATTTTTTTTGAGGTAATCTAATGTTTTATTTAATGCTTTACTTGTGTGCGAGTAATCACCTGTAAGAGTTGTTTTTACTGCCTCGAATGATTTAAGTGTATCCGATGAAATTTCACTTCCTTCGGTTATAAAAATGGATTCTTTGATAGGAATACAAATCGACATTTTGGTTAGTTTGTTTGTAGTATCATAAGTGTGATAAATAACAAAAGGCTTTCCGCTTACCGTAATATTATTGTTATTGCAAAAAGTAGTAATTTTAGAAAATACGATTCCAGAATTTTTACCAACATTTGAAAACTCACTTGTAAATGTTTGAGCAAGATAAAAAGCTTCGAGTTTTTTCACGACTCCATTTACGTTTATATTATAAGTATTTATTTCGTAGTCTAATCTTTTGTCTAAATTAGCTAAACTTTTTTCGAAAATGTTTCCAAAAATTCTATTGGCACCACCATCAAAAATAGTTTTTATCTTAAAAAGAAAACTCATTCTGCCTTTAGCTTTCCAAGTCACTTTTGTTTTTCCTAAAGTATCTTTAAAACTAATCACAATATCGGCAGTATTGCCATTAAAATTCATCGTTTGAAGAATGCTATCGTTTTCTTTTGTGTTTATTGTTTTCAATTCACCGCTTCCTTCTTTTCCGTCCCAATTGCAAAAACTGCCAATCCCAATGGTTTTATTAGAATTTGTAATGTTGATAAGCGAATCTTCAACGGCCAATGAATTCCAATCTTTCCAATTTTTTAAATCGTTGGCATAACTAAATACCGAGGATCTTTGCGAATTGATAATCTTGCTTCTTTCAACAGTAAATACTCCTTTTTGAGTGGCGATAAAGATGGATAATGCTACTAAACTCAGTAATAATAACAGAAAGAGGTACTTTAAAATTCTCATAATCGATAGGTTAATTTCAGTTGTAAAGTTAGAAATTTTATTAATACGTTTAACTTGTCAAAAAAGTATAAAAAATTTCTCAATTTATTTAAAGATGTATTCTGAATTTATTGTAAATAATGTTCGAACTAGATAGATTTATACCAATGAAATAGCGCGTTTAAGATGGATTTTATTTTTTTTTATTGCTAATCAAAGCAATTTTATTTGTTACAAATTATTTAAATAAACGTACATTTGTTAAATATTTTTTTAAAACTACTAAATTATCAATGATGAAATTACTTAAAATTGCTGGTATTTTTATGACACTTGGAGTTTCTATTGTTTGTAATGCACAGACAACTAATACCAAAGATGTAAAAACTGCTCCAGAAGCTCCTTTTGATTATGTTGTCGAACAATTTGCCGACATAAAAGTATTGCGTTACCAAATTCCAGGTTGGGAAAATCTCACGCTAAAAGAACAAAAATTAGTTTATTATCTCACACAAGCTGGTTATTCTGGGCGAGATATCGGTTGGGATCAACATTATAAATACAATCTAAAAATTAGAAAAGCGCTCGAAAATATTTATGTAAATTACAAAGGAGATAAAAAGTCGAATGACTGGAAGAATTTTGAAATTTACATCAAAAGAGTATGGTTTGCCAATGGTATTCACCATCATTATTCAAATGATAAAATCAAACCTGCATTTTCTGCTGCTTATTTTAATGGTTTGATGAAAGCCACAAAAACAAGTTTGTCACCAGCTATTGTTGCAGTTTTATTCAATGATGCCGATGCTAAAAAAGTAAATCTCGATGAATCTAAAGGATTATTAGAAGGTTCGGCTATTAATTTTTATGACAAAGGAATTACT
>Ga0075152_10003228_pt1 | contig 11441 bp, 6 predicted proteins | sample JI61114C2DNA_FD_70964 | JGI IMG/M metagenome (GOLD analysis project Ga0075152, IMG submission 70964) | Wastewater effluent complex algal communities from Wisconsin, to seasonally profile nutrient transformation and Carbon sequestration -... | ecosystem: Engineered > WWTP > Effluent > Algae...
AGGCCGGCGTCTGCCACCGCATCGTCGTCGAGGACTACGCCCTGCCCGGCACCATCATCTTCCTCACCGACTCGCACACCCCCACCGCCGGCGTCCTCAACGCCTTCGCCTTCGGGGTCGGCTCGACGGCCATGAGCTTCGCCCTGCGCACCGGCCTGATCCCCGTCACCGTCCCCAAGACCGTGCGCATCGTCGTCCGCGGCGACGCCCGCGGCGTGGTCACCCCCAAGGACCTCATCCTCCACCTGATCGGCGACCCCTACTTCCGCGAGGAGCACTGGCGCGACGCCCCGACCGACACCTGCGTCATCCAGATCGGCGGCCCCGGCCTCGACCAGTGGAACGTCGACGAGCTCAGCGTGCTCACCAACATGACCGTCGAGGGCGGCCTGATGACCGGCATCATCGAGCCCTGCCGCCCGGTCCGCGAGTTCCTGCAGCAGAAGCGCGGCCTCGACGACGAGGCGATCGACGCCATGTTCGTGTCCCCCGACCCCGACGCGAAGTACGTCCGGACCCTGCGCATCAACCTCGCCAACGTCCCGCTGACCGTGGCGACCCCCGGCGACTCGCGCAACCGCCTGCCGCTCGCCGAGGCCGTCGGCACCCCGATCCACAACGTCGTGATCGCCTCCTGCACCGGCGGCTCGCTCGCCGACCTCCGGGCCGCCGCCGCGGTCCTGCGCGGCCACAGCATCGCCGCGGGCGTGCGGGTCACCGTCACCCCCTCGAGCGCCGAGGTCTCCGCCGACGCCGAGCGCGAGGGCCTGCTGGCCCTGTTCCGCGAGCTCGGCGCGGTCGTGACGCCGCCCGGCTGCGGCTCGTGCATCGGCAACGGCCCGGGGATCCCCCTCGAGGGCGAGACCACCGCCAGCACCACCAACCGCAACTTCGACCGCCGCATGGGCGCCCCCGGACCCGTGTATCTGGTCTCGCCGGCCGTGGCGGCCGCGTCGGCCATCACCGGTAAGCTGACTGATCCACGCAGCCTCGCGCCGGTCGCCCAGGCCTGAGCAGTCGGCCGGGCGCAGGATCGATCCCGGCCGGTCGCCATGGCCGGCGCTCGGGCGGTCCCTCCGCTCCGCGCCGCTGAGACCTGTCCTCGGGGACAGGCTCGCACCGCCGCCTGGCCCTCGGGTCAGCCCGTGACCTGGCGCTCCCGCGCCGCCCCTTGCTGGCCGCGCGGGCGCGGTCTACGGTCGCCCCGCCTATGCGCGCGCTCGCTAGTTACCTCTGTGGTGCCTGGAATTCGGGCGCCGGGACCAGCCCGGCCATGCTCGTCAACCCCGCGACCGAGGAGCCCCTCGCAGAGGTCCAGGCCGCGACCGGCCTCGCCGACGCGGTCGCGTACGGCCGCGACCGCGGCGGCCCGGCCCTGCGCGCGCTCACCTTTCGCCAGCGCGGCGCCCTGCTGGCCAGCCTCGCCAAGCTCCTGCACGGCCACCGCGAGGCCCTGCTCGACCTCGCCGTCACCAGCGGCGGCAACACCCGGGGCGACGCGAAGTTCGACCTCGACGGCGGCCTCGGGGTGCTCGCGGCCTACGCCGAGCTGGCCGAGACCCTACCGGAGGACCCCTGGCTGCTCGAGGGCGAGGCCGCGGCGCTGGTGCGCACCAGCAAGGTCCGGGCCCAGCACCTGCTGGTCCCCCGCCACGGCCTCGCGGTCCACATCAACGCCTTCAACTTCCCGGCCTGGGGCATGCTCGGCAAGGCCGCGGTCGCGCTGCTCGCCGGCATGCCGGTGCTGTCGAAGCCGGCGACCAGCACCTCCGCGCTCGCCCACCGCGTCGCCGAGATCGTCGTCGAGTCGAAGCTCCTGCCCGAGGGCGCCTTTCAGCTGCTGATGGGCCCGGCCCAGGACCTGCTCGATCACCTCGGCCCGCAGGACGTCATCGCCTTCACCGGCGGCGCCGAGACGGCCGCCCGCCTGCGCGTCCACCCCAGCGTGCTGCGCCACGGCGTGCGCCTCAACGTCGAGGCCGACAGCCTCAACGCCGTCGTGCTCGGCCCCGACCTCGCCGAGGGCACCCTCCTCTGGGACCTCGCCCTCCGCGACGCGACCATCGAGCTGACCCAAAAGGCAGGTCAGAAGTGCACCGCCACCCGAAGGATCCTGCTCCCCACCGGCCTGCTCGAGGCCTTCCGCGACGCCCTCGCCGAGCGCCTCGCCGAGCTCGCCGCCAAGACCGGTGACCCCGCCAGCAAGGCCGTCAAGATGGGCCCGCTCTCGACCGCCCAGCAGCTCCACGACGCCCGCAACGGCCTCGCAAAGCTCCAGCAGCACGCCCGCATCGTCCGCGGCGACCCCCGCCGCGACCAGTTCCTCGACGTCCCCGTCGGCAAGGGCTTCTTCCTCGAGCCCATCCTGCTCGAGGCGCACGCCGACGCCATCCACGACCCCGGCGCCAGCTTCCACAACATCGAGGTCTTCGGCCCCGTCGCCACCCTCCTCCCCCACGACGGCGGCGCCACCGCGGCCGCGCGCATCATCGCCCTCGGCGGCGGCAGCCTCGTCAGCACCGTCTATAGCGATGACCGCGAGTTCCTCGCCCGCGCCGTCGCCGACATCGGCCCCCAGCTCGGCCGCCTGGTCCTCAACGACGAGAAGTCGGCGGCCGGCGCGTTCAGCCCCGGCTGCGTGTTCCCCCAGGCCAACCACGGCGGCCCCGGCCGCGCCGGCGACGGCGGCGAGCTCGGCGGCCGCCTCGGCCTCGCGCTGTACATGCAGCGCCTCGCCGTCCAGGGCGGCGCCAGCCAGCTCGCCCGCCTCCTCGGCGGCAAACCAGCCGCCTAGCGCGGCGAAGCGAACGCGCCGACCGCACCACCGCGCCAGCGCGCTCAGGACGCGCACAGAGAGCTCCTCGATGAGCCACATGACGGCGGGGTGCAAGACGATCCCGAAGTGCGCGGCGATCAACGCGATTCCGGCCCTGATCGCCAGACGCAACGCCCGCTTCCATGCCCAGTGCAGAAAGCGGACGGTCAGGGACTCGAGGGTGATGGCGACGGTGGGTGATTCGGTCACGCAGCGAGGCTACGTTCGGCCATTCGGCGAGCTCGCCTGCCAGCGGGCCACACTTCATTCACTCCCCGGAAACCCGAACACGCCGACCAACGCGAGCCGGCGTCGTTGCCCAGGGTGTCGAGGATGCGGCGGGCGTGCCCGTCGCATCCTCGACTCGGCCCCCACCGGCAACCACGGGCTCCAAGCGCGACTGAACCGGCGAGCGCGCAACTCACGGACTTTCCGTGCGGGGTCTGGCGCATGCGAGGGCCGCGAATCCGCAAGGGCAGCGCGACCGAAGGGAGTGATGCCCTGAGGACCTTCGCGGCCCTCGCATGCGCCAGACCCCGTGAGGCAAATTCCGGCAAGATGCCCACAAGCGCACGGCCCAGGCACAAGCGCTCACGAGCGCACAGCCCTAGCCCTCCGCATCCCCATCATCGCCCCGCTCCATCGCCACGCCGAGCGCCCCGGCCTTGCGCCCCTCCGCGCGCCGCTTCGCCGCGTACAGCCGCTCACCCTCGGGGCTGAGCGCCCCGACCGCCAGGCCATCGACCTGTCCGATCGACCCTGTCTCTTTGACCCTCCCCGAAAACGCAGCCCGCCACTGCGCGAGCGACACCCGCGAGAAGCTCGGGTCGCGCGGGTCCTCGAGGATCGCCCGCACCACCGGCTCGGGGTCGATGAACTGCGGCGCCAGCTCGGCCGGGTCATACGCGTCCCCGCGATCGAACAGACCGCCGCAGATCGGCCGCAGCGAGCAGACCGCGCAGCCCGGCGCGTAGCGGTGCTCCCAGTCGGTCTGGCGCACGGTCTGCTTGGCGTCGAGGAAGTGCACGATGCGCTCCTCGCCCTTGACGATCTTGCGCGTCTCGGTGCTCGCCCACCCGAACTCGCCCATGTAACACAGCGGCACCTTCTCGACCCTGAAGCTGCGGCCGCTGCGGTGCAGCAGGCGCATCGCCCGGCCCAGCGATCGCTCGAAGTCGGCGAGGCGCGGCGTGAACTGCTCCTGGTTGACCTCCGCGCGGCCCATCGACGGGTCGAGGTTGTTCCACACGAAGTGTCGGACCTGCGGGTGATGCTGCAAGAAGTAGCGGATGTTCTCGTCGAGGTGCTCCGCGTTCAACCGGTTGATCACGCAGTTGACGTTGACCTCGATCCCGCAGCGGGCCGCGTTGTCGATCGCCGCGAAGGCCCGCGCCAGCGTGCCCTCGCTCCCGCGCAGGCGGGCCTCGACCTCGGGACGCACCGAGTACACCGACACGTGCACCAGCTTCAGCCCCGCGCGCGCCATCGCCCCCGCGAACGCCGGATCCGCCAGCCGCGAGCCGTTGGTGATCATCCGGACGTGCAGCCCCTGCTGCGCCGCGTAGGCGGCGACCTCGGGCAGCTCCGGGTGCAGCGTCGGCTCCCCCCCGGTCAGGATCACCCCGAAGTAGCCGCGCCGCACGAAGTCGTCGACCAGCAGCTGCATCGACGCGAGCGTGTGGGTGTACGGCGTCGTCGGGTTCGAGCAAAACCCGCAGAAGTGGTTGCAGTGGCGCACCACCTGGATGTAGCCGAGGTTCGCCATCCGCCCGCCAGGGTAGCCCAGCGCCGGCCCCGACGGTGATACCCTCGCCGCGATGTCCCCGCGTCGCCTCGCCCTGCTGCCGACCGCCCCCGCGGGCCCGGCCCAGGTCGAGATCCAGCTCGGCCACGTCTGCAACAACCGCTGCGTGTTCTGCGTCAGCGGCCAGCTCACCGCCCAGGGCCGGGCCCGCCCGCTGCCGACCGCCCCCGCCCTCGCGGCCCTCGACGCGGCCGCGGCCCGCGGCGCCCGCACCGTCACCTTCCTCGGCGGCGAGCCGACCCTGCAGGCCAGCTTCCTGCCCGCGCTCGCCCGCGCGATCGACCTCGGCTTCCGCGAGATCATCATCTTCACCAACGGCGTCAAGACCGCCCGCGCCGGCTACATCGACGAGATCCTGGCCCTCGGCGCCGCCCGCAATTTCAGCGACTTCGTGTGGCGCTTCTCGATCCAGGGCGGCGACGAGGCCGCCCACGATCACGTGACCCAAAAGCCAGGTTCTTTCAAGCGCCTGGTCGCGGGCATGGCCCACCTCCAGGCCCGCGGCCAGGCGATCACCGCCAACGCCTGCATCAACGAGCACAGCTACCGCTCGCTGCCGGCCTACCCCGACCTCGTGCGTCAGTACGGGATCCGCCAGCTGCACCTCGACCAGGTCCGCCCGCGTGATGCCGGCGAGCGCAGCGACGCCGAGCTGCGCGCGATCATGCCGCCCTACTCGCTCATGGTGCCCCACTACCGCGCGATGCTAGGCCGCTTCGATCGCGAGCTCGGCCCCGACTACGACATCAACGTCGGCAACCTCCCCTACTGCCTGATGCCCGAGCGCGCCGCCAAGATCCACCACGACGGCGAGGCCACCCTCACCGTCGCGGCCGACGGCGACGCCCTCTCGGTCCCCTGGGACAAGTACGCCGACAAGCGCCGCGACAAGTTCCACCCGCCCGCCTGCGCGAGCTGCCGGTTTCGTCCGCGCTGCAACGGCGTCTTCCTCAAGTACGCCGAATTCCACGGCACCGCCGAGTTCTCCCCCGTCCCGCCCGAGCGCCCCACGAGACCTGTCCCTTCGGGCAGCTCCGATCCGCCCGCGATGAAGTACCGCACCCTGCCCGGCACCGACCTGCAGCTCTCCGCGCTCGGCCTCGGCTGCTGGACCCTCGGCGGTGAGGGCTGGGGCGCCGACCCCGGCGAGGCCGCCGCCAGCGCGACGATCGCCGCCGCCCTCGAGCTCGGCATCAACTGGTTCGACACCTCACCGATCTACGGCCGCGCCGACGAGCGCCTGGTCCGGGCCCTCGGCGCCCGCCGCCATGACCTCGTGCTCGCCACCAAGGTCGGCGTCCGCGTCGACGGCCGCGGCCACGCCCGCAGCGACCTCTCGCCCGCCCACGTCGTCGCCGACGCCGAGGCCAGCCTCAGGCGCCTCGGCCTCGACACCCTCCCGCTGCTGCAGGTCCACTGGCCCTGCGAGCGCGGCACCCCGATCGAGATGACCCTCGACGCCCTCGCCGGCCTGCAGCGCGCCGGAAAGCTGCGCCACGTCGGCCTGTGCAATTACGAGCCGGCCCGCCTGCGCGCCGCCCTCGCGCACAGCCCCGGCCTGGTCGTCAGCCTCCAGACCCCGTACTCGATGGTCCGCCGCGAGTTCGAGGCTGGCCTTCGGGACCTGTCCATCGGGTCAGGTCCCGAGGGACAGCCGATCCAGCGCCTCGGCGTGATCGCCTATGAGACGCTGTGCCGCGGCCTGCTCACCGGCGCTCGCCTCGACGCCGCGCCGAGCTTCCCCGCCGACGACCTCCGCGCCCGCGACCCGCGCGCGCAGGGCCCGAAGTGGCTGCGGATCCGCCGGCTCGTCCAGGCCCTCGTCACCGTCGGCGCCCGCCTCGACGTCCCGCCCGCCGCCCTCGCCCTCGCCTGGGCGCTGCGCCAGCCCGGCATCAGCGTCGCCGTCGTCGGCGCCCGCAGCCCCGCCCAGATCCGCGAGTCCGTCCGCGCCCTCGGTCTGCTCGGCCACTCCCGCGTGTGGGGAGCCCTCCAGCCCCACATCGACGCCTGCCGCCCATGAGATGAAGCGACGCAGCGCGACGCAGCGCGACGCGCGAAGGCCCGGCCCCGCATCCGCGGAGTCGGGCCCCATCCCCTCGCGCATGACGAGGGCGCCGCGCTCACAGCGAGACGACGTAGGCGATGACCTGCTCGTTCTTCTCGAAGGCCTGCTTCGCCGCGACGGCCGCGTCCCAGGTCTGGAAGTCGCCCATGCGCACGCGGTGCCACATGCGGCCGTTGGCCTCGCCCGACTCGACGCGGACCTCGTGGCCGTTGCGGCGCAACTTGTCCGCCAGCTTGTCCGCGTCGCCCTGAGCCGAGAACGCCTTCATCTGCAGCGTGAAGCGCTTGCCGGCGCGAGGGCCAGCGTCGGCGACGGCCGCGTCGCCCTTGACCGCCGCGAGCACCGTGTCGGTCGCCGGCTTCTCGACCATGGCCGCCGGGAGCTTCGGCTCCTTCGCGCTCGCCTCCTCGGCGCCGCCCAGCGCGGGCATGCCCCTGGGCGCCGCGGCGATGCCGGCCTTCGGGGCCGCGGACGCCGGGATCGCCGGCAGCTTCTTGCTGCTGCCCGGCTTCTTGTTCGACTTGCTGCCGAGGGCCGCGTCACGCTCCGCGCGGACCGTGTCCTCGTCGCGCGGCGCCACGGCCGGGTCGCGGGTGGCGGGCAGCCCCTCGGTCGCGGGGTGCTGCAGGCCTTCCTTGAAGCTGTAGCCGTTGTCGGCGACCACCGGATCGTCGTCGAGCAGGACGATCGAGTCCTCCTGCTGGGCCACCGCCGGCAGCTCGCGCAGCTCGCCGCGCTTGCCGACCATCACGCCCATGGCGAAGACGAAGCAGCCGACCACCGAGAGGCCGAAGAACAGGAAGAAGATCTGACGGTTGTCGAGCGAGAACTCGACCTTGTCCTTGAGTTGGGGCGTCACTGACATGCGTGCTCCTGCGATTCCGGGAGCCCACCGATACAACCGCCGCGTCGCCCCTCCAAGAAACTGGCCTCACTGCACGATCCGCAGCTCGCGGGCAGGATCACGCAGCGGCGGCAGCGCCTTCTTCTCCGGCCACTCCCCGCGCGGGTTGCTGCCGCGGCGGACGATGTGCGTCGTCGGCGGGTAGAACAGGTCCCACGACTGGGTGTCCACCAGCTCGCCCGCCTTGTACAGCTTGCGCGAGCGCACCACCTTGAAGCCCCGCATGCCCCGCTGCGACACCGTCTCCGCGCCGCTGTGCAGCTTCGAGTCGCTGCGCACGATCGTCGAGTGCGGCAGCACTTCCTTCACGTGGCGCTCGAAGGCCACCTCGTCGTAGGGCCGCTGCTTGCCGAGCACCTCGACCATCACCTTCCCGGCGTTGACCCGCGTGTGCAGCACCACCGGGAAGTCGAAGGGGTTCTTGAGCTTCATGTCGACGCTGCCGAACACCACCGTCGAGTCGAGGCCCATGTCGACGTAGCTGCTCGGGCGGCTGTGCGGACGGCTGTGCACCAGCTCGAGGCCGGCGAAGAACGCCGCGCCGTACAGGGTCGAGCTGATCTGACAGATGCCGCCGCCGACCGTGTCGATCAGCTCCCCGTCGGCGATGCCCGGCGCGTAGCGGAAGCCCGCGACGTCGGTGCGGTCGCCGACCACCGCGTTGAACGACATCACCTGCCCCGGCATCAGCACGTAGCCGTCGAGCGCCGCCGCCCCGATCTTCAGGTTCGCGGCCCGGTCGGCGTAGTTCGGCTCGCTCGAGTACGGGGTCGAGAAGCTCGCCAGCACCGCGCTGATGTCGAGGCCCGCCGCCAGGCTGCCGAGCGGGTCCGCGACCTCGGGCCCCGGCGCGACCACCAGCTCGATGCGCTCCGCCCCCGACGCCAGCCCGACCGCGACCGCCGACAGCGAGTCGAAGGCCGACAGCCGGATGCCCCGCTGCGCCGGCAGGATCTGGCGGTGCTCCATGTCGAAGCGGGTCGGCAGGCTCGGACGCTCGACCTCGGGCGCCAGCGCCAGCAGCCGCGCCAGCGCGTCCTCCTCGCGGAACCGGTAGCCGACCGCCAGGTCGAGCTCGCCCCGCTGCGCCCGCGCGCGCGCCCTCAGGTCCGTGAGCAGGTCGCCCGACCGCCCGACCTGCAGCGCCGCCGCCATCGCGGCCTCCGGGCTCGGCACCGCGCCGAGCTCCCGCGCGCTCGTCACGACCTCGACGCCCGGCGCCACCAGCACGAGCCGGCGATCGAGGCCCGCGCTCGCGGCCGCCTCGGCGATCGCCGGCAGCTCCTCGGCATCGAGTCCGCCGATCTCCTGGCCCGCGAGGCGCACCCCGGGGATCACTCGCTCGTCGCTGTCGGCGGTTTTCCAGCCGGTCCACAGCATCGCCGCGACCGCCAGGCCGCCGACCGCCATCGCCAGCGACTCGGTCGCCGCCAGCAGCGCCGGGATCCGACTGCGGCGTGGAAGCGCCTGCAGGGCCGGCTGCGACGCCGTCTCCGGCCGCGGCGCCTCCAGCTCCGGTGCATCGACGATCGCCGGGGCGACCTCGAGGCGCATCCGTTGTTGCGAGGCCCGCCGAACGGGCTTGGCTTCGCGCGCGGCCAGCTTGCTCATGGCCGCATGGATGCACGGCGCCCGCGCCGGGGCAAAAAATCGGCGAATTCACCACTGCCCGGCGCCGGCCGACAATTTCCCCGCGCCGCCGGGAACCCGGGTGTCCGCGGGGCGTCCCTGTGCGGTATGACTGCACCCATGGCAGGCCCCTCGCTCCCCGCCGGGTACGGACCCAGCAAGCGCCGGATCCCCACCGCCGCCAGGCTCGGGATCGCCGTCGTGATCGCCAACCTCGTGGGCCTGATCGCCGCGGTCTACTGCGCCCAGCAGATCCGCGCCGTCCCGGCCACCGCCGGCGCCGAGACCGTGCTGTTCGCGGTCTACTACACCGCCCTGTGCCTCGCCGCCGTCGTCGACGCCCTGTGGATCGACGAGGTCGTGTTCGGCGGCGCCTTCCGCCTGACCTACTTCCACGGCAAGGACGGCAGCCGCCTGAACCTCAAGGACGACGAGGGCGTCGTCGCCGCGAGCATGCAGCGCTCCTCGATCAGTTTCCCGGTCGTGTTGATGCTCGCCGGCGGCGTCACCTACCTGCTGTTCAACGCCGTCAACCATGACTTCAATGGTTACGCGCGAAGGATCGGAAAACACGTCAGTAATCTGCGCGGTGATGATCCGGCCACGCAGCCCCGGCGACTGCAGGCGATCGCCGCCCTGTCGATCCGCCGCGACCCCGAGGTCGTGCCCTTGCTGCTGCAACAGCTCGGCCGCGGCGGCGAGACCGGGGCCTACGCCGCCTGGGCCCTCGGCCGCTTCGCCGACGCCAAGAACTTCCGCAAGGCCATCATCGAGGCGCTCTGGGCCGCCAGCCAGGAGCCCGACGCCGCCGTCCGCCACGAGGCCCTGATCGCCCTGTCCCGCCTCCAGCACCGCGCCGTCGCCGAGCCCCTGCAGGCCGAGATCCGCCGCGAGCTCGACGCCGGCGCCCTCGACCCGCGCCTGATCTACGCCACCGGCTTCATCCAGGTCCCGTCCTCGTTGCCCCTCCTGGCCGAGACCCTGCAACTCGGCGAGGTCACGGCCCAGCGCGTCGCCACCTGGGCGATCGCCCAGCATCGCGACCAGCGCGAGGCCAGGGACCTCGACCGCTTGCTCGAGCAGCGCCTGCCCTCCGCCTCGTTCCTGACCCGCTGCGCGATCGTCCACAGCCTCGGCACCATCGGCGACGAGCGGGCCAACCTCGCGCTCATGCACGCCTACGACACCGCGACCCCCGAGGAGCGCGCCACCAAGTGCCCGTCGCAGACCGTGTTCCTGCGCCCCGACGGCGGCGACGAGCCCGCCGACCTCCTGCTCCCGCCGACCTCCTATGACACCAAGATCCTCGCAACCATGGGCCAGGTCCGCGCAACCAATCCAGAAATTCGTGCCGCGGTCGAGCCGTGGCTCGAGGCCGTGATCGCCGCCCGGACCCCACCACCGGGCCAGCCCGCCGAGGAGGACGACCTCTTCGCCCCCCGCGCGCGCTCGCTGCTCGAGGGCATCCGCCTCGGCCGCGACGACACCGCGACCGCCGCGGCCACCCCCTAGCCACGCCCTGGCCCCGATGCCCCGCGCCCGGTCCGCCCTGCTCGGCCTCTCGCTCGGCCTGGGGATCCACCTCGGCCCGGCCACAGCCGCGGCCGGCGAGCGCTGGCCGCTGTGGCCGAGCGAGGTCCAGCGCGCCGCCGCGCCGATGCGCGCCGGTCAGGCTCGCAACCTCCTGGTCGTCCCGGAGACGCACAAGCTCCAGGCCCTGCGCCTGCTCGAGGACTACCCCACGGCGCTGATCACCCCGATCCTGCTCGAGGCCCTCGCCGACCCGAGCGTCCCGATCCGCCGCGGTGCGCTCCAGGCCTGCCTCGAGCGGGCCATCCTCGCCTGCATTCCGGCCGCCCTGCAGGAGTGGCGCAGCGACCGCCCCGACCTCGGGCTCCGCATCGCCGCGCTGCGGGTCCTCGCCCTCGACGCCGCGACCACGCCCGGCCGCCCCGAACTGCTGCTCGCCGCCCTGCGCGAGACCGACGAGTCCCTGCGCGCCGAGGCGACCCACACCCTCGCACGGGTGCCCTGGACCGCCGAGCAGCTGCCGCGGATGCGCACCGCCCTGATCGCCCGCCTCACCGATCAGGCCCCCCAGGTGCGGCGCGCCGCCGCGCGGAGCCTCGGCCTGCTCGGACCACCCGGCCACGCCGCGGCCGCATCTGCGGGCGACACACAGCCCGCCGCGCCCGCATCCACGGGCAACGCCGCCCCCGCC
>Ga0075152_10003231_pt1 | contig 11435 bp, 8 predicted proteins | sample JI61114C2DNA_FD_70964 | JGI IMG/M metagenome (GOLD analysis project Ga0075152, IMG submission 70964) | Wastewater effluent complex algal communities from Wisconsin, to seasonally profile nutrient transformation and Carbon sequestration -... | ecosystem: Engineered > WWTP > Effluent > Algae...
GTGAGGGAGGCAAAGACGTAACGGGGCAGCATGGTAAGGTTTGGGGGGACGCCAAACCTACGCTACGAACCAGCCCGGCCTTTCGATTCACTATGGCGAGTATGGGTGAGGGTGCCCAAGGGAGTCTGCAGCCCCCTCATAGTCCCCGCGGAGACATGGAATAGAGGCCGAGAGTTGCCTCATAGGCATCAGCGGCGGACATGCGTTTCTTTTCATGTCCGGCTCCCCACGAGTCGGTGAAGATGATCTGGTTTTTGGCGGAGTTGTAGCCGATGACCATGCGCATGTGTCCGCCGCTGACTTGTCCGCCAGCAGGCAGCGGCGGCTCTTCAGTAAATTGGCCGATGCCCAGCGCCCACAGCAGCGGCACGCCTTTGTCAGCGTGCTCTTTGATGATGCTGGCGAACTCTTTGATGGAGACGCGGCGCTTGCCATTCGAGCTGTAATAGACCTCGGGATTGATCAGGGGCTTGAAGGTGACACCGAACTTTTGATCGACCTTGGCGAGGCTCTTTTGCATGGCGAAGGCATTGGCCCCACGCTCGACATCGACGCTGAGGATCTGCGCCATCTCATGCTGATCGCAGGGGATGCGCATGTATTCAAAGAGGCGCTGACAGCTCGCGGCCACGCAGTAGCCCTTCGCCCCTTGATCCACCATCGGCACGCCGGCGATGAAGACATCTCCGCCAGCATCGCGGGTGACGTTTTTCTGCAAAGCCATGCGCTGCACGCCCATGCTCATCTTGCCCATCGTCCAGTCGGCTTGATCCGGTGAGGCCAGCTTCAGGCGCAGGAACTCGGGCTTGCCCACGGCAGCTCCGCTTTGGAATTCATTGTGCTCCAGCAGAGCCACGCCCTGCGGCGAAGACCACATCCAGGCGACGTTTTTCACGGCCCCACCACCAAGGCTCATTTGCCGACGTGGAGTGACTTTGAGTGACTGGCCAAGGTTTTGGCCGACTTTCTTGAACAGGGCCTCAAATTCAGCCGCGCCCATCTGCCCGGAGTCTCCCCGGTTGTAGATGGAGATCGTGGCGCGAGCAGCACGGCCATTCACAAACTCGATGATGACCTCTTCGACCTTCACTGAACCTCCGAAGAGCGTCAGTGTCGTCGCTGCATCAGAAAACATCTGCCGGGAGAAACGTGCGCGATCCTTGGCGGTGGTGAGCCACTCAAACTGCGGTGGCTTCTGCTGCTGCTCCACGCGTGGGACGTAGAGTGTCTCGAACTGCTCAGTGTTGGTTTTCCAAAAGGTAGCCGAGTCGAGCAGAGGGTCGAGATCCGCAGCAAGCTCAATGGCACTTGCTGCTGATTGGGTCATCAAGACCGCCGCACAGAGGCTGGCGGGGCAAAGTCGAATCATGGAAAGCAGAGCCATGATTTGGAAATACCTGGAGATGACCTCGGAGGTCAATCCTTTGATAGCATCGACATGAAGAAATTCTCAAGCGATGGCCGCCCGCATCAGGCCACGCGTTCGCCATCCGTCTCTGGCACCGCAGGCGGCATCTCGGGAACGAGTGTGGGCGTGTAGCGCGGGCGTTGGGAGTCTTTGTTCAAGCCGCCGATGAGTACCACGCGGACGGTGTCCAGAAGGATGAGCAGATCAAAGATCACGCCAGCATGCTTCAGGTAGTAGAGGTCATACTCCAGCTTGCAGCGGGCATCCTCCGTGGAGGCTCCGTAGGGGTAGCAGACCTGCGCCCACCCGGTGAGGCCAGGGTGGATCATGTGCCGCTCTTCATAAAAAGGCAGCGCCTCAGACAGAGCCTCGACAAAGGACTGCTGCTCGGGACGTGGGCCGACAAAGGACATCTCGCCGCTGAGGATGTTGATGAGCTGCGGGATTTCATCAATGCGGTAACGGCGCAGGAATGCACCGCCGGGGAATACGCGGTTGTCCGCCTTCCCCGCTGACCACTGCGGACCGTCTTTTTCAGCATCTGTGCGCATCGTGCGCAGCTTGTAGATTTGGAAGGTCTTGCCAAAGCGTCCGACGCGCTCCTGACGGAAAAACAGCGGTCCCTCAGGAGAGAAGAACTTCACGATGGCGATGCCGAGCAGAAGGAATGGCGACAGCATGAGCAGCAGCACTAGCGAAGTCAGCACATCGAAGGTGCGCTTCAGCTTGCGGAAATACAGCTCACGCGGTGAGGACTCGGAATGCAGGAGCCAGTCATTCGTCACCAAGTGCAGCGGCACATACTGGAGAAACTCTTCACAGACATTGATCAGGGGCGTGCAGGGAGTGCCGGAGTAGCGCAGTCTTCTCAGATAGGGCCGGGCTGCCGCGTCCTCCATACGCACATCCGAGAAAACAACTCGGTCGATCTTGTGCCGGTGAATCAACTTGCCGATGTGCTTGATGCGCCCCAGCAAATCCCCTGAAGGCGCGGCACCTGTGACGTCGATGCGGCCAATAATCTCGATACCGCGCGGCTTCAGATCCTTGAAGCGCAGATACTCCACCATTTCATCTGGTGACTCGGCGATGAAGGCCACCCGCTGAGGGGCGAAGCGGTGTTTGTGAAACATCATCAGGTGATGAATCAGCAAAAGAGGCATCGAGATGGCGGCACCCAGGGCCATGAAGCCACGGCCAATCCTCATGCCAAAATCCACGTAGCCCACCACCGTCGAAACCAGGAAGGCCACCGTGAATGCCCCGACGAGCAGCATCAGATGCGCTCCAAAACGGGAAGTGCCACGCGACTCCACCGAATACAAACCGAGGATGTAGCAGGAAATGGTCAGAGCCAGGGCGCCTGCACCGACCGAGATGGCATAATCCTCAGGCCGCGAAAGCTCAGCGAAACGGATGTAGTTCGCTGCCGCGAAGGAGATCACAAACAACGCCGCATCTCGGCTCGCGCGTCGCGCAACCGAGAACCAGTGTGAATTACTGAGTGAAACCATTGAGTGTCAGGGAGTTTACCCCATTTGAGGTAAGTCGTTTCAAGATTTTAGAAGCAGAGGGCAACTTTGAGAGGAATGAGGCAGCATCAACATAAGTTCATGCCAGTAATCCGAAGCGCAACGCGGCCAGGCTAAGCACGCCGCATACCGGCTTAGTGACACAGGATCGGGTGGCGATCTCAGGACGGAAAGCAAGGCTGAGGCATAGTCCGAAACCTCGCGCCCACGAACCAGCACACCCCCCTTGGGGGCTGGATCGAGGATCTCCGAGATGCCTCCGACGTGCGTGGATATGAGAGGTCGGCCAGAGGCCAGCGCTTCGAGCAGCACATTGGGCACCCCTTCGTTGTGGCTGGAAAGGCATACGGCATCACAGGCACGCATGAATTGTGCCACCTCGGCAGGGGCTTTCCTTCCCACCCAGATCAGCGCATCTGGAGGCAGACCTTCTCGTTTTGCTAAATCAGCCAACTCTTCCTGCAATGGCCCGCTTCCGATCATGACCAGCCTCAAAGGTGCGGTGAATTCTCGGGCCGCGAGCGCCGAGGCTTTGATCAGCAGATCCAGTCCCTTCACCGGCAGGAAATTGCCCACAAAGAGCAGGAGCTTGCCATCCAGCGGCAGATTCAAGGCAGACCGCGCTGTAGTCTGGTCACCCGGATGAAAGGTCTGAGTGTCCACACCATTGTAAACGGTGCGCACACGCCCAGCCTCTGCTCCGGCGCGGATCAGCCGCTGCCGGAGATCCTCACTGCGGGTGATGATCTGTGCCCGACGTGCCAGATTCAAAATCGCCCGGTGTCGCATCGGCATGTCGAGGTATTGATGCACGTCGGATCCCTGTGCCACGCTGACCATCGGTACTCCGGCAAGTTCGGGCACGAGGTTGACTCCACAACCATCCGGGAACAGCCAGGGCACCAGCAAGGCGTCCGGTTTCCAATCCTCTGGCAGCTCACGAAGCGCACGCCGCACCGCCATGGCAAAGAGCCTGTCATTCATCCCGCCAAACTTCGGCACATAGGGTGCCCAGCCGTAGATCGGATGTAGCACCTCATCACCGGGTCGCGGCTTCAGAGGACAGTCCTTTCCAGCCCAGAATCCATGTCCAGGCCTCAAACAAAGCACGCGGATGTCTGCCTCGGTTCGCTCGGTGCGCATCGCGTGCAGCAGCGTCACATTATCCAGACCCCGCCACGGTTCTGTGGTGTCAGGGAAGAGATTGGAGATGAAAAGCAGCCGCATGGTCGATGTCTCTCAATCACGCATCGCGCGAATGCGCCAGTGCCATTTTTGCCGCTGCTTCACCTGTCGCCATGCAAGTGCCCATGACCCGCACAGAGGCCAGCGCCTCATGATCTGCGGAAAGGCAGCGCCCCGCGAAAAACAAACCCGGCAGACGGGCGTTGCGCAGACAACCTGCGGGGATGCCCGCAGGCTCGGCACGATCAAAGAAGCGGAACTTAGGCCCGCGCGCGTTCTCGCGCTTCTCCATTGGCCAGCCGGCCAGAGCCACGTCATCGGCATGACGAGTGCAGTTGGCAAGTTCGTCACCTGTGAGCACAGCATCACCGACATAGCGCGCAGTCTCGCGGATGCCGGCCTGCGCGGGCAGCACGGGTGGCGGGCAGTTTTGAAAATCAGCATGCTGAGCACGCAGCAGCAGCCACAGACTCATCGCCGTGAGAAGACCTGTCGCCTCGACTTCGGCACGTTTTGCTGCATCAAACGGGTTCCAGCTCCCCTGCCCCGCTTCGAGGTCGATCGTCAGAAACATCTCCTCCGCAAAGGGTGAGTCGCGGAACTGCGCACCCATCGCCGTCTCAGGCAGATCACCGCTCTTCACCGCCCGCACGATCTGCGCGCCAAGCGTTAACCGCCACGTCTCATCATGAGCACCCGTCACTCGCGGCAGCGCACAGACATACGCCGGGCGATACAGCCGCTCCGGCTCCGCCTGGGTCCAAAACTCCGTGCCAAGAAAGCGCGCTCCCGTCGCATCCCCCGTCGTGTCGATCAGTGCCTTTGTGTGATGAAACTCTCGCACCCCGCGCGAGACGACTTCGATCTCCCAGCCATCATCGGTTTGCCGCAGCCCACACCACTCCGTGCCGCTGACTCGCATGAGCGTTTTTTCCGCCGCACAAAGCTCATCCGCCAGATGAGCAAACACACTCGGGTGCTGCCGCAGCACATACACCCGGCCCATCAAGTCCGGGGCCGACTGCCCCGTGCGCTCCAGCATCGCCTCACCGACCTCCTGCGGCACACCTGCATTCAGCCAGGCCCAGGGCCGCGACACATCGGGGTGAAAAAGCCCGCAGAACGTGTGAACGAGTGCATTCACGCCCATCCCGCCCAGCTTCGTCTGCCGCTCGATCAGCAGCGTCCGCCCCCCGCCACGCGCCGCCACCAGCGCGGCGGCTAAACCTGCACTGCCTCCTCCGACGACGATGACTTCCCAGCTCTGCTTCATAGAATGAGCAGCCTGTAACCGGGTGCGGGGCGTTTTCCAACCACAAAGGGGTGATCCATCAGGCCCAGGAGGCGCGCCTCCTGCCCCAAGAAGGTCTCCCAAAGCTTCTGGAGGTGACCTCCAGCACCTTTGGCATCTTTCCGAGCCTCGGGAGGTGACCTCCAGCCGCCTTCACGTCTTCCTGAGCCTCGGGAGGCGCACCTCCAAGGACTGGAGGTGCGCCTCCAAGAGCTGGAGGTGTGCCTCCAAAGGCTGGTGCTGACCTCCAAAGATTGGAGGCGCGCCTCCAGAAGCTTAAAAAACACCTCCAAGGGCTGAAAGTGAACGGTTTTCCGCTCAAAAGCGCCCCTTGCCTCGCCCCGATTCCACTCCTTTACTCAGCGGCTCCCGAATCCCTCACTTCCCACATGCCCATCGCCCGCGCCCTTCTTTCCGTCTCTGATAAATCTGGCCTGCTCGACTTTGCCAAAGGCCTCGCCGAACTCGGCGTCGAGCTGCTCTCCACCGGGGGCACGGCCAAGCATCTGAAGGACGCCGGGCTGGCTGTGATCGATGTCTCGGATTACACGGGCTTCCCGGAGATGTTCGACGGTCGTGTCAAAACACTTCACCCGAAGGTCCACGGCGGACTGCTCCAGCGCCGGGACAATGACGAAGACAAGCGCAACGCCACGAAGCACAGCATCCCCGAGATCGACCTCGTGATCGTGAACCTGTATCCCTTTGAGCAGACCGTGGCGAAGAAGGATGTGACGCTGGAGGAGGCCATCGAGAACATCGACATCGGCGGTCCGTCCATGCTGCGCAGCGCTTCAAAAAACCACCGCTGGGTCACCGTAATCTGCGACCCTGCCGACTATGCCGGTGTCCTGGCGGAGATGAAGGAGAATGGCGGCGAAACCAAGCTCGCCACACGCGAGCGCCTCGCCTGCAAAGTCTTCCAGCGCACCTCCAGCTACGATGCCGCTATCGCCAGCTTCCTGAACAAGGAACAGGTCACACAGAAGACCTTCTCCATCAGCCTGCCGCTGCACAGCGAACTCCGCTACGGCGACAATCCGCACCAGAAGACCGCCCTTTACGGCAACTTCAGCGACTACTTCACCCAGCTCCACGGCAAAGATCTGAGCTACACGAACGTCCTCGACATCCAGGCTGCCGCTGGATTGATCCAGGAATTCCGCCGCCCCTGCGTCTCCATCCTGAAACACACGAACCCCTGCGGTGTCGGCTGTGCGGATGAAGACCTGCGCGAGGCCTGGACAAAGGCTTTTGAAACTGACAAGCAGGCACCCTTTGGCGGTGTGATCGTCATCAATCGCAGCATGACGCTCGGCCTTGCCAAGATCATCTCCGAGATCTTCACGGATGTCATCATCGCCCCCGACTACGATGCCGATGCGCGGGCGCTTTTGCAGAAAAAGAAAAACCTCCGCCTCATCCAGATGCTCCCCAGCGTGGCCGAAGCCCTGCGCCAGCCGATCATCCGCAGCGCCCCCGGCGGCCTGATGGTCATGGACAGCGATCCGCGTGCTCTCGGACTCGAAGATCTCGAAAGCAAAGTGAAGACCAAGCGCCCGCCAACACGCGATGAGATCGAGGCCATGCGCTTCGCCTGGCGCGTCGTGAAGCATGTGAAGTCGAACGCCATTGTCTTCGCCTCCCATGACCGCACACTTGGCATCGGTGCCGGCCAAATGAGCCGCGTCGATAGCTGCCGCATCGCCATTTGGAAGGCCAAAGAGGCCGGACTTTCCCTTGGAGGTAGCGTCGTCGCCTCCGACGCCATGTTCCCCTTCGCCGACGGTCTCATCGCCTGCTCCGAAGCCGGTGCCACCGCAGCCATCCAGCCCGGCGGTTCCGTGCGTGACGAGGAGGTCATCGCCGCTGCCGACGAACGCAAGATGGCCATGATCTTCACTGGTCACCGCCACTTCCTGCATTGATCCTTTTTTGAATCTGCTCCCTACCGAGTCATGAAAATCGCGTTGGATGTGATGGGCGGCGACTTCGCCCCGCAAAACCCCATGGGCGGCGTCAAGCTGGCCCTCGAAAGCCTCCCGCAGATCGACAAGATCTATCTTGTCGGTCAGCCCGAGGCCATCGAGCGCGAGATGAAGACCCAGGGCATCCCAGCGAGCGACAAACTGGAGATCGTCTCCGCCATGCAGATCGTCGATATGCATGACAGCGGTCTCGATGCCGTGCGAAAGAAGAAGGACAGCTCCATCACCCGCGCCGTCGATCTCGTGAAGGAAGGCAAAGCCGATGCCGTCGTCAGCGCCGGACACACCGGGGCCGCCGTCACCGCCAGCCTTATCAAACTGCGCACGCTGCCGCACATCGAGCGCCCAGCCATCGCCGCCATCATGCCGAGCACCAGCCAGCACTGGGTGCTCATTGATGCCGGCGCGAACCCCGACAGCCTGCCCGAGCATCTCGTACAAAACGCCATCATGGGCAGCGCCTATGCCAAACATGTGTTAGGCCGCGCGAACCCACGAATCGGCCTCATGTCCAACGGCACCGAGGAGGAGAAAGGCAACGCTCTGTGCAAAGAGACGGGCAAGCTTTTGAAGAAGACCCCCGGCATCAACTTCATCGGCAACGTCGAAGGTCATGACCTCTGGGAAAACCCGCCCGACGTCGTCGTCTGCGATGGCTTCACCGGAAACATCATCCTCAAGACTTCCGAAGCGCTGGCCCACGCCATGTTCTCCATGATCAAAGGCGAGATCATGTCCACCACGCGAACCAAAATTGGCGGCATGTTGGCGAAGCCCGCCTTCAAGAACGTCCACAAGCGCACCAGCGCCGACGAATACGGCGGCATGCCCCTGCTTGGTCTGAATGGCATCACCATCATCTCCCATGGCAGCGCCAGCCCCTACGCCATGAAGAACGCCCTGCGCATGGCCTGCGAATCCATTTCTCACGGCATCAATCCCCACATCGTGGAAGCCATCACGACTCATCTCGACAACCACTCCCAGGACGAGGCATAGTGCCCGTCCACCAAGTTATTCTATGTCCCAACCCTGCGTCTCCTCCATCCTCGGCACCGGCAGCTACATGCCGGAAAAAGTGCTGACGAACGACGACCTCTCCAAGATCGTCGAGACCTCCGACGAGTGGATCACCTCCCGCACCGGCATCCGCGAGCGCCGCATCGCCGCCGATGACCAGGCCACCAGCGATCTCGCCAGCGAGGCCTGCCGCCGCGCCATGGAAAACGCAGGCGTGAAGCCCGAGGAGATCGACCTCATCGTCTGCGCCACGGTCACGCCGGACATGTTCTTCCCCAGCACCGCCTGCATCATTCAGAGGAAGATCGGCGCGGGCAACGCGGTGTGCTTTGACATCAGCGCCGCCTGCTCCGGCTTCGTCTATGCGCTGCAAGTCGCCCGCCATTTCCTCAATGCTGGCACGCGCCAGACCGCACTCGTCATCGGTGCGGAAAAGCTCAGCAGCCTCGTGAACTGGAAGGACCGCAACACCTGCGTACTCTTCGGCGATGGTGCCGGAGCCGTGGTCATCCGTGCCACCGACTCTGAAGATGCTCCCGGCCGCGTGCTCAGCACTGTCATGGGCAGCGATGGCAATCTCGTCGATCTCCTGAAAGTCCCCGGCGGCGGCAGCGCCTGCCCCACCACGCCTGAGAATGTCGATCAGCGGCTGAACACCGTCCACATGGAAGGGCGCGAGACCTTCAAGCACGCCGTCACCCGCATGAGTGCAGCGGCGGAAGAGGCTCTGAAGCAGGCTGGCCTGACCAAGGAAGACATCACCCTCGTCATCCCGCATCAGGCGAATGCACGCATCATCACCGCCATCGCCGACCGACTCGGTTTGCCCGAGGAGAAGACCTTCATGAACGTGGACAAATACGGCAACACCAGCGCCGCCACCATTCCCGTGGCGCTCGATGAAGCCAACCGCCAGGGCCGTCTCAAGCGTGGAGACATCGTATTGCTCGTCGCCTTTGGTGGTGGCTTCACCTGGGCGGCTTCCGTGCTGCGCTGGTAACTCACCGCGTTTGTTCGAAAAGTTGACCTGAGATAAACAGGGCTGAAAAATCACCTGAATCGTTGTAACTCAAGGCAAAAGGTGCTGTATGCCTATTGCCGTCAGTCACCTCAGGTCATTATGCCATCTCTCGAATCCAGACTCAGCGCCGCCATTTGGGGCCAGTTCATCGGCGATGCCGCTGCGCTAGGCACGCATTGGATCTACGATTTGGATGATTTGGCGGCGAGGTACCCAAGTGGTGTCCAGGGATTCGAAACTCCCAAGGCCGGTCATTACCACGAAGGAAAGCAGAGCGGAGATCAGACACATTATGGCGATGCCGCGCTGCTGCTGCTGGAGTCTCTTGCCGCCTGCGGTGCAGAGTTCCGTGAAATTGACTTTGGCATCCGGCTGACGAGTTTCTTCGGCAGTCCGCTTTGCAAAAGCTACCGCGACCATGCGACACGAGAGACGCTGGAGCATCTGGCTGCTGATCCCGACAATTTCCAGAACGGCGCGGATGATGATCAACTCGCCACTGTGAGCAGATTGGCACCTGTCGTCGTGGCCTATCATGCCCGCCCTTCCACCGAGAGACTCGACGCGATCCGCCGCCTGACTTTGGTCACGCAGAATAACTCCACCGCCATCGGCTGCTCGGCAGCTCATGCCATCCTTTTAGACAGCCTGCTCGGTGGCATCGACTTTGCCACTGCTTTTGAAGCGACGCGCAAGTCCGCCGATGTGAGCTGCGATGGCTCGGACTACTTTGAGTTTGCCCACATGCTGCGTAACATGGACGTCGAGACTGCCACAGGCCGCTTCGGTCAAAGTTGCCCGCTGCCACAAAGCTTCCCGTCGGCTCTTCATGCCGCGCTTTTACATCATGAAGACTTCACCACCGCCATCCTGCTCACGCTGCGTGCCGGTGGTGACAATGCAGGGCGCGCCTCCATGATCGGCGCCTGGCTCGGTGCCATTCACGGCATGGAAGGCATTCCTGGTGAATGGCTCATGCAACTCCGCTCACGCGAACGCATCCAGAAGGCGATGGATCAGCTCTTCGCCCGGCTGGAAATTAAAGAGGCGTAGATTTACACCGCGTTTACAGACGCCACCAAAGCCATGGCGCAGGCTCGGGGTGCCATGAAAACGCACCCCCACACCATCCGCACACTCGCCCTCAGTCTCATCGCCTCCGCCTCGCTGCTCCGCGCGGCAGAGCCGGTCAAAGACACGAAACTCAGCGCTGACGAATCCCTCGTACAGCTCGCCATCCTGCTGGACACCAGCAACAGCATGGACGGCCTCATCGAGCAGGCAAAAAGCCAGCTCTGGAAGATCGTGAACGAATTCAATGACGCCAAACAGGGCGATAAAAAGCCCGTCGTGCAGGTCGCCCTCTATGAATATGGCAACACGAACCTCAGCGTCGGCACAAACTACATCCGGCAAGTCCTGCCCTTCACCCGCGACCTCGATAAAGTCAGTGAGCAGCTTTTCAAACTCACCACCAACGGCGGCGACGAATACTGCGGTGCCGTCATCCGCGAGGCCATCGACAAGCTCGACTGGGACAAGAACGGCCAAACCTACAAAGCTGTCTTCATCGCTGGCAACGAGCCCTTTGACCAAGGCCCCATCAAGCCCAACGACTCCTGCAAGACCGCCATTCAAAAGGGCATCGTCGTAAACACCATCCACTGCGGCAACCGCAGCGAAGGTGAAAACAGCGGCTGGCGCACTGGCGCTGCTTTGGCCGAGGGCCGCTTCCTCACCATCGACCAGGACAAAGCCGTGGTTCATATCGAAGCCCCGCAGGACAAAGAGATCACCCGCCTCAGCATCGAGCTGAACCGCACCTACGTCACCTATGGCAAAGACGGAGCACGCGGCATCGCCAACCAAACCGCGCAGGACAGCAACGCTGAGAAATACAAAGCCGCCGGAGCCGCCGTGCAGCGCGCTTTGACGAAGACCTCCAGCAACTACAAAAACAGCACCTGGGACCTCGTCGATGCCTGTAAAA
>Ga0075152_10003235_pt1 | contig 11423 bp, 5 predicted proteins | sample JI61114C2DNA_FD_70964 | JGI IMG/M metagenome (GOLD analysis project Ga0075152, IMG submission 70964) | Wastewater effluent complex algal communities from Wisconsin, to seasonally profile nutrient transformation and Carbon sequestration -... | ecosystem: Engineered > WWTP > Effluent > Algae...
CAATCAGGTAAGAAATATTGAATTTGTTTGTAGAATTCGAACCGTTCCATGAAGTGTTCGCTGCTGTAATAACGGTTGCTGCTGAACCGCCTGATACCGGTAAAGTTACTGCTGAACCATAAGTGATTCCCGCTGTGTTACCGCTGTTGGTAGCTCCAACTGCTGAAGTGATCTTTACTGATCCCGGTGCGATTGCTGCCGTACCTGTTACTGTTCCTGCAATAGCCTTAACCACATAACCTCTTGAACTGATTACACTCACATGGTCTGTTGCTAAAGCAGTGATACCACTGGTATATTTTGCTTCTGTATTGAAGTTCACATCCAATGCAGATGGCTGAGTTACGCTGAATGATAGGACATCAGAAATGGTGATGTTCAAATTTGCAGTCTGTGCAAATGATTTAGTACTTATTAAGGATACTGCGATTAATGCGAATGTGATGATTACTTTTTTCATGATCTTGTTTTTGTCTGTTTTTAATTTGTTGATGTTGGTAAGCTATAGACAAATTACAGACCAAGTACCAGAGAGGCTGAAAAGAGGGTTTTTTGAGGAAAACGAGGAAATTAGTTGGGATAATTTTTCCCGAATGGGGAATGGGATACTCAAAGGAGTTCGAATGGGAATGGGAAATGGGGAATAGGAAATGGGAAATAGGAAATAGGGAACAGATAAATGGGAACAGAAAACTAAAAATGGGAACAGGAAATAGCGCAGCGTTTAGGTCCATTCCCTATTTACTATTTCCTATTACCAAAAAAGGGAATGGGAAATGGAGAACGGGGAATCCGTAATTGGTAATTCGTAATTGGTAATTCGTAATTAAAAATTATCTACGCCACATACTCCCTGTTAAATGTCCTGCGTAGTTCAGTAATTGATGACTGAAGTCTGGATCTCAAAATGCCGACTGTAATATTTAGTTCTTCGGCAGCCTGAACATGCGTATACCCTTTAAAGTAGATCAAATCCAGCGCTGATCGCTGATCTTCATTGAGAATGTTTGTCATGTCTTTTACTCCAATCAATTCGGGATTATAAGAAACCTGAAATTTCTGATCGATCTGCTGAGTTGATTCAGAAAGATTTTCACTGACCGTATAATTCCGGTAATTAACACTTCTCAGGTAATCTATTGAAAGATTACGCGCCAACCTTGCCATCCAGGTGTACAATCTGCCCTTTCCGGGATCATATTGCTTAAATGACTTCCAAATTTTAATAAAGGTTTCCTGAAGCAAGTCCTGAGCTACTTCTTCTATAACTACTATGGTAGAAATAACCCTGTACAAGGAATCTGAATACATCCGGTAGAGAGCAGACATTGCACTTCCATCCATATTTTTCAAACCTTCAATCAGTTTATCCTCAGATAAGCGGAGTTTTCTACTCCTTCCGATTCTACTATTATTCGAATCTTCAATATGTATATCCATTGCTATCATAATATCATTACGATTATTATTTAAAAATGGATGTCCAACATGAATTTAAGATGAAGTTTAAAAAAAATTATCTTTCACTATTCCCTTCTCCCTATTTCCTATTTCCTATTTCCTCCTCCCCATTCCCATCTCATTGCAGTTTTTTTGAAAATGAAAGAAAATCCTTCAGAAACTTATCCATCCTGCCGGCATAACTATCATCAGTTAAAACACCATTGGAGAATAAATTCTGAACTTTGGGGCTGATCAGATATGGGGGATAAACAATCCCCTGCAAGGTACTAGCATATTGCTGCAAATTTTTGGCTGCACTTATTCCGCCGAGCATTCCTGATGAAACACTTACAATCCCAAACACTTTTCCAGAATATTCCTTAAAAAAATAATCCATACTATTCTTCAGACTGCCGGGATAACTGCCATTGTGTTCGGGGGATACAATCAGAATAACATCTGTTTCATCCAACCGGGATTTTAGATCCTTTAAAGTAAGTCCGGGTGATGGATGGGAATCAAATGTGTAATCCAATAATGGCAGATTCGTATCCTTGACATCCCATAACCAATTATCGACAGCTAACTTGTCTAATCTATTTTTAACTTCCAGCGCAACCTGATGAGATTGTCTCCCTGGCCTGGCACTACCTGAAATAATTGCAATTTTCATAAAATTCTTTTCTTAATGATTAACTAAGTCTACCACCTACTCCCCATTTCCTTTTTTGGTAATAGGAAATAGGGAATAGATCTAAATGCTGTTCTATTTTCCAGTTTCTTTTCCAGAAGATTTGGGGTAATTCACCAATACTAATTTACAACAAAAGGGTGTCCAAAATAATTGAACACCCTTTTCTAAAATAAAAATTCCAGAATTATCTTTTCCTGATTTCTACTCTCCGATTTAACTGACGACCAGATTCAGTATCGTTGGAAGTAAGGGGCATCGACTCTCCAAAACCTTTTGTAATCAGATTATTAGCATTAATACCCGCTGTTACCAGATAGCTTTTAACGGCAGTGGCTCTGTCAACAGAAAGAGTCATATTCCTCTGATCTGTCCCTTCAGCCGAAGAATGTCCGTTAAGATTAAAGCTCATTGATGAAAATTTTTTCATTTCTCTGGCTATTTCATCAAGTACAGCATAAGATGAAGTTTTCAAAACTGAAGAGTTAAACTCAAATAATATGTTCTTATAATTGAATGTTGGCTCAGAGGCAACAGTCTCGGGGCAACCACCATTGACAGAAGAACCTGCCTTATTCGGACAATTATCTTTTGAATCAGGAATACCGTCACCATCTGTATCTGATTCAACAACTGCAGCCGCCTTTGGTGCATCCTGAACGCTGGCAGGTACGGGTGCGGCTGGTGCCTGACTGATAATCTTTTTGGGTTTACAGGAAGAAAACAACACCACAGCAGTAAAAATTGCAATGGCAAAAATCGAAAATGTGCTTTTAAAGTTTCTCATTTCTAGCTTAAATGGTTTATTAAATTATTGGAAATAAAACTACTATTTACTTGCTTTTTAAACAAACTAAACAGCAATTAATAATAAGAAAGCAAATCATTGAATAAACAGAAGGTAAACCTGTTTTTTATTCATACAGAAATAAAGTAGCCGGAACATAATTGAATAATCCGGCTACAGGGTATTTAGTTAGGCAATATAAATTACCGAACTATGCTTATATATCCTCTTTTCTGACCTCCTCCATTCGGAAGTTCAATAATATAATAGTAAGTATCTTCAGGAAGCAGGCCCCCCTGGTAGATTCCATCCCATGCATTATTATAATTAGAAGCTGAATAAACCAATCTACCCAACCTGTCAAAAACACGAACAACATTATTCGGATATTTTTCAATATTGCGAATCACCCAGGTATCATTCTTAGCATCGCCATTAGGCGAAATAAAGTTTGTTGCGATTAGTTCAGTATCATGATTGATCTTAACCTCACTTTTAAGGGATGATCCACGCAATGACATCAGTGCAGGAACTGAAAATTCCGGGGCCGGTAAAGAAATACTCAGATTCCGAATCTCATGAAAATTAGTCGCCCCTCCGGTAGAACCTGCAAATCCATAGCTCAAATTAGCCGGCAAGGTATTTCCGACATAAGAATAATCAGTTACCAGATGATGATTAATTCCTCCGGAGCTTGTTCCTTCAAGCACCCATACATTTAAGATAAATCCTGTTCCCAAGCCATTTGGCTTCAAATCAATTTGTACTTTACGATGGCCGGCCAAAGAAGCGGTCAGCCCCTCTGCACCCGCAGTTCTTCCATCCACATTTCCTCCAATTGTAAACCCTGTTCCTGCTCCTGCAGCATTCATTGCTGCCAGATTTGTGGTTTGGATATTGCTTAAAAATTCATAATTAGAGCCGGCAGGACTTCCAGAACCGATACCATTTCCATCTCCACGAAGTGTTAAAGAACTACTTCGCTGACCGGGACCACCCTGACGACCTGCTGTAGCTGCACTGAAATTTCCAAACTCATCAAATCCAAAACCAAGGTAAGCTTTACTTAAGCCAGGGGAAGAAGAATTTTGGGCATAACCAAGGGAACCTCCAGGTGCACCGATCTGAAAAGAAGTATTCGCTGTAGCATCATATAAAAAGAAACTAAATCCGTCGCCCCCGCTGCCACCATAGGTAAAGTACTCAAAGCTTATCGAAAGACCCTGAGAAGAAGGAAAAGAGGTAGTATTTCTTGCGAAACCGGTTTGATTTTTTGCATTGGAATTTAACCGGAGATAACCAGCACCTTCGGCATCAATACTCCCCGAAGTTAATACAGTAACTCCACCCCCTATTAATCCAGAAGCTGTTGAATTCTTAAAACTCTCAAAATATGGTAATGCACTTTGAGCTTCAATATTAATATTGACATTGGCCGGACTTATAGCATATAAGCTGCCATCTGAACCATTCCATTGAAATCCTGTTGTGCCAACATAATCCTGAAATGGAACAAAACTGATCAGATTTAGATCAGTACTAACAATTTCCTGATTAGCCACAATGTTAATACCATTTAATTTAAGGGCACCATTTAAGGGTAGACTAATTACCTTAATTTTTTGAAGTGATTTATTTTCCTGACTACTGAATTTCAAGGTAAAATCTGTACTAGTAAATGCAAGTGGTGTATTCTCCTGTGCTGTCTTGCTGATGTCTGAAACCACAGGTTCTGTCTCAACAATTAGCCCTGGCAGGTTGATCTGTAAATTACGAACCTCATGGAAGTTATTCTTTCCACCTGTTCCGGCCGAAAAACCATAACTCAAAAATTCAGGAATCGGATTCGTTGGCACATATAAATAATCTTTGATCAGATGGTGAACTACCCCTCCGGAGGAATTACCCTCGGTGACCCATACATTCACATTAAAGCCAGAGCCTAAACTATGTGGAACCAAATCGATTTTTGCATGGCGGTAACCCGGACTTAAAGCACCAGATTCTCCTGATGAACGCCCGTCTACCCCACCGGCAATCTGAAATATGTTACCGGCGCCTCCATTGGCCATTGCAAGCGCATCCGTAGTTTGAATTCCGTTTAAGTACTCATAGTTTGTTGAGATTGCTGCATTCCCATTTCCATCACCACGAAGTGCGACTGAACTTGCCCGCTGACCAGGTCCTCCCTGTCTTCCTGCTGTTGGATTACTGAAGTTTCCAAATTCATCAATCCCAAGACCCAGAAACGCTTTTGATATACCAGGATTTGTATTATTCTGTGCATAGCCTAATGATCCTCCAAATCCCCCAATTGAAAAAGGATTTGCTGATGCATCATAAAGGAAAAAAGCAAGACCATCTGCGCCGGAACCACCATAGGTAAAGTAATCAAAGCTGATTGAAAGTCCGTTTGCTGTGGGGAACGCAGTTGTATTTCGGGCAAAGCCGGTTTGGTTATTTGTATTTGTCGTTAGACGAAGATAGCCCTGACCGTCAGCATCTATTCCTCCTCCGGTTAACAAGGCTCCATTTGGACTACCACCTAAGATCAAACCTGCAGATTCAGCGTATTTAAAGCTTTCGGCATAAGGGAAAACAGAAGAACGGACTACGGTCACTGAATATGTTTTGCTTGTCTGTCCATCACTTCCTGAAACCAAAATGGTGAACAAATTACTTCCAACATTTAATGGCAAATTTGCAGAAGGAATACCGCTAAGAATTGTGGCGCCGTTTAAAAGTATAGTTCCTAAGGCATCACTATGAAAAGCTGTCATTGCAATTGAATCTGTTGAATATGGAACGGAAACAGTATAAGTAGTATGGTTTGAAGAAAAAACCGGACTTAAAACGCCTTCGCTAAGAGTCAAATTGGCTAGATCAGCAGTTATTTTTGCATCAACATCATATGCCCCTGCATCTGTGGGATATTTCCTTGGATTTTTTTGCAGATCCAGATTAATTGTATTGATCTGTGCTGATACAAAATCTCTGCCAACAGAAGTATCTGCCAGATAACCGGATACTCCATTAAGCTCAGCAAAACTCAATGAAGAATAAGCTGCAAACCCTGAACCCTGCCCCCGGGAATAAGTTGCCTTGTAATTATCAAAAGTAGTCGCAGCGATTGTTCTTACTGTTAAGGCTAAATTGCCTGCATCCAAACCGGAAAAGGAAAAAATATAAGAAGAAGTAATAAACAGGTTGTTGCTCTCCGACAAAAAATCGTTGGCAATGCTTGGGATATAACCTGATCCCCTGTAGAATGATCCGCCTATTGCAGACCTGTCAATTGCATCTCCTTTTGATACAATTAAATTCCCCTGAACATCCAGGATTCTTCGCACATTCGAAAGGGATACCGCACGAAGATTGGCTTGTTTGGTATCAAATGTATTATGATAAAGTTTGATACCTGTTGTACCCTGGATATAGACATTCTCGAAGCTATGTTGAGCAAATGAGTTCTGAATGGTGATTAATTCTGAACCTTCAATGTGGAATGCAGCTTTAAATCCAGTACCGGTATTCAATGAAAAATTGGTAGCCTTGCACCGGTCAAGGAGTATATTTTTACTGGAAACAACAAAAAATGGCTGCCTTTGATTCTGATCCGAAACAATATCCTGAAGTATAAGATTATTGATTCCACGGCATTGAATCTGCCCTGAATACCTGGCACCGCTACTTTCAATCAATTCCTGATTCTTCGTATCCTTTAGAACTACATTCCTGATAATCACATTATTCAATGTGTACGAAGCATCGGTCCTGGTTTCAGGTTCGGCCGAAACAGAACTTAAAACCCCCACCTGAATTGCGATTCCTGTAAGCTCGGTACACTCGACACTATCAATTAAAACCGTTGATATATTTGGCTGATTCGTACCATTCGATGTACCTATTCTTATTCCTCTCATCCCTTGGTGGAGAACTAAATTGGTATATCTTGTGTCTGAAGTGTTTGCCTGCTGACTAATCAGAGCTCCTGAATAATTATCTCCACTTGTAGCCCCATCCGCAGTATATTTTCCACTTCTTAATTTGAGGCGGTCAATACGAACATGGCTCATGGCTATCCTGAAAATATCAGAAGTTATTCCTCCTGCATCAATCACAGGAAAAGAGGCTAGGCCGTCTTTACCCTTAATTGTGAGCGTATTATTTAAATTAGCATAATTCAATGTCCACTTTGAACCCAGCACATAGGTGCTGTCACGATTAAATACAATTGAAATGTTTGTATTAAAGTTAAAAGTACTCATGTACGATTTAACTTCAGCAATTGTATTGAATGTTGCTAATTGGATGTTATCAGAATCCCTTCTCACCGATATTGCCAATGGTTCTACTTCAGGAATTGTCTCCGTTGAAAGATTAATTACCGGAAGTTTTGAATAGGTAAGCATCCTGCTGCCATTCCCGGAATCTAACGCATTTCCCAGTTCTGCTTTGTATGTAAGAGTAACAACATCAGTTGAAAGGAAATCATTCTGACAGCTAATCTCCCAAATCAGCCCCCCTGAGTTAGGCACTTCAGAAATCGATAAAACAGTATTTCCTTCTATTTCATAAGCTGCGGCTATGGATTGAGATATGGGACGGTCGAGCTCAAAACGTATCTTATCAGGCGCTTCCGCTAATATTTTAGCTGAACTTGCAATTATAGTCGGCCTTACAGGTAGCGTAGCAGGATCGACGGGGGTAATTTCATTTAGTTGGATATTAACCAGCCCGGTGGCGGGATTAAAAGTAACTGCCTTAATATTTTCAGTCCAGGTGATACTGTCAATCTGAGCATCCGAATCTATCAGCAAACTTATCAATCGGTGCCTTACTGTATTTTGAATTTCGGACATATCAAAACTGATATTCAGATAGCCGTCAGGGCTTAATGAGACTGATTTACCAGTCCCGTTCTCAGCTGCATACCTTGTTTTCTGATAGCCCAGATATTGATCCAAACTCAAACCTATTACATTATCCCCGGCGAGCGACTGCATATACTCAATAACCTGACGGTAGTAGGCAAAATTACTGGTGCCGACTTCTCCGGGTCCGTGGCTAAACCAGTTGTACATCATCGGTTTAGTCAGGCTCTTATTATAGGCCGCCAAAATATAAGCCTTGTGTTCATTAACAAGGGCCACGTTATTAGTTTCCTGCCAGTGATTCCTTCGAAAAAAATATGGATTCCGAACTGCTGCATACACATCTTCAGAAAAGGCATCCTGAGCCAATGGTACAGCACCATCCTTCAAAGGTTCAACACCGGCCTGACTGGTTACATCCAAGCCCATCGTGTTGGCGCCAAACCTGTAGCCAATCTGAGTATCAGGTACTACAAGAGATTCGGGACTAAAACCCAGATGATCAAACGCTGCCTTATTATTTAAAAATATCTGCTTATAACGGTCTTTTTGTAACACTGCTGAACCACCAAAGCCATGATTCATAAAATCAAAGCCCCGCTGCAAACCCGGGCCATTCGCAGTTACTGTGGCTAGTTGAGACCATGAAATATAGTTTCCTCCCTGAGCCAGCAGATCAACACCATTGATATCGTGGATAAAGCATGCAACCGAAATATTCCAGAAAAGATCATTACCGCATCCATCGGTAGATTTCACCCCGGGACTGATAAAGCCTCCTGCAGTCTGGCCGCCCCTCAGGTATGGGTACATCAGGTTATAAACAGTCGCCGGACTATCATCAACCTGAAAAATGCTGACCATGGATTTATTATACGGATTTTTGGCGTGACTATATGTGGCGTAAGTTGGATTGTTAAGCTTTATTCTAATTGTATACAGATCAGGAGTTGAAACAGGATCCTCTACCGGGTTGACCACAATATTTACATCCGCATCTGTTATTGCATATAAGCCTCCCGGATCAGCAGCATTCCATTTAAAACTATCTAAGCCATTAAAATTTGCATTGGGAACATAGCTCAGATTTGGGATATCAGCAGAAAGTATCTCCTGATTAACAAGGAGGGCGATCCCATTTAACTTCAATTGTCCGTTTAAGGGAAGTGTACTGACTCTGATCTTCGACAAAACATCTCCATTGGGGTCTCTAAAACCCGAAATCCCCAAATCAGGGTTGTAGAAATCATTTAAATTGAAGGGAATAGCTATATCTTCATCACCAGATTTGGAAAGATTGGAAATCAAGGGACTTTTTGGGGTACCTGAGGGGACCAATATCTCAAGATTACGGACTTCATGAAAATTATTAGCACCACCGGTAGAAGAAGCAAAGCCAAAACTTAAGTTTGCAGGTATAGCTGAATGAGGAATATAAGACTGATCAATGATGATATGCCTTTCGCTGAGTTCAGTTCCTAATTTGAGGTAAATATTGACTGTATATCCTGTTCCTAAACCATTTGGTTCCAGAATAATTCTAGCCTTTCTATAGCCGGCTTCATCAGCATCAAGTGAGCCTCCTGCTGCAGTTCTACCATTTTGTCCGCCTGCAATCTGAAATGCAGACCCTGCTCCAATTGCAGACATCGAAACCGCATTGGAAGTTTGAATACTGGTAAGATATTCATAATTACTATTCGCGATTGAGCCCGCTTGCACAGAGCCGATCCCGTTCCCGTCACCCCTTAAGGTAACAGAACTTGGCCTTTGACCCGGCCCACCAACCCTTCCCTGAATAGGGTTACTGAAGTTGCCGAACTCATCGAATGCAATACCAATAAAAGCCTTACTTAAACCGGGCAGATTCAAATCACTACGCTGGGAATATCCCAAAGAGCCACCAAATCCACCAATATTAAAAGCAGCAGAAGCGCTTGAATCAAACAGGAAAAAGTTAATCCCATCTGCTCCTGAGCCACCATAGGTAAAATATTCGAAATTGATTATTAGACCTTCTGCAGAAGGAAAACTTTGGGTGCTACGGACAAAACCACTTTGAAAGGCTTGATTGTTAGTTAAGCGAAGGTAACCTGATCCGTTGGGATCGATTCCGGAACCAGCAGTCAAAACTGCAGTACCTCCTAAAATTACATCAGTTGCTGTAGGACCTTTGAAACCCTCACGGTAAGGAAATTGAGCAAAAATATTTACTGCCCAAAGTAGTGTGAGCAAGAAAAACGATATCCTAATTAGAAACTTTGTCATCAAGCCCGTTCGTAAGTAAATTTCATATTATTCGGAACTTTTTGAATTGAAATAAACCATATTCCAGTACACAGCAAAGAATTAATAAACGAAATTTTACTCTGATTTAATAAATTTAATTACAAGGTTAAATATCTAGATATTATTGGAATACAATATCAATTTATGAAAAAATAATTCCTGAATTAAAACATTTTATATCATTTCTGTATACCCCTTCAAACTGAATAAATTAAGACCTTAAACGATGAAACAATTCCTGGAAATTTTCTTACGCCTGAATGACTCACAATTCAATTAAATCCTGTCAATTTGTGCAAAAGAAAATTATTTAGAATATGGAATCACTCAAAGGAAAAAATGCTATAATAACAGGTGCAGGAAAAGGAATAGGCAGAGCGATCACATCAGCTCTGGCTGCCGAAGGAGTTCATGTCGGTTTGATTTCACGCACAAGCAAGGATCTTTTGGAGTTGAAAGCTGAACTAAAAAGATTCGAAGTCAAAACTGCAATCGCTATTGCTGATGTTGCAGATATACTGGCTGTTAATACTGCTGTAGAGGATATCAAAAAAGAACTTGGCAGCATTGATATTTTAATTAATAATGCAGGAACAGCAAAATTCGGCAAGTTTTTAGACCTGGAACCTTCAGAATGGGAAGATCAGATCAAAGTGAATCTGTTCGGTGTTTATTATGTTACCCGAGCCGTATTACCGCAAATGATTGAACGCCAAACCGGAGACATTGTCAATATTTCTTCGAGTGCAGGTTTGAAGGGAAGCCCTATGACAAGTGCTTATAGTGCCTCAAAATTTGCAGTTATGGGTCTCAGCGATTCATTAATGCAGGAAGTGCGCAAACATAATATCCGGGTCACCGCATTAAACCCGAGCACTGTAGTAACTGATCTGGCTATTAGTGCCAATCTGATAAACAACAATGAAGACAGGGTGATGCATCCCGAAGATTTTGCGGAATTGATTTTAGCCCAATTAAAACTAAATAGAAGAGTTTTTGTAAAAGATGCCTCCATCTGGTCAACTAATCCATGATCCATCTATTCCCTATTTCCCATTCCCTATTCCCTATTCCCTATTTCCCATTCCCCCCAAAAAACCTCCCTGCAATCCCATATCTTTGCACAAACCACTAAAGCTTAAGAATGACAAAACATTTTATCGAAGACGAAAAAATTGAATGGGAACAAATTGATGAGGGTGTTCAAAGGAAGATCATGGCTCATGATCCCAGCCTGATGATCGTGAAGATCAAATTTGAGAGGGGTGGTGTCGGTCCCCTTCACAAGCATCCTCACGTCCAGATCACACACGTACAGAGCGGAAAGTTCGAAGTGAGT
>Ga0075152_10003236_pt1 | contig 11419 bp, 6 predicted proteins | sample JI61114C2DNA_FD_70964 | JGI IMG/M metagenome (GOLD analysis project Ga0075152, IMG submission 70964) | Wastewater effluent complex algal communities from Wisconsin, to seasonally profile nutrient transformation and Carbon sequestration -... | ecosystem: Engineered > WWTP > Effluent > Algae...
ATTTTCTCTCAGTTCTCACTTCTCAGTTCTCATTTTGAGCCTATTTATGCTTTTCAGACTTTCAGACATTCAAAAAACTTACAGCGGACACGATATTCTGCGCGGCGTTACGTTTCAAGTAAATGCTAACGAAAAAATCGGCTTTGTCGGGCGTAACGGCGCGGGCAAAACTACGGTTTTTCGTTTGATTACGAATGAAGAAACGGCGGATTCGGGCGATGTTGTAAAGATAAATAATTTAAAGATCGGTCTGTTGCAACAGCACGTTGATTTTTCCGAAAACGAAACTGTTCACACCGCCGCACTTTCAGCTTTTAAAAGAATTCACGACATTGAAGCCGAAATGCGCCGTTTAGAAAAGCAGATGGAAACCGATTACAGCGACGAAGTTTTGGAAAAATATTCCGAACTTCAAACCGAATTCGAAGTTGAAGACGGTTTCAGCTACGCCGCCAAAGCCGAATCGATTTTGCTCGGTCTGGGATTTCCGAAAAATACTTGGTCGCTCGAAACGAAAAATCTTTCCGGCGGACAAAAAAATCGTCTCGGAATGGCGCGGCTTTTACTCGCAAATTCGGACGTTTTACTTTTGGACGAACCGACGAATCACTTGGACGTTGGCGCGGTTGAATGGCTTGAAAATTTTCTGCAAACTTTTGATAAAACTTACGTTATCATCAGTCACGACCGATATTTTCTTGACCGAACTTCGACTCGAATCATCGAGATCGATAACGGAAAAGCCGTAACTTACAAAGGAAATTATTCGCAATTTTTAGTCGAACGCGAAGAACGGCGTGAGATTCAGCGACGCGAATTTGAAAATCAGCAAGCCTACATCAAAAATACCGAAGCCTTTGTCCGCAAAAATCTCGAAGGTCAAAAAACGAAACAAGCCAAATCACGCCGCACAATGCTGCAAAAACTCGATCGCGTCGAAGCCGTTACGAGTGACAAGCCGCAGGGAAATTTTAATCTCAAAAAAGTCGAACGCGCCGGACAAAACGTTTTGACCGTCGAAGATTTGGCGATCGGTTACGGCGAAAAAGTTTTAGCGAAAAATATAAATTTCACGCTCCAACGCGGCGAAGCGTTGGGCGTTATCGGTGGAAACGGAACAGGGAAAACGACGTTTTTGAAAACGGTTTTAGGAAATATCCGCGAAATTTCGGGCAAAATGTCTTGGGGCGCGAAAACCGACATCGGCTATTATTCGCAAAACTTAGAAGATCTGCACGAACGAAACGAAGTCATACAAGAACTTCGCCGAGTCGCGCCGCTTGCCGAAAATGGCGCATTGCGTTCGTTTCTCGCGAGATTTTTGTTTTCGGGCGAAGACGTATTCAAATTGGTTAAAGATCTGTCAGGCGGCGAAAAAGGCAGACTCGCGTTGGCGAAATTGATCTATTCACAAAAAAACGTCTTGGTTCTGGACGAACCGACCAATCACCTCGACATTCCTTCGCGCGAAGCTCTCGAAGACGCTTTGGACGCTTACGAAGGCACGATCATCACAGTCAGCCACGACCGATTTTTTCTCGACAAGATTTCTACGCAAATTATGTCTTTCGAAGAAAATAATGTCGAAATTTTCGATGGAAACTACAGCGAATTTCACGAATGGAAATTGAGAACGGCAAGTAAAACTCAAAAGAAAGATACAGAAAAAGAAGAATTAATAAAAATCGAAGAACCGAAGCCGACAAATAAAAATAATCTTTCCAAAAATCAGCTACAAAGAATCGAAGACCGCATCAAAGAAATCGAAACAGAAATCCCGCGAATGGAAGAAAAATTATCGAAACTCACACTCGAAATGAGCTTGCCCGAAATCGTTTCAAGCCACTCAAAACTGCAATCCGTCAACGATAAATACAAATCAGTCGAAAAACAAATTCAGACGCTTTACGACGAATGGGAAAAATTGGCGGAAGATTTAAGTTAAATCAATTCCGCCGATTAAAAATTGAAATGTAGCACGGTTATTGAACGACAATATCGGTGCTGATTCCCCATTGAAAGATAGTTGCGCCGCCATCTGTGCTGCGGAGAACAAACCATAAACCGTTCGACGGACGAAAAACGGCAATGTCGGCTTTCCCGTCGCCGTCGTAATCGCCGACTGCCGGACGGTCTCCCGTCTGTCCGAATTGCAAGGTCGTTACGCTGTTATTGACAGTATTTAAAACAAACCATTGTCCGGTCGAAGGACGAAAAACCGCCGCATCCGTTCTGCCGTCGCCGTCAAAATCTCCGGCAGCCGGAATGTCGCCGTTAGCGCCGAACGGAAAAGCAAAAAAGGAATTATTTGAACTGCGAAGCGCGAACCATTGTCCTGTTGAAGGTCGAAAGACGACCGAATCGGTTTTGCCGTCGCCGTCGAAATCAATTTTCGGCTTGGCGGTCAAACCACCGCAACGATTCAGACCGACAAAAACTTCGCTAGCATCAGTCGAGACAAAATCAATCTTGCCGTCGTTATTAAAATCGGCGGCGATTACATCCCTAGCGACGAATTCGCCGTCGCCGGTCGCGGTCGTCAAAACGGAGGCGGCAAAAGTGCCGTCGCCGTTTCCCAGACGAGCTTCTATTCTTGCATCCCGTTGAATTAATAAATCAACTTTGCCGTCGTTGTTAAAATCGGCGGTTCGAATGCTTCTAATAGCCGCCGCCGCGGTAATTACAGTGGAAAGGGTAAAAACGCCGGTCGCCGCGCCGAGCAAAATTCTGAAATTATTGGGATTTCCGCTGGTAATGAGGTCGAGTCTGCCGTCGCCGTTCAAATCTTCCGTCGTAAGAAAACTAGTGTCAGTGAATCCCACATTGAACGAAATCATAGTTCCGAAACCACCCGCGCCATTGCCGGGGAGAAAAAATACCTGATTACTGGTCAATGAACCCAAAACCAAATCCGGCTTGCCGTCGCGATTAAAATCGGCGGCTAAAGCACTTGCAACATCAGCACCATTATTAGTTGTTAACGGTATTGATATGGGACTTGCAAATGTTCCGTTACCGTTTCCCAAAAACATAAAAAAAATATGGTTGATTCCACTGTTGTCCTTAACGACAAAATCTTCTTTACCGTCCAGATTAAAATCTGCTACAGTGATTGCACGTCCGAAGAAACTCGCCGAAAAAGTTCCACCGAGCGTAAATCCGCCGTTGCCGTCGCCGTTGAAAAGGGTTACGACATTCGAAGAAACCAGCAAATCCATTTTTCCGTCGCGGTTAAAATCGCGGGCGAAAATACGTCGGGGGAATACGGCTGAAGTCAGAGTCGAAACGGTAAAGTTTCCTTTTCCGTTGCCGAGATAGACATTCACCGTGCCAACGCTGGTGTTTGAAACAGCAAAATCGAGATTTCCGTCACGATTAAAATCCGCTTCGGCAATGTTGTTTCCGTCTTGTGTCGGAATTGCAATCAAAACCGATTTGAAAACAACGGAAAAATCAACTGCCGAACAATCTGCGCCGTGCGCCATTGTTGTCGATAAGGTCAAAATAACAAATGCCGCAGCAAGCAGAAATATTTTACTGCTCGAATCGTTTTGAAAAATTTTATAGTTCATCATAATTTTTTTTGTCTTTTATTACTGTTCGATTTTGGCGTTCAGCACGGATTTCTCGCAAATCAGCAGATGTCCGTTTGCCGTTTCCAAAACGTGAATTTTGCCTGTTTCAATGAGCCTTAGTATTCCCAAAGCGGTAATGCCTGAAACGGAAACTGCCGCGTCGAGCGTCAACATTTCATTTCGTTTTTCACACGTCTGACAAAATCCGCGAATCGGCTGAATTCGATTTATTCGCACGATAAAAATTTCGCTCGTGGCGGTCGTGATCAAATATTTCTTGGCTTTTTGTCGCATTTGGTTTACAATCGGCTGAAAGACGGAAACCATCAGAACTGTTAAAAACCAATCGCTTCCGCCCGCCGAGCCGCTCAACGATTTGCGTGTTGATATGGACATTTAACTTTATTGGGCGTTGAAAAGTATTGAACTTTCACTCCAATTTCTCTCCAATTTTGTTGCTGAGAGGTATTTTATGGACGCTGAAAACGGGATATTGCGAAAATTCGGAAAATTTGAACTCGATACGAAAAGAAAAGTTTTATGGCACGACGGCGAAACTGTGCCGATGGCTTTGAAGGAACTAGAATTGCTTTGTTTATTAGTTGAAAATCACGGTCAACTGATGACCAAAAACGAATTGATGGACAAGGTTTGGGCGAATTCTTTTGTCGGTGAAAATAATCTTTCGCGGCATATTTATCTGCTCAGAAAAACGCTCAAAAATCTTGGCGGCGGCGAAGACTTGATCGAAAATGTAGCGCGGCGCGGTTATCGTTTTACTGGCGAAATCGGCGAGAACGACAATCACGAATTGATTGTAGAAAAACATACTTTGACGCAGACTTTGATTGAGGAAATCGAGGACGAAAAGACGATTAGCGATATTCCTCTGTCAAATGCTTTTCGGTTTTTGCGGATAATCGCGGGAGTCGGTTTTGCAGTAATTTTAACGATCAGCGCAATTTGGTTTTATCGTGCAAACAATTTAACGGTTGCGGCAAAATCGCCGCGAACTTTGGCGATTTTGCCGCTGCAATCTTTGAATAAAGCGGAAGATGAAAACGCTTTCGGGGCGGGAATTACGGAAAGTTTGATTACGCGGCTCGGCACGTTGCGTTCAATCGTCGTGCGGCAGACACATTTCGGTAAACAAGTTTCGGAATTGCCGGAAAATCCGATCGAAATCGGGCGAAAATTAAATGCCGACGCGGTTTTGACCGGAACCTTCCAACGTGCGAACGGCAGAATTAGAATCAGCGTCAGGCTTTTGAATGTCGCCGACGGCTCGCAAATCTGGGCGCAAAACTTTGACGAAACCGAAACCGACATCTTTAAATTGCAAGATTCGCTTTCAAGACAAGTCGCCCAATCTCTGACCGACAAACTTTCGCCACAGGAAAATCAGATGCTCGTCAAGCGTTACACCGAAAACCGAGAGGCTTTTGAATCTTACTTGCGCGGTCGCTATTTTTTTAACAAACGCGACAAGGAAAGCTACCAAAAAGCCATCTTGGAGTTTGAACGCGCCGTCAAATCAGACCCGAATTACGCACTCGCATTTACAGGTTTAGCGGATGTTTACGCTCTGCAAGCGAGCAACAGCATTACGATCGAAGAACGCCACAGGCTTTACGAAAAATCAAAATTGACGGCGTTAAAAGCCTTAGAAATCGACGAAAATCTGGCAGAGGCACACACGACGCTCGGTTGGATTGCGCGAACTCACGAATGGAATTGGGAACAATCCGAAAAGCATTTCAAACGCGCCATCGAACTCAATCCGAACTACACAAATGCGCGGCAATGGTATGCGTATTTGCTGGCAAATTTGGGGCGTTTGGATGAATCTTTAATTGAAATAAATAAGGCGCGGGATTTAGAACCGCTGACCAAAGTCGTTTTAATGAATTATCAGGGAGTTCTGATTTTCCGTAAGGAATATGAGCAATTATTAGAGCTAACCGAGCAGATCGTGAAAATGGACGACGATAAAAGCACCAATATCAGACTTTTGACGATCGCTCATCTGCATCTCGGCAACGACGACAAAATAATTGAAATCGTCGAAAAATACCGCACCGAACTCAACGGTCAACCGGTCGGAAGTTACATTTTATCGAATCTGGCGGTCGCCTATTACCGCACGGGAAACACCGCCAAAGCGAATAAATTATTCGAATCGCTCGAACAAACAGCAAAAACCGATACCTCAGTCGCCTTCAGATTAGCGCTGGCTTACGGCACTTTAGGACGCAAAGACGAAGCGATATTACATCTGCAAAAACTTTACGAAGTCCGCGACGAACGAATGGTTTGGATGAAAGTCGAACCGCGTTTCGATAATCTCCGCGATGATAAACGCTTTCAAGAAATTCTGCGAAAGATGAATTTACTCTAAAATAAAAGGCAAAAGTTTAGGGTTAAATTCTAAACTTTTGCCTTTTTACTTTACTTCTATCTCTTTTGTAGTCAACACGGCAATTTGATCTTTAATTCTATGAATATTGATTTTTGTGTAAAATTTATACCGAATTTATAACAGATTCACCAAAAATACGAAAAGTTGTCAATATTTTAACCTTCGACGCGATAATTCGGAGCTTCTTTTGTGATAATGACATCGTGGACGTGCGATTCGCGCAATCCTGCCGATGTGATGCGGATGAATTTAGCGTTCGTCTGCATTTCGGCAATATTTCGGCAACCTGTGTAGCCCATTCCCGAACGCAATCCGCCGACGAGCTGCGTTACCATATCGGCGATCGTGCCTTTATAAGCGACGCGACCTTCGATGCCTTCGGGAACGTATTTTGAATCGGAAACCGTGCCTTCTTGCGAATATCTGTCGCTCGAACCTTTTTTCATCGCGCCGATCGAACCCATTCCGCGATACGTTTTGAAATTTCTGCCTTGATACAAAATAACTTCGCCCGGAGCTTCTTCTGTTCCCGCAAAAAGCGAACCGATCATCACCGAATCTGCGCCGGCGACGATGGCTTTGGCAACATCGCCCGAAAATTTCACGCCGCCGTCGGCAATGATCGGAACGCCTGTGCCTTTTGCCGCATTAACGCATTCGAGAATCGCCGTAATCTGCGGCACACCTGCGCCCGTGACAACGCGAGTTGTGCAAATCGATCCCGGACCAATACCGGTCTTAACTGCATCAACTCCGGCATCAATTAATGCTTTGGTGGCATCGGCGGTGGCGACGTTTCCGGCAATTACTTCGATGTTGGAGAAGGTTGCTTTTACTTTTTTGACGGCTTCGATGACGCGCGAGCTGTGTCCGTGTGCGGTGTCGATGACGATGGCATCAACTCTCGAATCAATCAAAGCGGCGGCGCGTTCGAGAAAATCTCCGGTTGCGCCGATCGCCGCTGCGCAACGCAGTCTGCCCAGATTATCTTTTGCCGCGAATGGATATTTGATGGCTTTTTGAATGTCTTTGACGGTAATCAAACCTTTCAAATGTCCGTCTTCATCGGTTACGAGAAGTTTTTCGATGCGGTGTTTTTGCAGTTTTACTTTGGCTTCGTTCAAAGTCGTGCCGACCGGAACCGTAACGAGCGGCTGCGGTGTCATCACTTCCGAAACGGGAATATCAAAGCGTGTTTCAAAACGCAGATCGCGGTTGGTGATAATGCCGACGAGAAAACCGTTTTCACCGACGACCGGAACGCCGGAAATCTTAAAGCGTTCCATAATTTCCAACGCTTCGGAAACGAGTGCGTTATCGCGGATCGTTACCGGATTGACGATCATTCCGCTTTCCGAGCGTTTAACTTTATCAACTTCTTCGGCTTGTGCCTCGATCGAAAAATTCTTGTGAATCACGCCGATTCCGCCTTGTTGCGCGAGCGCGATCGCCAAACCTGCTTCCGTTACAGTGTCCATCGCCGATGAACACAGCGGAATATTCAAAATAATATTTCGTGAAAATTTCGTGGCGACATTCGTTTCGCCCGGCAAAATATCCGAATACGCCGGAATTAACAACACATCATCAAATGTTAGACCTTCTTTTATTTCTTCGATTTTCATAAATTTTTAATTCTAAACGAGCTTTAAATGATTCAAAGTAAGATTAATTTTTTGCAAAGTTAGCTATTTTTTTGTAAAAGTAAGCTGTTTTTTTAGAATTTCTAGTTATCTTTTCTGAAAAGTAAGTTGTTTTTTCTAAAAAGATAAACAGAAATTCTGAAAAGATAAACAGAAATTCTAAAAAGATAGCTAGAAATTCTGAAAAAATAACTATTTTTTTTGCGAAATAAGCTGGAAATTCTAAAAAGTAATCTATCTTTGAAAAGATTCAAACTTATTAGTCTGTAAATTAAATTTGTTAATGTTAGAGTTACGCCTTTAGGCGTGAAATAAGTTGCGCTCATTCAATTTACGGGTCAAATGATTAAGTTTGATCACGCCTGAAGGCGTAACTCTAACCTTACTTCATTCTAAATTTCTGCTATTTCTCTTTTAACTTACAAAAAAGCCCGCATTTATCTTGCGGGCGCAGTTTCGCTCAACTTGTCAGAACCGTCTGCGGTAGCGGGCGGTTTAACTCGAACTTTCGGAATTTAAATCTTAAAATTGATCCGCCCGCTACCGCAGACGGTTCTGACTTCTCAAGCCACATAATATTTTAACGCGCCGCATTTGTATTGGCGTTTGGTGTTGCTCCGCTCGAAATTTGTCCGCTTTGCAAAATTTCGGCAATATTACTTTTGTTAATTTCAAAACTATTTATAGAACCTTTTAATGGCGGATTCGGCGGCGTGATTTGTTTGCCGTTCAACGTGATTTGAATTTTATCCGCCGTAAAACTTCGATAATAAGAAATTTTTACGCTTTCCTTGCCGATATAAGTTTTTGGCGCGTCGGTCGTAATATTTTCGGAAATTTTCTTGCCGTCCGAAACCGTCGTAACGTTGATCGTTTCTTGCAAAGGTTTGATTTCGACCTTTATTTCATCCATCGAAGGCAGCGGTTGCGAAACATTTGCGTTTGAATTCGTATTTGAATTTGCCGCAGTATTCGTATTTGCCGAATTCGTATTCGTATTTGCCGCCGTCTGATTTTGTTCGTTTTGTAAATAGCTAACTAACGCCAAAATTCCCCAAGTCATCAGACCTAAAATAATTACGGCGAAAACGATCGTCATCAGCGACGATGAATTTGCGCGTTCGTCGGTCAAAACTTCGGGTCTATAAGTTTTCGGCTCGTCCGACACAGGAACTTCCTGCGTCGCCATCAAGCTTAAATAATCTTGTAACGCTTCTTGTTCGTCCACGCCGACGTATTTTGCAAAAGATTTTACAAAACCTTTATTAAAAATTCCGCCGGGCAAAGTTCGGTAATCGTTGTTTTCGATCGCTTCGATATAAAGCGGCGAGATGCGCGTTTGTTCGGCAACTTCAGCTATAGTTGCCCCGCGCGATTCGCGTGCTTGTTGCAGTTTTTCGCCAAGTGTTAGTGACATTATAATTTGGTTTTATCGCCGCTCAAGGGGATAAAAATAAAAAGCGGTCTTAAACTTGAAATATAGCTTTGTTAAGCCGAAAATGTCAATATGTTCAAAGTTTTTTATAGATAACGCACGGCTTGATTATTGATTTTCGGCGTGTTACGTTATGGCATTGCTCAAATCTTGTATTAAAATCGAAAAAGCAAACATTAAAGAGAGGAATAAATAATGAGTTTAGAAGCACTCGGAATGGTAGAAACCAAAGGATTCATCGGCGCGGTCGAAGCGGCAGATGCGATGGTTAAAGCGGCAAACGTTACGCTTGTCGGCAAAGAATATATCGGCGCAGGTTATGTCACGATTTTCGTTCGCGGCGATGTCGGCGCGGTCAAAGCGGCAACGGACGCAGGCGCGGCGGCGGCGCGTCGTGTCGGTGAATTGATCTCGGTTCACGTTATCCCGCGTCCGCACGGCGAAGTCGAAAAATGTCTTCCGCAAGGCGGCGCAGTCGGTTATTCACCGGACGAAAAAGCCATCGGCGGCGGTTCAAGCCGTCAACTCGGCGAAGGCGGCGACGGCGGCGCAATTTCCGCGAACGACAAAAGCAAAACGAGAAATAAGTAAATTACGAATTTCAAATTACGAATTACGAAATTAAAGAGATTTTTCAATAAATTCGTAATTCGTAATTCGTAATTCGTAATTCGTAATTCGTAATTCGTAATTGAAGAATGGCTGAAGATAAAGATTTAATTTCGCAACAAGAAGCGCGTGATGCCGTTGAAGCAGCGCATTTGGCGTGGAAAATGGTGGCGAAATTTGACCAGACGAAAATTGACCGAATCTGCGAAGCAATGTCGAAAGTTGCTTTGGCGGAATCGGCTCGGCTCGGTCTGATGGCGAACGAAGAAACCGGTTTCGGCAAAGCGGAAGACAAACGCGAGAAAAATCGTTTTGCGGCGGAAGATGTTTGGAATCATTTCAAAGATCTGAAAACCGTCGGCGTTGTTCGAGATCTGGGAAATATTGTCGAAATCGCTTCACCGAGAGGCGTTGTCGCGGCGATCATTCCTTCGACGAATCCGACTTCGACAGCGATCTTCAAAATAATTATTTCCATCAAATCGCGCAATACGATCGTTCTTTCGCCGCATCCGTCAGCCGCGCGTTGTATCGCGGAAACGGCGCGGATAATGAAGGAAGTTGGCGTTCGAGAAGGTTTGCCGCCCGATGCGATTCAATGTTTGACGACTTCCGCGCTCGAAGGCACGGAAACGCTGATGAAGCACAAGAAAACCGCCGTAATTCTGGCAACGGGCGGAATCGGTTTGGTTCGTGCGGCGTATTCTTCGGGCAAACCGGCGTTTGGTGTCGGTCCGGGAAATGTTCCGTGTTTTATTGAAAGAACTGCGAACGTCGAAAAAGCCGTCAGCAATATTTTAACCGGAACTTGTTTTGATAACGGCACGATTTGCGCTTCCGAACAAGCTGTCGTTTGCGATGCGCCGATCGTTTCGCAAGTTCGTGAGCAATTCAAAGCGCAAGGCGGACATTTTTTGAACGAAGCGGAAGCCGAAAAAGTCGGCAAAGTTTTGATTACCGAACAGCGAACTTTAAACGCGAAGATCGTCGGGAAATCTGCCGAATATATTGCGAATCTTGCAGGAATTTCCGTTCCGAGCGGCACGAGATGTCTTTTAGCTGATTGCGGCGGAGTCGGGCGCGATTTTCCTTGGTCGTTTGAAAAACTTTCACCGACATTGGCATTTTTTGTCGTTGACGGCATCGAAGCCGGCGCAAATAAATGCGAAGAAATTTTGCAGTTCGGCGGAATGGGACACACAGCCGGAATGCACACGCAAAACCGCGAAGCCGCGATTCGTTACGGTGAACAGATGCCCGCGTCGCGTGTTATCATTAATTCGCCGACAACGCACGGCGCGATCGGATTTTCAACCGATCTTTCTCCTTCGATGACTTTGGGTTGCGGTTCGTGGGGCGGAAACGTAACTTCGGACAATGTTTCGCCGATTCATCTGATGGACATCAAGCGCGTTGCGTTTGAAACAAAAGCAGTTTCAAGTTCCAAGTTTCAAGTTCCAAGTTCCAAAACACTTGAGAGCAAGGTTTTAACAAAGCCGAAACGTGCAGAAATTGCCGCAATTGTTGATAAATTCTTGTCGAGCAAATTGGCTGAAACTCCGAAATTTGAAAAGCCGAAGACCGAAGACCAAAAACCAATAATCGATTTCCCCAAAAACGATTCTCCCGTGAAAACAATTATTCACGAAATCAGACCGCAAAGTTCGACGAACGGCGCGAAGCCGAAAGCGGTTGATTTTGTGAGTGAAACGGAAGTTAGAAACGCCATCGAAAAAGG
>Ga0075152_10003238_pt1 | contig 11419 bp, 8 predicted proteins | sample JI61114C2DNA_FD_70964 | JGI IMG/M metagenome (GOLD analysis project Ga0075152, IMG submission 70964) | Wastewater effluent complex algal communities from Wisconsin, to seasonally profile nutrient transformation and Carbon sequestration -... | ecosystem: Engineered > WWTP > Effluent > Algae...
AGGGGGCGCGACAGCGGGGTACGTTTCTTTGCCTTCTTTCTTGTCGTACAACAAGAAAGAAGGTCGCCCGCCGGGGGCGAGTCCCCGGCCAATGTCACGCCAAACACCGGAAAGCCGTCCCACAAGGGAGCCGTCGCGCCAGCTGTCGTTGTCTGGATTCGACCCTAGAACAGCCGCGTCAGCGGTGATTCATCCATCAGCGCCACCTGTTCCCGCAGGGACAGGATCATGTCCTGCCAGTAGCGTGGAGTGTCGAACCAGCTGAAGGCCGCCGGGAAGGCCGGGTCGTCCCAGCGGGTGGCGATCCAGCCGGCGTAGTGGATCAGGCGCAGGGTGCGCAGGGCCTCTACCAGATGGAGGCTGCGCGGGTCGAAATCGGCAAACTGCTCGTAGCCTTCCAGCACGCTGTCCAGCTGCCGGGCCATGGCCTGGGCGTCGCCGGACAGGAGCATCCACAAATCCTGGATGGCCGGGCCGTTGCGGGCGTCGTCGAAGTCCACGAAATGGGGGCCGGCGTCGGTCCACAACACGTTGCCCCCGTGCACGTCGCCGTGCAGGCGGATCTGCGGCACGGAACCGGCGTGTTCGAAGCAGCGGCGCACCCCGTCGAGGGCCTGGTCCACCACCGACAGCCAGGTGTCGCGCAGCTCCGGTGGCAGGAAGGGGGAGGCCAGCAGGGTGTCCCGCGGGGCGTCGCCGAAGCTGCGGATGTCCAGGGTCGGACGGTGGCTGAATGGCCGGGTGGCGCCCACTGCGTGGATGCGTCCCAGGAAGCGCCCCAGCCAGCCCAGCACCTCGGGGTCGTCGAGCTCGGGCGCCCGCCCGCCCCGGCGCGGGAAGAGGGCGATGCGGAAGCTTTCGTGGTGGTGCAGGGTCTGACCACCGATCTCGAGGGCCGCCACCGCAGGGATTTCTGCGTCGGCCAGCTCGGCCAGGAAGGCGTGTTCCTCGAGAATGGCTGCGTCGCTCCACCGCCCGGGGCGGTAGAACTTGGCGATCAGCGGGGCCGCGTCCTCGATGCCGACCTGATAGACCCGGTTTTCATAGCTGTTGAGGGTCAGCAGGCGGCCATCGCAGCGGAGGCCGGAGGCCTCCACTGCGCTGAGGATGAAATCGGGGGTGAGCGGCCCAAAGGGCGCCGTCACTGCTGGTTGCCTTCGCGCACGTAAGGTTCGTGGAGTTGGACCGGCTCGACCTTGGCGGCCTGGCGGCTACGCATGCGCAGGTTGAGCATTTCCACCAGCACCGAGAAGGCCATGGCCGAGTAGATGTAGCCCTTGGGTACGTGGTGGCCGAAGGCGTCGGCGATGAGGACCACGCCGATGACCAGCAGGAAGGACAGGGCCAGCATCTTGACGGTGGGGTGGCGGGAGACGAACTCGCCGATCGGCGCGGAGGCCACCATCATCAGGCCCACCGAAGCGACCACAGCGGCAATCATGACTTGAAGGTTGTTGACCATGCCGATGGCGGTGATGATCGAGTCCAGCGAGAAGACGATGTCGATGAGGATGATCTGCATGATCACCGCATTGAAGGTGGCCTTGACGGCGCTGGACGCTTCGCCCTCTTCGCCCTCCATCAGCTGATGCACTTCCTGGGTGCTCTTCCAGACGAGGAAGAGGCCGCCAGCGAGCAGGATCAGGTCGCGTCCGGAGAAACCGTGGCCTAGGACCGTGACCATGGGCTCGGTGAGGCCAGCCAGCCAGGACAGGATCATCAGCAGGCCGATGCGCATGAACATGGCCAGGAAGAGGCCAAGGCGGCGGGCGAAGGCGCGCTTCTCGGGGGGGAGCTTGTCCACCAGGATGGAAATGAAGATCACGTTGTCGATCCCCAGCACCAGTTCGAGGGCGGTGAGGGTCAGAAATGCGATCAGCAATTGCGGGTCGGTCAGGAATTCCATGGTTGGGTATGCAGTTGTTGCGGGAGGGCGGGCTGCCGGAGGGAGCCACGCCGCGAATGGTCGCACGAAATTGCTTCACCGGAGCAGGGCAAACCGCCGGACTGACTCTTACTGACCGGCCTCGCCTTCGCGGATCCAGACAAGGAGCTGATCGGGTGGCATCGGACGGGCCACGCCGAAACCCTGGATGAGATGACAGCCCAGCGCCAGCAGGGCCTGCCGGTGGGCCGCCGTTTCCACGCCCTCGGCAATCACCTCGCGGCGGAAGGCGGCGGCGAGGCCGATGACACCCTGGACGATGGCCAGGTCGTCGTTGTCTTCGAGCATGTCGCGAACAAAGGACTGGTCGATCTTGATGGTCTGGACCGGCAAACGGCGCAGGTAGGTGAGGGAGCCGTAGCCCGTGCCGAAATCATCCAGGGCGAATCGCACGCCCAGCTGCTGACAGGCCTCCATGATCCGGGACACGGCACCGATGTCGCTGAAGGAGGTGGATTCGAGGATCTCCAGCTCGAGCATGCCCGAAGGGAGTCGGGGATAGCGGGCGAGAAGGGCCTGGAGGTGAGCGATGAAGTCAGGGTGGGCCAGGTGATTGGGTGAAACATTGACGCTGACCGGCAGCGGGTGGCCGGCGTCGGCGAAGGCCTGGATCTCGTCGACAGCGGTGGCCAGTATCCAGTTGCCGAGTTCGATCTCGAAATCCGAATCCATGACGGCCGGCAGAAACTCCCCTGGCAGAATCACTCCGTGCTGGGGATGGCGCCAGCGCAGGAGGGCCTCGACACCGATGATACGGTTGCGCCGGATGTCCACCTTGGGTTGGTAGTGAAGCTCCAGCTCGCGGTCATTGAGCGCGGATTCGACCCGGGCCACGGCGGCCCGGTGGGCACGCAGGCTGCGGTCGCGCTCCGGGTCGAAGAGGTGAAAGCAGTTGCCACCGGCTTGTTTGGCCATGTACATGGCCTGATCGGCGTGGCGTAGGGTGTCGGGGTCGGCACCGTCGAGGGGAAACAGGGTGATACCGATGCTCGCGCTGACTTGCAGTTCCCGCCCGCGGAGGGTGACCGGCTCGGCGATGCCGGCGAGCAGCCGCGCGAAGACCTGCTCGCATTCCTCGCTGTGCTCAAGCCCGTTGTAGATCAGGGCGAACTCGTCTCCGCCCATCCGGGCCACCGTATCGCCAGCGCGGGAGGAGGCCTGAAGGCGCCGCGCGATCTCCACCAGCAGGAGGTCGCCCACGTCGTGGCCGTGGCTGTCGTTGACCGGTTTGAATCCATCCAGGTCCAGGTAGGCCACGGCCGCCAGGGTGCCGTTGCGCTCGGCCTGTGCCAGGGCCATCTGCATGCGGTCGGCGAGCAGGCTGCGGTTGGGCAGCTGGGTGAGGGCATCGTGGTAGGCCAGGTGTTCCAGGTGACGCTGGCTTTCCTTGATCTCGGTGATGTCCGAGAACAGGCCCACGTAGTGGGTCGTCTGGCCAGCTTCGTTGCGGACCGCCGAGATGTTGCCGAGTTGGGCAAAGAGCTCGCCGTGCTTTTTGCGGTTCCACAGTTCGCCCTGCCAGACCCCGTCGCGAATCAGGCGTTGCCACATGTCGGTATAGAACTCGGACGTCTGCAGACCGGAGCGCAGGAAGCGGGTGTTGCGGCCGATGATTTCCGAACGCAGGTAGCCAGTGATCCGGCAGAAGGCGTCATTCACGTCGAGGATGTTGGCGGAGGTGTCCGTGATCACGATGGATTCGTGAGCGTGGCGGAACACGCTGGACGTGAGGCGCAGATTTGCGCTGGCTTCCCGCTCAAGACTGATGTCGGAGAGGCTGCCTATCATGCGCAGGGGACGGCCGTCGGCAGCGTATTCAACCACGTTGCCCCGGTCGCGAACCCACACCAGGCGACCCGACGGGTGACGTACCCGGTATTCGCAATGGTAAGGGCCGTGGCCGGAGAGGCAGTGCTGCAGGGCGTCTGCCATGCCCAAACGGTCTTCCTCGGCAATCAGTTCACGAAACTCGGCCGCCGTGTGCCCCGTGAACGTATGGTCGAGTCCGAGCAACTCGCAGCCACGGGCATTGCGGGAAACCTGGTCTGTGCTGATGTCCCAGTCCCAGATCCCCTCGCCGATCGCGGCGAACACGTACTCAAGTTGCTTGCGGCTTTCAGCCAGTCGGGCAAGCGCCTCCTCAAGCGGGGAGTGGGGGTCTGGGGTGGAGTCGGCAGAGGTGGTTGGTGGCGTCATCCAGCATAGGGAGCATCAGCAGTGCCCGCATGATGCGCCAAAGGTGGAAATTCGTTAATACGGCCCAGGGTTATCCCCTGCGCCGTGTCCGGGATAACCCTGTGGCCATCAATGGTGCAGCGCGTGCTCCTGCATCCAGATCTGCATGTTCGCCGCGGGCATGGGACGGGCGATCCCGTGCCCCTGGATCTGGTGGCATCCCAGTTTGAGCAGCGCCTGGCGGTGACGGGGTGTCTCGACACCTTCCGCGATGACTTCCCGGTGGAAGGCCGTGGCCAGGCCGATCACGCTCTGCACGGTGGCCAGATCGTCGTCGTCTTCGAGCATGTTGTGGATGAAGGAGCGGTCGATCTTGATGCTGCGCACGGGCAGGCTGCGCAGGCTATTGACCGCGCCGTAGCCGATGCCGAAATCGTCGATGGCGAAGCTCACGCCCAGGTCATTGCACCTGGCCATGATGGCGGCAATGCGCTTCAGATCGCCGAGGGTGGGGGTTTCCAGCACTTCCAGCTGGAGGAGGCCGGCGTCCACCCGGGGGTGGGCGTCGAGCACGGCCTTCAGATGGGGAACGAAGTCGGGGTGAGCCAGATGGCGGGCCGAGATATTGACGCTCATGGGCGTGGCAAAGCCGGCCTGGCACCAACTGTCGAGCTGGGCCACGGCGGTGGTCAGTACCCAGTTGCCGAGCTCGATTTCGAAGCGTGATTCGCTGACCATGGGCAGGAACTCCCCGGGCAGGCGCAGGCCGAGCTGCGGATGCTTCCAGCGGATCAGGGCCTCGACACCGGTCAGGTGGTCGGAGCGGGCGTCCATCTTGGGTTGGTAGTGGAGCTCCAGCTCGCCATCGTAGAGGGCCGATTCGACCCGGATCTGGGCGTCCCGGTGGGCGCGCAGGGCGCGGTCACGCTCCGGGTTGAAGAGGTGGAAGCAGTTGCGGCCGGCCTGCTTGGCCAGGTACATGGCCCGGTCGGCGTGGTTCAGCAGGGCCTCCGGGTCCGAGCCGTCGAGGGGGCACAGGGTCACGCCGATGCTGGCAGTCACCTGCAGCGCCAGGCCTTCGATGACGATCGGTTCGGCGATGCTGGCAAGCACTCGGGCGAAGACCTGCTCGCATTCGTCGCTGTGTTCGAGGCCGTTGTAGATCAGGGCGAACTCGTCGCCGCCCAGGCGGGCCACGGTGTCGCCGGCCCGTGTGGACGCCTGCAGGCGGCGGGCGATCTCCACCAGCAGCAGGTCGCCCACCTCGTGACCATGGCTGTCGTTCACCGGCTTGAAGCCGTCCAGGTCCAGGTAGGCCACAGCGGCCAGGGTGTTGTTGCGCCCGGCCTGGGCCAGGGCCATCTGCATGCGGTCGGCAAGCAGGCTGCGGTTGGGCAGCTGGGTCAGGGCGTCGTGATAGGCCAGGTGCTCCAGGTGGCGCTGGCTCTCCTTGATGTCGGTGATGTCGGTGAACAGGCCCACGAAGTGAGTGGTCTGACCCGCCTCGTTGCGCACGGCCGAGATGTTGCCGAGTTGGGCGTAGAGATCGCCGTTCTTCTTGCGGTTCCAGGTTTCACCCTGCCAGGTGCCGGTGTTGCGCAGTTCGGCCCACATCTGCTCGTAGAAGGCCGAATCGTGCACACCCGAGCGCAGGATGCGCGTGCTCTGACCGATGACCTCGTCCCGGGTGTAGCCGGTCAGGGTGCAGAAGCTGTCGTTGACCTCCAGGATGCGGGAGCCGGGGTCGGTGATGATGATGCTCTCGTGGGCATGGCGGAACACACTGGCGGTGAGGCGCAGGTAATCCTCGGCGGCCACCCGGGCGGTAACGTCGTTGAGGGTGCCCGAGGTGCCGATGACCTCACCGGCGTCGTTGACCTGGGCGCGGATGAAGATATCCATCCAGCGATAGCTGCCGTCCCGGCACTGCAGGCGCAGGGTGGCGCTGCAGTGTGTGCGGGTGCGGGCAATGATCGGCTTGAACGAGCGGTACTTGTGGGCCCGGTCATCGGGGTGCAGGAAATCGCCGAAGTTGCGCCCCAGGGATTCCTCCACGCTGAAGCCGCTGATCTCGGTCCAGGCCGGGTTGAGCAGTTCCCATTGGCCCCGCGTGTCGGTCTGGAAGATCACTTCGCGCACGTTGTCGAAGACCTGCTGGTAGCGGTTCTGGCTTTCCTGCAGCGCGGCGGCGGTTTCGCGGGCCAGGGTGATGTCGGCGATGCTGCCGACCATGCGCAGGGGCTGACCGTGCTCGTCCAGTTCCACCACGTCGCCCCGGTCGCGTACCCAAAGATAGTGGCCGTCGCTGTGGCGGATGCGGTACTCGCAGCAGTAAGCGCCACCACCGCACAGGCAAGTGTCGATGATCCGTGACAGGCGCGCCCGGTCGTCCGGGTGCACCAGTGCCAGGGAAGCCGCTGCCGGATGATCCAGGTAGCCTTCATCCAGGCCGAGCATTTCACACCAGCGCGGGTTGTGGCTGACCCGCTCGGAGATCAGGTCCCGGTCCCACACACCTTCTCCGATGGTGGCCAGTACATAGGCCAGCTGGGTCTTGTCGTGACGGGCCGCGGCCTCCTGGCGCATGCGTTCGCTGATGTCGCAGGCGAAGCCCAGGGTGCCGAGGATGCGTCCGTCACCACTGCGTACTGGAGCCTTGTAGGTTTCGAACCAGGTGGGCGTGCCCTTGTCGGTGATCTCTTCGATCACCGTGCGCGGGCGTCCGCTGTCCATCACGTCGGTGTCCTGGGCCCGGTACAGCTCGGCCAGTTCCCGCGGCCACAGGTCCAGGTCGGTCTTGCCGAGCACGGCCTGGGGGGAAGCCTGGCCGCAGGATTCGGCGAAGCTCTGGTTGACCAGCAGGAAGCGCCCCTGGCGATCCTTCAGCCACAGCAAAAGGGGCAGGCCGTTGATCAGGGTTTCGGCGCCAGGGGCGTCCGGCAGCACGGTGTCGGCGTTTTCCAGATCCAGGGCGGAGAGCGGGGTTTCACCCGGCAGACCGGCCTGCCAGGCCTTCACCAGGATGGCCGCGCTGAGCAGCTTCTGTCCGGCACCGGCCTCGCCCACCCGGATGGCACCCAGGCCCCGGGTGAGCAGGCAGGAAAGCGCGTCGAACAGGGTGCACTCCGGCGCCAGATGGCGTCCTGCGTGGCGGGTGGCGTCTGTCGGGGTAGGCTTGTGTTCCATCCTGGTCTGATCCGGGTGATGCGGTTTGGCCACGATCATGCCCGCCCGGTCCACTGCTGACTAAGGAAGGAAGTCCCGGATTCATGACGGCGGAGTCTACGAAGTGAGGCGGATGCGGTCATAGTTCATGGTTTCAGCCGGGGCGGCCGTCAGCCCGGCGCTGCAGATAGACTGGCATCAGGCGGATTGCCCAGGGAACGCATACGGCCAGCCAGCCGATGCTGCTCAGGGTCAGCAGCAGCGTCTGGCTGCCCGGCAGCAGATCGGCCACGACGCGCAGGCCGGCGACGGCGTGCAGGCCCAGGGCCAGCCGCCACGTCAGGGCGTCGGCCACCAGGGGGCGGCCGGCGTGGCCGAGGCTCACCCGCGACACCATGGCCAGGCTCATGGAGGCGAAGAAACCGACGGTCAGCGCATGCTGGGGGGCCAGGCCGAGGGTGCCCAGCCCGCTCACCTGCAGCAGGCCATTCACGCCGCCCAGCAGCCAGGCCACCCCCAGCCACAGGAAGCCCAGGTGCAGCATGGCCAGCAGCGGCACGGCAAAGCTGCGCCGCAGCTGCCAGCGGGCGCTCAGCCAGAAGGCCGTCATCGCGCCTGCCAGATCGCTCGGCCAGGCCCAAGCGGCGTGATCCGCGGCGGCGAGGGTGCCGTGGATAAGGCTCGCCGCGAGCAGGATCACCAGCGCGCTGTCGGGGCGGACGGCCTCGTAATGCGGCAGGGCGGATGCCGAGAAGAAGGGAATCATGCGGTGACTCACCACCATGAACAGGGGGGCCAGCAGCCACCACAGCCCCACGGCGATGCCTGCCCGGGCGAAGGCCGCTTCGCCGGAGAGGGCGAAGCCGGTCCAGGCCAGCAGCCCGGCGGCACCGGCGGCCAGGGCAGCCCATGCACTGACCGGATGGAGGCGCGCCGCACCGGGTTTGAAGGCCACCGGGTAGAGCCGCCGCAGGGCCAGCATCCAGCCGGCCAGAACCAGCAACAGGCCGCCTGCACGCAGGCTGGACAGGTCGAACAGGAGCCCGCCGTCGAACAGCAGCCAACCTCCGCACAGCAGCAGCCAGGCCGGACGCGCCGCCGTGCCCGGAGTGTCGGGCAGGCCCTGCCAGCGGGGCATGGCGGTCAGCAGGAAACCGAAGACGAAGAAGGGAAAGATGCCATACACCGCCCACAGCCCATGCACCCAGCCCGGCGGCCAGGGCCAGACCGGCCCGGCGACGACGCCGCTGCGGGCCAGCATCTCCCAGGTCCATGGCAGGAAAACGAGTACAGCCTGGACCATTCCGGCCAGAAACATGGCCCGATGGGGGGCCGCGAACAGGATGGGGCCGGCGGGCCCGACAGGAGGGGGCGAGGCGGGTTCGGTGGGACGGGGCTGCAGACGGATGGGCTTATCCATAAAGGGGTAGATGGCATTTGCCGCGGCTTTGGGAGCAACGGACAGGGTTAGAATCCCTCGTGGGCATGTCGCCCGAATCGAGAATCAGTGTCATGTCCAGCGAGAAAATCGATATTCCCGGCCTTCTGAGCCGGATGCCGCTCTTCAGTGCCCTGTCCCCGGAAGATCTGGCCCATATGGCGGCGGCCACCCGGGAGCGGCGTCTGCAGAAGGGCGACCGGCTGTTCCAGCGCGGCGATCAGCCCAAGGGTTTCTTCCTGGTGGTCTGGGGACAGGTCAAGCTGGCCTTCACCTCGGCCCAGGGCAATGAAAAGGTGGTGGAGATCCTCGGCCCGCTGCAGAGCTTTGGCGAGGCGGTGATGTTCCTCGACCAGCCCTATCCGGTGCTGGGTGAGGCCCTGGCCGACACGCTGGTGCTGCACATCGGTGCGGCGGCGGTTTTCGGGCAGACCGAGCAGGATCCGCGCTTTGCCCGCAAGCTGCTGGCCGGCATGTCGATCCGCCTGCACTCCATGGTGCGCGATGTGGAATCGTATGCCCTGCGCTCGTCCACCCAGCGGGTCATCGGCTACCTGCTCCAGCTGGCCGAGAGCGTGCCCTGCGTTCCCCAGGGCGAGCAGGCGGTGGAGCTGCCCACCAGCAAGCAGGTGATCGCCTCGCGCCTGAGCCTGACGCCGGAAACCCTGTCGCGCATCTTTCATGAGCTGTCCGATGCCGGGCTGATCTCGGTGCAGGGCAAGCACATCATCATCCACGACGCGGCCCGCCTCGCCGAGCACGACTGAAACTCAGGGTACCGGTACGGCGCCGGCGTGGTGGATGTGGATGGCAAAGGCGCCGTCGTCCTGAATCTCGGTGCGGTGGGTATAGCCATTACGGCGCAGCACGTCGTACAGGGGTGTCGGCTCCCGGTACAGCAGCAGGATCACCTCGCCGCCCGGTGGCAGGGTGTCGAGGGCTTCCAGGGTCAGGTTGAGGGGCTCGGGCGGCAGCAAGCCGCGGGCATCGACGATCACTGGGGCGTGGTTTGCTGACATTTCGGATGTCCTGAAACGGGTGTGGGCAGGTGTCACAGAGTGGCCCCGGGGGCCCTGGCCAGCCTTGACCCTGCTCAAGGGGCCGGTGCATCTCCGTGTCGGGCGGCGCACCCGGTTTGGGCGTCCGGATGCTACATTCCGCGCCATGCCAAACGAGATCACATCGTGAAGGAAGGTTCCGCCCTCCTCATCGCCCTGCTGCTGGCCGTGGCCATCGCCTACTGGTCGGATCACTATCGGGTTGGCGACCCGGCCCTGACGGTACGTGAGGCCGAGCGTCTGCCCCGCCCCGTGCCTCCTTCTGCAACGCCGCAGCCTACCCCCGCGCCAGCACCGGAGCGTCTGGAGGTAGTCGGATCCGTCGACCCGGCGGCCCGGGCGGCCCTGTGCGAGGAACTGCTTGAGGTGATCCGCGGGGTCGATGCGGCCCTGCAGCTGCCCCAGTCCCCCGCCACCATCGAACAGCTCACCACCCGTCGCCGGGTCTACCAGGAAAAGCGTGCCTCCCTGGACTGTTGATGGCCCCGGGCGACGTCAGTGGCTGGTGCCTTCCGAGCGCTGGATCTTGTTGAACAGGTTGTACTTGCCGATGGGCTTGCTGGCCGGCAGGCGCTTGATCTCCTTGAAGGTGGCGGCGTCCAGGAAGATCAGGGCGCCGTCCTTCTCCATCAGGCTGGCGATAACGTAGCGGCCGTGGCGGTCGAACTCCACGTGGGCGAAGGTCTTGCCCGGCTCGGGGCGCACCCGGGCTACCACCTCGAGGCTGCGCTTGTCGATGACCTGCAGGGTGTCGCGGGCGGTCGGGCTCATCATCGAATCCACCCAGGCGAAGGGGCTGTTCTCGTGACTGCGCAGGAAGAAGCCCGGCCCCAGGGTGGGGATGGTGGCCACGGTCTGCCAGTTCTTCAGGTCGATCACGCTGACGGTGGCGTCCTTAAGGTGGGTGCTGGCAGCCACCCGGCGCTCCTTGTACTGCCACGAGATGCCTGAGCCCAGGTGGGGCATGCCGGCCAGGTCGAGTTCGGCGATCTTGCGCCGGGCGTCCAGATTCACCACTTGGCCGCGCCCCTCCCGGGAGGTGCCCAGCACTTCGCTGTAATCCTGGGTGAAGAAGAAGTCGTCGAGCACGTGCTCCAGCGGGCTGCGGCGGGGGTTCAGGAAGCCCGGGATGAAGGCGCCTTCCTTGTACTTGTAGTCGTGCACGAAGCCGGTGGCGATGTCCTGGGCTGCCGGGTCGTAGCTGATCTCCCAGAGCTCGGGGATGTCCTTCAGGGCGGCCACGAAGCTGCGTCGGGGGGCTGCGTCATACACCGCCGAGATGCGCGAGCGCGCGTCGCCCTTGAAGTTGCTGCCGTCGATGATGCGCAGCAGGCGCAGGTCGGCGTCGAAGAGCACCAGGCTGCCGGGCAGATAGTTGGCCACCGCCACGTAGCGGCCGTCAGCCGACACGGCGGCGTTGCGGGTGTTGATGCCGGCGCGCACCTCGCTCACTACCTGGAGGTTCCAGATGTCGAATTTGCTGATCCAGCCGTCCCGGGAGGCGAAGTACACATAGCGCCCGTCCGGGCTGAACTTGGGGCCGCCGTGCAGGGCGTAGCGGGACGGGAAGCGGTGGATGCGCTCCATGCGGTCGCCGTCGAGCACGCTGACGTGGTGGTCGCCCGCCTCGACGACGAT
>Ga0075152_10003239_pt1 | contig 11412 bp, 11 predicted proteins | sample JI61114C2DNA_FD_70964 | JGI IMG/M metagenome (GOLD analysis project Ga0075152, IMG submission 70964) | Wastewater effluent complex algal communities from Wisconsin, to seasonally profile nutrient transformation and Carbon sequestration -... | ecosystem: Engineered > WWTP > Effluent > Algae...
GGGGGATCGCGCTCGAGACCGTGACCTGGGCCGAGGAGGGCAGCCGCGCCCGCCACTTCACCGGGGCCTACACCGTGGCCGGGGACTCCACCGCCCCGACCACGCGCGGCTGGCTGGTCCTGCGCGACGCGCCCAACGACAAGTTCGCGTACTTCGCCATGTTCGAGACCGACGAGGCCTCATGGGCCGGCGTCCGGGCGGTGTTCCAGGACTCCGGTCGCCACCTCCTGGTCAAGCCCCGCGCCATCCAGGGCCCGGAGCAGGTCGCGGCGCCGCCGAAGAAGGAAGAGCCGCCGCCCGACCCGCCCAAGAAGAAGAGCAAGAAGAAGACCGCCGGCTAGGCGGCTCGCGCTTCCGGGCCAACTGGCGCGGACGACGCTCGCGCCAAAGTCCGCTTGCAGCGGCCGGCGCAGTCGAGTAAAAGCGCCTTCCAAATCGCGGGCACACTGTTGACCCTGTCGTCTAGAGGCCTAGGACAGTGGCCTTTCACGCCACCAACACGGGTTCGAATCCCGTCAGGGTCACTCTCCTTCGCCCATCGGGCTCGTAGCTCAGTCGGTAGAGCAACGGACTTTTAATCCGTGGGTCGTCGGTTCGATCCCGACCGAGCTCACTCCCGAGGCCAGCAGCGACCCGAGCACGGGGTCGGTGCTGGCTCGCTTGTTGGCGCGGGCATCGCACCCGCCCGGACCCGGAGCTACGCGCCCCCGCCAGCCTGCCGTGACGGCGGCTTGCCGCGGCGCCCCAGATCTTTTGGTATGTTGGCGCGGATCGACCTTCCCGCGATCGGCTCGACGGAGACGGAACATGGCCCGCATACCCCTGTTGCTCTCGACCTCAAGCGCGCTGCTCGCCGGCTTCATCGGCCTGGGGATGAGCCCGGTCCAGGCGAGCTCGGGGCTCAGCGCCTGCCTCGCGGACTGCAAGCGTCCGCAGCTCTCGGCGACCAACCGCGCGAGCTGCCGCCTCGACTGCGAGAACGAGGCCGCCAGCGACCCCGAGCAGATCCGGGCGCAGATGGCCCGCCAGCAGCCCGCCGTGCCCGTCAGCCCGGGCGCACCGCCAGCCGACGCGCGCGCGGCCCGACCCCCGATCAGCTGCAAGGCGGGCTGTGACGCCGATCGCAGCCTCTCCGTCGACGACCGCGCCAGCTGCAAGCTCGACTGCGAACAGGAGGTTCTGCCGGCGCCCGGTGGACCGGCGAGCCCGGCGAGCCCGGTGAGCCCGGGTGTCGGTGCCCGGATCGCGGCTCCCGCAGTGGTTACGCCGACGCCGACGCAAGCTGGCTTTTTGGCCAGGTGCCAGGCGACCTGCCGCAGCGGGCCGGGCACGCGCGCGGCCGCCGACTTCGAGACCTGCAAGCTCGACTGCGAGACGATGTCCAGTGTCATCGATGTCGCCCGTGATTGGGTCCCCGACGCCTGGCTCGCCGCGCCGCCGATCCCGATGCCGGCCGCGCCGCCAGTCGTGACGCCGGCTGCCCCGGCGCCGATCCTCACGCCTGCGCCGTCGCGCTCGGTGGCGCCGGCGATCGCCCAGGGCTGCGGTCCGGTGCTCGAGCGCTGCAACGCCGGCTGCGGCAAGCAAGAGGCCGCGTGCGGCCGGAGTTGCGCGCGCGCGCAGCGTTCGGCGACCGACCGCGAGACCTGCAAGCTGACCTGCGCGACCGACCGCGAGGTGTGTCAGGGCGATTGCCTGAGCGCCAGCGCGACCTGCCTGAACAGCCAGGCCCCGCGCTGATCGGCGATCTGCCTGAACAGCCAGGCCCCGCGCGGATCGGCGACCTGAAGGTTCAGGGCCAGCGCGCACGCAGGGCGACGCGCAGGGTCTCGCCGACCGCCTCGAGGCTGCTCGCCGCGACCTGATCGAGGTCGTCGGCGTGGGTGTGCCAGGGCGGATAGCTGTAGTCGATGATCAGGATCGAGGGCACGCCGGCCCGGGTCAGCGGGACGTGGTCGTCGATCAGCGGCTGGGGCATCGGCGTCGCCACGAATTGTCGGTGACCCGCGGCCTGTCCTGCGGACCAGATCGCGGTCAGCAGCTCCGGCGCCGCTCGCCGCGAGTTGGGCTCCTGCAACAGCTGCAGGTCGCGATCGCCGACCATGTCGAGGACGACGCCGAAGCGGGCCGCGCGGACGCCCGGGAAGCGGCCGGCGACGAGCGCGTCGGCGAGGGCCCGCGAGCCGGCGCAGTAGGGGCCGACGCCCGGGCGACCGAGCTCCTCGCCGTCGAACAGGATCACCGAGAAGCCGACCTCGGCCGGGAGCTGGGCGAGCAGCAGCGGGGCCAGCTCGAGCAGCACCGCGACGCCGCTGCTGCCGTCGTTGGCCCCGGGGATCGCGCGATCGCGGCGGGCGGGGTCGGGGTCCGACTCGGCCCAGGGGCGGACGTCGAAGTGACTGGCGAGCACGAACTGCTGCGAGGCCGCGGGGCGCACGCTGCCGATCAGCGTGGTCATGGCGAAGCGCTCGCCGGTCCAGGGGTCCTCGCCGCTGTGCTCGAGGCGCTCGACGCTGCTCGCGCCGGCGGCTCGCAGCAGCTCGGCGAGGGCGTCGATCGAGGCGGCGCGGCGCGGGTCGCCGAGCGCCCGCGGCAGCTGCATCAACGCGGCCAGGCGCGCGTGGGCGGCCGCGCCGGAGAAGCCGCGCCCGGCCGCGGGCGAGCCAGGATCCGCGGGCGTCGGCGGGCGGCCGCAGGCGAGGCCGAGCACGGCGACCAGCGCCCGGAGCTTCCATCTGTGCGCGCGCTGCCGCATGGTGGCGCGTCAACCATGACAGATCAGGAGGCCCTGCGCCGCGAGATGCGGTCGCCGCCAAGTTGTCCATGCAGCTGCATCCGGTAACTGCCGCGATCACGGCCAGGGGGATGCCCGGGCTTGTGGCAGATCCGGTCACGGGCGATGATCCGGGTCCATGCAGCTCGAGCGCCGATACAGCCGCGACCACAGCTGGGCCGAGCGCCGTGACGGCGCGTTGTGGGTCGGTCTCACCGCGCACGCGATCGAGCGCCTCGGTCGGCTCACGCAGCTGCAATTCGCGGCGCAGCCGGGTCAGGTGCTGGCGGCGGGCGCCGTGTTCGGCAACCTCGAGAGCGACAAGGCGGTGATCGACCTGTACACGCCGGTCGGCGGGCGCGTGCTCGCGGTCCACGAGGCGCTGGTGCGCGCGCCGGAGCGGCTGCAGGAGGACAGCTACCTCGAGGGCTGGCTGCTGCGCCTCGAGCCCGGGGAGCCCGGCGAGTTCTCGGGGCTGCTCGACGTGAGCGCGTACAGCTTGCTGCTCAAGACCCGCTCTGCGGACTTGTGAGGCGGCGGAGCGAAGCTGTCCCGAGGGACAGACCACGACGGACCCGCCCGGCCGCGGGCGGGTACGAGCAGATCAGGCCGCCGCGAGCGCCTGGTCGAGGTCGGCGATCAGGTCGTCGACGTGCTCGACGCCGGCGCTGACGCGGATGAAGCCGTCGGCGATGCCGAGCAGGTCGCGGGTCTCCTTCGGCACCGATGCGTGGGTCATGATCGCCGGGTGCTCGATCAGGCTCTCGACCCCGCCGAGGCTCTCCGCGAGGGTGAACACGCGGACGGCCTTGAGGAAGCGACGCGCGGCCTCGAGGTCGCCGCGCAGGTAGAACGAGAGCATGCCGCCGAAGCCGGTCATCTGCTGGCGCGCGAGCTGGTGCTGCGGGTGTGACTCGAGGCCGGGGTAAATGACGCGCTCGACGCGGGGGTGGTCGGCGAGGAACCGGGCGATGCGGCCCGCGTTCTCCTGGTGGCGCTGCATCCGCAGCGGGAGGGTCTTGAGGCCGCGCAGGGTCAGGTAGCAGTCCTGCGGCCCGGGGATCGCGCCGACCGCGTTCTGCAGGAAGGCGAGGCGCTCGTAGAGTGCGGGGTCGCGGCCGACGACGGCGCCGCCGACGACGTCCGAGTGGCCGCCGATGTACTTGGTGGTGCTGTGGACGACGAGGTCGGCGCCGAGCTCGAGCGGGCGCTGGCACACCGGCGACATGAAGGTGTTGTCGATCGCCAGCAGGACGCCGCGGCGCTGGCAGATCGCCGCGATCGCCCGGATGTCGAAGATCTTGAGCATCGGGTTGGTCGGCGTCTCGAGCCAGACCAGCTTCGTCTCCGGCCTGATCGCGGCCTCGACGTTGGCGACGTCGATCATGTCGACGTAGCTGAAGCTCTGGCCGCGGCGGCGCAGCACCTTGTCGAACAGGCGGAAGGTGCCGCCGTACATGTCGTCGCCGGCGACCACGTGGTCGCCCGCGTCGAGCAGGTGCAGGACGGTGGTGGTCGCGGCGAGGCCCGAGGCGAAGGCGAGGCCGAAGCGGCCGTTCTCGAGCGCGGCGACGGCCCGCTCGAGCGCGTAGCGGGTCGGGTTGTGGGTGCGGCTGTACTCGAAGCCGCTGTGCTCGCCCGGGCCCTTCTGGGCGTAGGTGGAGGTCTGGAAGATCGGCGGCATCACGGCGCCGGTGATCGGCTCCGGGTGCTGACCGCCGTGGATCGCCAGGGTCTCGATGCGAGCGCCGGGCGCGAGGTGGTCGGTGGACGGGTCGTAGGTCGCCATGATCTGAGCGCTCCGGTCAGTGCTGGGACGCGAGGTAGTCGATCAGGTCGATCTTCGAGAGCAGGCCGAGCAGGCGGTCGCCCTCGGTGACGAGCACGACCTTGGCGTCGTTGAAGATGCTCCTGAGCAGCTGGATGCGGGTGTGCGGCGACACGGTCGCGTAGTCGCTGTTGACCAGGTCGCTGAGCGGCTCGTTGAGGCGGCCCTCGTTTTGGACCAGATAATTGAGCAGGTCGAGCTCGCTGACGATGCCGCAGTGGCGCTGGTGCTCGTCGAGCACCGGGAGCTGGCTGATGTTGTGCTCCTTGAGCAGCTGGATCGCCTCGCGCACGGTCGTGGACTTGCTCGCGGTCAGCACCCGCCCGGGCTTGCGGCGCAGGATGTGGGCCACGGTCCCGCCGACGGTGTCCTCGTCGAAGAAGCCGTTGCTGCGCATCCACTCGTCGTTGAACACCTTGCTCAGGTACTTCTGGGCGCTGTCGGGGAGCAGCACCAGCAGGCGCTTGGGCTGCTTGAGGGTGCGCGCGTACTTGATCGCGCCGACGACGGCGGCGCCGCACGAGCCGCCGGCGAAGATGCCCTCGCGGCGGACCAGCTCGCGCGTCATGACGAAGCACTCGCGGTCGTCGACCTGGACGATGTCGTCGAGGATGTTGAGGTTCATGGTCGAGGGCAGGAAGTCCTCGCCGATGCCCTCGACGTAGTAGCTGAAGGGCTTGGTCAGGCGGCCGGTCTTGACGTACTCGTAGTAGAGCGAGCCGATCGGGTCGACGCCGACGATCTTGACGTCGGGCTTGCGCTCCTTGAAGTAGCGGCCGCAGCCGGAGAGCGTGCCGCCGGTGCCCATGCCCGAGACGAAGACGTCGAACTCGCCGCCGGTCTGCTCCCAGATCTCCGGGGCGGTGCTGAGGTAGTGCGCCTCCGGGTTGGCCGGGTTGTGGTACTGGTTGGCGTAGAAGGCCCCGGGGGTCTCCTCGACGATGCGGCGCGAGACCGAGTAGTAGCTGCGGGGGTCGCTGGGCTCGACGGCGGTCGGGCAGATGACGACCTTGGCCCCGTAGGCGCGCAGGGTGTCGACCTTCTCGCGGGCCATCTTGTCGGGCATCACGAAGATGCACTTGTAGCCGCGGGTCGCCGCGACCATCGCCAGACCGGCGCCGGTGTTGCCGCTGGTGGCCTCGACGATGGTGCCGCCGGGCTGCAGCATGCCGCGCTCCTCGGCGTCGCGGATGATGTTGAGCCCGACGCGGTCCTTCATGGAACCGGCGGGGTTGAGCATCTCCATCTTCACGTAGATCTCGGACTCGAGGCCCTCGACGACGTGATTGAGGCGGACGATCGGGGTGTTGCCGATCGCGGCGACAACATCGGGCTTGGCCCCCTTCATCAGCGGCTTCTGCATGGGCCGGATGCTAGTGGCTTTGCACGCGGGCGGGAAGGCGATGCGCGGGCCACGGGCGCGATCGCCAGCGACCTTGCTCACGGGACCCTGGAGGCCCGGTTCCTGCGGCGCCTGGCGCCGAGTTCGAAGAAGTATCCCGCGCTGAGGGTGAGGGTCCCGGCCCAGCGTTTCTTGTCGAGGTCGAGGTGGATCAGATGCGACTTCATGGCCCCGCCGCGGACGGCGAAGTTCAGGGCGCCGCGGTCGACGCGCGTCGTCAGCGAGACCTCGAGCTGCAGCATGTGGTTGTTGTAGATCACCGGCTGGGCGGCGCCGCCGTGCCCGTTGTCGACGTTGGCGACCGCGGGGAACGGCGCGAGGTAGGAATAACCCGCGGCCACGCCGAGCAGGGCGCCCTGGTAGCCGGCGAAGATGCCGGGCTGGATCGCGCCGGGCATCGCGTTGCGGCTGTTGGCGACGTTGCCGCCGATCGCGAGGCTCGGGCGGATCATCGCGTACTTGAAGACCTGGACCTGATAGGCGACGTCGAGCATCAGCGTCGCGTAGTGGAAGCGCGTGACCTTGCCGTCCTTGCCGAGCGCGGCGCTGGCCTTCACGTAGTCGCTGAGCAGCGCCAGGCGCAGGCGATGACGGGGCGGCGCGGGGCGCTGGCGCGGATCGCTGAGGCCGGCGGCCTCGAGCTCGGCCCGGGTGGCGCCGCGGGCCCGGACCTCGCCGGCGGTGAGGCTGACGAGCGCGAGGGCGGCGGCGGAGATCAGGCGCACGGCCGCAGCATCGACGGGGCCCGCGCGCCTGTCAATTCTCGTCTCGCGCCCGGGGGAGTGGGCACAGGCGCGGTCATGGCCCGAGATAGAGGTCGAGGACGGCGCACAGCAGGTAGGCGAGGCTGATGTAGCCGTTCAGGTCGAAGAAGGCGCGGTCGATCCGGCTGAGGTCGCCGGGTCGGACGATCGCGTGCTCGTAGATCAGGGTGGCGGTGATCAGGGCGAGGCCGAGGCCGTGCCAGGCGCCCAGGCCCGCGTGCAGATGCACGGCGAGCAGGGCGAGGACGGTCCCGAGGTGCAGGGCCCCGCTGAGGATCAGCGCGCCGCGCACCCCGAAGCGGACCGGGATCGAGTGCAGGCCGCGACCGCGGTCGAAGTCGTGGTCCTGCAGGCTGTAGATCACGTCGAAGCCGGCCACCCAGCAGGCGACCGCGAGCATCAGCCACAGCGGGATCGTCAGGTCGTTCAGAGTGCCGGTGACGGCCAACCACGCGCCCCCGGGCGCCAGCGCCAGCGCGACGCCCAGCACCAGGTGCGCCGACCAGCTGAAGCGCTTGAACAGGCTGTAGCCGAGGATGATCAGCAGGCACAGCGGCGACAGGTACAATGGGACAGGTCCCAAGGACCAGGCGGCGAGCAGGAACACGAGGATGGAGCCGAGGGTCAGGGCCCAGGCTGACCGAAGAGACAGCAAGCCGGCGGGCAGCTCACGGCCGGCGGTGCGCGGGTTGTCGGCGTCGATGTGGCGGTCGACGATGCGGTTGAAGCCCATCGCGGCCGTGCGCGCGCCGGTGAAGGCGAGCAAGATCAAGCCGAGGCGCGCGAGGGTCAGGCCCTCGCCGCCGTGGGCGAGCGCGCTGCGGTGCGCGAGGCCGGCGGCGGCCAGCGCGAAGGGCAGGCCGAACACGGTGTGGCTCAGGCGCACGAGGCTGCCGAGGCGCTTCAGGGTGGTCGGCAACGAGGGCGCGGACACGGCGCGCAGTGTAACAGAGGCGCGGGCGGGCGGACCGCCGCGCGACCGCGTGACGCGTGCCCCGCGACGGCGGATCGCGTGACGCGTGACGCGTGACGCGTGCCCCGCGACCGCGAGCCGTCACGCGACCGCGGGCGTTGGGCGTTGGGCGTTGGGCGCTGGGCGTTGGGCCTTGAATCGCGGAGCGCGGGCCGCTCAGCGCTGGCTGTGCACCAGGCGCAGGCGCGGGCGGTCCTGCATCAGGTCGGAGAAGCGCCGCACGGCGCCTTGCAGCGCGCGCAGGGCTCTGCTGAACACCTGCCCGAGGTCGTGCGGATCGGCGAGGAACATCTCGGCGGCGGCCTGGGTGTCCTCGCCGAGCACGTAGACCTTGGCGACCTTGATCCCGGCGGTGACCTCGGCCGCGGCGAGCAGCGCGCGCTGGCGATCGGCCGCGCCGTCGAGGCTCCAGAAGTTGGGGTAGAGCAGGCGAAAGTACTGCGGGTCGTCGTCGTCGACGATCAGGTAGTACGCGCGGCCCCGGGACACGAAGAGGACCGCGCCGGACGCGTCGAGGCTCGGCTGCATGCCCTCGTTCTCGAGGAACTCCATATAGGTCGCGGCCATCGACATCCTCGCAACATAGCCGAGCGCGACGGGCCGCCGCAATGCAAGGATCTGCTTACAGCGGCGCCAGGTCTGCGATACGCGGCGCTGGGTGACCCCGGGGTGGTCGTGGATCCTATCGTCGGCCGACGTGGCGCTCGGGGGCCGGGGCGTCGGCGGGCGGCTCCGGGAGGATGACGCGCAGGTGGGGGTCGACGCCGAGCTCTTGCCGCCAGTGCCGCGGATAACCCAGCGAGACCTCCTCGAAGCGCACGCCGTCGATCCAGTCGGTGCGGCGGGTGTGCAGGTGGCCGGTGACGACCACGCGCGCGCGGTAGCGACGGTGCCAGTCGTGGGTCGCCCGGCTGCCGCACCACACGGTGTAACGCGGGATCCGGGGCAGGTAGATCAGGTCCTCGCGCAGCGGCCAGTGGTTGATCAAGATCGTCGGCAGCTCGGGGTCGCGGGCCAGCGCGAGGTCGAGGCGGGCGCGGGCGTCGGCGAGGCGGGCGGCGCACCAGGCCGGGAGGTCGGGGTGCGGCGCGGGCTCGAGGCGAAACTCGTCGGAGGAGACGACGCCGCCGGCGGCCGCCCAGCGCACGGCGTCGGCGTGCGCGACCTCGTCGGGGCGCATGCTGTAGTCGAAGAGCAGGAACAGCGGCGCGATCAGGTGCGGGCCGCCCTCGCCCTCCCACACCGGATACGGGTCCTCGGGGGTGAGGACGCCGTGGGCGCGGCACAGGTCGATCATGTGCTGATACTTGGCCGCGCCGCCGAGCAGCTCGCCGTCCTCGCGCGAGGTCCACAGCTCGTGGTTGCCGGGGACCCAGATCAGGCGGCGAAATCGCGGGCCGAGGGTCTCGAAGACGAAGCGCAGGTGCTCGCCGGTCTCGCCGAGATCGCCGGCGAGGATCAGCCAGTCGTCGGGCTGCGCGGAGATCTCGAGCAGCGCCGCCCGGTTGACGCCGAAGCCGACGTGGAGGTCGCTGAGGGCGAGCAGACGCATGCGGACGCTCCGGCGCTCACAGGGCCTGGATCACGAGGTTGTCGAACTGCACCGGGGCCTCCCAGTTGCCGAAGGCGAAGTGCTGCTGGCCGGGACCGGTGAGGGGGTCGGGATCGTCGTAGGTGAGCAGCTCCTGGCCGTCGAGCTCCCAGCGGATCTGGCCGTCCTTGCGGGTGATCACGACGTGATAGCGGCGGCCCGCCTCGACCTTGGGGGTCGTGGTGGTCCGTCGATCGCCGCCGTGCTCGTCGCGGCGGACCAGGGCGTTGAGGCTGTTGTTCCAGCCGCCGAAGATCATCACGTAGCCGGTCGCCTTGTAGCTGGCCGCGCGGGCGTAGGACTTGCCGTCGCCGGCGAACTCGACCTTGATGTCGCCCTCGTCGCCGAGGGCCCGCGCGTCGAACTCGATCCGCAGGTCGTCGGGCAGCGGCAGCGTCAGCCACAGCGGGTGGTTGTGCAGACCCTCGAGCTCGAGCGCGCCGTCGACGATGCGCGCGCCAGGGCCGGTGCTGTGCCACGCGGGCCCGAGCGTCGCGCCGGAGAAGTCGTCGGTGAACAGCACGGTCGCGTCGCCGGCGCTGCTGTACGTGCGCGGGACCTCGCTCAGCCAGCCCTCGCAGGCGGCGACGATCACGAGGGCGAGGGTGAGGCGCATCGGCGGGAGGGTACGAGCGCGCGGCGGCGGGCGCAAGCGCGTCGGGGCGCCCCGTGGGCCCGCTCAGCGGTCGTCGCTGGAGGGTGGGAGCTCGGGGCGGGCGGGGTTGTGGCGCTCGGAGATGGCCTCGATGCGCCTGCGGATCCCGCGGACGGCCAGGATCGCGGCGGTCTGGCGCTCGCGGAGCCGACGACGGCGGCGCTCCTTGCGGTAGCGGCGGCCGCTGCCGAGCACGCTGAAGAACAGCGGGAGCACGGCCATCTCGATCGCCCAGAACATGCCGGCGGCGAGCAGGCTCCACAGCCAGATCACGAAGTTGAGGATCTTCGGCAGCGGCGAGGGGGCGAGCGCGGCGGAGGGGCGCTCGGCGAGGTCGCGGCTGGCCGCGGGGCGGCGCTGCTGGTCCTCGGGGACATGTCCTCGGGGACCTGTTCGATCGTTCATGTCGCTCGCCGCCCCGAGGGCGCGGCGGACCGCGCCGGCGTTCTGGAGGCGCTGGGCGGGCTCGGGGGCCAGCATCTGGGCGAGGACCTCGCGCAGCGGGGAGGGCGGGAGCACGGCGGCGAGGTCGATGGTGAGGCCGCGGCGCGGCAGGCGTTCAGCCGGGGTGCCGGCTCCGAGGGCGGCGAGGGTGGCCCCGAGCGCGTAGATGTCGGTGGCCGGGGTGGCCTCGCCGTGCAGCTGCTCGGGGGCCATGTAGCCGAAGGTGCCGATCATCGTCGAGCCGCCGTCGGGCTGCAGGGCCAGGCGCACGCCGCCGAAGTCGATCAGGGCGAGCGGGCTGTCCGGACGCTGCGGGCGGGCGATCAGGTTGGAGGGCTTGATGTCGCGGTGGACCACCGGCGGGTGGCGGGCGTGCAGGTACTCGAGGATGTCGAGGGCCTGTAACAGCAGGGCGCGCAGCTCGGGCTCGGTCAAGCCGGCGCGGCCGAAGCGACGCGAGAGCGGCTCGCCGTCGACGAGCTCCATCACCAGGAAAAACTCGCCGGTGGTGTCGCTGGTGAACTGGTCGAGGTAACGGGGGATCGCCGGGTGCTGGAGATCGCGCAAGACCTGACACTCGCGCTCGAACAGGTCGAAGGGCTTCCAGTCGCCGCCGAGGTTCTTGAGCTGCAGGACCTTGATCGCCACGCTCTGACCGGTGACGCGGTCGACGCCGCGGAAGGTCTGGCCCTGCGAGCCGGCGCCGAGGGCCTCCATGATCTGGTAGCGCTGCAGGCCGGTCGGGGTGGTCACAGGGCGGTTTTAGCGCAGGCGTGGCATCGCGGCGAGGGGCATGAAGGAAGGGGGAAGGTGGGCGCTGCGCCCGCGGCCCCGTGTTAGGCTCGCCGACCATGACAGGTCAGTCGGGTCAGTCGGGTCAGTCGATCGAGATCGACGTGCTGTTGTCGCGTCTGCGCGAGCTGCATCCCACCGCGCGCTACGAGCTCGACTGGTCGACGCCGGTGCAGATGCTGGTGGCGAC
>Ga0075152_10003241_pt1 | contig 11410 bp, 8 predicted proteins | sample JI61114C2DNA_FD_70964 | JGI IMG/M metagenome (GOLD analysis project Ga0075152, IMG submission 70964) | Wastewater effluent complex algal communities from Wisconsin, to seasonally profile nutrient transformation and Carbon sequestration -... | ecosystem: Engineered > WWTP > Effluent > Algae...
GATCACAAAAATGAAAGTGCAGGAAATAGATGACATGGAGCTTATGAAGCCTAATAACGTTTATGTCATTCCAAGTAATAAAGGGATTGAAGTAACGGATGGGCATATAAAACTTCTTCCACGTTCCAAGCGAATTCCTCCTATCTCAATTGATGTGCTTTTCGCTTCTCTTGCGGAGACGCATAAAGAGAATGTCATCGGGATAATTCTTTCCGGTAATGCCAATGATGGCACGCGAGGTGTGAAAGCAATTAAGGATGCGGGCGGAATAACCATTGCTCAGGACGATTCCGCACAGGTAGCAAGTATGCCGCAATCTGCCATCGCCTCCGGTGCAGTGGATTTTGTTTTATCGCCTAAAGAAATGGCGCATGAGTTAATTCGAATGGGTACCCAGGGTCTTACGACTAATGCCGCGCAGAAAATAAACAGAAATGGTATTCGCATTGACGATCGGGCAGAATTGAAACCCATCTTTGATCACCTGCATGAAAAAGCAGGTGTGGATTTCAGCCATTATAAAATTACCACCATTAACAGGCGGTTGAACCACAGAATGCTTCAGCTTGGAATAAAAACCAGGAAGGAATATTCCAAATTGGTGATGAAGGATAAAAAAGAATCAGATTTATTATATAAAGATTTATTGATTCATGTTACAGGTTTTTTCAGGGATACCGAAACCTTTCAATATCTAAAGACAACCTTTCTGCCAAAGCTTCTGAAAAGCAAGGCTTCAGGTGAAACACTGAGAATCTGGGTGGTTGCATGCTCTACAGGAGAAGAGGCATTTTCCATTGCTATGCTGATCAGTGAAATACAGCAAACTAAAAAGAAGAAAATTGCAGTAAAGATATTTGCCACAGACCTGAGTGGAGACGTTATTCATGAAGCGCGTATAGGCAAATATTCAGCAAGCGACATGAAGGATATTAGCAAACAACGCTTAAACCGCTTCTTTACCAAAATGGGTGATGAATACATGGTTTCGAAAGAGCTTCGTGAGATGTGTGTTTTTGCACCTCATAATGTTCTAAGTGATCCGCCATTTTTCAGAATGGATTTTATCAGTTGCCGTAACCTGCTCATTTATTTTGATGCGGCCGCACAGAAAAAAGCGCTGGGTATATTACACTTTGCTTTGAATGAGGGAAGTTATTTGATGCTCGGCAAAGCAGAGACCATCGGAGTGATGCCGCAACTTTTTACGCAACTCAATACTAAATTTAAAATCTATACCAGTAAAAAAAATCTCGGTGTCCGGAAGGCACCGCAGCTTGTCCCCAGATTTTTAAAAGCGTCCGGCACTAAAAAAATTTCCCTTGCTGTTTTAAGAAAGAGCCCAACCGCTACTTCTTCAGAACTTGACAGGGCCATTGATGCGGTTCTGCTTGCACAGCACATGCCTGCGTGCGCAATTATTAACCGTGACATGGAGATCCTTCAATTCAGAGGATTAACCTCTCTATACCTTTCCCATCCATCCGGAAAGGCGAGCTTAAACATTTTGAAAATGGTGCGTCCGGAATTTGCATTTGAACTTCGGGGTGCGGTTGATAAAGTATTGAAAACAAAAAAAACTATTCTTAAGTCGGACATTGAGATGAAGATCAACAATTCATTTCGAATGATCTCGCTGGAAGTAAGTCCGCTTAAAATAGAATGGGATGAACCTTTGTTACTCATCGTTTTTACGTTACAAGATAGAATAGGTTCTCGTGACGCAGATAGAAAAGGAGAAAATAATACTACCCGGAAGGATTTAAGAATAAAAAAGCTGACACAAGAATTAAGCATGGTGCGTACAGAAATGCACGCCCTGATTGAATCTCAGGAAAATGCCTACGCGGAATTGCAGGCCGCCAACGAAGAAATTGTTTCAACAAATGAGGAGTTTCAAACACTGAACGAAGAGCTTGAAACTTCCAAGGAGGAAATTGAAGCGACTAACGAAGAACTGCTCGCAACAAACCAGGAACTGAAGACGCACAATGAATTACTGGCAGAGTCTTACAATTATTCTCAAACCATTATCGCTACAATCCATGAGCCGATGGTCATTTTAGATGGTAACTTAGTTGTTAAGTCTGCCAATAAATCATTTTATAAAAAATTTCTCGTCACGAAAGAAGAAACCGAAAATGTATCGCTATTCGAATTGAGTGAAGGGCAATGGAATATTCCAGCATTGCGCAAACTACTCAGTGCCCTGCTCTCGAAAAACACAGAGTTCGAAAACTTTGAAGTGACGCACTCATTTCCCGGTCTGGGTGAAAAAATAATGCTGCTTAATGGTAGCCGGATCATTCAAAAAACACACCGTGCAAAATTAATTCTGCTGGCCATAGAGGATATTACGGAACGTACGCGCTATCATTTGAAGGAGAAGGAACTTTTGAAGGAGGATATCATAGGTCATGAAGCGACAAACGTTGAGCTTGAAAAAGCTGTGAAACGGAGAACCAAGCAACTACTGGAAAAAAACGTTGAATTAGAAACCGCCAATAAAGACCTTACTTCTTTCACGTATATTTCAAGTCACGATCTGCAGGAGCCCTTACGTAAAATTCAGAATTTTATAGGCTTGATTCAGGATAACAAAAACACAAACGTTACAGGCGATAGTGCCGTTTACCTGAAGCGAATAGCTGAAACAGCAACACGCATGCGGAAATTAATTGACGCCTTACTCACATACTCCCGCTCGAAAAGAGGGGAAAAACATTTTGAAAAGAAGGACCTTAATATTCTTTTAAACGAAGTAAAAAATCAGCTGCAGGAGGAAATAGAGAAAAAGAAGGCTGTAATAATTTCTAACGATCTTGGCGAAGCTAACGTTATTCCTTTTCAAATTTGTCAACTTCTTGATAACCTGGTCTGCAACTCGCTTAAATTTTCAAAACCGGGTGTCGCTCCCCGCATTGTAATCAAGCGTAAAATCGTTCCGGGAAGTTCATTAAAAAATCTTAAGCTGCCTTCAAAAGAAGATTTTATCCATATCCGCTATGCGGATAACGGAATAGGCTTCGAATCAAAGTACAACGAACGAATCTTTGAGGTTTTTCAGCGGCTTCATTCGTATGAAAGTTATAAGGGTACGGGTATTGGCCTTGCCATCTGTAAACGAATTGTAAACAATCATAATGGAATGATTACCGCATCGGGTAAAAAGAATAAAGGTGCAACGTTTGATATCTATATTCCGGTTGCTTAGGCCACTATTTCAATGCGCCATCCTCATGAGCAGTTAATTCCCCAAATAGAGTATTAGTCGGGGTAATGAGGCACTTTTATTAACCGAGTTTTTCAGTAATCTTCTATTCAGTATCCTAACCCCACTAATTACAAAACGCGCACGGAATATATAGCGTAGCACGGATGTTGACAGGCTATTGTCAAACAATCTAAAACATGAAAAATATTTACAAGTCACTGGTTGTAGCGATAATTGTCTGCTGCGCCTTTGCAGCCACCGCACAACGGGGAGCTATTGGATTCCACGCTACAGTGGCTGAATATGATGGCGACCTGAATGGCAACCAGCATCATTATTATCAATTTGCCGCTCCCAAGCTTGGAGGGGCTATTTCCTTGCAACAATATCTGAATTCATCATTCAACCTGGTTGAGAAATTATCGTATAACCGCGTTGACTATCAAAATTCAGACAACACGGTTGGATTCAAATCCAATATTTTCGCACTGAATTTAAAGCTGAAGTATAAGTTCAATAACGGATATATTTTCAAAGAAGATGCTGCCATATCACCGTTCCTGGTGGCCGGTATTGGCGCAACCCGAATTAATTCCCGGGTCGATACAGATTTAAGTGACGCAACGATTGCGAATGATATATACGAAGCCAACCTCGCGGGCGGTGTAGGAATACTGTTTCAATTTAATGATCGGGTCGGCCTCGAAGTAGCGAATACCATCAATGCTCCGCTCAACGACAGTTGGGATGGCATGAAACAAGGTAGTGGCAATGATCTTTACTTACAGCACAGTGCTGGCTTGATTTTCGGCCTGCGCAAGCCAACCGACACGGATGGTGATGGTGTTCCGGATAAGAAAGACAAGTGTCCAGATACACCTTCACTGGCCAAAGTCGATTCACAAGGCTGTCCTGTCGATACAGATGCAGACGGAGTTGCTGACTACCTCGATGCTTGCCCTACGCTTTCCGGTTCGCTGGAACTCAATGGTTGCCCGGATCAGGATAAAGACGGGGTTGCCGATAGAGAAGATACCTGTCCTACTGTTCCCGGAATTGCTCGTTTTGCTGGTTGCCCCGATACGGATGGTGATGGAATCCAGGATTCAGAAGATGTGTGCCCGAATGTAAGTGGTCTCGATATTTTCAAAGGATGTCCGGATACCGATGGTGATGGCGTTGAAGATAGCAAAGACAAATGCTCTGACACTCCAAGCGGAGTTAAAGTAGATGAGTCTGGATGTATTCTGGATACCGATGGCGATGGAATCAACGACATGGAAGACAATTGCCCGACTGTTGTAGGAGTAGTTTCCAATGGAGGCTGTCCGGAGATTAAGCCTGAAGTAAAGCAGTTGTTTCAAAAGGCTTTACAGGGAATACAGTTTGAAACGGGACGCGCGGTGATTAAAAAAATATCGTTCCCGATCATGGACGCGATCACCAAAGTAATGGCTGATAACCCGAGCTATAAGCTGATCATTGGTGGTCATACCGATAATGTAGGTTCCGATGCAACAAACATGACACTTTCCAAGAACCGTGCTGATGCAGTTGCTAATTACCTGATCACAAAAGGGATTGACCCGCTTCGGATTTCATCATCCGGATACGGAGAGACCACACCAGTCGATACCAATGCTACAGCGGCTGGTCGTACTCGAAACAGACGCGTAGAATTTAAAGTAGAATTCCTCAAGTAGGGATAGCAAATCTTTAGAACAAACAAAGAAGCTCTCCCCGCGAGAGCTTCTTTTTATAGGAGAGTATTACTTATTACAACACTTTAATAAACAACAACAACTTATGACAGCTCGAAAATTAGGTATCTGGATGGATCATCAACATGCGCATTTTACGGAATTTATACTTGATCCTATGGACACAAAAACGATTGATTCAAAATTCACCCATGAAGCAAAAGAACTGAGCTTGCACCAGGGAGAGAACAAAATGCACACAAAAGAAAATCATCAACAGGCAGAATTTTATAAGGAGTTAGGGAAGATCATCAAACAATATGATGATGTTATTCTCTTTGGACCAACGAGCGCTAAGGCAGAACTCTTCAACATAGTTTCCAAGGATCATCTTTTCTCAAAAATTAAAATTGAAGTAAAAGAGACCGATAAAATGACTGAGAAACAACAACACGCTTTCGTGAAGAACCATTTCAGCGGAGAAGTATCTATTTAAAAAAGGAATTAGTTTAAAAAAGGAATTAGTGCGGCAGTGCCATGAAAAAATCGAAAAGAATCACTGGAGATCCTCGTAGATGAATTAGAAAGGCGATCGGCAAGCCTGGTCACCCAGGCGAATAAATTCAGTCAGGCGTTCGATAGGCTTCTGGAGGCTGTACAAATTATTGACTTCAACTGGCACGCGATTTATACAAACGAGACATTCGCGCGGTACGAACACAGTAAAACCCGCAGATTTAAATGTTTATTGTAATTTTGGTAAGACGGCTTGAAAGCCAACCATGGCAGCTCATTGATAAGCATAAAAGATGCCTGCTGTACAAATAGAAACTAACTCTATAAAATATCCATATGAAACCTCTCAACCCGATTGACCGCAGAGACTTTCTGAAATCCACTGCGCTTATAACTTCAGGCACACTTGGACTTTCCATGCTTCCTGCCATCAGTACAGCTGCAACACCAACCGATGAGCGTGAAAATGTAATTGGGCCACGCGAAGGCTTCTCACCCCACGTGGGAACGCTGCTTTCAATGATGACCTGGATGCGAACTACTATCTTATATCCCGTAGACAATATGAGTACCGAGCAACTCGATTACCTGATTGACGAGAATTCAAACTCCATTGGCGCCATGCTTTTTCATTTGGCCGCAACGGAGCGTTTTTATCAAATCCATACGTTTGAAGGTAAGAAGTGGGGCGACTGGAGTGAAGCGGATAAAAAACGGTTTGGCGTAGCCATGGGCTTGGGTGAAGAGGCCCGAAAGACAATTAAAGGAAATAACCTTGACTATTACCTGAGCATTTTAAAAGAAGTCCGCGAGAACACGATTAAAGAATTTAAAAAGCGTGACGATACGTGGCTCCTCTCCGTTGATGAAAACTGGGGCTGGGGACCAACCAACAATTATTGTAAATGGTTTCATGTCTGCGAACATGAATCAAACCATAATGGTCAGTTCAAATACATTAAGAGCAGGCTTCCGGGTGCGAAGGCAGGGAGGGACTAGATGACAGAAGGAGATTTCAAAATCTGTTTCTTGCCAATACGCTAAAGCCTGGAGTAAATTAAAACTTCTTCCGGGAAAAAATTTTCTGTCCGGCCCTCGCTTTTATTTCGCGAAGTGTTCCAACTTGTAAAAGCTCGTCCAGGTCATCTTTAATTAACGCAAGATCATCCCCGAACGTTTTTTTGAGCTGCCCAATCACAAAATTTTTAAACGTTGCATCAACCAGACTTTTGTGAAATCTATTCAGTTCATTCGCAGGTAAACTCATCGTATCCTCTATCCCTTCTCCTTTTCGGTTATCACACTTTTAAACATCAGGCACAACTCATGAAACGAACCAGGCTTAAGCAGGCATCCGGAAGCCCCGATGCGGGCAAACATTTCGAGCTCCGATGCACTACGGGTGGTTGACAGCATGTAAACCGGTATATGATCAAAGTCCCGTTTGGCCCGAATCATCTTGATAAGTTCCCAACCTCCTAGTCCAGGTATATTGATATCCAAAAACACAAGATCAGGCTTCACCGTTTCCAACAGCTGGATTACTTCTTTTCCATTTTGTGCAACCACGCACTGATGCGAAGCATGGACTTTCTTAACGGCCTCCCGATATAAATCGAGATCATCCTGATCGTCATCGATACAAAGTACTTTCATAGTTGTCGGTCAGGTGCCTGGCCGAGTATGAAGCCTTACCCCACGTAGCAGCTTCATACTTTTACTAACCGGTTCAGGTTGTGTTAAGCTGTAAATAAAGACTATCACTGCTCTAAAATCTATCCGGGGAAACACGGATTTTTCGAACGCTACGGTAGCGTAGCCACACCTTATTTCGTGTATTTCGTGATTTTAACGAGGTTTAGTCTGTATTTATTGATTTTGATCTTAAACGGGTGCTTATTCGCTCCCAAATAAGAAATAATGATTAAGGTATTTCATGTAGAAGATTACAAGATCATGCGTGACGGGATCAAGCATCTTCTCAGTCAGGATAAAGAAATAGAGATTGCAGGCGAAGCCAAGGATGGCGAGGAGTTATTGCGCAAACTGGAGAATACTCCTGTGGACGTGCTCATTCTCGATATTTATCTGGATGCCATGGAGGACCTGAAAACCATGAACGGTTTTCACATTTGCCGCCATATTCAGGAAGCCTATCCGCAAATAAAAATTGTTGCCCACTCTGTTTATGACGATGCCGATCGCGTAGCCGGAATACTTAATGCCGGGGCATTGGGATTTGTCTCCAAGAAGTCAGGCTTCGAAGAATTGATCCGGGCCATTAAAGCAGTAAGCATTGGTCAGAAATTCATCTGCCTGGAAACTTCCGGACGGTTAAAAAATCTCAATCAATTTTTGTCAGGGATAGAAAGCAACTTGCGCGGTAAGGAAGAATTGTTTTCACAACGCGAACGCGAAGTGCTTGAGCTGCTGGCTGAGGGCAAGTCGTCACGCGAGATCGCTGAACAATTATTCATAACAGAACGTACGGTAGAGTCGCACCGAAAAAACATGATCGAAAAAGGTCAGGTGAAAAATACGGTAGAGCTGATCGCTTACGCCTCCGCCCTCGGACTGGTAAAAAAGTAATCGTTCTGTGGCGTTCGTTTTGCACTCCGTAAGGAATGGAAAATGTTGACTCACTTTCGCTTGTTGAGGAAATTGGAAGTCTTTCAAAAGAGGGGCTTATTCTTTACAGTCTGAATGAAAAGCGGATTACCTATTCAAATCCTGCAGCAACAGAAATGACAGGGATCATGGGAAATGCTTCCCAAAAAGAGGTGTTTTCTCTACTGTTGACACTGGAGCAATCCGAACTCGAACACCTGAAAAAATACTATTTCGAAGTACTCGAGAAATCGACTACACAAGTTCAGGTGCGCATCCCGGGGCAGGCCGAAGGCGAACGTTATCTTTCATGCAGAGGCTATCTTATTTCCGATGCGGGGATAATTGCCGTAGTTATCCGAAATATCACCGAAGCTCATCAGCACAAAGAATATCTGCTGAAGTATACCATGAAGAAAAATAATCTCCTGGATACGCTGGTACACCACATCAGCGGAGCGCTAAACCTGATGCAGCATCTTTCTACCGAAGCGGAGAAACATGTTGGCGGTACAAATGATAAGAGTCTAAAAACGTATCTTATGCTGGTTCAGGAAAACAGTAAACACTGCCTGAAGATTATTGATGCACTCACCAAAGAAGAATACCGGGAAGCAACGAACATTGTAACCCGAAAAAACCGATTGGATGTGGTAGAGCAGGTTGGTTACATTGCCGATGAGCTCAAGCAGAGTTATATCAATCGCTCTATTTCATTCAAAAGTACGCTACAATCTGTCATTATTTCAACCGATGAGATCAAACTACTATTGATTGTAAATAATCTTACGTCAAACGCATTAAAATATTCGCGTGAAACTGACCCCATTACGATCAGCATCGCTGATGATGAACAAGAAGTAACTATTAGCGTGAGTGATAAAGGCATTGGTATTCCTGAGTCATCTAAAAACATGATCTTCAAACGGCAGAAAGGCTTGGGTAGAACCGGACTGCAGGGAGAACAATCTTTTGGATTAGGTCTCTATATTTCAAAAACCCTGACTGACTTGATTGGTGGCAGAATCTGGTTTGAAAGCGAAGAGGGCAAAGGCTCGACCTTTTATCTCAGCATTCCCAAAGAGTAAAAATCATTTACTGAGCTTAATAGCTTTACCGGAGGTTGCGCTTTTACGTGCCGCTTCTAAAATTTCAACAACCAAAAGATTGTTTTCAAGAGAAGACGGATCATATGGCGTAAGCATTACTTGCTTTCGGATTACTGCGTTGAATAACGCAAAGGGATCGTTACGCGGACTTTCACGCTCTGGCAGCTCAAGTTTTTCTTCTTTAAAACCATCGTAGCCTTCCGCCATCCGGATGCGCAACGTATTCCGATTGTCGGAATACAAAGCCCCGGTCATGCCGTATAGTTCCATGTCCTTTCTTCCGATCGGCCAGTTCCAGGATGCCTGAATACTTGCGGTTGAACTATCGTATGTAAGAATGATCGTTGCTTCGTCATCAACTTTCGGATTGTTCTGCGGCTGTAATTGTTGCGTTACCGCGACTACAGAAATTGGACGTTTGCCCTGCTGCAGCCACGTTATCAGGTTTGCACCATAACACCCAAAATCGGTTAGCGCTCCACCTCCGTTTTGGACAGGATCGGTTAACCAATCCAGGAACTCAGAATTTATCCCAATCCGTTTCGGGCCACGATGGCCATCATGGATCACCGCTTTACGCAGGGTGCCAATCGTATTATTTTGAATCAGCTCATACGCTTTGTGATTGGATGGATACCAGGTGGTTTCATAATTCGTAAGCAGCTGAATGTTATACAGCTTAGCAAGTGTTGCCATCTTTCGCGCGTGCTCGACACTTACTGCCAAGGGCTTTTCAACCATCACGTGAATACCTTTTGGCGCTGCGATCTCCACAACTTTCAAATGTTCATAGATGGTTCCAAAAGCTGTTACAGCTTCGGGTTTTGTAGCGGTAATCATTTCTTCCATGGTGTTGAAAACAATGTCCATGGAATAACCATGCTGTTTTGAATACCGCTCCGCGAGCGCACGGTTTGGTTCTACGATACCAACAATCTTTATATCACCCCGATCCTCCCGGCCGAGGATCCAATGCACGTGCGTGTGCGTAAGCCCGACAACGCCAACCCGCAAAGCCGTATGCTGCGCATGCAATGCACCAGCTTTCAAGGCCACAAAAAATAATATGATCAGTATCCGCATAGGACGCACGGCTTTGTCTTTCATCTGCCTAAATGTTAGCAGCTTAAAGTTAACTATTTACCGTTGCTTTTAATCCACTCAATGGCAATCTGGTGGACTTCATCCACCCTGTCTTTCCATTTTGTTTGACCATTCTCTTCGTACGATTCCTGAAAAAAATGATTACTGTCGGGGTAAACTTTATAGGTGAGGTTGTTCTTCCCGCGTCTTAAAAACTCAAGCTTGGCATAGTCCATATCCATAACCGTTTGATTTCGATCTTTACCACCACCGATATATAAAATCGGAATCGTTAGCTTCAGCATATTTTCCAACGGTGTTGTTTTACTGAAGCTACTCCACTTGCGGTATGAACTTCCATACCAGAATTTGGAAATGCTTTGCGGATCTTTATAGATATTCTCGTACTCCTTATAGAGTGAGTCAACTATTTGTTGACTTTCCTGAGTTGTTATTTCATTGCGTTCTGCTTTCAGGCGTGCATCCAATAAAAAATCATACAAGTGATTAAGTGAATTACCGACCATGCAAACAACGTGCGTAACTTTTTTATTCAACACGGCTACAGCTGGTGCGACCTGTGATCCTTCAGAATAACCCATCACGATGATGTTCTCGGTATCAATCGGAAGCTTCTTCATAAGGAAGTCAATGGTTTCCGATGCGGCCTGTGCCCGCCAATCCAGGGTGTTTCGTTCATGAAAATCATTTGTTTCGGGGTAGTACCTTCTGCCATCCGGTGTATTCCGAATGGAATCTGAAAAAGGTACTCCCGGCTTACTGATGAACACGATATAAAAATCCGCACCATGCTTGCGTGTGCGAATCGGAACACTACTGGAGTATCGTCCATCTTTCATTTTATAGAAAATCGGGAAATTGCCTGAGCCGTCCAGGTAAATAATCAACGGCTTCTTTTTACCGCTCTTATCTTTCGTTACATGAACATCGATCTTTTTCAGAACCGGATGATCGATGGTGTAGTGCACGAACATGGTATCCATCGGACTTTGTGCAAAAGCCGTAAGCGTGAATAAAATGCAGCCGAATAATAGAGACAATCTCATACGTTGGATTTTCCAGAAAGATGGTTGTACGCGGCAAATAGTTTGAAGCTATTCTGCTTTTGTAAACGGCCACTCTTTTTCCAACCGGGCTTTAACAAAATAAACGATTGTTCC
>Ga0075152_10003242_pt1 | contig 11409 bp, 8 predicted proteins | sample JI61114C2DNA_FD_70964 | JGI IMG/M metagenome (GOLD analysis project Ga0075152, IMG submission 70964) | Wastewater effluent complex algal communities from Wisconsin, to seasonally profile nutrient transformation and Carbon sequestration -... | ecosystem: Engineered > WWTP > Effluent > Algae...
GTCGCCAAGGCCGGCACGACCCCCGACTGGGGCCCGCGCGCCAACTGAGCTGACGTGAGGGACATGTCCCGGAGACCCTGAGTCTTCGGGACATGCCGCGTTTAAGCGGGTCGAGCAGGGAGCAGGAGCGAGACATGAGCGAGTGGCGCGCCGTCATTGATATCGGCACCAACAGCGTGCTGCTGCTGCTGGCTCGGCGACGGGCGGACGGGACGCTCGAGGTCGCACGGGACCAGAGCACGATCACCCGACTGGGTCAGGGGGCCGGGGCGAGCGGGATGCTGGCGCCCGAGGCGATCGCCCGGACCCTCGAGTGTTTGAAGGGTTACCGCGAGGTGGCCGCGGCTGCGGGCGCGACGCTGACGGCGGTGACGACCGAGGGCGTGCGTATGGCGCGAAATCAAGCCGCGTTCCTGCAGCCCGCGGCCGAGCTGCTGGGGCAGCCGGTGCGGCTGCTCAGCGGCGACGAGGAGGCCGAGCTCAGCTACCTCTCGGTGGCGCGCGAGACCCCGGAGGGCGGGCCGCTGCGGGTGCTCGATATCGGCGGTGGTTCGACCGAGCTGGTGGTCGGCGAGGGCCTCGAGCTGCGCTCCGCGGTCTCGCACCCGGTGGGTTCGGTGCGGCTGACGGAGCGCCTGATCACGGCGGATCCGCCGACGGCGGCGATGGTCGCGGCGGTGCACGACGCGGCGCTGACGGCGTTTCGGGCGGGCCCGCCGGTGGCCCCGCATCCGGTGCTGCACGGGCTGGCGGGGACGGTGACGACGGTGGCGGCGCTGCTGCTGGGGCTGCAGGTCTATGATCGCGCGCGGGTCGACGGCGCCCGGTTCACCCGGGGTCAGGTGCTGGCGCTGCGCGACGCGCTGGCCGCCGAGGCGCTGGAGCAGCGCAGTGCTCGGCCGTGCCTCGAGCGTGGCCGCGCCGACGTCATCGTCGCCGGTGTCACGATCTTGCTGGCTGCGCTGGAGTTTTGCGGCGCCGAAGCTCTGGTCGTGCGTGACCGGGGTCTGCGCTACGCGCTCGTGTGAGTTGAAGGCTTGCGTGCGGCCAGGGCGCGCGGATCGGGTACTCTGGCGCCGATGCGCGTCGATCTGCACTGCCACTCCTCGCACTCGGATGGCAGCTTCGCGGCTGACGAGGTGGCGACACGGGCGGGGCGCACAGGGGTCGCGCTGTTCTGCCTGACCGACCACGATACGCTCGACGGCTACGAGGCGACGCGGGCGGCGTTGCCCGATGCGACGGTGTTGCGCGGGGTCGAGCTCAGTTGCAAGCATCAGGGGCGGACGATCCACCTGCTGATGTACGGCGTTAAGGATGGACCCGGGGCGGATGCGCTCGAGCAGCGTCTGGTCGGCGTGCAGGGCGATCGTCGCAGTCGACTGCGGGCGATCTGCGGCCGCCTCGACGAGCTGGGGATCCACCTCGACGCCGAGCAGATCCTTCGCGACGCGGCCGGGCGCACGCCGGGTCGCCCGGATGTCGCTCGCGCCCTGCTCGCCGTGAAGGCGGTCCGCAGCCTGCGTGAGGCCTTCGAGCGCTATCTCCACGACAACGGCCCCGCGGACGTCGCGTTCGCCAGGATCTCGCTCGCCGAGGGCCTAGAGCTCGGCAAGGCCGCCGGCGCCCGCATGTCGCTGGCACACCCGCACACGCTGCGTAGCCCCGCGCTGGTGGCCGACATCTATCGCCGCCACCGCGCCGACGGCCTCGAGGGCATCGAGGCGCTCTACGGCCGCTACTCGCACGCCGAGCGCGAGGGCTGGCTGCGGCTCGCGCGGCAGTGCGACCTCGTCGTCACCGGCGGCTCCGACTTCCACGGCGAGGCGATGCCCGACGTCGCCCAGCCGGGCATCGAGCTGCCCGAGCCCTACGCGGCGCGGGTCTGCGAGTGGCTGGGCGTCTCGCCGTCGGCCTCGTCGTTCTCGCCGATGGCCTCCGTCTCGTCGTCCAGTTCGCGGTCATGACCGGAGGAGCAGGTCCCGAAGGCCAGGTCCCGGGCCCTGAGATGTCTCAGGGGACAGGTACTCAAAGACAGGCGCTGTTGCTGGCGATGCGCGGGCTGTGCGTGGACCGGCCGGACGGGACGCCGCTGCTGGTGGATGTGGAGCTGGAGCTGCGGGCGGGCGAGGTCGTGGCGCTGTTCGGGGCGAGCGGTGCGGGCAAGTCGACGCTGACGACGGCGCTGCACGAGCCGGAGAGCCTGCGGGCGCGGGGCTTCGCGGTGCGGGCGGGCCCGGGGGTGGTGGCGACGGGGGTGGGGATCGTGCCGCAGCGGGGGGCGCTGTTCGACCACCTGAGCGCGGCGGACAACATCGCGCTGGCGCTGCGCAACGCGGAGCCGCCGCTGGCGGCGGACGAGTCGGCGGTGCGGGCATGGATCGCGCGGGTCGACCTGCCGCCGGCCTGGGCCGCGCGCGGGCACGCGGTCGCGCACGTCAGCGGCGGCGAGGCCCAGCGCCTGGCGGTCGCGCGCACGCTCGCGGGTGGGCGCAAGATCCTGCTGCTCGACGAGCCCTCGGTCGGCCTGGATCCGCACCGCGTCGCCTTGCTGGCGGCGACGCTGCGCGCCCAGATCGCGGCGGGCGGGGCGGCGGCGCTGGTGGTCACGCACGACCTCGGCTTCGCGGCGGCGCTGGCGGATCGCTTCCTGTACATGGACCCGGTGAGCCGGCGGCCGGTGGTGTTGCCGGTGCCGCCGGCGCGGACGCCCGGCGAGGTCGCGGCGGTCGAGCAGGCGCTGGCCCTCGCGGTCCGCGAGCGCCTGTCCCGAGAGACAGCTCATGCGCACGCGCCGGCGCGGGCCGGCTGGGGCGCTCGCCTGCGCGCGATGCTGGTCGACTGGCTCGCGCCGTTCGCTACGGCGGCGCGCGTGCTGGCGGCGGTGCCGGCGGCGCTGCGTCGGCCGCGGGACTTCGTGGAGGTGGCCAGGGTGACGCTGGGGCAGGCGCTGTGGCGGCCGGCGCCGTTCTTCGCGGTGGTCTCGCTGCTGGTCGGCTGCACGCTGCTGTACATCTTTCACCGGGCGCTCGGCGGCGGCGGGCTGCCGGTGCGCGCCGACAAGGTATTCTCGCTGATCGGCTCGATGCACGTGCTGGCTCTGGCGCCGCCGCTGTCGGCGATCCTGTTCGCGGCGACCTCGGGGAGCGCGATCGCGGCGTGGCTCGGGGGGATGTCGCTGACGCGGCAGACGGCGGCGCTGCGCGGGCTCGGCATCGCCGAGCCGCGCTATCTGTGGCTACCGGCCTGGCTGGTGCTGGCGCTCAGCTATCTGCTGCTGGCGAGCCTGTTCACGGCGGGGATGGTCGCGGGCGGGGTCGCCTATCTGCAGCTGTACGCGCCCGAGGCTGGTGATGCGTGGGCCCTGGTGACCGCGGATCTCGTCGATCCGCCCGCGGAGCGTTCGGTGTTTCGCGCGCGCGCGGTCGTGCTGATCGTGATCTACGCGCTCGGCATCGCCAGCGACGCGGTCGCCAAGGGGGCGCGCGAGAAGGCGAGCGCCGAGTCGGTGACCGCGGCGATGGTGCGCAGCGTGATGGCCTGTACGCTGTGGGTCGTGGTGGTCGAGCTCGTGTCCTTGCTGGTGGTCTATGGCGCGCGCGGGGGCTGAGCTGCGGCGCTGGGCGCTGGTCGGGCTCGGGCTGGCCGGGCTGGTGTTCGCGGGCTCGCGTCAGGTGCTGCGGGACAGCGCGCGCGTCGAGCCGTTTCGCGTCGAGGTCGCGGCGCCGCAGGCGGTCACGGCGTCGGCGAAGGGGCTGCGCTGGAGCGGGCGGGTGCGGCCGGACGAGCTGGCCGCGCGGGTGGAGGCGCGGGTAGACGGCGTCGTCGTGCCGGTGGCGTTGGCGGCGGAGGTGCTGACGATCGAGCTCGGGGCTGCGGGATCGGGGGTGCACCTCGTTGAGCTCGAGCTGCGGCAGCGGGGCGGGCGGACGCAGACGGTGACGGACACGGTGCTGGTCGGGCCCTTCGCGGATCCCGGAGCTGACCCTGAGGACATGTCCGAAGCGGCAGATCTGTCGAGCTGCGGGCTGTCGATGACGATCGCCGAGGCGGCGATCCAGCGGCTGCTGGTCCCGCCGCTGCGCGAGCGGCTGCTCGGGGCCGCGCGGGCGAGCCCGCTGCTGGGGCCGGAGACGGTGCTCGAGCGGGCCGAGTTGACGCTGGTGCGCAACTCGATGCGGGTGCGGATCACGCTAGCGGGGCTCAATCGGGTCGGGGTCGACGCGTACGTGATCGTGCGGCCGCGGGGGCCGCGGGGGATCGAGCTGTCGTTGCTGAGGCTCGGGCCGGTCGAGTTCAGCGGCCAGCTGCGCACGCGAGCGACGATGGGCGGCGCGGCGCTCGGTGCGGTGGTGACCGGGCCGCTGGCGCCGCTCGGGGCGCTCGGCGGGTACTGGCTGACGGACAGCTACATCGAGCGGCGCGCGCGGGAGGAGGTGCACACGCAATTACGCCGCGGGCTCGAGATGGCGTCGACGCTGCCGCTGCTGCCGGAGCGGGCCGAGCTGCTGATCGGTGAGCCGCGCTCGGCGGTGGCGCTGCGCTTCTGTGGGCCGGTGACGATCGAGGCGGGCACGGGGATCGCCACGCGTCTGGCGGTGCGCTCGCTGGTGCCGGGCGGCGGACCGGGGCCGGTGCGCCGCGGCGTGCTGCTGGGCTCCGGGCCGATCGCTGCGGAGATGTCCGGAGAGACAGCCGATGTGCAGCTCGACCTGTCGATCGACGCCGTCAATGCGCTGCTGCACGCGTGGACGGGCAATGGGTTGCTCGGCGACCTGGCGGCGGCGGCCAACTGGGTGCCGCAGGTGGACGCGGAGCTGCAGGCGTGGACTCGGCTCAACCTCGCGGGCCTGCACATCGAGCGCGCGCCGGTGCTGATGGGGGCGGATCAGGGCGCGGGCGCGCCGGAGGAGCCGGCCTGGGCGCTCAGCTTCGGCGGGTTGCAGCTCGATCTGCGCGGCGGGGCGGCGGCGGGCGACCTGGTGGTCGCGGGGCGCGGCTGGGTGCGCCCGCGCTTCGATCCGGCGAGCGGTCGGATCGAGCTCGGCGGGCAGGTCGATCGCTTGCGGCTCACGTGCATCGACGGCGAGCTGCTGACGCCGTGCTTCGGGGCGTTGCTCGAGCTCGGCGAGGTCGAGCGGCGCCTGGATGAATTGCTGGCCCCGGGGACAGGTCGTCTGCCGGCGCTCGATGTGCGCGCGCTGCTGCGCACGCGGACGCGGGAGCTGCGGGCCGAGGGCCTCGATGTCGAGGGGATGCGCCTCGAGGTGCCGGCGGGGATGCCGGGTGTGCTGCGGGTGCGCGCGCGGCTGCGATGAGCGGCGCGCCGCGAGCGCGCGTGTGGCTGCGGTGAGCGGCGTGCTGCGGGTGCGCGCGCGGCTGCGATGAGCGGCGCGCCGCGAGTGCGCGCGGGGCTGCGATGAGCGGCGCGCCGCGGGTGCGCGCGCGGCTGCGGTGAGGGGCGTGCTCCGGCGGGTGCGTGCCGCTGCGTGCGGGCTCAGTCGCGGAGTTTGCCGAGCAGGGCGTCGACGTTCTTCTTGGCGTCGCCGTAGAGCATGCGGGTGCAGTCTTTGTAGAAGAGCGGGTTGTCGACGCCGGCGTAGCCGACGCCTTTGCCGCGCTTCATGACGACGACGAGGCGGGCCTTCCAGACCTCGAGGACGGGCATGCCGGCGATGGGGCTGCTGGGGTCGTCCTGGGCGCCGGGGTTGACGATGTCGTTGGCGCCGATGACGAGCACGAGGTCCGTGGTGGGGAAGTCGTGGTTGATCTCGTCCATCTCCATGACGATGTCGTAGGGGACGTTGGCCTCGGCGAGGAGGACGTTCATGTGGCCGGGGAGGCGGCCGGCGACGGGATGGATGGCGAAGCGGAAGTTGCAGCCGCGGGCGCGCAGGAGCTTGGTGATCTCGGCGACGGGGTGCTGGGCCTGGGCGACGGCCATGCCGTAGCCGGGGACGATGATGACGCTGCGGGCCTCGCGGAGGGCCTCGACGGTGTCGTCGAGGTTGATCTCCTTGGCCTCGCCGACCGGCTCGTTGCCGGTCTTGGGGGCCGGGGCGCCGCCGTCGCTGCCGAAGCCGCCGGCGATGACGCTGAGGAACGAGCGGTTCATCGCCCGGCACATGATGTAGGAGAGGATCGCGCCGCTGCTGCCGACGAGGGCGCCGGTGACGATCAGGAGGTCGTTGGAGAGCATGAAGCCGGCGGCGGCGGCGGCCCAGCCGGAGTAGCTGTTGAGCATCGAGACGACGACGGGCATGTCGGCGCCGCCGATGGCCATCACCATGTGCACGCCGATGACGCAGGCGATGCCGGTCATGATCAGCAGCGGCTGCAGGCCCTCGGCGTGACCGCCGGTGAGGAACTGATAGCCGAGGAAGACGCAGCCGAGGATCATCGCCAGGTTCATCAGGTGGCGGCCGGGCAGGGCCAGGGGCTTGCCGCCGATGCTGCCGCGCAGCTTGAGGAAGGCGACGACCGAGCCGGTGAAGGTGATCGCGCCGATGAACACGCCGACGAAGACCTCGACGTTGTGGATCGTGCCGGCGGTGCCGGTCGGGTGCGAGGCGGGGTCGAGGAAGGAGGCGAGGCCGACCAGCACCGCGGCGGCGCCGACGAAGCTGTGCAGCACCGCGACCAGCTCGGGCATCGAGGTCATGGCGACCCGGGCGGCCAGAGCGGCGCCGATGATCGCGCCCGGGATGATCACGGCGGCGAGCATTGCGAAGCCGCTGCCCTGCACGTTCATCGCGTTGCTGGCGTTCATGCCGAAGGCGGTGGCGAGCACCGCGAGCAGCATGCCGATGATGCCGTACAGGTTGCCGCGGCGCGCCGTCTCCTGGCGCGAGAGGCCGCCCAGGCTCATGATGAAGAGCGCGCTGGCGGCGATGTACGTGACGGAGAGCAGGCTATAGGACACGGTCTGGACCTTCGCTACGGGCTCACTTGCGGAACATCTTGAGCATGCGCTGGGTGACGAGGAAGCCGCCCGCGACGTTGATCGTCGCCAGCAGGATCGCCGCCGCGCCCAGGATGGTCGCCGCCGAGGTCGGCGCGCCCGACACCTGCAACATGCCCCCGAGGATGATGATGCCGCTGATCGCGTTGGTGACGCTCATCAGCGGGGTGTGCAGCGCCGGCGCCACGTTCCACACGACCTGGTAGCCGATGAAGCAGGCCAGCACGAAGACGGTGAAGTGACCGATGAAGTCCTTCGGGGCGCCGAGGCCGATTCCGACCAGAGCCACGCCAGCCAGCAACAGCGGCAGCGGGCTCCCGGGCTTGCCCGCCGGCGGGCCGTGGTGGCCGCCGCCATGGCCGCGGCTGGCGGCGGGCTTGGGCGCCGCGGCCGGCTTGGCGGCCTCCGGGGGCTTCTGCGGGGTCGGCGGGGCGGCGGGCTTCGGCGGCGGCCACATCATCCGCCCCTCGCGAAGGATCAGCGCGCCGCGCACGACCTCGTCGTTCTCGTCGACGCGGTACTTCTCGTTGCGGCCCATGTCGTCGAGCAGGTGGCACAGGTTGCTGCCGTAGAGCTGGCTCGACTGGCTGGCCATGCGGCTGGGGAGGTCGGTGAAGCCGATGACGGTGACGCCGGCGTAGTGGACCTTCTCGCCGGGGACGGTGGCCTCACAGTTGCCGCCGGCCTCGGCGGCGAGGTCGACGACGACGGAGCCCGGGCGCATGAGCGCGAGCATGTCGGTGGTGATCAGCTTTGGAGCGGGCCTGCCGGGGATGAGGGCGGTGGTAATGATGATGTCCACCTCCTTGGCCTGCCTGCGAAACAGGTCCATCTCGGCGGCGATGAACTCCTCGGACATGGGCTTGGCGTAGCCGCCCTCGCCGGTGCCGTCTTCTTTGAAGTCGAGGAGCAGGAACTCGGCGCCCATGCTCTCGATCTGCTCCTGGACGACGGGGCGGGTGTCGAAGGAGCGGACGATCGCGCCGAGGCCCTTGGCGGCGCCGATGGCGGCGAGTCCGGCCACGCCGGCGCCGATGATCAGGACCTTGGCCGGGGGGACCTTGCCGGCCGCGGTGATCTGGCCGGTGAAGAAGCGGCCGAAGTTGTTGGCGGCCTCGATCACGGCGCGATAGCCGGCGATGTTGGCCATCGACGACAGCGCGTCGAGCTTCTGCGCGCGAGAGATCCGCGGGACGGCGTCCATCGCGATGACGGTCGCGCGGCGGGCGGCGAGCTGCTCGACGAGCGCCTTGTTCTGCGCGGGATAGATGAAGGAGATCAGCGTGCCGCCCTCGCGCAGGAGGCCGACCTCGTCGGGGGTCGGCGGGCGGACCTTGAGCACGACGTCGGCGTCGGCCCACAGGTGCCGGGCGTCGGGCGCGATCTCGCAGCCGACATCGGTGTAGGCGACGTTGGCGAACTCTGCCGCGACGCCAGCGCCGGACTCGACGATGACGTCGAAGCCGAAGCTCTTGAGGCGCTTGGCGGTGTCAGGTGTGGCAGCCACCCGACGCTCGCCTGGGTGGGTCTCCTTGGGGATGCCGATCTTCATGATGATGAGCCTGCGGGCGCGCACAGGGCCGCAAAGGCACCTAGAGCCGCGCCCATGCTTATCACGACGGCCGGCGGGGTGGATACCCCCGAGAGGCTGTCGTAGGGTGGGGCCATGAGCGACCCGCTTAGCCACTTCGACCCCGCCGGGGCGGCCCGGATGGTGACGGTGACCGAGAAGGCCGAGACCCCGCGCGGGGCGATCGCCCGGGCCCGGGTGCGGATGGCAGCGACGACCTTGGCGCGGATCCGGAGCGGGGCGGTGGGCAAGGGGGACGTGCTCGGGGTGGCCCGTCTGGCGGCGATCGGCGGGGCCAAGCAGACGCCGGCGATCATCCCGCTGTGTCACCCGGTCCGCATCACCGGGATCTCCGTAGAATTTTCGCTGCGGGAAGATCTGCCCGGGGTCGAGCTGACGGTCCAGGTCGCGGCGCACGACCGCACGGGCCCCGAGATGGAGGCGATGACCGCGGCGGCGGCGGCCGCCTTGACGATCTACGACATGTGCAAGGCCATGGACCGCGGCATGGTCATCGAGGCGGTCGAGCTGGTCGAGAAGTCCGGCGGTAAGTCGGGGCAGTGGACGCGCGGCGGCGGCTGAGCGGCGGGCGGCGAGAACGAGCGCCCCGGCGGGGAGTGGCGCCCCGCGGCGAGTGTGGCCTATGCTCGCGGCCATGAGCCACGCCGACACGGCGCGCACGGTGCTCCCCAAGCGCTGCCCGCGGTGCGGCGAGCGGTTTCCCGCGGATTTTCGCGTGTGTCCGCGCGACGCGGTGGAGCTCGTGGCCTTCGACGAGGCGGTCGACGACCCGTATGTCGGGGCGACGCTCGGGGAGATGTATCGCGTGGACGCGATGATCGCCGAGGGCGGGATGGGTCGGGTCTACGAGGCGCGGCACACCCGGCTGCCGGGGCGGGTGTTCGCGGTGAAGATCCTGCACCGGGCGCTGGCGACCGACGCCGAGGTGGTCAGTCGCTTTCGCCGCGAGGCGGAGATCGCCGACGCGGTCGAGCACCCGAACGTGCTGAGGATCTACGACGTGCACTCGACGGCCGACGGGGTGCCCTTCATCGTCAGCGAGCGGCTGCGCGGCGAGGACCTCGGGCAGCGGCTCGAGCGCGTCGGCCGGATGAGCATCGTCGACACGGTGCAGGTGCTGCGGCAGGTCTGCGACGTGCTGGCGGCGGTGCACGCCCGCGGGGTCATCCACCGCGACCTGAAGCCCAACAACTTGTTTCTGGTCGGCGATCCGGCGCGACCGACGGTTAAGTTGATCGACTTCGGCATCGCCCGGCTGCGGGTCGCGGGCGACGCGGGGGCGACCGCGACGGGCGTGGTGATGGGCACGCCGGCGTTCATGGCCCCCGAGCAGGCGCGTGGTCAGCGGGTCGACGCGCGGGCCGACATTTATGCGGTCGGCGCGATCGGCTACGCGTGCATCACGGGTCGTTCGCCCTACGACCTCAGCGACACGGCGGCGGCGCTGCACGCGGTGCTGACGGTCGACCCGCCGCGGCCGCGCTCTCTGGTCCCGGAGATCCCCGAGGACCTCGAGCTGGTGCTGCAGCGGGCGATGGCGCGCGAGCCCGAGGACCGCTATCCGACCCTCGCGGCGTTCAGCGAGGCGCTCGCCCCCTTCGTGCCTTCGGCGGCGCAGTCGTCGTCGGCGCTGGTGCTGGCCCCGGCGGGTGAGCGCGAGCTCGCGGGTGTCGCCCGTCGCGCGCGTCCGGAGATCTCGATGCTGTCGGCCGTGGCCGCGTTGTTCCTGGTCGGCGGCTTCGCCGAGACCTTCGCGGTCGGCGGCGCCGGTCGCCTCGCCGTGGTCGCGGCCGTGGCCGCGCTGGCGACCCCCGCGTGGCTGTACGTCCGCTTCCTGCGCCAGCGGGTGTGGCCGAGCAGCCCGCAGGCGGTGGCGAGCGCCCGGCTCGGGCGCGTGGTGGTCGGCGCCGGCGCGGCCGCGTTCACGGCCAGCTACCTGCTCGGTCGACTGCTGGACCTGAGCTTCGGCGACGGCGACGGCCCCGGAGAGTGGGGTCGCGTGCTGCCATGGTTGATCGCGCTCGGGGTCGCCACCTATGCCTCGCGTGACGCGCGTCAGCGTCGGTCGACCCGCGAGGCGTGGGAGGGGGCCTGAGGCGCTCGGCCTGAGCTACTCGACGGTGACCGACTTGGCGAGGTTACGCGGCTGGTCGACGTCGGTGCCCTTGAGGTCGGCGAAGTGGTACGCGAACAGCTGCAGGGGCACGCTGGCGAGGATCGGCTGGAGCTCCTCGGCGCAGTCGGGCACGAGGATGATGTCGTCGGCGAGGTCGCCGAGGGCCTGGTCGCCGATGGTTGCGAGGGCGATGATCTTGCCGCCGCGGGCGCGGACCTCCTCGAGGTTGGAGAGGACCTTGCCGTAGCCGGGGCCGCGGAGGGCGATGACGACGACGGGCATCTGCTCGTCGACCAGGGCGATCGGGCCGTGCTTCATCTCGCCGCTGGCGTGGCCCTCGGCGTGGATGTAGCTGATCTCCTTGAGCTTGAGGGCGCCCTCGAGGGCGACGGGGTAGCAGAGGCCGCGTCCGAGGAACAGGCAGTCGCGGGCGCCCATGTAGCGCCGGGCGATGATCTTGATCGCGGCGTTCTGGGCGAGGAGGTTGTCGACCAGCGCGGGGAGGTTCTGCAGGCCCTCGATCAACCTGCGGGCGCGCTCTGGGGCGAGGGTGCCGGTGCGGCGCCCGAGGTGGATCGCCAGCATCGTCATCATCGTCAGCTGGGTGGTGAAGGCCTTGGTCGAGGCGACGGAGATCTCGGGGCCAGCGTGGGTGTAGAGGGTCTGCTCGGCGACGCGGCTGATGCTCGAGCCCTGGACGTTGCAGATCGCCACGGTCCTCGCGCCGCGCTGGCCGGCTTC
>Ga0075152_10003249_pt1 | contig 11401 bp, 18 predicted proteins | sample JI61114C2DNA_FD_70964 | JGI IMG/M metagenome (GOLD analysis project Ga0075152, IMG submission 70964) | Wastewater effluent complex algal communities from Wisconsin, to seasonally profile nutrient transformation and Carbon sequestration -... | ecosystem: Engineered > WWTP > Effluent > Algae...
ATGCACAAATCGATGGAACCAGCCGACTACGAAAGCCCACCCAACAGACAGACCAAAAAGAAGCCTATTAACAATGCTGGTGAACGCTTCTTCGAGCAGACTCATCATGCCGAGGTCAAGTCATAGCCTGACGAAGATCCTGAAATGTTCCGGTTATAGGCTGAACTGCAGCTGCAAACCCGCCAAAAGAACGAGCTGTCAGAGAAATATAACCAACTCACAGCCGATTATAACAGTCTCAATCAGGTTCATATGAACTCCCTGCAAGATATCCAGCGTTACCTTCTGGAAATCAAGAGGTTGAAGGAGTCCTTCGAAGAGGTAAAGCATGAACTGCACCACCACCAGTCTCATGTGGAATAAGTGACACAGCATAAGATCAAAGTCGAGCAGCAACATCAAGATGAAGTGACTCGAGTTCGCCAGAACTCAGCCACATAAGCCGACCGGATTCGCCTGAATTATTAAGAGAAGTTGGAGCAACTGAGAACTATGACGGAAGATCAGATTAACCGACTCAACGATACGTACAATCAAGAAATCATCGTGCTTCGGCAAAATATTGAAGAGAAGACGAGGCAACTATCCTAACTTGAGAGGCTAGTTCGAGCCCGTGAGTTGAAACTACAGCAATAGCTCTCGGATAAGCAGCTTCACATTTCGAAGCTATAAAAGTAGCTGAGGTAGCATCAACATCGTCTGACACAGCAGGAATCGGTCAGTCGAGACTTCGAGGAGAAGGTATAAACACGTACTCGCAGCTATACAGTTCTGGAAAACAACTACCAGTCGCTGAAGGATGAGCACGAACGGGTTCTATCCGAGCTAAAGAATATGATTGACAAATGCGAGCTTCTTCGTCAAGAGAAGGATCTTCTTCAGGCTGAGCATCGACAAGTTGCTGAAAACTTACGCGAAGCGAGTAATTTGGCACTGCAGCAGATGCAAACTGAGCACGAAAGGAATAAAGAGCTTGTTTCTGAAAATGGTCGACTTGAATAAAGAGCCCGAGAGTTGGCGAATGCAAACTAGGAGCTTCAGGATAAGCTGGCAGCCGGAAGGTTGGAGGCTGAAGAGGGGAAGAACTCATGTAACAAGTTGCAGCATACCCGTCAGCTCAAAATTGATGAGCTTATCCGCCAGGCTGAGGAGATTAAAGCTGTGATGTCCAACCCAGAAGCCAACGCAGTGATCGACGGGCTACTCAGGATACTTGGCGAGTTCAGAGTACAAAGGGATAACCTCTCCTCAAAACTCACCAGTGTTGCACGAGAACTCGAGATAAGTGCGGTCAGACACCGAGCAGAGCTTTTATCAGTTTAGAAGTAAAATAAGCTTCTGCAACTTCGGCTCGAAACAGTACAGAAGTAGCTGGAGATACGTTTGGCAGAATCAGAGGCTTTGCGAGGTCTGTTAGACTAAAGAGTCAGGACTACCGAGGAGCATGCCTTGGAACTGCTGGGAAGTTACACTACTACGGAGGTTGACACTACGGAACTGGAGACTATCCAAAATCATTACATCGAAGGTCTCCAGAAACTGCAACATCTCATCAAAGAACTCGAAGCTATCAGGTCATTCGAACTCACTCACTGATCGTACATACGCACTCATTCTATCATTTTTCGCGATATTTCTTTTTCTTGTCCGCGTTGTTCGTGGAGCTATTATTGGGAGGTGCATTTTTACGTTCGTCTTACCGTCTCTACACATATTTCTTCTACTGTCGCTCCGGCTGTGGTGGTCGTTATTATCTTGGTTCTCGGTTTCTCTCTTCGATCACTTTCGGGTTGTCGAAGTGGCGCTGTTCACCTCGCTTGCTGGGTTGCTGGTTTCGCCCTCCTCTCCCTCGATAGTTGGCTGACCGGCCTTGATTGTATTGTCCCTGCTGTGTTCCACCCTTTTCGTTGTCGTCTTTGCGATGGTTAGGGTTCGCTTGGATAAGTTAGGACCCGTCACTTTCGGTGTCGTCACTTTCGCTCTTATCGTTCATCCGACGGTTATACTCACCAACATCGTCATAATCGTCGTCGTACTACCGGGCAAGATTACGCTTCTTCTGCTGCTGCTGTTCACGACTTAGTGGTTTACCCTTCGGTTGTTTAGGTTTGTTTTAGGTTTGGTTAGTCGTTGTTGGAGTCATTGGATTTGTTGTTTGAGGTTTTTCTTATTGAACCTCCTCGATTGGAGCATCCTCATCCACTTCTTCGATGGGAGCTTCAACAGCTTGTTCTTTCTCCTCTTTTTGGTTGTTCCCTTCGTTGGCTCTCTTTTCCTTAATCTGCTTGATCCCGACAACTGCCTTGAGGAACTATTCGAGCACTGCAGGTTCAATGTCTTTACTTTCAAGCCCATCCTCTCCAAGCTCGACGATAAATGATTCTATATCCCACCTGTCTATTATCCTCTCGAGCAGCATTAGGTTTCTTTTTCTGTCTTTATTCTTCGAACCAAGACTGAGGACAGTTCCGAAACCAGCGACTACAGCTTTGAAGACTGCTGTGATATCTTTGAGTGGAACTTTGTTGATTTCGACATCCCCGGTGTTGAGTATGACCCATCGGAAGCGAATGAAGATCACCTCCCACAGCTCAATAGTGTCCTCGACTATGCTATCCATAATGGGCTGAAGCTGCACTGCGAAATCTCCCAACTTCCAGTTCTTATAGCCATTGTACATTTCATAGAAGATGTTCTCACATAGCTGCAGCAGTCGGAAGTCAGCGAGTATCAAGCTCGATACTTCTGCCGGGAAGTATTCGAAGGATTGCACTAAGGCACTGAGAGCATCCTTGAGTGTCATGAGTACCTCCATCTTCTTACGCAGTTCCAGTTCGTTGGCACCCTCATCAAACTCCTCGCGGTCATTGATGAATTTCAACTTTTCAAAGGTCTTTTGGAGAATATGTTTGGACAGCTGCTCGACTACGTCCTTGAAGTCGAGCTTGTAGTCTGCATTGATCTCAAATACTTTGTTGACCATGACCTGCACAATTTATCGGTTATCCTTCCCATATATATCCATGAAATCGAACAGCTTGGGCATGTCGAATATCCACCGGTTATAGATCTACTCACCAAGCTTAAACTTCTTCCATAGCTCCAAGTTCTCCTGGTCGCTATAGAGAATCCGATAGTAGAGGGTCAGGACGGTTTTGAACAGGTGTTGCTGTAGTTCAGCAACTTCGTTATCTTTGGCTTATTGGAATGGGAAGTCCTCGCGTAGGTACTGGTTGTACTTGCGCCGATTAAAGTAAGTCAAACAACTCTCCAGACACTTCCGCAACGATGGGTTGTACATCACTGTTGCCCAGAACTCCTGGAAATCTAGGTACAGCAGGTAATTCAGTTCGCCCAGCATCCTCCTAAGCACCAGCCTTAAGTCTTCGTTGAGCAGGTTCGACCGGTTGACGTAGTAAATGGCATCCTGCGGGAGGAAGCACAAAAACTCTGCTCTATACATTTGACTCTTGTCGATGAGGGATCCCTCTGTGTAGACTTCACCCTTCTGCTTCTCCTGCTCCTCTGTGGCGTTGCGGTTTTTCTTGTTCTTTTTCATTCAATAATCTTTGACAATTCAGACTATCAACACGAACTGTCATTAGCGTTGTCAGCGCCATTGCATTGCTCCATAAGCAGCATAAGGGTTTATATTGTTTGGTTGGCCAAACTGGGGCTGTCTCACGGCTGGAGAAAATCCAGGTTGTACACTACTCTGCCTATAGGGATTCATCATGGGGCTCACCTGGCTCAAGAACATACCCTGCCGTGCCATCTGCTGGTAGTTGGCTGGACTTGAGTATTGGTTGTAAAGGTTTGGCTGAGGATACTGCTGGTAAGGGTTGTAGGGTGGGTATTGTGGATATTGGGGATATTGAGAAGCCTGTGGAAATTGATAATTTTGTTTCGAAGTTTGGGGTGCTGACATACTGATTGTTTGCTGGTTGTTATATGGACTCACCGGTTCCAATTTTTCGTAGTTTGTTCCTGGCCTAGGTGCTTTTTGCGGGGTTGAAGGTCCATTTACGTCAGCTACTGGCAACTCGGTCAACTTTGGAGGTTCAGAAGCCATTCCAGGAAACAGTTTCTGCTCGAACTGCTTTAGCTGTATTACAAATGAATCGTTTGGTTTTGCTCGAGGCCTCCTCGCTTTGACGTAAGCGAGAGCTTGTTCAAACGTCCAGTTGTTTTTGCGCATAAGGTAGGCCGTAACGATAGTCGCTGATCGCGACCTGCCAGCATGGCAATGGACTAATGTGTTACGCTTATTGCTGAGGCACTTTTCGATAAACTAGTAGGTTTCATCGAAGTGCTGACTCATGTCGTACTCGTATCGATCCAGCGCCGGAATGACCTTGATATCCTCTACGGCTGTGCTTCCAGGAGCGAGTGGTCCCTCGTCTAATCTCATACAATAGGTACTGCTCTAGTCACCGCAGGAGAGGATAGCTCTGATGTTGTTTTGGATTAGTACTTCAGGCTTGCGAGCACTTACCAAATCGCCAAGAAATAGTGCACCGCGTTCGCTTGACGATTCCAGCACACAATCCATGTAGTTTAGGGGTACTGATGACATGAAAGTTGGAATGTTCGGGTTCGGCAGGTACAATGGTCCCATCGTTGGCGAGTAGGCGTTGAATCCGTACATGTTCACTGATAATTCGCTCAAATAATATAGTGTCAAGACAAGACTACAAACTTAATACTCTTGGGGTCTGTTGATCAGTTCGTTTCAAGACGAGCTACCGAGCAAACCAAACCTGCTGTAGGGCCTGTTTATCAAAGTCGAAGGAGATAAAGTTTCGCGCTTTTTAGTCAACGTAGATGCATGCATATCAGTTTGTGGCTTCGAGACGTAACTTCGAAACAGATTGGAATCTCTCGCTTCCGTACTTCTTCTTGATTGCCTTCAAGCTGTACTTATTCTGGCTACTCAGCACATGGAACAGCTCTTTGAAGCAGCCCAGCAGCTCTTCAGTTGTCACCTTAAACAGTTCTCGGAACCGTTCGAAGTCTGGGTGTTCGGTTTTGAGTACTGAGTTGGCAAGGTTAATGGCAGCGAATACCAGCACACTTGGTCGATAGCGATGGACAGTGCCTTCGGTATATGCCATTTACAACAGATACCGGCACAGTAGTCCAAACTTCTCAGCCACCTCTCGCTTTAGGCATAGCTGCAGTATCTGAAACGGGGTGGTTTTGATGAGCTGGAAATGCAGAACCCCCATGACCCTGAATTCCATATCCTTTATCTGTTGGGAGGTGTAGGCATTGGCAGTGATATCTGCGAAGCTGACGACCCTAGGAGGGTAGATTTCTTCGAACTTGCTGGCTATCATTAAGCAGGTGATGCCAACCAGCTGGAGCTCTTGGCGACTGACCCGCTCCTTGGAGAGGAACTCATCCAAATAGCGCAGTGAAAGGTGCAGTGTTTGGTCGAGCATTTTGAAGTTGTCATGAACGTCGACCAACCAATCGATGAGGATGCCTCGCATGCGTTCAGTAACTTCCACTTGAACTGCCATCTGGTAGCTGCACTAAGTTTAGCAAAGGGCTGTACGTCTAGTTCCATGAGACTCTTCCCAAAGTCCATTTCATATTATTTCAGTATGTCGCGAGACTGGACTATCGGTGACAACACTACTTCTTCGCTTTTGACTGCCAGGGAAGGTCGTTAACAGTGCCTCATCGAATTCGAACGGATACGAATGACTTCGTGTCGCTTGACTGGCTTCTCCACGAATGAAATGTTGCTGGTGCGCTTCTCTATGTTTGTTATGTCGCGTCCGAAGGTCCTACCAGTACGATCCTCACGTGGCCGCCTATCTGGCACCCGAAAAGTAGTCTTGGAGGTTATGAAGTTTTCCAACGTATTCATCCTAACTAATTATTAAACTTATAAGGTGGGGCAGGCATGTCAGTGTGCCCAAAGCACTTCGGGAACACTCGAAGCATAGGAAACAGTTATCAGGGCCGGAAATCCATTGAAGGCATGAACATGCTTGAAACCTCGTTGAAGCCAATAGATCTTTAATCTATTTCGCGCCGGTCCTCGTGACTGTGCGTTACCGATTCATCATCCCGTTCGTCTTTGAGTTCCATCAGCTTCTTCACTTTTTCGCGGTAGAGACCTGAAAGTTTGGAAAGGAGTCCCACTCGTTTTTCTTCCAAACCAAGTTGAGTCTTTTCAAGCTATTGAATCCGCTTGTTGTAGACGTGTTGCTGTGCTTCAACTTGTAGTTGGAGGGTTTTCTTTCTCAAGCGTTCCTGTTCGTTGTACTTCTGCAGGAATTCGTATAAGAAATGGCTTCGGTCTTTCCCAAGAACTTTCTTGACCTTACAGCGCAACATACTCTCGTGTGTCCGGCAACTAACTATTTCGAAGAAAACCTCATCAGTTTCTCTTTCGTGTTCCAGAGTTGCCAGCCGAAAGCTCTCTTTGAGTTCGCTGAAGAACTTGCGGTCCCACTCCAATCTCTGATTCAAGCAGAGTTGGCTAAAGAGTTCTGCACCGTAAATGTCTGTCTCGTCAAATATCTTGGCCTCGCCAATGAGGAAGTTGACCTTGACATCCACCGGATGATCACAGTTCTCAACAAACACCAACGTAAGCGTAGTTCCCCGGTGGAACGACAGTTCAGTTCGTTGCATATACCGTTCGTTAAGCTCTTCAAAAAGGTTATAATTTGCTGATGAACAGTAATGGCGCAAAACACAAATTAGATGTGGCTCTTAGGCCAAAGAGTCGTGATAATCGCAGCCGCAAGGCCACTTCTAAATCGCTGAAGAAGTCTGAAGCTGATATCAAAGTTCGGAAGCTCAGCACAAAACCGTAATCTAAAAGGAGAGCTCTCGGTTACTGGTACCTGATGGACCCATGCCACCACATCAAGCCACGTCCGATACGAGCAGCGAAAAAGAGTCCAGGCAAGTGATGAGGTAGCACAATATACATGTCAGAAGGCCTCCTTCGAGAAGGCTCGGATTCGTGTCACAGTGTTCTTTAGGCTCTCGTTCTCGTCTTCAATCTTGATTATGCGATCTTCGTAGCCGTACTTGGTGCTGCGGAGTTCCGAATCCAACCGGTTAATCTATCGCTCCATACGCTTGCATTACTCGCATTCCCGTGGCTACAAGTGGCTGAGCTCTTAGTTATGCTCCTGCGAGCGCTTTAGCTAGTGTGCTAGCTATTCAATCTGTTGTTCCTTCTCAGCTGACTCTGCCTATAACCTTTCAAACTTTGATTCCAGGTCTTCGTGTGCCTCAGTAAGAGAGTCGTACTAGCTGCGGAATCTTTCGAACTCTTCTGCGATGAGATCATACTTCTTTTCGGTGGATTCTTTGCTATACCCACACTTCTCCAACTCCTCTTCAAGTGCCTCAATTTTCTGGAGCATAGCAGTCACCTGCTTGCTGGTATGTTCCTCTGATTCGTCTTTCGTAGATGCACACACTTCTAACTGTTTGACGATCTCCTTCTACCTCACTGACAACGCCTCAATATGCTAACGCGTTTTGGTGAGTTGCTCCATAGTTAAACTCAGTTCATGTTGCAGTTCCTGGTTGTTCCTGCGTAGCTCTATCAGTTCCGATTGATCGGGTTCTTAATTCTTTGATGGTTCCGTAGTGATAACATCTTCGGTGAAAGTCTCCACAGAAACAAGCTTTTTACTGGTCGCTGGCTGGCATGTTTCGTTGAGAGTTACACGGGTGGACAAGATTGTGTTGACTGTCTGGGTATCGCATTCAATAACAACCTTTTGGACCTGAGCGATATGTTGGCGAGCTAGTGTTGCTTCAGTCACCTCCTTCAGCTGTTGTTTGAGACTCTCCTGCTCTGCGACCAATTGTTAGTACTGTTTATTAATCTTGGTGTGCTCCTCTTTCAGTGTGGTCGCGTGAGACTCTGCTTTTTGTTTTTACTGCTGGTGCTGCTCCTTCAACGTATTGATATGCTGGTCCGAGCTCGCCATTTTTGCTTAAATTTCATTCGACAGTTTTTCTAATTCATGCTCCAACCTTTGGATAGTTTGGTGCTTGGTGGAAGCATCGGTCGCCAATCGGTTGTTCTCGGCGATGATGTTTGCCTTTTGTTGCTCAAGCCCTGCAATCAATCCAACTTGCAATGCTAGTTCCTCCGATAATTACTTCATCGACACTTGCAGTGTACCGATCTCGGTGCTACGATCCTTCAGGAGTTCATTCGCTTCGGTTAGTCTTGCTGTTTGTTGTTAAAGTTCTATGCGAACACATTACGATTTATCGGCTTCATCCTTCTTGCGAATTTCCAACACTTGCTCGAGCTACGACAGCTGTCTTTGGGTATCCTCCAACTTTAAGCTTATAGCAGCCTTCGAAGCAGTGAGATCTTCAATCTGCAGCTCGTACTGCCTTGCTTTATACAGCCGCTCTGAATACTACTTTATGGTTTGGTCCAGGTGTTGCAGCTTCTCAACAATCTGCTCTTCCTCCTCGGTGTGTTCATCCTCAGAAATTTCCTACATTTGGTCAGCTGCACTTCGTAACCCCGCCATCTTATTCAACCTCTCGCGGAGCTGTGCTGTCTCTCTTTGGGAGATACGTAGTTAGCATTTGTAGTATTGATTCTCCTTGATTAGAACCTATTTTAAGAGGCTATACTCCTATCTATCCTTGCGCATCTCCCTATCCAAGGCTTCCTTTTCCAGTCTGGTTTGATGTAGCATCTCTCTGGAGCGTCCCCATGCTTCGTTAAGCTCAGCGGATTCTCGAAGGAGCTCCTTAATATAGACTTCGTGGTCATATAGTTTGCGCTTATACTGCTGGTGAATATTGCTACGGAGCTCTGCGAGTTCCTGATCGGGTTCGGTCATTTGCATCCCAGCAGTATCAAGCACTACAGTCCGATTGAGTTGGGTTGTCGGCTTTCTGGAGGATACCTTGCTAGTGTTTCCAAAGGCCAGTTCTGATACAATCTTCTGTCTAGCGGGCCTGGCACCACGCCAACCCTTTTCGTCGTTATTCGATGCCGACGTAGCTGCAACAAGCTAATGAGTCTGCGATGTTGGGCTCGAGTAGAGCTCGATGACGCTTTGCTGGTCGAAGCTTTATTAGGTCAGCACACGCTCTGTTTTGATATTCTTCTCGAGACTGGCAGCATTGATTCGTTCGAGGGACTACATCACCTTATCGTTGTTCGTACGGTTCTTGCTGAACTGTTGCTGGATCTGACGGAAGGCGGTTTGGCTGAGGTGAGCAGCATTTGGCTGGACTGTCTTGCGATCGGCCTGATTTTGCCTTGGGGTGATCTTCTTCTTGAAGCTATCCATTGTATAGCACAGATAATCAGTCGTAGTGGACGTACCAAGGTGACACCATCACCTGCTCGATAGTTGGGCGCTTTTTCCAATCCTTCTCGGTCATTTGTTCAATGAGCAGGCGGAGCAGTGGGTGAGTATCCTCTGGAAACGGGATCGGATCGTTTTTGCATTTAATGTCGAGCTCGAGTTCAGACTCGGCCATGAAGGGTAGCTTGCCAAAGCAGAACAGGTAGAGACAGATACCTAGTGACCAAATATCGCAGGCCTTTGGTGAGTACCCCGCTTCTGAAGCAAACTGATGCTCTGGTGCTCGGAAGCCTGGCGTCCCAGCTGGCTGATGCGACAAATCTTTGGGTGAGTATCTTGCCGTCGTAAAATCTATCATCTTGATTTCCGATCCCTTCTCTCCGGATTTGCCTAGAACATTATCGACTTTGATGTCTCTATTGCTGATATCTCGCTCATGCAGATATCGAGTCGCTTCAAACAGCTGTCTGAAGATGATCTTTGCCAGTTTAAACTTGTTATCAGTGCCGTACTGCTTGTAGAGGTATTCAATGAGCTGATCGTTGTAGGCGTAGCCATCCTTGAACTCCGACCAAGTCATCAACTGGCCGAGATCGCATAACTCCATGACCACGTAGAGCTTGTCGTGATCCAAACAATCGATGATTTGGAAGCACCTTGCGATATTCTTGTGATCGAGGATCCGGATAATATTCAGTTCGTTCTAGATTAAAGCTGTTCCGCTGATGATATTGCCATCTGGACCGAAGAATCTTGCGTTCTACAGAGAGACTCTGTGGTATATCTGAATCATTGCAAAGCTACCTTCATTGCATATAAAGAGGTGACCTCCATACCGTTGTTATCCTGATAATGACGCTTGACTTTGCGCACCTTCCCATATGAACCTTCCCCCAAGGTCTCTAAGAGCTCGTATTCGTTGAGATACTTCTTCCCGTCCTTGCTGATGGTTTCGGCAGTGTACACCTCTTCCGTGACAACTGGGTAGTGTGGAACCTCAGGGTGGGCAATCGATGACATCCGATTAAAGCCGAGTTCCGGATAGTCGTCCTCCAGCGGTGTTTATGACTGCAGGTTCAGTTGCTGTTACTCTTTCTTCTCGGCCTGTGGCTTTGTGGGGTGCTCTTCTTACATTCAAATTCGATAGCAATATAATGTAGTATCACGACACCCCAACACACCGCTGAAACTCTTGCTTGCTGAGGACTGCAGAGCTGTTTCCATTGAACTCTTTGAGGATGCGTTCATAAGTCGTGACGGTTCCACCGAGGCACTGTTGCATTTACATCCCACCCACCTTCCCTACTCCTTTTCTGTCGATTATACAAAAGAGCTTTTCAATGTTCGAAGAGGTTATGATCGCCTATTTTCGAACACAGCACTGTGTGAATTCTAAATAGACTGTTGCATTACCCAGAAACGTGATAGTCAAGTCCTTCTTGCCTAGCCTATCCATCATATCCTCAATATCGTCAGCATTCAGTCTGCTCGAAGCGTTCTTGGCGAGGTAGTCCAAAAGTTACTTCTTGCTCAATACTCCCTTTTGTCCGGAGTCAAGGAACTTATAAATTGGAGCGAGTCGTCTGACTTCCTTGCCTTCCATCATAAAGCGGCAGATGTAGTGGATGCACAGCAGTTAGATATCTCGATACAGGCAGTACTCCCTGATATTAAGCAGGCAGTTCATAATCTACTTGTCTGATACCTTGACTGGTTGGACATTGGTCGCAAACCATTTGTGATGAAGAGCATCGGCCGCTGATATCCTTCGGTCGGGGTCTATTTCGATAAGCTGCCTCAGTAGATCCTTGAAAGCTGGTGAAGCATGTTCATAATTGGGATTCTTGGTATCGATACGACCAAGCAATATCTGTTGCTTAATTTCATCTTGGTCCTCGGCCTCATTCTCGAACTTGAATGGTAAGGATCCCACGATGAGATTGTACAGCATTATTCCACAGGACCAGATGTCGCATTTTTCATTTGCCTTGTTCTTAAACACTTCGGGTGCTCGGTACAGGCACTACATAGTCAACAGCAGATACTGTTCCGAAAATGAGCTTGCGCTTCTCCGA
>Ga0075152_10003250_pt1 | contig 11400 bp, 8 predicted proteins | sample JI61114C2DNA_FD_70964 | JGI IMG/M metagenome (GOLD analysis project Ga0075152, IMG submission 70964) | Wastewater effluent complex algal communities from Wisconsin, to seasonally profile nutrient transformation and Carbon sequestration -... | ecosystem: Engineered > WWTP > Effluent > Algae...
CCGCCGCCTCCGCCGCCCCGCGCAGCGTCGTCAGCCCCGCCCGCGTCAGCCCCACCTCCACCTGCGCCACCACAAACTCCCCCGGCGGCACCCCGATCAGCGGCAGTTGCGCCCACTGCACCAGGATCGCCTCCGCCCGCGCCAGCGTCCCCTGGATCGTCCGGTCATTCCTCGGCAGCGCCTCCAGACATTGCGTCACCGTCGCATCCTTGCGGAACGCACTCGGCGCCTGCTGCCCAAAGTCCACACAAGCCTCATGCAGCGTCACGATTGACGTCCGCCGCAGCGCCCGCGCCTCCTCCAGAGACGTCATCACCGTCACCAGAGCCGACCGCACAGGCTCCGTGCTGTCGATCAAAGCCTGCACCTCCACCGGCGTCAGCCCATCCGGGCGGAAGCTTGGGACAGCATCCATCGTCTTCTTCAAATAACGCAACTGAGAGACCGCGAAGTCGTAGAGCTTGAGCATAGCTGTAAAGGAAGAGGGACAGGGGAATGACGAACGCCGAGAGGGGAATGACGAATGCCTAAAACCGAATGACGAAATAAGGAAAACGAAGGCCGAAGCACGAAAAAGTGGCTCGGAAAAGGTCCGTGCAGCCGCACCAAAAGCCGAAACGGCACAACCATAGTCTAATGCGGAGCCACAAACCTTCAATGCTAAATTTTAAACTGCTAATGTGATGACAAAAACACCTGCTGCAAAACTACAACCTGTTTTTGTCGTGCCTCAAAGGTAAGATGCAGCAACAAAAACAGCTAATGTAGTGCCCAAAACAACCCATGCAGTGCCAAAAACTTACAATGTAATGCTCAAAATGCTCACTGTTTTTGTCACTAAGGTCATTGATGTCAAAACATTGTGCATTTTACACACTACATCATGCTTTTGATGCACTGCGTCATGCCTTTGCAGCACTTTATCACGCTTTTGCTGCATTACATCATGCTTTTGCTGCACTACATCGTGCTTTTTTGGCATTACATCGGGCATTTGTGGCACCGCATCATGACTTTGCATGACTTTATTGACCTTATTGGGCGTTGCTTCGTGCGTTTGTGGCACGGCATCTTGCATCAAAAGCACGGCATCGACTTCCTGGGCAGCCCCGACGGCCACGGGGTCCGTCGCCGGGGGTTCAGGCCGGGGAGCGGCGGGTCAAGGTTTCACGCGATAGCGCCCGCTCTCCATCACCATCTCGGGAACTTCGTGTTTGGACTCGAAGTGGAGCCACGCAGGGCGCAGTTCGTCACGCCAAAAGGCCTCCCAGGGATGTCCGGCGGCGGAGCTGAGCTTCTCATCCGTCAGGCGGAAGGGAAAAAGATGCACCGGGACACTGGGCTGCCCCTTTTCCAAAGCCGCAGTGACCAGCAGGTAGATCTCCTCGATCACCGGGTCTGTCATGGCCAGGCAGCCCACGCTGACATCGCGGCCATGGATCATGATGAAGCTGCCGGTGCGCTGATGATGCAGGTCATAGGCGTTCGGATAGCCGATGTTGAAGGCCAGATGATAGCTGCTGGCGGGATTCATCTGCTTCAGGGTCACCTGATAAAAGCCCTCGGGCACCTGGTAGTCGCCCTCGCGCAGCTTCGGCCCCAGGCGGCCCGATGCAGCCGCCACCGGGTAGCTGCGCCAGAGCTCCCAGCCATTCGCGGCGCGCAGCCAGAGCTCCAGCACGCGCTCCTCTTTCAAAGCACGGAGATAAACCGGCGCGCCTAACGGCAAGCTGCGCTTCTTTAACTCCTCCGCCAGCAGCGGACGCACGCGCTGGTCCACATCGGCCAGCCTTTGCCCTGCGGGTAAAGCATCCCACAGGCCGGGGGCTGGCGGCGCGGGATAAGGAAGCTCCAGCTTCGGCGCCGGGCGTAACAAAGAGTGGATGTCAGGCATGGGCAGGCAGTTGTCACAATGGGAAGGAAGCCCCTGCCAATACCACGCGGCCGTGCTCAGCAGCAGGAAGAGCGCGGTGTAGAGCAGCAGGCGCTTCATCATGGCTTACAGGGAGCGCAGGAACCGCATGAAGAACGCGGCACCGGCCTCGAGGTCGGCACAGCGGATGAATTCATCCTTCGTATGCGCCTGCGCGATGCTGCCGGGCCCGATGGCGATGGCGGGCGTGCCTTCAGCGGCGAGGAAAGCTGCATCGCAGAACCAAGGAGCGCCCGTGAGATCCGCGCCGCAGCCGATGAGCTTCTGCACGAACGGGTTCGCGGGATCGGTGTCCAGCGGCAGCGTCTCCGGCAGAGGCTCGATGGTCGCGGTGGGGTCGATGTGCTGAACAAACTGTGTCAAAGCGGCGAGCGCGCCGCCATTGCGGTTCAAACCGGGCGTCGTGCGCATATCGACACGCAGCGTGCAGTGGTCCGCGACGATGTTGCTGCGCGTGCCGCCTTTGATCATGCCGAGATTGATCGTGCTGCTGCCGAGCCACTCATCCACGCCGCTCAACTCGACAAGCAGCTCGCGGAAATCCGTGTCCAGCGCCTGCACGATGGCGGCCATCTTGACGATGGCATTCACCCCGCGTTCCGGCGTGGCCCCATGCACCGCCACGCCATGCGTGTGGATGTCCGCCCACAGGCAGCCTTTGTGCCGGAAGACCGTCTTCAGTTCCGTCGGCTCGCCCACGATGGCGAGCTCATACGGCCCGTGTTCTTTGGCGAAATGCTGGGAGCCGAGCTGAGCGCTCTCCTCCGACATGAAACCCGCGAAATGTACCTCCACAGGCAGCGTCGCGACCTCATCACGCAGCTCATGCAGCGCCCACAGCATCGCCGCCATGGAACCCTTTGTATCACTGGCTCCCCTGCCCCACACGCAGCCCTCACGCAGCTCCCCGCCGAAGGGATCAATCGTCATGCCGCCGACGCTGACGGTGTCCGTGTGCGGCCCGAAGACGATGCGTGGCTTGCTTTTGCCCTCCGGTAAAGGCTGGCTCGGGAAGCGGCCGACCACATTGGGTCTGCCGGGCTCCACTTCATCGAAGATGACCTCCGCGCCCGAGGCCCGTAGAAACTCGCCCACATACTCGGCGCAGGCTTTTTCCCCCGTGTGCGGCGTGCCTGGATCGCCGTCAGGATTCACCGACGGGATGCGAACAAGAGCCTGGCAGAGTTCGATGACGTTCGCGGGGAGTGACATAGGCTCAAGAGAGCCACAGGGCGCACGAGGGCGCAAGCCCTTCACTTGGGGACATCAGGCTTCAGTTCCACGGCCAGGGAGTCGGAGAGAATGTGGGCTTTGGCCTTGCGCTCACCCACCAGCACAGCGCCCCAGGCGCGGAGTTTTTCAAAGCCAAGCAGAAAGATGCCGACTGCCAGGACTGCTGCGGCGAGCCCACCGAAACCAAGGGCGGAGCGCTCCGTATAGCAGGTCCAGATAAACTGGCCCACGCAGAGCACCGCCACGAAGAGCAGCGTGGGTTTGCGCCCGATCAGATTCACCACGAAAACACCCAGCGGCGCTCCGAGTGCCACGACTGGCGCTGCTGCGAGCCAGTTTTCATAAACACCCGGCTGCATCCCTGTGGTCAGGTTCTTGATCACGATCCCCAGCACCGAAGTGAAAGCCATGATGACCACCGAGGTGGGGATGGCGATCTTCAAATCGGCTCGGCACAGCAAAACCAGGAGAGCGTACAGCACCATGTCGATGCCCACCCCCGTCACCGCCGCCACTGTGGCACCTGAGAAAATACCCATCGCGATGCCAACACGGAAATCCCAGCGCTCATCAAACTCCGTCATGCCATCATGAGAAGCGATCTCCCCAATGCGATAAAGATGCAGCACGCCGAAGCTGGCCCACACCACGGCAAAGGAGAGCTTGATCCAGAGCTCCGGGATGAAAGGCGCGATCCAAAAAATGCCCAGTGGCAGACCGATCGTGCAGCCGAGCATCGCCCCCTTCAGCATCGACCACGCCAGCGGCTGGCGGCGGCTGAGAATGAAAATGCTGGCACTCGTCATGCCGATGGACTGCACTGCGAAGCTGAAATCACGTCCGAGAGTGGCAGGCAGGCCAAACAGGAGCACCAGGATCGGGAAACCCACCGTCCCTCCGCCCATCGGCGTAGAGCCCGCCACATAACTGCCCATCGCCATCGCCAGCGCGATCGGCCAGTGCGTTGTCACATCTTCCCAACGGTCATGGCCGAAGACCAGCCAGGCCCAGACACTGTAAAACCCTCCGAGCCAGAGTAGCCAGATCCATAGATATTGTTTGCGGGGTGGTTGAATGGACATAAATCAGCGCGCTTTATGGGACAGCCAGCAGGGCATTGAAAATAGGCTTTCGCTATGGCCCTCATGCTCATTCGCTATACCAGCGCCAGTTGGCATATGCGAGAGACCTCCATTTCTTGGGCAAGCCCGGGGCTTATGATGCTCAGGGGTGCGGCGCGCCTAACCCGCCGAAACTCTGAGTTTCCGGCAAACTCGGGCGGGTGGCGCTCGTTACCAGCCGCCCATGAAGTCCATCCTGTCTCTTTTGATCTTCCTGTCATTCGCTTCTGCGCTATGCGCGGCGGATCGGCCCAACATCCTCTTTCTCTTTTGCGATGACCTCGCTACTCAGGCCATCAGCGCCTATGGAGAGAAGCGAAAGCTGCTGGAGACTCCAGGCATGGATCGCATCGCCAAAGAAGGCATCCGCTTCAACCGCTGCCTCGTCACGAACTCCATCTGCGGCCCCATGCGCGCCGTCATTCAGACGGGCAAGTATTCCCACCTCAACGGCTTCTACAACAACAGCAACAGCAAGTTCGACAGCAGCCAGCAGACCTTTCCCAAGCTCCTGCAAAAGGCGGGCTACACGAATGCCATCATCGGCAAATGGCACCTCATGACCGACCCTGTCGGCTACGACTACTGGAACGTGCTGCCCGGCCAGGGGGCCTACTACAACCCGGCGATGATCGACAACGGCAAGACCGTGAAGCACGAAGGCTACGTCACTGACATCGTCACCGACATCGGCCTCGAATGGCTGAAGAACCGCGATAAGACGAAGCCCTTCATGCTCATGCTCCAGCACAAGGCACCACATCGCGAATGGGAGCCGCCGATCCGCCATCTCGGACATGACAAAGACCGCGTCTATGAAGAGCCAGCGACGCTTTTCGACAGCTTCGAAGGCCGCAGCAAGGCCGTGAGCGACCACGACATGGGAATCGACCGCACCTTCACCGAGCGCGATGCTAAGCTCGTGACTCCAGGCAATCTCACGCCCGATCAGCGGAAGTATTGGAACGAGTATTATGAGCCACGGAACGCCAAATTCCGCGAAGCCAACCTGAGCGGCAAAGAGCTCATCAAATGGCGCTACCAGCGCTACATGCACGACTACACTGCCTGCGTGAAGGCCGTGGATGAGAACATCAAGCGCACGCTCGATTACCTCGACAAAGAAGGCCTGGCTGAGAACACCGTCGTCATCCTCAGCAGCGACCAGGGCTTTTACCTCGGTGAGCACGGCTGGTTTGATAAGCGCTGGATCTTCGAGGAGTCGCTCAGTACGCCCTTCCTCGTCCGCTGGCCCGGCGTGGCAAAGCCCGGCACCACGAATAACAAAATCGTTTCCCTGCTCGACCTCGCGCAGACCTTCCTCGACCTCGGCGGCCAGCCCCAGCCTAGCGATATGCAGGGCCGCAGCCTCGTCCCCCTTTTCAAAGGCGAAGACCCTGCCGACTGGCGCAAATCCTTCTACTACCACTACTACGAGTATCCGGTGCCGCATCGCGTCCGCCCGCACTACGGCGTGATCACGGATCGCTACAAGCTCGTCCACTACTACAAGCCCGACGTCGATGACTGGGATCTGCTCGACCGCCAGACCGACCCGCTCGAAACCAAAAACTTCTACGCCGACCCCGCCTACGCCGACACGGTGAAGGAACTCAAAGCCGAACTGGCCCGCCTGCAAACCGAGGTCAAAGAAGTCATCCCACCCCCACGCTTCACCCACGGGAATAAAGCCTTTGATGGCGAGGCCACCCCACCCGCCCAGCCGAAGAAGGGCAAAGGCAAAGGGAAGAAGAAAGCCGAATAACCACTGCCATGCGTCCCTTCCTATTAGTCCTCCTATCCGTCGCATCGGTCTTATCCGTCCCATCTCAGAGCTGCGCTGCCGATAAACCAAACATCATCTTCATCCTCTGCGATGACCTCGGCACCGGGGATGTCAAAGCGCTGAACCCAGACGGCAAGATCGCCACGCCAAACATGGATCGCATCGCACGGGAAGGCATGATCTTCACGGATGCACACACGCCTTCCAGTGTGTGTACACCTACGCGCTACGGTACGCTGACGGGGCGCTACAACTGGCGCACGAAACTCCAGAAAGGCGTGCTTGGCGGACTCAGCCCGCGTTTGATCGAGCAGGGCCGAATGACCGTGGCGAACATGCTCAAGGCGCAGGGCTACCACACTGCTGCCGTCGGCAAATGGCATCTCGGCATGGATTGGGCGATCAAAGACGAGAAGACGGTCGCGGAGTTGAATATCGAATCGCGCGAGCAGGCATGGAGTGTGGACTTTACGAAACCGCACACGAACGGACCTCTCAGTGTCGGCTTCGACCACTACTTCGGCATCGCCGCCTCGCTGGACATGGTGCCGTATGTCTTCATCGAAGGTGACAAAGTCACCGTGCAGCCCACCGAAGATCGCGAACTCGAAATGGTGCAGGGCAAGACGGATAAATACACCCGCAAAGGCCCCGCCGCGCCCGGCTTCACGGGCTACGAAGTGCTGCCCACCTTCATCGACCAAGCAGTGAAGTGGATCAGTGGCAAGGCTGCGGATGCCAAAGCTGGCAAACCCTTCTTTCTCTACCTGCCGCTCACCTCACCGCACACGCCCATCCTGCCAAACCCAGCGTGGCGAGGCAAAAGCGGGCTCAACCAATATGGCGACTTCGTCATGGAGACCGACGCCGAAGTGGGTCGCCTGCTGAAGTCGCTGGATGACCAGGGCCTCGCCGAAAACACGATGATCGTCTTCACCAGTGACAATGGCTGCTCACCGAGCGCGAACTACCCCGAACTGCTCGCCAAAGGTCACAACCCCAGTGGCAAGTATCGCGGCAACAAAGCCGATGTTTATGAAGGCGGGCATCGCGTGCCCTTCCTCGTCCGCTGGCCTGCGAAAGTGAAGCCCGGCCAGACCACCACGCAGCTCACCTGCCTCACTGACTTCACCGCCACCGCCGCCGAGATCACAGGCACCACATTGCCGGAGAATGCCGCCGAAGACAGCTTCAGCTTCCTGCCCACGCTTCTCGGTCAGCCTGCCAAAGGTCCGCAGCGTGAGTCACTCGTCAGCCACAGCATCGGCGGTTACTTCACCATGCGCGAAGGTCCGTGGAAACTCGCCCTCTGCCCTGGCAGCGGTGGCTGGAGTGATCCGCGTCCAGGTGCTGAACCCAAAGGCTCGCCTGCCGTGCAGCTTTTTAACCTCGACACCGACCTCGGTGAAACGAAGAACCTCCAGGCCGAGCATCCCGAAATCGTCGCCAAGCTCACGAAGCAGCTCGAAACCCTCGTCGCCAATGGTCGCAGCACTCCCGGTGCGAATCAGGCGAATGCCGTACCCATCGACCTCTGGAAAAAGAACGACGCACCCAAAGGCGCGAAGGGAAAAGGCAAAGGCAAGAAGGCGGCGAAGTAACTCGCGAGTCTAACGGCTCACTCTACCACCACCATCACCTTGCATCAGGGCTTCGATCTCTTCGCGCGTGCTGTAGTTGTAGTCGCCTTCGATGGAATGGGCGAGGCAGCCTGCTGCGGTGGCGAAGGTGATGGCGGCGGTGGCAGTGGAGTTTTGCAGGAATGAAAAGACGAGTCCGGCGGTGAAGGCATCGCCCGCGCCGAGGCGGTCGATGATCTGCGTGATGTTGTAGGCTGGCGCGGTGTGGAGAGTGTCGGCGTCAGCCTCGTAAAGCGCGCCGCTGAAGCATTGCGCGGCAGAGGTGCTGCCATCACGCAGGGTGAAGGCGGCGTGGGTGAGATTGGAAAACTCGGCGACGATCTGCTTCGCCAGCGCCTTGAGATCGTCATTGAAGTCGATGCCGAGCATGGCTGTGGCGTCGCTGATGCCGCCGACGAAGACGGTGACGTGGCGCAGCAGCTCCCGCATCGTGCGCGTGGCGAGTTCGCGGGCGGAGAGCGGCGGCTCCCAGCGCCAGAGCTTCGTGCGGTAGTTCATGTCGCACACGACTTTGATTTTTCTGTGCGCAGCTTCCTTCACAGCGATGAGCGCGACCTCGGCGGCATTGCGCGAGATGGCGGGCGTGATGCCGGAGATGACGAACCATTCGCAGCCGGTGAAGATGGCGTTCCAATCATACGCGGAGGCCGTTGTGATCGCCATGGACGAGCCGTCGCGGTCATAGATGACGTTGCCGCCGCGCTGGTTCGCTCCGTGTTCGAGAAAATAGATGCCCAGGCGGCCCTCAGGCGTGCGCAGGATGTGTTTTGTCTCGACGCCGAGGCCGCGCAGATCAGCGATGCAGGCATCGGCGATGGCGTGCTCTGGCAAAGCGGTCACAAAAGCCACGCCGATGCCGAGATAGGCCAGCGAGGCCGCGATGCTGGCCTCCGCACCGGCGAAGGTGACGTTCACGCCGCCCGGCATGGCCTGCTGAAAGCGCGCAAAGCCCGGCGTGGCGATGCGAGCCATGATTTCGCCGAAAGTAACGACACGGCTCATGGGCGCACCTGTTTGACGATGTCACTGGCTTCACGAGCCAGCTTCGTGATCGCCGCCCAGTCGCCTTTGGCGATGAGATCCTTCGGCGCAAGCCATGAGCCGCCGAGCGCGAGCACGGAAGGCTCCTGCAAATACTGCGCTGCGTTCGCCGGACCCACGCCGCCGAGCGGGATGAACTGCACGCCGAGATGCATGAACGGCGCGGAGATCACACGCAGGTAAGGCAGGCCTCCGCTGGGCTCGCTGGGGAAGAACTTGAGCAGCTTGCAGCCAGCCTCGATGGCCAGCTCGAGGTCCGTCGGTGTGCAAACTCCCGGAGCGAAGGGCAGGCCGATGCGTTTCGCTTCGGCAACGACACGCGGATTCATCCCCGGAGCCACGCCAAAGCTGGCACCGGCATCTTTGGCATCATTCGCCTGCTGCGGCGTGAGGATGGTGCCGACACCGATGGTCATCTCCGACACCTCGGACCGGATACGGCGCAGACATTCCAGCGCGGCATCGGTACGCAGCGTGAGTTCGATGCAATCCACGCCTCCAGCGAGCAAGGCCCGCGCGAGAGGCACGGCATCGTCAGCACGGTCGATCATGAGCACGGCGATGACGCCGGTGCGTTGGAGATGGCGGGTGAGTGGTTCGGTCATTTCCTGAAGCAGGACGGGAGCGATTGTTTTGCAACCGGCATGTGGGATTACGCTCACTTCATCGGCGGCTCAAAGACATCAAAGGCCTCGATGCTGACCTCGCCTGATGTCCTCAGCTCGAGGGTGTGTTCCTTGTTCGGCAGTGATTGGGCGAGACGAACGACGAAGACTTCATTCGCCGTGCCTTGGAAGGAGACTTCGGAGACTCCGGCGCGGCGCACGTCCCAGGTGAAGCGGTCGCCGCTGCGGTTGCGTTCGGCGCGACGCCAGAGTTCAGGCTCGATGATGATCTGGCCGCTCGTGCTGGTGAAGAGTTTGAAAGCGTTGCCCTGGCCGTCGGGGCCGGTGACGCTGCCGGTGAGCTGATAATCGCCCGTGTCGCTGGTCATGACGAGGGTCCAAGTCTGCGGGACGATGTTTTGACCGAGCGTGACGGCGTGCGGAGCCTGATCGCGCGGGACGGCGCCTTTGCCCTCCTTGTGGTTCTTGGCACCGGGCTGGACGTAGGTCATGAGGAAGGCATCGAGCTGGTCGGCGGGCCTGCCGTCGATGGAAACGCGGACGCTGCCGCCTGTGGGTGATTTTTTGCCGATGAGGTCGATGCGGTTGCCGGTGAAGCTGAGTTTGATGACGCCATCTTTGGCAGCAGGCGCGGTGATGCGACGCTCGCGGGATTCGGGCTTGTAGCTGAAAGCCTCGGGACGGCGCAGGTGGGCGAGGATGTTCGAGTTGATGATTTTCGCGCCGTAATCGCTCTGATGAACGGCATCTTTAAGCAGCGAGGAGATGGGCAGCTTGTTCGCGGCGAGGTAGGCGGCCCAGTCGCGGCGGCTTTCGACGAATTCGACCGCGTGTTTGCGGCAAACCTCGCGCACGGCAGACACGTCCTGATCCATGGCGTTCTCGGATTTGTCCCAGAGTTCCAGATCACGCTCGCGCCAGTGCAGGCTCGGCACGATGATGTCGGCGGTGCTGTGCTGGCGGACTTCGACGATGAGTTTCTCCAAATCCGCCGGATTGCCATTCGTGTAGGTGATGACGAGGTCCGGCTGCTCCGGGATGACGAGATGCCGCAGCCAGCCACGCGCGTATTGCCAGGGGCAGGAGTTGCCGACCATCTTTTTGTATTCGATGCGCGGCGCGTTCGGGAAGCGCTTCGCCATCTCCTCCTGCCACGCTTCGCCGTTGCCGAGCATGTTCGTGTAACTCGAGCCGATGGCCCAGATGAGAAACGGGCGGTCCGGCGAGAAGCCGTGCTCGAGCTTGTGCATCGTCAGCGCCAGATGCTGTCCATTCGTCGGCTCCGCCTTCGCCACATACTCAGGAGCACCGTCCGGCCTGCCTTTGGTCGTGCGGGGCTCGTCGGTGGTGAGATTGCGCTTCTCCTGGGCCAGGAGGGTGAAGGGGAGGAGCAGGGTGAGCAGGTGTGTTCTCATGGCGTGGTGATTTTTAATGCAGTGATGCTTCCCTCAAACTTTTCCTTCCCCGCGTAGGCCGCCACGGGCTTCATATTGTCATGGCCGATGCAGAAGTCTTCCTGTGGCTGGCGGGCGATGAGACTGCGTGCTTTGCCGGTGGCGACGACTTGATCGTTCACGGTGAGGGTCATGGTGCGGTCTTTGGCGAGACTTGCGACGATGCGTGTGGGGCCAGTGATGGTGTTGGGGGACTGGATTTCGTCGAAGGCATCACCGCCGCCAGTGCGGACCATGAAGACGAGATGGCCGCCGCGAAGATGAAGGGCATAACCGGCGGAGAGACCGCCGTGGGCGATGAGGATGGCGTCGGGCTGGCTGGTTTCGACGGTGCAACTCAGTGTGAAGCCTGTTTGTGCGATCTGCGGGGCGTCGTCGCTGCCAAGCGTATCGCCGGGCTTCAGTGCTTCGAGAGCCACGGGCTTGCCTTTGGCTTTCTTTGGCACGTCTTTCTTTTTGCCGCGCGGTGCTTCGCTGGTGGGATAGAGCGTGACCGGGTTCTCAACCTCACCGGCAGGGCGGCGGGCTTTTGGTTCTTTACCGCCAATTTCGGCGTTCATCTTGTC
>Ga0075152_10003251_pt1 | contig 11399 bp, 11 predicted proteins | sample JI61114C2DNA_FD_70964 | JGI IMG/M metagenome (GOLD analysis project Ga0075152, IMG submission 70964) | Wastewater effluent complex algal communities from Wisconsin, to seasonally profile nutrient transformation and Carbon sequestration -... | ecosystem: Engineered > WWTP > Effluent > Algae...
ATATGCAAAAGCAATTACCCTTTTATCATCAATTGAAAAGAATAAAATTTTAGAAAACTATCCGTTAGAATATGCCAGAATTCTCCATAATAAAGGCAATTATTTATACCAATTAAAAAATGATAAAGCACTTTTATATTTAGAAAAAGCTTTGCATATTAGAGAAAAAAACTATGACGATGCTCAAATTGTTTCGTCTTATTTGCGTTTGGCGACTTATTTTGAAGATTCAAATACAAACAAAGCTTATGAATGGGCAAAAAAAGCATATACTTCTGCTACAAATGCCTCAATTCAAGATGACCGACTGGAAGCATTGGATTTATTGTTTAAAAACACTAACGATGTTAATTTAAAAAATAAGCATTACGAAGATTTTTATAGAATTAACGATAGCTTGAATAAAAGCAGACAAAAGGCAAAAAACCAATTTGCAAAAATTAAATTTGATGCAGAACAAGAAATTAAGAAACGAAAAGAATATGAAGTAAAAATGTACTTTTATTTTGGACTATTGCTATTTTCAATTCTACTCTTTTTTCTAATTTATAGATTTACTATTAAAAGAAACCGCAAAAAAATCAAAGAAACGGCATATTTAACTGAAACCCGAATTGCTAAAAAACTGCATGACGAATTAGCAAATGATGTGCATAATGCCATAGCGTTTGCCGAAACTCAAGATTTAGAAAATACAGAAAATAAAGATATTTTATTAGATAATTTAGAAGTTATTTATCACCGAGCACGAAATATATCGAGCGAAAATAAGGCTATTGATACAGGTGAAAAATATTTAGAAAAACTAAAAACAATGCTATCAACATACAATTCTTCAAGTAGAAATGTGATTGTTAATATGAATTTGTTTAATCATTCAAAAATTTCTAAGGAAATTAAAGTAATTATTTATAGAGTGTTACAAGAATTAATGGTGAATATGAAAAAACACAGTCAATGTTCAATAGCCAGTATTAGTATAAAATCTTATAAAAAAACAATTGAAATTAACTATGCCGATAATGGAATTGGAACGGATAATTTGTTAAATTTAAAAAATGGTCTTCAAAATGTGGAAAACCGTATAATTGCTATCAATGGAACTATTAATTTTGATACCAAACCAGAAAAAGGGTTTAAAGTTCAAATAGAAATTCCGAAATAGAAAGAATATGTTTAAGAAAGTATTGATAGCTGAAGATTTTGACAGTATAAACATTGCGGTTATTCAAACCTTAGAATCGCTTGGAATTGAAGAAATTCAGTATGCAAAATATTGCGATGATGCCTTATTAAAACTCAAAAAAGCACTCCACGACAACAAACCTTTTGATTTATTAATTAGTGATTTATCATTTGTTGACGATTATAGAAAAGTAGCAATTGCTTCGGGAGAAAAACTTATTGAAGCGGTTAAAAAATGCCAACCCGAAATAAAAATAATAGTATATTCTGTTGAAGATAAGTCTATCACAATAAAGACACTTTTTAATATCCATGAAATAAATGCCTATGTGCATAAAGGCAGAAACAGCATTAGCCAACTCAAAACGGCTATTGAAACCTTACTTTATGGCAAAACATTTATTTCGCCAGAATTAGCGCATACATTACACACAAAAACGGCAAAAGAGATTGATAGTTATGACATTACGTTGCTCACACACCTGGCTCAAGGTGTAATTATTGAAGAAATGGAAATGCTATTCAAAAATTTAAACATTACTCCAAATAGTAAAAGCACTATTGAAAAGCGAGTTGCCAAACTCAAAGATTATTTCAAAGCAAATAATACGATTCATTTAATTGCCATTGCAAAAGATTTAGGCATAATTTAAAAACCCCTATACAAAAAAAATATTTTGGTGCTTTACGGATTTCCGTAAGGAATAGATTTTTATTGGTTTTAAGTTTGTGGAAATAAAAACTAGTGAACAAAACTAAATCTAAAAAACTATATCATGGATTTAAAAGACCAACTTAAATTAATAGCAGACAGAGCCAAGCACAAAGAAAGTATCCAAACCGAAGAAGCAACAAAAAACGCATTTATCATGCCTTTTTTGCAAAGTTTAGGATATGATATATTTAACCCATTAGAGGTTGTTCCTGAATTTGTTGCAGATATTGGAATCAAAAAAGGCGAAAAAATTGATTATGCCATTTTCAAAGATGGACATCCAACAATTTTAGTAGAGTGTAAAGATTGGCGTCAAAATTTAAACGTTCATGATGGGCAACTTTTAAGATATTTTCATGTTTCAAAAGCAAAATTTGGTTTGCTATCTAACGGAATTGAATATCGCTTTTATTCTGATTTGGTTGCTGCTAACAAAATGGATGAAAAACCATTTTTAGAATTTAATATTACGGATATTAAAGACAATCAAATAGAGGAGTTGAAAAAATTTCATAAAGCAAATTTTAATGCTGAAAGCATAGTAAATACTGCAAGTGAAATGAAGTATATGAATGAACTTAAACATTTGCTCCATCTTGAACTTACAGAACCAACTTCAGAATTTGTAAAACATTTTGCAAAACAAGTTTATCCAAGTGTAATAACGGCAAAAGTATTGGAGCAATTTACTGAATTGACAAAAAAATCCACTCAATATTATATAAGTGATTTGATAACAGAACGTTTGAAAACAGCATTGACAAAAGAAGACGAAAAAAGTAAAAAAGGGAATCTAAATGAAAAAAATGCAGATCAAAACACCGAAGAAGATAGTAAAATAGTTACAACCGAAGAAGAACTTGAAGGATATTTAATTGTCAAAACAATTCTTCGTCAAAAAATTCCTGCAACAAGAGTAACCTATAGAGATGCTCAATCTTATTTTGCAATTTTTCTTGATGATAACAATAGAAAAGCAGTTTGCAGATTATACTTAGAAGGAGGAAAAAAATATATTGGATTATTTGATGAAAACAAAAAAGAAACTAAAAATCTGATTTCAAATTTAGATGATATTTTTAATTATTCTTCGGAACTTTTACAGACAATAGAAAATTACGATAAATAGAACCAGAGCCCAGAAACTGCAAACGGGGAGGCTTCCAAAAATCCAGAAGAGTAGGAAAAATAAAAATATATATTATGACACGAAATTTAGAAAATAAAAAATGGTACGATAACAAAATTCTTTTAATTCTTTTATTTTTTATACTCCCACCTGTAGGAGTATATGCAATGGCAAAACACAGAACAGACAACTGGAAAAAGGTACTATATATTTTGCCTGCAAGTTTTTTTTCATTATTTCTCATTGTTGGAATAATTGCTGCAATTTTTACTGATAATTATAAAACAGGATTGGATTATTACAATAAAAAACAGTTTGTAAAAGCCTACGACAATTTCCAATTAGTTTCGCCTAGTGATGTAAATTATAAAGATGCTATTGCTAAAATAAACATTTTAAAGCCAATTGTTGACAGTATAAAAAATGCAGAAGAAATAATAAAAAAAGATCAAACTATTGAAAAGTCAAATTTAGTAAGTGATGAAAATTCAGAAACAAAAGTTTCAGAAGATAAAGACAGAAATAATATTAAATCACAAATAGAAAGAGAATTAGTATCCTTTAGTAAAGGTGTTAATGTGGGAAATGGTGAAAATATAGAAGCGTTACAATTTGATATAGCTCTATTTGGTGCATATTGGAAAATTATTGAAGAAGGGGAGCTATCAACCGATTTAGAAGTTAAAAAATTGACAAACCAATTAAAAGCTAAAGTAGTCGATTTACAAACTAAAGGATTTCCAATTTTAAGAAAAAAATATACAGCATTTGCAAAAGAAATTATGTGGGAGCATGACATCGATGTTTATTCAACAAATAATGGAAGAACAATTAATCTTACAGGTGGAATTTTTGCTGCAAACAAAAATATAAAAGATACACAAAACACATTGAATGAAAACTTGATGCTCTTTAGGTTTAGACAAGCACAATATCGTTGGTACAAAGGAGCAGATGAATTTACCTATTATAACATAGAACCTCCAAAAGATACTGAACCAGTAACTTTTTAAATTAAAAACACAGAGTCCAGAAACTGCAAACGGGGAGGCATCCGAAAATCCAGAAGAGTAGGAAACTTAAATACCTTTTTTATGTCCAATTTAACCAACAACCGCGTGAACATCACGGCAACGCCTGTGCAAATTACTGCTGTGAAAACGGCTTTGCAAACCATTCAAACCAATTTGCCTTTTTTGATAGGACTTACTGTTGATGAGCGTATTGCACTTCCTGCTATCGACGTCAACAACAAAGCATTTACTGAAGATGCCATCAATGCTGGTGTGAACAATGCAACACTTGTGCCTTCGTATGTTTCTGTGCCAAATATGCAAAACGACATGGCTTTGTTTACACAATTAGATGAAATTACTGCATTAGTGCGTCAATTGCTTGAAAAACTGGAAGACACACAACTTTTGGCAGGTAGCGAGGCGTATGTTTCGGCTTTAACTTTATACAAACTCTTTGGCTCGGCTGCCGATGCTGGTGTTCCTGGTGCTGATGCTATTGTGGCACAATTGAAATTGCGTTTTGCTAGCAATGGAAATGCTGGAAGCAAAGCCACTCCACCACCAAGTGCCCAATAATTAAATAGTTTATTACTACTAATTGTTCCGAAAGTTAACCATTTGGAACAATTAGTTTTATAAATAAACTTTAAAACCAGGCAAATTATTATTACTAAATGCTACTATTAGTTGTATAAAAAGACTTATTTATTAGTACTAAATACTAATGTTATTAGCAGTAAAGAATATGTTTAGTAGTACTAAAGAATAGTTCTATTGGTTCAAAAGCATAGTATATGATGTATTAAATACTAACATTATATGTATTAGACACAACTATTATTTGTATTAAATGCTATTATAAGTAGCACTTAATACCAATTTATGGCTAATTAAGAGAATTGCACTAAAATAAAACAACAAAAAACGCACTATGGATTTAACAAAAAAATATAAAAAAATTTCCGATGCAAAATATCCAGATGTGGGCAATTTTATTAATTATCATATTCAGACAAATAAAATTAGCAAAGCCCAACTTGCTAGAGATTTGGGAGTTATACCAACTACATTAAATAAATATTTCAAAAACGATTCCCTTCAATTTGGCATCCTCTGGAAAATTAGCAAAGCCTTGAACCATAATTTTATAGCACAACTCTCGGAATACCTGCACATACCATTTGAAACTTATAGAGAAAGAGAACTGCTGGCACAATTGGCTGAAAAGCAGAAAAGGATTGAGCAGTTGGAGGCGGTTTTGGAATACGTTCGGACAGGTCGCGACCTGTCCGTGCAGCAAGAAAAATAAAAAAAATCATCGTTTTACGGTTTCCCGTAAAATATAAATTTTTAATGTGCATAAGTTTGTCGAAGAAAATATAAATAACATAAAAAACACAAACTGCATTGAGGTTGCAGTATAAAAAATTAAAATTGTAAACGATTGGACATTAGAGTAATCATAAAAATTCATGCAATGGTTGCAACCGAAAGAACGGGAACACCTGCAGAACTTTCCAGAAAATTAGCCATTTCTGTGAGAACTGTTTACAATTATTTGAATTTTATGAAAACCGAAATGAATGCTCCCATTGTGTATTGCAACTCAAAATGTAGTTATTATTATGATGGGGAGTGTGGGTTTTGTTTTGAGGGATTAAAAATAAAAGATTAAAGAATTATGTTTTCACAATATCTAAAATATCTATTTGAAAAATTACGCTTTTATAAAGTTGTACTTATTCGGTTTTTTATTATTCTATTTAGAAAAAATAAAAAGCTCACATTATTACATCTTGATTATGAAAACAATCATTTGTTTGAAGAAAGTTATATCGTTGTTAATTATAGATTTAGAAATGCTCTTTATTACAAATTTGGAAATCATAAAACTTTAGAAAAACAGATTAAGATATTCAATTTAAAGAATTTTGAAAACGAATTTGAGTTAATAGTCTATGGTTTTTTTAGAAAGAAACGTTATAAACTAAAATTTGAACCAAATTTAAAATTAAATACAGTTGATTTTAAAACTAACATTTCAAATCTTAAAATTGATTTTGAATTCAAACCAATTCCAATTTTGAATGTACCAAACTTTAAGATTCTTGAATTAAATGAGATTCAAATAAAACCAAGCCAACTGAAAATTACTATAAATAAACTAGAAAATAAACACGAAACCTTTAACCAAAACGAATTTATATGAAACGAGATTATTATGAATTGCCAAAATCAAGTTCAATTATGCGATTTCTATGGAAATGTGCAGGTGGCGACCGTTATTTATTAGAAAAGGCAACCTATTCTGACCAAATTAAATATATGTGTTTAGGCGGAATTGTATTTGCAACAGGAACAATGGCTGGGTTGGCTGGCGGATATGCTTTTTATACAATATTTGAACCAAGAGGTTCAGCTATTGATAACCCAATTGATATGCAAACAATGTTTTTGTCATTATTTTTTGGAATAATTTGGGGCTTGATGATTTTTAATATTGACCGTTTTATTGTTACAAGTACTGGAAAGGGAGATGGAACAGAAGAAATTACATGGTTAGAATTTAAAACTGCTATTCCAAGGATACTAATGGGAGTAATAATTGCTATTACAATTTCAAAACCAATTGAAATTAGAATGTTTAAAACTGAAATAGATATTAAACTCCGTGAGAAACAATTAGAACAGCAAGTTGATTATCAAGCTAAAGTTGATAAAACATATTCAGATAGAGAAAAATTATTAGATAAAGAATTTGGTTCTATTTCAAAAGATAGAGATGATTTTAATAATCGAATAAAAAATGCTGAAAAAGAATACATTGACCAACTAAATGGCAGAGTTGCAGGTTCTGTTCCAGGAGATGGAAAATTAGCTGGAGCATTGAAAGCAAAACTTGATGATCTTACAAATCAGCTAAAAATTTTCGATTCCAAAAACGGTAAAAATTTAGCAGAATTAAACAAAAGAAAAGATGATTTAAGAATAGCCAAGGAAAAGGAGAGAAATAATAATACAAAAATAGCAAATGGACTTGACGGATTATTAGAGCGTATTAAAATTGCTCACGAAGTTGCTGGCTTTTGGATTTCTCTTTTCATTACATTATTATTCATGGCAATTGAATTGACACCTATTTTCTTTAAATTGATGCTTACCAAAACTACTTATGATTATTTAGCTGAAAACAGAGATGATTTGATAAAAGCAGATTATGGAATAGAAGTGCAATATGATAAATATAAAGACAAAGAAGGTGTGGAAAGGCATTTAGTAATCAATCATGAAGCAGAAAAATTGATTTATGAAAAAATTAAAGTAACCGAAATTCAAAAAAGGCTAACAGATTATGCCATTCAAAAATATGAAGAGCGTGAAATGAAAAAAATTGATGAAAATTTAGACAATTATATTTCTAGCATCAACAAAAATGAAGAAAAAGCGTAATTCGATATATCGTTTTTTACTAACATGTTCTGGTGAAGACATGCTAATACTTGAAAAATGCAAAGAGCCTATTCAAAATAGATTTGCTTGGCTTGGTTTTTTTGTATTGTGCATTTTCATTGGATGTATTTTAAGTGCTTCTTTTTTTGTTTATTCTCTTTTTGATCATGTTTTTTGGACAAGTCTTCCTGTGGGAATTATTTGGGGAACAATTGTTGTTAATTTATATTTATTGCTTTTGCATACTATTTCGCCAGCAATAATTCCTTTGAGTGTTAAAAATTCAAAAAATAAAAAGGTAAAAAAAACAGCCTATCAATTTATAACGCTTTCAATGTTTTTACGATTGTGTTTCATGATGCTTTTAGCTATTATAATTGCTCAACCGTTAAATGTTTTCTTTCTTTCCACTTTTGCAAAAGACGATATTGAAAAACATAAAGTTATAGAACGAGTAAAACTCTACACTTTAACAAACAAAGATTTAATAAAAAGTGAACTCGAACATTATAGTAATTTCAAACAAAAAGCAATTTTATATGCCACAACAAACAATGAAATTTCATTAAACAATTCGATTTTAGATATTGAAACTAAATTAAAAAAAGACAGCTTGTTCTTATTAGAATCTGCAAAATCAATCAAAATTTTAAATCAAATTGATGAAACATTATTTCTAAATACGATTCAGCAAAAACAAAAAGATTCATTAATAAGCCAACTTAATTTAGCTCTAAATGATGAAATAATTTCAGACAATTTATTTTTAAGTGAATTAAATTCCATTTCAATTACAGGAAATATAAAGCCAAAATTTGAAGATTTAGTTTTAAATTTAAACACTTTGATTGCAGAAAAAACTACTAATTATAATTCGTTAAATAGTTTACTCAACAAAAGCAATTTCTATGTAAAAACAATTCAAATTCTATTGGTTACAAACCCTTTTTCATGGATTATTACATTAATTATTTGTGCTGTTTTTTTAATTCCAATTTATTCAAAATACAAAGTAAGAGATTTGTGTGCAAAAATATTTGAAAACGAAAAAAACAATCCTGAAATTCAAAACCTGCGAGAAGAATTAATAAACACTAAAAATTTTAAAACATTAGAACAGAAAATCTTTTCAATAAATGTGAATAATATTGAAACATCCGATTTTTATTTTTATAAAATGCTTATAGAACATAAAATAATATTAGAAGAATATAAATTAACGAAAGAAAAATATTCAAAAAAACTTTCAAAATTAATACAAGAATATAATATTGCTTCAACAACAAGAATAAAGCCATTACTAGAAAAACTAAAAAAAATAAATTTAGAAGCATACAATTTAATAAATTCAGAAATTGAAAAAGAATATACAAATGAAAAGATTATAAAATATGAGTATTGGTTAGATGCTCCTTTTAGAACAATGAAACCAAATCAAAAGGTTGTAAAAAACGAAGAGAGGGCTTTTTTAGATTTTATTTACAAACTTGAAGACTAATTCAACAGAAATATGGAAGATAAAATTATAAAAATTTTAACCGAAGAGCCTTTTGTTGGAGAAGATGGTTTAAACTATATTAGAGTTACAAAAGAAATTTCAACCCCAAGAAAAACATATTTAAAAGGAACTATTTCAGGAAAATATAGAGGTGAAAAAATTTCAACAGAAACAGATATCAATGAATTATATGATTTTACAATTTATGAAGCAGAAGTAATTTGTTCCTCAAAAAACGACGTCCAAAAAAATAGACCTTTTATTTTTCCTAATGATTTTAAAAATATTGAAGGTAAAGAAAAAATTAAAGGAAGTGTTTTTCCAAAAGAAAAATTACCTCCAACCTTGCCGGTTGAAATAAAATCTGAAAATCAATCGTTTGGATTAAACATTTTAGAACCACAATTATATGAATTTGAAAGTATAAGAAAGCTCCATCAAACAGAGGGAGATGAGGTTTTTGGATCATTCAATGCCTATGTTACGGGATATGTTTTTGATTATGAAAAAGAAATTGTAATTGAAGAAATAGGTCCAATTATTGAACCAATCGTGCCTGACAAACCTTTATCATGTCAATCATCAGGAAAAAAAACGGGAAATATAGCTTATGATGGCAACTATGTTAGTTATGAATATTTTTGTAAAAATCATGAGAATTGTAAAATTTGGGGCAAAAAAGAATACAAAGAAAAAAATTTCGAAACCCCAACATCTGTAAATGGTGGTTGTTTTAAGGAATTACTAAATTTAATAGGGTTGCTTTTAGGTTTAGCTTTTTTTATCGCTATATTTCCAAGTCTTTTATATTTTATTGGTTTTTATTTCATTGTCTTGTTAATAGGTTGGTTAGCACCATTTTTAATATGGATTTTTAGGATAATTGGAATTGTATTTTTGTTAGCTTTTTTTGCAGGTTTGATAAATGCTATTACTCATCGTTCAAGTCATAATTATACTCCAAGTCCTGTTGTTACGGATAATAGAGAAAAAGTAGAACCAATAGATACAACTACAACCAAAGAAATATATGATAAATGGATAATTAGATATAGAAAATGGCAAGATTATGATGGGAAAATTTACCAAGGAAAATATAAAATTAAAGTAAGTGATTATAAAAATGCTCATAACTTTAAAAATAACTTGAGTTATAATCCAAATTCGCTTAATGCTTATGATCAGATTGTTTCTAAAATTAAAGGAAATGATGAAAATAAATTTGATAATGTATATCCACTTTTTGATAGTATTGGTAAAGCAAATAAATTAACTAAGGTTAAATTCGCCGAAATGATTGTATCGTTTGTTCAAGATATTCCTTATGCAATAATTTTAGAAAACGGATGTGATGCAAGTCTTTATAATGATGCATTTACAAGAAATTATTTATTGAAAAATAAAGGTGAGTGCGATGGAAATCAAAGATTTGGAATAAACACTCCAATTGAGTTTTTAACCACATTAAAAGGTGATTGTGATACAAGAACATTATTGATTTATACAATTTTATCACATTATAATTATGATGTGGCATTAATGAGCAGTGAATTTTATGGTCATTCATTAATTGGAATTAATTTACCAATTGAAGGAGCGGCTTATATTTATAACAATCAAAGTTATGTGTTATGGGAAACGACAACTCCAAATGCAAGACCAGGAGAAATATCAAATCAAATATCAAACTTAAATAACTGGAGAATATCCTTAAAATCAAAATAAAATGGACAAACAAAGTATTTTTTTTACATGTGTAACAGCTATTGTTGCAACATCATTAATGTTAATGGCTATTAAGTTTTTAGCTAAAAAACAAAACATAAAACCTGAAAATGGTCAAAAAAATAGCATATCCTATACCCTATGGATAATTCCAATTTTTATAACTTTTTTTTTGTTTTTAAAAGTTGCATTAGATTTAACCGAAAATTCAATTGAATTAATTATATTTTCAAAATCAAAAGAAAATGCTTTTCTTGAAGTAATGCAAAAAATCGCAATATTTATTGGTTTTGCTTTTATTTTTACCTTTTTATCAAATTATATAGTACATAATTTATTAAAACTGATTATTGGTAATAGAATAGAATCTATTGAAATTGAAAACGAAAATAATGGATATTTTATTTTGAAAGGCATTCTTCTAATTTCTTTAGTTTATTCATTGCTGACTATTTTCGAACATTTCTTAAAATGGTTTATGCCTACAATCGATTTACCTTTTTACCATTAATCCTCAAAAATCAAACAAAATGAAAAAAATAATTCTCCTTTTAATTCTTTGTTGTTATTCCTGTAAAGAAAATAAATATGAATACGACATCGAAAGTGCTGTTGATACAACTGTTGTGGCTACTGAAGAATTTATTGAAGATTCGGTTGTTGCTCCAGAAATAATTCCAG
>Ga0075152_10003252_pt1 | contig 11398 bp, 14 predicted proteins | sample JI61114C2DNA_FD_70964 | JGI IMG/M metagenome (GOLD analysis project Ga0075152, IMG submission 70964) | Wastewater effluent complex algal communities from Wisconsin, to seasonally profile nutrient transformation and Carbon sequestration -... | ecosystem: Engineered > WWTP > Effluent > Algae...
TAGCTCGTCGTTTTGCAGTCCACGTCCTTGCAGAAGTTCGCAAGGACGCCAACAGGACTTGGAAGCAGTCTCGGGGTATCCTGCCTACGATCAGTCTTCGGATTGACGTTCATGACAATTGCCTCCACGGTCTCGTAGTTGCTTTGATACTGGCTGGAAATGGAGGAACGAGCCATCATGCTGTTGTTGTTTGTACTGTTCAGTGCACTATTGTTGAGCAGCTATTGGAAGGGTTGCTTGGACATTCAATTTTGTATTCGTTACCTTAACAACTAAATGTAGCAAGACTCGCAAATACAACCGTAGCCGAATACTGATAAGAAATACGGTGACGCTGCTTACTGGGAGCAGCGATATAGTTAACAGCAGGGAAGGTACGAATGGCTGGAGGACTGGAGCAGTCTGAGGAAGTATCTGTTGTAGGACTTGAGGAAGTACTAATTGCCTTGTATTCTCAATGTGGGATGCGGAACTAGCAATATCCAGCAACACATTCCTGAGGAAGCTTACACAGTCATAACCTGTATTGACATTAGCCAAATACTTATTGCAAAATGCTAAAGCACAGCCAAGATAAGGTACTAAGTCATGGACGCTCGCAGCATGAAATTCAGTGATAGTACGTTTGAACTGCTGCTGGACAAATCAACCCTGGATTCTTTGCTTTGTGCGGACTCGACGCATTCCCGACGATACATCAACGAGGCCTTCAGGGTTCTCAAAGATGGAGGGACACTATTCGTGGTCTCCTATGGACACCCGCAACAGCGCCTCCATCTGTTTCATCGCTTCAATGTGACATACGAAATTCTGAACGAAAACCACTTCCTCTTTAGATGTGTGAAACCCAGAGAGGAAGAACACAAGGAATAGGAAGAGGATATCATGGAAATGTGATGACTACAGCATTCAAACTTCGAACACATCACCTATAGAGAAGCTCCATATATTTAGTGAGCTCGCTGATCAGAATGGCTCCCAACACAAACACTACTAATTTCCATTCCTTGGCCTGAATGACGGTGGCTGCATAGAACAAGGCCAGCCCCAAGATAACTTTCCACCATGTGATGTTGATCGGTGCCCAGCAGGTCAGCTCAAGAAGCTCTCCTTCATCAAGGGTAATATCTTCGACATCCTCGACATAGCCCAGTGCAATCTTGCCGTCCATGTAGAGGCCTAAATCAAAGTTCTCCACCTGGTTGGTTTCCTTTTTCATCTTGTCCAGCTCAGTATAGAATTCTGGATCTCGAATGATAATTCTTGGGTAGTGACGGTTACTAATCTGGCCAGCATTGCTCGGGTTCAGTACGAGGAGACACGCCACATCTGAGCAAGCGTCGGTCATTCGGCAAATAGTCATTTCGCGGATCACTGCCTTGCTTATCCTCTTATCGATGCTCAGGTAGTCCTCATTCGAATGAGGCATCTCGATGTCCTCGAACTTCCCAGGCGAAAAATAGAGCCGCACCTTGTTATCGAGTTGAATTCTCGACAGGAAACTTGGATTGGTCTTTGGATTCACCTTATACAACTTGAGTTTGGATTCATAATGCTGTCCGATGGCTCGGGCTTGATGCGGAAGAAGTCTCCTTTCTGTCGGTAGCACCAGGACAATCTTCCCGTCTGTCAGTGTCGAGTCGATATCGAACTCTGCCTCAGTGATCTCAGTGGCTCTAGCTTTGATTTGTGAGTCCACAAACTGCTTCAGAGAGCCCAATGGGTTTCTCAAATCGAACGCGTAGAGATCGCTTGTACCTTGGTGCATGGAGTACATACTGGGATAGAATGTGAAGGAATAAGGTACATACGGCAGCATATCTTGCTGGTGCCATGCGTCAATTCTGCCAAACCTGACGAACCCCTTGTACATTTGCACCACTTCCTCCCAAATTGGCGCATAGCTGTGACAGTAGTCGCTGGTTTAATCGTATACCTGGATAATCCACAGATCACCAGATTCCTCCACAAGATGGTGGTAGTTCTGAGGAGTCAGCGTTGTCGAAGTTGATTTAATCTTGGTCACGACGCCGTTGGATGCATCATACTCCTTCCGCTTTTCTGAATTGCCAAGCACCTCCCATGCGGATACTATCTTCGCAAACTTGTCCTTGCAGTCATGACACTATCGATTCTTATCAGGATGGTACTTCAACACAAGTTTCTTGTATTTCGCTTTAAGCTCTGTATCGGTAAGTCCACTGTCCGCCTCAAGTGTTGAGTAGAGGTCTTGTCCTGCAACGCGGAATCTCGATAAGCGCTGGTACATCTGTCCTTGATAAAACATGTAGAACAGTCCAATTGCCAGACCGATGTATACTATTGTTGCCCAGTTGAATCCCTTGGGTGGTGCTCCACTTGCCTTCTCTTGCTTGAGCTCCTCCTGCCGAATGAGTTATTTCTCTTTCTCAAATTCCTCGACTTACATACGACGCAGCTCCCTCTGCCTTTCTTTCTTCATCTTTTTTCTCTACTTGATGATCTCTTCCTTCCTCAGTCGCTCAGCTTTCTCCTCGTCTGACTATTTGTTCTCCAATAAATTCGGGTCAATGACCTCTTCGTCTGCCTCTTCAATCATCCTGAGCAACTCCTCCTTACGTTTTAACCGCTACTCCTCAGCCTTGAGGTATTCCTGTTCGTGGCTAAAATCAAACGCAGGCGTCTTTTTCTCCACGACTTATTCGACCTCCTATTGTTGTTGCTACGATTCTTCCAGCACTTGCAGCCACTTCGATGTGGCTTACTGCTTCTTCGTGGACTTCTCGAACAGCTTATCTTCCTCCTCTTCAAGCTTTTTCTTGTTCTTACGAGGTGGCATACACTATCCTTATCAAAGTTCAAGCTTTCCTATATACAATCATGCGAACAACCATTTTCAGCTACCGCATCTTCGGGCTATTCGGAAGACCTTCGAAAAGTCTCATAGTGGCCTCTGCATACCTCTCGAACACCTATTCGGCATACTCAATGCTGCCGTTCGAGGATAGTACGCCTATCAGGCTTGTTAATTCTTCAGAAGACTTTGTCTCCTTCAAAAACATCGTGAGGAACTCGATGTCGTTGAGTTGTCTGACAGTGTAAAGAATCATCAGTGTCACCTTACGTTAGAGTAGGTCTTCTCCTTTTATCCCCTTCCCCATCTCTGATTGTAGATTGATGATGTCATCACGGATCTGAAAGCAGATTGCTAGATTCTCAACAATCTGCACGAAAGAGTTCACCAGCGCTTCTGCTTCATAAAGCACACAAATCTCTCGAGTCATTAGCCTAAGCAAGCTGCCTGTTTTGGAGACGACCATTCTGATATACTGTTCTTCGCTAGGAAGCTCTTCGATGACTGAATAAGCGAAGACTTACATACGCGTTTGTTCGTAAACGTAAGATGGTGACTACACAGATCCTACGCTTGTCCGACGTGAGACAGCATCATTTCTTCGAAGTACACCTCAAGCAGCCCAGCCTTCATATGCTCTGGAATCATTGGCAGAAGCCCTTGCATCACTTTGAAGTAGCAGTAGTTGCTCGATACAAGAGATCGACTGGTACCGTATATTTTATGGACGCACGGCTTATCCCTTCTCTTCTAACTTCGTTATTCAAATGGCTACCTTCCGTCCTCTATGTCGTCCACCACCAAACTTGCATTATGAAGCAGCTATACCCCCACTACTAAATTGAGAGTGGTCTATCGATGCTTGATGGGCCAACCAATGCAGCTAGCTATGAGTACACCAAGGACGGGTCGGATACGTTTCCCTCCCCTGTTAACAAGTTCCAGAACTGGCGAAGTAAGAAATTCAGAGTTGTCTGAATCAGATTTCAGCAGGTTTTTTAAGGCAATCCCCAGGTACGGTTCCACTTACTTAGCTGCAGCCACAAAGATGAGCTTTGCCTCAGTTGATTAGTCTATTGCCGGCTTTCTGTCCAGTTCTAAGCTTTCAGTACCGATAGGTAGTAAAGCTGACTTCGCTTACATTCCACAATTTTTAATTATTATGAACAGGTTCGGTGGTGCTCACAACAATCCTATTTCGGCGGGATGGTAACCGACCCAATCAAGCAATAAAACTGAACCAAAGCGATTAGGCAAGTCGACCAAGTTCGTCCCGACTGCAGAAAATTGCCAGGCTATCATGGCTTACTTCACCTACAACAACTTTCAGGTATACTGCGACCAACGAAGGACTTTAACACGTGGCTACAGGTTAGTCACTCTCACTACAACGAAGAGTACCTTGAGGAGAGGGGAAGGACAGGCTACAAATGCCGTGTCGTGCTTCGTTTTTCTGATCCAGAAATGTCAATGCTAACTGGAAACGGAGAGGGGCGGAGCAAGAAGTAATCCAAGAGGCAGGCCTTGGAGAATCTTATTGAGCAGTTGGTCTGGCAGGGCTACATTGGTTTAGGATTTCGTGACGAGAACTTCCTGCAAAAGCTGCCGAAACGCAAAGCAGAATAACCTCAGACCCAGGAACCCTCTGACGCTATGAGCCGCCAGCAAGAACTTGAACAGCGCATCTTGGAGATGAAACGTCTACTGGACTGCGACCAATTCGATGAGGCTATTGAAATTTTAAGTAGGGACATTCTCAGTCGGAAATCGCCTGATTCCCCTTAAGTTTTTATCCAGGCTGATGGTTAATGTAGGTTTCCCCACTGTGGATGTATGCACTGAGCAACTGCAACATTCTGCTGGTCAAGGATGTCATCCGAGCTATTCACAAGCTCCCACGTGGACACGAAGAGGAGCTCAACATGGCAGCCTAGCAGTCCCGATCAAAGGTGAATGCATTACTGAACGCCCACTATCAGTTTGGGCGATTGCCAACCAGCAACCCTTACGAGGTCTACGATTACTCAACTTTGGCTGATCACTACAACAACGAAGGTAGCAACGCTGGTTATGTAGCACAACTATCGAAATCGGCAAGTCAGCCACCTTAAGTAAACCTCTTAAAGTTCAGGAAGGCGTTGGAAGCCGATCTGTCGTACAACTTAAAACCCTTCAACGAAACGCAGAAAGTAGACATTGACAGGCATCGTGGCTAAGGGATAATTGAACCTCCTCTGAAGAAGAGGATGCGATAGCCAAGATTCTAGGGACCTATCGTTAGCGCACCCAAGATCTCGGTATTGCCGGGAATGTTTTTGAGGAACGAACAATCAGAACCAAGCCTGAAATTAAACGTTCAGTCTGCATCTGAATAGCATCACCTGAGCAAGTAGGAAGAATAATCTATTCTCCCCGACCCGTTTCGCCCCTTTCTAGCAAGAGGATTCTTGCAGTCCTTATCGTTGCAAGCCCCTACTTTCTCCAATTATGACAAGTTCGAAGGCAGGTTCGATCAAGATTTCAAACAAACAGACAAGAAAGTGCCGATCGTGAAAGCTACAAAGATTGAGCTCCCTCGATTTCCAGAAGACCTTCCGAACAATCCTTCAGGCGTCAAGATACCCATTTCGTACCGACTTTTCGATACTCTTTGCGATTACCTGCTCTATTGCTCCGATCGTAAATTCGCGCTGCAGGCTGCCGAACTTATTTATGCTCTTTGCCAAATCAAGTTCGAGGAACCTTTGACCCTTACATCAGCGAACAGCACAGACCCTTTGTACTACGCCAACCGAAAGAATCAGCTCTTTTGTGAATTCATAGAAACCATGCACAATAAGCGAGCTGAAACTGATACCCAGCAGGCTGTCACCTTATAAGGTCTCGTGGTGCAGTCAAGCAGCAAAACCTCCGAGGAACATTTGAGCTTTACCCCCAAGGAATCCGATTATGCACTTGAGCAAAAGATCTCCAGGCGAGTCAACATCAGCGAGTTCGGGGAGATCCCTCAGATTGCCCCTGGAGAATTCGGTGTGCTTGAAGATCTATCTTCCAGCGGAAGAAGCTATCTATGCTGTATCAAAGAATGCCAGCCAATCAGGATGATTTGCCCGTTTTTCCGTCCCAGTGAGGCTACATTCGTTCGCTTCACCAAACTGCTCAACAGAAAGGTTTTCGATCGCACCAACAGTGCCCTTTCCAACGTCAGTCGCAAGAATATGAGTGTACTTAACCGAAGCAATGTGCACCTCGTGATGCAGTACCCCAGTTGCAGTACGAACTTCCTCAGTCAGCTGATGCTTGACTGGACCAAAACAGGCCAGACAGTTCTCCTGACTGGCTGCAACATTGATGAGGCCTATAACAATCTCACAACGTTCAATCTCAACATCATCAAAGTTACCAGTAAAACGGAAGAAAAGACCATCACCTCAACCAAACCACAAGTCTTCTGCACATGCATCTATGGGTGTGCATCTGACATATTCAAGAACGTAACTTTTACCCGTGCAGTTATTCTACAGGCCAATGCTATACCAGAGTACACAAGCTTGCTTGCCCTCTCCAAGGGGTGTCGCAAAGTGGTGCTCGTTGGAGACAGTCAACAACCGCCGCCATCGACCTTCAGCCCACTGGCCAAGTCAAAGGGCTCTTGTATTAGCCTATTCCAACGCCTGCTCGACGAAGGCTATCCAGTTTCGGCTTATAGTGACTGCTGCAGCTTACCTCCACCCATACAGCTGTTCCTCAATTAACACTTTTATGGTGGAAAGCTCCAACTCCCAGCCAATAGTCCCACCAGACCTTGCATCAAGGGCTTTCCTTGGCCTAACACAGAGCTTCGTTTCTGCTTTGTCCAATGTAAAGGAAAGTAGTAGCAATTTTCGCATTCGACCATTAATTTAGCTGAAGCGGAGACTTCTGTACGGGTGCTCGCCAACGTCTTTGAAGCAGGCTTCACAGCTTTGGACCAGATTGAAATCGTAGCGGGATATGAACAGCAGAGGAGACTTGTGCTGTACCTGCTGCACTGCTACTTCGAGGTACCGAAACGTCCTCTACGTAGATGTACGCTTCAGCGAAGAAAGACTTTCAGCTGCCGGTGCAAGATATCAGTTCGCTCTGCTCCCTCGTTGACGAAAACCAGAATGTCGGGAAAGAGTTAATTATCTTCACGGGCTGCCACCACAACAAAGACGGCAGGATAGGTCGTCTTAGCGACCTTCGCAGACTCAACTCCTTCCTCTGTAGGGGTAGGCGAGGTATAATCGTAGTGGGGGATTTGGAAACTTTTGGCCGTAATCCCACTTGGAATAATCTGATCAATTGGGCGCTGAAAAACCGACTGGTTCTGCAGCTTGAATGATAGGCATGTGTGCAGCATCAATCCAATCGAACGCTGTTGGCAGGAAAGTAGCCCACCACGTTATTGTGCATTCCAATCCACCAGCCGTTACTGGTCTTTTTCAGGACGGTTAGCCTATCGCCTCGTTTAAGGGTGAGGTCGTTTTACTAGCAGCTTCATAAGGAAAACCGATACATTGTCGCCAGTTATGTCACTGGTCACCGTAGCGGATTGGTTGGCAGTCGACTTTTCCTCTATCAGCCCCCCATAGCTGACGTTTTTAGAGTGGTGGCAAATCACAGTAGCATCGGATTCAGACTGTCCCGTGGCAAGGTTCTCAAATGTTAGGTCCTCCTAGTTAAGCTATTCTTCGATCACGCGAGCACTGTTCATCATTGAAGAGTCACGATTTCGGCTAAGTTTGGCAGGTTCAGGAGCTTGAGATTCACCTGAAGTGGAGATGTCCCTTCGGCTCTTCTTCTCTAAATGTTAAGACACCATACTTTGGTTTGAAGGAGGCTGTGAATTGTTGTTGAGCGTCTTCATAAGACAGCTGAGTGGATACCGGTCGGTGCTGTTGAGGTGTTGTTGAGAGCTTTTTTCAGGAGGTGCCGATTTCTTTTGAAGCTACTGATGAATCTTGTGCCCACGTTCCCTCATTTCCTTTTCGAGATCACACCGTACGACCAACGGATTGAGTTTTTTTATGAGATCCTATGATTTGAGGAACAGCATCTCCATCATGCCAGTGCAGTTGGGAGTTGTCTCGATACTTTTGAGCACGACTATAAAGTCGAACATCTCCAACAATAGTTCCTCCATGTCTTTTCTTGGCAGTGGTTCGTTTGTGGATGGGGCTTGCAGTCGTTTGAGATGCGCATTCTCCACTGAAATATCCTTGATCTCCCTTTCCAACCTAACATTCTTATGCCGTAACTCCACCAGCTCTCTATTGAGCTTTTTGATAGTTGCTGCATTAACATCCAAGGTACCTTATGGGGTCTCCTCCTGCTCATCTTTACCCAGGATGTTCAGAATCAAGTTCTCAACGATCTGCTCTTTGTGCTTTTTGCGGTTTCCCTCGAACAAACGATCGATCAGTTGGGTGTTTTCACGCTCTTCGGTTAGTAGCCCATGGGAAAACTTCTCGCGCATGGGGGAAGGAGTTCTTGACTTCATTTCTACCACTCGCTGATCATTACGCTCGAAGGAACGGTTCAGTCCCTGCGTGTTCTGAGTTTTATTGAAAAAGCTCTTCTTGTTGGAGCTACTTGGTTGCTGTTCCTCTCGCCACTGTTTCTGCACATACTTTGGGCGGTAGGTGACATTGGTTGGACGACTTTCCAACGAGGGGTCAGGCTTCTTGAGGTTCAGAGCCGACAGGGCTGTCTTGTTCAGCAGTTTCTGCTTCTTTGAGCTTTCGCGAGCACGTAACATTCTTTTGAATTCTCCACTTAACGACCAATATTAATGTGAGTTAGGACATCGGTTCGCCGCGAGATGTAGATTATTGTCAATCGTCAAACTGCCATATGAAACTCAAGACCCGGTGCTCTTGCCAACCCAACGATGAATTAGACATATCGATTGCTGTGACATATATAGCATTGAATTCGTCAGGGCTGGTTGGTGCTCCTAAACGATGACATTTAGCGTTACCCCATGTTCTCCTTGTTGGTCGACTACTCGTCGTCTTGAGTCAGCAAGTTGAACTCGCCGGTCGCCAGGTTCGACTGCGTTATTTCCGTTGTTACCTTGTTCATGCGCCGCTACTCGGCACCATAGCCTGTCCATTTACTGGTCAGGAAGCTCTGCATGCCTGTCGCCTTCGAGGTCTTCCGTTCGGCCTTGAGCCGTTCGTTTTCTCGTTGCAGCTTTTCAAGCTCGTACGAGTTCTTGGTGATCTGTTCTTGCAGGGACTCCATCTTCTCGGAGCGGTGCTCCTCTTCAAACTTCCTACGGATAGAAACGATGGACTTACCACTTGGCTTTCTATTTTTCGTGCTAGAAGTATTCGTTGCGCTTTTGGTTCTCCACAAGTTTGAGTCTCTACTCCAGCTCGCGCATCTTGGTCTTCATGTTTTCCTTCTACTGATCCAGCTGCTTCTGGAACTCGGTTGACCGCTGTTCTTTCTCCACACGGAGACGGTCAAGTTCGGTTTGGAGACGCTTCTCGCTCTCAATTACCTCAGTCAATCGTTTTTCAGTGGCCGCCTGGTTACCCATTTTGGTGTGGATGTCTAGGATGTACTTTTCGTTCAGGTTCTTCAGCTGGAGATCAAGCTCTTTTACGTTAGCCTCATACTCCATCGTCTTCTTCGTATTGGACTCATTCATTTCGCTGATCTGCTGCAGGTACTTCTTCTAGATTTTGGACACATACTCGTTGTGCTGGGACTCACTTGAAGTCTTATCGTTCACCCGCGAACGCTGCAGAGTCTCAATATTATTTTCCATCCTTCGGATCTTCTCAGCAGTTTCATTGCGGGTTTGTTCCTTCTGCTGCTCGAGGTAATTGACTTTGTTTTCCCACAGAATCCTATCCTTCTCGTAATTGGAAGTCACTTCTGACTTCTCGTTCTCCAGAGTGCCAATCACGGAACGAAGCTTGTCAATTTCAGCTTGTAGGGCTCTCTTATCTGATGAAACACTCTCTCGCAGGGTGCTTAGCTGTGAGTTCAATGTGTCCACCTCAGCAGTGCGCTTCATTTAGATGTCTTTGAGCTTTTGTTCGAGGTTGAAGTGCTTTTCCTGGTCAATAGCCTTTTCTTTGTCCAGTTCGACGATCTGCTTTTGCAGAATGGTCTCTGTTTCGCGTGAAGATTTCTTTAGCTTTTAGTACTTCTGTTCAAGCTGATTCCGCTCCGATTGGAACTTCTCGAACTGGCTCCTGATTTCGCTGGAAGCGTCTTCCTTAGCGTTGCGCAATCGCTCTTCGTGATTCTTATTTTGGTTTTACAGCAAGTCTGATTGTTCCTTCACCTTCTTCTCGAGGAATTCCTTCTCCTGGCCAGCCAAAGCGATGGACTTCTCGTAGCCAATCTTCTTTTCAAGGTACTCACTCGACAGTTCCTGGTACCTCTTCTTGAGGTCTTCACTAGCCTTTTCAAACGAAGCTTTGAGATCTGCTGCTTCTCGCTTAAGATCCTCAATGGCTGCTTCACGTTTCTCCAGACTGGTAGTCAGCTGTTCTTTCAGGTGAGATAACGACATTATGGTCTTTTCCTTCTTGTTGTTCTCAGTCTGAAGCTGCTCAATCTTTTGGTACTGTGCATCCTTCTCAGCACGAGTAGACTGAGACAGGCTTTCGTATTTAGCATTAAGCTCATGCTCACGTTTGGCTGAAGTCTCTTTGAGTTCGGCCAAACCCTTCTCGAGGTTATCAAGCTGCTTAGACTTCATATCGTTGTCATGCTGCAGCTGGTTGATGGTGGTCTGCAGACCAGTCTCCATGCTCATGAACTCATCGCGCATCTGTTCGTTTTCGTCTTCCAATTGGGAAATCTCATCCTTATGCTTCTGTTCATACTCCTCCACCATCTTCTTGTACTTCTTTTCTGCTTTCTCCTTCTCTAGAGTAAGCTTGCTCTCCAGCTTGTCCTTCTCGAGTTCGTAGTAGTTCTTCATTTGGGTAATGGCTTCCTCCGATTTAGTGTGGGACTCCCGCTGCTCATTGTTGGATCGATCGGTGATCTACTCGAGCTCCCTCTCAAGCTCCTTAATCTTATTCTCGAAGAAGACCTCCTGCTCGCGAAGCTTACCGTTTTTGTTGCGTTCAACGGAGTTGATTTCGTTGGTGAGTGCCTCAATTTTTTCATCAGATTTTTTTTGAGTTCCCTCCCACTCACTCTTTTCTTTCGCAAGGGTATTCTCCAACAGCGATACCTTCAACTCCAAATCATTCTTGGCCTTTCCGAAATTTTCCAGGTCGAACTGCATCTTCTTGCGACAGCTTTCCCACTCGCTCTCAGCGTTCTTCAGTTCCTGAGCCGCCTTGCTCTTAATTTCGATGAATCTCTAGTTTTAGCTTTCCTCCTTTAGCTTGCCGTTAGTTTCCTCCATCGCCGCGATCGTAGCTTAATGATTCGCTTTCATCTCTGTTATTTGCTGTTTGAGATCCCTAATGCTTTCTTCAGCAAATTAGTGCTTTTGCTGAAGGATAGCATAATCCTTGTCGCTGGTAGCCTTTTGAGCCTTCAGCTGATCATTGAGGGTCTTCA
>Ga0075152_10003258_pt1 | contig 11391 bp, 8 predicted proteins | sample JI61114C2DNA_FD_70964 | JGI IMG/M metagenome (GOLD analysis project Ga0075152, IMG submission 70964) | Wastewater effluent complex algal communities from Wisconsin, to seasonally profile nutrient transformation and Carbon sequestration -... | ecosystem: Engineered > WWTP > Effluent > Algae...
GAAGTTCCTGATTTAATATTGTTCAATAAAATTTCAGCTTTCGTATAATCATTAGTTTCAATTAATGCTATAGCGTAATAATATTGCAACTCAGGATTGGTTAGATTTTGCACTTTCTCAAATGCTGAAACTGTTTTTTTATAGTCTTTATCATTAAATGCTTTTTGAGCTTCATTTAAAGTTGCATCTCCAACGCTTCGTTCCATAAAATAGGCATTTTCATGTTGATTATAATCGCCATATTCAGGATTTCCTTGCATCATAAACCAAGTTCCAAAAGCAAGAACAACCGAAGCTGCAATGGCATAATAAAATGGTTTAAAGTTGATAACTCTAGATTTATCTTCTTTATTTTCAGAAAAATGGGTTTTAGATATTGACTTTAAATTTTCTTTAAAATCAATTGTTTTAGAATCAAATTTGTTTTCCAACATTGCTGTTGTTTCTTTATACAAATTGAAACTTTCTCTAAATTGATTATCAGAATTTAGTCGTTTCTCAAACAGTTCTTTTTCTGCTTGAGGCATTTCGTTATTTAGATAACTTTCAAAGCTGATGTATAATTCTTCTTTCATAACATTAATAATTTATAGATCGAAATCTAGGTGATTGTTGTATCATTTCAGTTAATTGACCTGTACAAAGTGACTTTTTCTTACGAACATAACCATAGGTTACATTGAGTTTCTCTGCCACTTCTTCCATAGTTTTTGTTACAAAACTAAGTTTTAGAACTTCTTGACATTTTTCTCCGAGCTTTTGAAACATTTCGTCAAATAGTGACTGTTTTTCATCAAAAGTTTCGGTTTGAAATGCCATTTCTTGAACAGGTTCATCTGTAGATACATTATCATCCATTAATGTTACCTCTTTATTTGAAGATTTTTTTAATTCATTCAACCAACGACGTTTACATAATAGAAAAAAGTAGGCATCAAACGGACAAGTTAATTGTAAACCATTCGTTTTTGCCTGATTATAAATTGTAATAAGAACTTCTTGAATTACATCTTGTGCTTGATCGTCATCGCCACTATTGGTTCTGATGTAGTTTTTTACTTTGGGAACAAACTTCTTATATATAGATTGAATGATGCTAGAATTGTTTTGTAACAATCCATCAATATATAATTGGTCCGGATGAAGATTTTTATCTAACATAAGTATCTTATTTATTGCTAATGTAAAAAAAATTAAACAATTGAGGTAACAAATTTTAATGTGTGTTGATATAGTAATATAAAGTTCATCGAAATAGTGGTTTAGAAAGTTCTCAAAAAAAAATCAAATTAATGGGTAACAATTTAAAACACTAATTGATATAACAATAGAAAACAAAATCAAACAATTAATAAAAACATTAAAATTTAGAAATCATGAAAAAATCAATCTTAACATTAGCAATCGTAGCATTAACATTTTCAAACATCAATGCTACAGAAGTAAAAACAACTTCAAACACTATCGAAACAACTTCAACTCTAACAAGAGATCAAATTAAAGAAGTTTACGATTGGAATGTAAAAACAACACAAGGAAATTATTCAGGAACAGCAAACTCTCTTGAAGAAGCACAAAAAATGATCGAATTAGTAGCTGTTGGTGAAGTAGTTCTTGACAAAAAAATTGAAAGTTTCTTTCAAGTAAAAGAAGAAGTTTCATCAAACAAATTGAGATTATTCTTTTGGGAAGTAAATACAAATAACGGAACTGCTAGAGGATTTTCAAATTCTGAAAGTCAAGCTAAAAGAATGATAGAATTAGTAAGCACAGGTGATATTTTAAGCTACAAAATTATTCAAAGCGCTGATTTTGAAAAATAATTTAAAAAATCGGGTAACAAATTCGTTGCCCGATTGATATAACAATATAACTAACATTTAAAAAATTAGAAATCATGAAAAATTTAAAAAACATCGTAACATTATTCATCTTAGTAATAATTATTAGTAGTTGCTCAAACGGAACAAATCCAATTCCTGTTCCGCCTTGTAACTCAACAAACACTATTTTCAACCAATTATATACTAATGTGGTTGCCTTACCTGGACATCAAAACAATAACACTTTTGATACAGAAATTCACGAATATACCTTTACATTTTCGCAAACTAAAACCATTTGCAGTATTGGTTATCAAAGTCAACCTGCTATTGCTGCAGTTCCTTATCTAATGGAAATTGTTGATGTAAATACAAACACTGTAATCTATACAGGAAATCATATTTTTTCTTCTGCAAATACAAGTTATGTGTCTATTCCTCCAACATTAATTGTTGCAAATCAACCTTATACTGTGAGAAGAACGATGCTTTTATCCAATGCTGGAAACAATTTTGGAAATATTATTGGAAGAGTTGTACATCAACCTGGAGCATTGGTTAGTTTTCCACAAACTTTTGGAATAATGACTATTACAGGAGCAAATTTTTATCAAAACGGTGGTCCACTTGTAAACATGGGAATTCCTTACATCGATTTTGCATATTACTAGTAGATAAAAAAATTCAAAATTGGGGTAACAAATTAAAACCTTAGTTGATATAACTATAGAATCTGAAATGAGTTCAGATTAAAAACTTAAAAACATTAGAAATTATGAAAAATTTATTTAGAAAATTACAAACAATCAGTTTAATAGCTATTGCATCATTATCAATTATTAGTTGTGAAAAAGGAAATCCAAATGAAAATCCGAATCAAAACACAAAAAAAACAAAACTGTTGCAAATTCGTTCAAGCTCAATTGGAAATGCAAGTAATCTTTGGGATTTACAAAGTGGAAATTTAGTTTCAAGTATTGCATCACTAACAACTTTTTCAAATGTAAGAGTTGCCGATCCAATAGCTTCACCGGCAGGATTATTAAGCCAAACTACTATGACATGGCAATCATCAGCTTATGACAAAATAAATAAAAAATATTCTGTTTCACTTGCCGAAACAGTTGTAACTTATGATTTATCTAGCGGTTCTATTCCTGCTCCAACAGTTGACATTGTTGCTTTACCTGGAACTGGTGGTGATGATTTTATTTTAGCAATGGAATATGTAAGTGGTGTTTTATATGTAATTCAAAACGATGAAATTAAAACATTTTCAGGTGGAATTACATCATCAATTGGTTCAGGAGTTGTTCTGCCAATACCAATTGGAGTTACTAGCAATACTGTTTCAAACATGACATCAAATGGAACTAAAATCTATTTTACGCTATCAGGAAAATTATTCACTTTTGATACTGTTACTTCGAATCTTTCAGCCGTTGGAATTACAGGTTGGTCAGCAGATATTGACTATAATGGAATTGAATATTGTGCTTCAACTAATTCTTTTTATGCAACAAAAAGATATTCATCAAGTCCATCAACAGATGATGATTTTGTTAGAATAGATTTATCAGGAAACGAATCTACAATGTTTACAGGAATGACTTACCCAAAAGATTTTAGTAGAATATCATCAGCTTTTGACCAAGCAACAAATATATATTACTTGAGTAGTTCTGATGGATTTGGAACTAATTCAAATACAATTACAGAAATAAATGTAATATCAGTAAGTCAAATGCCTTATTTAGGAAATGCTGGTTATGCTTTTGGATTAGAAATAAAAAAATAAAAGCAACCTTTTTCAATAAATTACATCTTAAAAATAAAAGAAATTGAAATTAATAGGTAACAAATTAAAACCTTAGTTGATATAACTATATAAAACAACATTTAAAACATTAGAAATCATGAAAACAAATTTAAAAAACATCGGATTAGTACTTTTAGCTTCAATAGCTTTAGTAAGTTGTTCAAATGACGACAACGACAATCAAAATTCAGCACCAAGTGCAGCAGAATTTGCAAACATTAGACAAACTGCTTTAGACAATTTAACACAAGAATTTACTTTAGTTGTAGAAGATGGAACAACAACTTTCACTTCAGAAAAAGGAGTTCAATTTACAATAAATGGAGCTTGTTTGACAAAAAACGGAAATCCTGTTACAGGAAGTGTAGCAATTGAATTTGTAGAATTATTTGATGCAGGTTCAATGCTTATAACAGATAAAACTACAATGGGAAGATTGCCAAATGGAGATATGGAACTTTTAGTTTCTGGTGGCGAATTTTACATCAATGCAACTCAAGGCGGCGTTGAACTTGACATCACTTGTCCAATGCAATTGTTAATTCCATCAACACTAACTGGTGGCGCAGATAATGCAATGACACTTTGGGACGGAACAATTGACGAAGACGGAAACCTTGATTGGGATGAACAAGCTGAAAATCCTGCTGGGCAAAACAATGTTTTTGTTGAAGGAACTGCTGCAAATGCTCCATACTATGCTTTTTTCAATAGCTTTGGTTGGACAAATGTTGACCGTTTTTATAGCGATCCAAGACCAAGAACTACCATTTTAGCTGAAGCACCAAACGGATACAACTTTGGAAACAGTGCTATCTATTTACACTATGATGGAGAAGCAAGTACTTTAGCAAAACTTGACACTTACAACGATACAACAAATCAATTCTCTGAACATTATGGTCAAATTCCAATTGGATTACAATGTCATGTGATTTTTGCAACAGAAGAAGCAGGACAATGGAGATATGCTATAAAAAGCGCAACAATTGCTGCAGGTGATGTTTACACTTTCACTATGGGAGAAACAACTTTAGGTACAGAAGCACAGTTAGTAGCTGCAATAAACGCACTACCATAAAATAATAGTTAGGTTAGATTATTAGTTTTGTTGAAAAGGTGATGACATTGTTCATCACCTTTTTTTATTAGATTAAAAATACCGTTAAATGACGGATGCTTTTTTAGTTAATTAACTGTGTATTAATTCCTTAATTTATATCATTTTTGATAATTGGTTAAACCCATATACTAGTTTTTACAAAAACACAATCACAAGTTCATTGCTTTTTCCTATTTTTATAACTTCAAACCAAAAACCTTCTGATTATGAGAAATCTATACCTTCTTTTATTTTTCTGTTTTACGATGTTTTCATTTTCTCAAACTGTAGTAAAAGATACACTAACTAGAAGAGCCAATATTGGTTATGATAAAAAAGGAAATTTAGTTTCCTTCAAGCCCGAAACGCCACCATTGATTCAAGTTGCAGGTGCGCCACCAGCAAGTTATAGTTACTTTTGGGAATTTGGCGATGGAACTTACAGCAAAGAAGCAGCACCAAAAAAAATCTATAAAAAGAAAGCTGAATATAAAGTAAATCTTTCTGTTACAAATAATTATGATAATGGGAAACCGCCTAAAACACGTCCAAAACTTGTTGCTGTAAATGAAATTTCAGATACCAATTATCAAGATATTGCTTCTTTAGCTGACACTACTTCCATCCTACTTTTCAAAAATCGTGAGCCAATTCCCGATGAAGAAATTGTAATTGTTATAACCTATCAAAATCCTTTAGACTATGTAGCAAACGGAAAATTATATCTATTCTACAATGATAAAGAATTTAAAAATAAAAACTTTGAATTAATAGAAACCCGAACCCATTTTGGAGAAAAAGAAGTTACTGAAAATGGAATTGTGATGGTTGATGATTTAAATAATTCTAACGAAAATGTAGCTTCATCAACTGAAATTCCTTCTTTTATAAATAATTTCAAAATTGACGATGCTAATTTAGATTTAACTCTTTTAGAGAGCAATGCTTTGTTTTCTGATTCAAAAGTATTAGAATTTGATAATATGAATGCCAAAGAAACACGCAATATTTTTATGACTTTCAAAACTACTCCAGAAATGATTAAAGATACGAGTGCAACAGTAAAAATGCGTGGCATTTATGTTCCAGATAGAAATTACAAAAACCACAAAAAGAAAACATTAGAAATGGAAATTGTAACTTCTCATGATCCAAATAAAATGTCGAGCAATGCCACTTTTATGAATTATAGAACCGTTCGTTTCAAAACCATAAATTTCAAAACTCGTTTTCAAAATAATGGTGAAGGTCCAGCAACAATGATTCGTCTAGAAACTGATATTCCAGATATGTTTGACAAAAAAACCTTAAAAATTGTCGATTCATATCCAAAATGTCCTATTTGTCCAAAAGGTGAAGAAATAAAAATTAGTTGCCTTGATACAATCATTAAAGACAAGCAAATTCATTTTACTTTTAAAAATATTTACATTCCTGGAAGTCAACAAAAAAATGTAACCGAAAGAGATTCAACCAAAGGTTTTGTAAAATATTCTATGAAATTTGCTAAAGATTTTCACAAAGAAAAAACCAAAAGCAAAACCGCAATTATCTTCGACAAAAACGAACCTGTAATTACAAATTATGCTACAACTCGTTTCAAACCAGGAATTTCAATTGGAATTAGAGCAGGATATAATCTTTATACTGATTTAAACAAAAATAATGCTTTCCAAGAAATTTCAAATAAAATAAAAACTGATAGTTATTTTCTTGGTGCCACAATTTCTCCATATAAATCGTTTCGTTTTTATTGGCAATCTGAACTTTATTTTAGCAAACTCACGAGTAATTCATCAGGAATAACAACTCCATTAGAACTTGTTCAATACACGCCACCAATACCTTTAACCAATGGAACAGTTGTTGATGCTGCGTTTGAAACCTCAAACTCTTCAAGCAAATTAACCAAAGTAAATATGGATATTGTTCCTGTTTCTCTTCGATACAATATCAATAATTTTATTGGTGTTGGTGTTGGTCCGCAATTTTCTGTATTGTTAAATCAAAATGATGAAATAAATTCTTCCCAACTTGTTTATGAAGCCATTTTTAATGCCGCTTTGCCGCCAACTGTAGGAAATGAAATTGTAGAACTTAGAAATAATTCCTCAACTTCAACAAAATCAAATGCTTTCGATAAAATGCAAACAAGTGTTTTTGCCGATGCCACTTTTGGTTTTGCAAGAATAGGTCCAAGTGTTGGTATTCGCTATTATAAAACTTTTGAAAAAGACTTTAATTATTGGCAATTTTATGCTATTTGGAAGTTTTAATATTTTTAGTAAAATTAGCCACAGATTCACAGATTTTATCATAAATAATCCATTTTAAATCTTTGAATCTGTGGCTAAAAATTTTTAGAATATTCTTTTGTGTTAAAAATTCCATGAAAAAACTATTTTTTTTACTTCTATGTACACATCTTGCTTTTTCTCAAAGTGAGAATTTGCCATTAGAAGAAAAAATTTATAATGCTACGCAAACTTTTCAAGCTAATCAAAATGAATCAAGTTTAAAAAAATTAGAATTATTTGAAAAAAGCATTTCTAAAATAATTCAAGTTTCAAAAAACAAGTCAGAGATTTTAGAATACATTTTCTTGAATTGTAACAAAGCTTTTTATCAAAAACAAATTGGAGCCAATCAAGATGCTATAAAAAATTATGAAAAAGCATGGCAACTTTATGACAAAAACAAAATCAAATCAGACTTTGATATAATTGAGTATTGCCTAAAACCGCTTGGAAATCTTTACATAATAATTGGCGACTATGAAAATGCGGAAAACATAGTAAAACAGTATTTTTATATTGCAACAATTCAAAGAAATTCAAATCATAAATATTCTGCCATTCTTAATTTATCAAACATTTATCAAAGCACAGGAAAGGTTTCGGAAGCTATTGATTTATTAGAAAAAACACTAAAAACCGAATCATTATCAACTATTCAAAAAGGAAATTTATATACCAATTTAGGTAATAATTATTTGGTTTCAACTCAAGGTTTTTCAACTTTTAATCCAAATAATTTTAATAAAGCTGAAAACGCTTATTTAAAATCAATTTCACTTTTAAAAAACGATAAAAGTCAAGTTGAAAATTTATCAAAAACGTATCGAAATTTATCACAATTAAAATTAAATTCCGATTTAAAAACTGCCAATGATTATTTTGAAAAAGCTAAAATTGAATTTGCAAAACTTTCAAATATTGAACCAAGAACTAAAGCCAAATTTTATTTAGAAGAAGCCAATTTATTGTTTCGACAAGAAAAATTATCAGAAACAAACAAGAAAATTTCAGATGTTTTTAAAGTTTTGATACCAAATTATTCTGCAAAAAAATCGTTCCTTCCAAACAAGAACTTACTTTATGCCGAAACTACTTTTTTAGATGCTTTTGACTTGCAAGCCGAAGTGTTTTTAGGTGAAAATCAAATTAAAAAAGCTTTAGAATGTCATCAGCTTTCGATTCATGTTGAAAATCTTTTGCAATCTATTTTAGTGTATGAAAATTCTAAAATCATCTCACAAATAAGAAATCGAAATCGTACCGAAAAATGCATTGATATTTATTATCAGTTATATCAAAAAGAAAAGAAAATCAGTTATTTAGAATCTGCTTTTTCACTTTCGGAAACTACAAAATCGGCTGTTTTAAAAGAATATTTATCCAATTTTAAAACCATTTCAAGAGAAGAAAAAACCATCCGAAAACAATTGCAAGATTGGAACAACACCATTTTAAGAGAACAACAAAAAGGAAATTATGCCGACATTTCAAAAATAAATGAAGCTATAAAAAAACAAAATGAATTGATGCTTTTATTAAAATCTAAAATTTCGGAAGAAGCAAAAGAATCAAAACCATTAGAAATTAAGGATTTATTTTCTAAACTAAAAAATGACAAAAGCACTTTAATCGAATACTTTTTTGGTCAAAATAAAATTTATATTTTCACATTAGAAAATGGAAAAGTAAGATTAGATTTTATTAAAAATAATGATGATTCTATCACAAAAATAAAATCATTTATCGATTATTTTTCTGATAGTGAAAAGATTATAAACAATGTTGCAGCTTATAATCATGATGGATTTTCATTATATCAATTATTAAAACTTCCAAAAAAATCATCCAATAAAAACCTCATCATTATTCCTGATGGCATTTTATCTTTTTTACCATTTGAAGCTTTAATCACCAAAGAATCAACGACAACAAATTTTGCTAAAATGCATTATCTGTTAAATGATTTTAGGGTTGGATATAACAATTCTGCAACTTTTTATTTAAATTCTATTCCGTTTAAACACGATAAAGAAACGGTTCTTGGTGTGTTTCCAATATTTGAAAATACTAATTTAGAATTAGCTTTTTCAAAAAAAGAAATGGAAGCCATTCAAAAGAAATTTAAAGGAAAATATTTATCCAAATCCGAAGCAACATTTGAAAATTTCACTTCAAATGCTCCTAATTTTTCTATTCTTCATCTTTCTACTCATGCTGATTCTGGCGATATTATTGATCCTGCAAGCATCAAATTTATCAATAATGAAATTTTATATTCTGAATTGTATAATTTAGAAGTCCAACCTGATTTAGTGGTTTTAAGTGCGTGCGAAACCGGAATTGGAAAACTCTATAAAGCTGAAGGTGCAATGAGTATTGCTCGAGGTTTTCAGTTTGCTGGAGCACAAAATTTATTGTTCTCTTTATGGAAAGTTAACGATTTTACGACTTCGGTTTTAATGACTAATTTTTACAATAATATCAGTAAAAATCAATCTTATTTTGATGCCATTCACAATGCAAAACTCGATTTTTTAAAAGATAGTAGTATTCCAAGTGCAAAAAAATCACCTTATTATTGGAGCGCTTTTGTATATTATGGTACATTGGAAAACAAGTCATCATCAACAAATTATTTCCTATGGATTTCAATTATTGGTGGTTTAATTGGTTTATTTTTGCTTTTCAAACTTTTTAAAAAATGGAAGAATTCCAAACGACTCTAAAGAAAAATAACTACAAAAAAATAAACTTTAAAGTTTCTAAAACCCAACATTTATTGATTAAAGGAACTATAAATGGAGTAAAAGGAAATTTTATTCTCGACACAGGCGCAAGCAACAGTTGTGTGGGTTTTGAAAGTGTTGAAAAGTTTCAATTAATTGCTAAAAAATCTAAAACAAAAGCTGCTGGCGCTGGAGCAACAGGAATGTTTACTCAACAAAGCAGTGATAATAAATTACAATTAGGACGATGGAAAAATTCTGAATTTGAATTAGTAATTTTCGATTTATCACATGTAAATTTTGCACTTACACAACACAAAGCAAAACGAGTTGATGGAATTATTGGTGCCGATGTTTTGCTTCAAGGAAAAGCTATTATTGATTATTATAATCACTGTTTGTATTTGAAGTAATAGATTGACGAAAATAATTGCATTTTGTCGGTATTATTTATTTAATTAACACTTATTTTTTTACATTTGTTTTCTAATTGTTTGATTATGAGAAATTTTTACACTTCAATTTTATTTTTATTTGTTTTATTTATTTCATCAAATTCCTTTGGGCAGATTGTAGCGAATAATGATAATGTTCCTTCATCTATCAATGGTTTAATTGGCGGAGTTTGGTCAAATGTCTTTTCTAATGATACTCTGAATGGTTCATCAGTAAATTCAAGTAATGTTACTGTATCTATCGTAAGTTTATCTCCAGGGTTTTACATACAACCAAGTGGTTTGTTTACTGTAAGTCCAGGAACGCCTGCTGGTAATTATACAATTGAATATCAAATTTGTGAAACAGCAAATTCTTCAAACTGCGATACTGGTTACATATATGTTTATGTAACTGCCGCACCAATAGATGCAGTTAATGACGGAACATTTACTCTTGATAATGCAATTGGTGGAACTACACCAAATATATTAAGTAATGACTCTTTAAATGGTTTGCCTGTAAGTGCAAATCCGTCACAAATAACTTTGACGACGATTTCATCAACTAGTATTTCATTAACATTAAACTCAAATGGAACAATAAGTTTAAATCCCGGTAGCGGGATTTCTAGTGGAACACATACATTAACTTACCAAATATGTGAAGTTTTAAATCCCACAAATTGTGATGTTGCAACGGTTACTCTAAACATCATAAGTGGTGTAACAAATAGTATCGTAGCAAATGATGATGATGTAATAACTCAAATAAATACTCCAATCTCATATAATGTTTTATTTAATGATAATGATCCGCAAGCAAATACTCCAACAATAACAAATTATACAAATCCTAGTAATGGAACTTTTGTCATTACACCTAGCGGTTGGTTTACTTATACACCAAATTCAGGTTTTACAGGAGTTGACACTTTTTCATATCAAACTTGTGATAATGGCACACCAATAGCTTGTGATAATGCAATTGTTACTATTACTGTTTATGATTTTTCTATCACTACAACAGCTGTTTATAATGATTTTAATAGTGATGGTTTTATAAATGTTGGCGATGTGATAAACTATCAATATTCCTTAACTAATAATCAACCTGATCCCATAACAAATATTACTTTAACAAGTCCTAATGTTACAATTTCTGGTGGTACTTTAGCATCCTTAGCACC
>Ga0075152_10003260_pt1 | contig 11388 bp, 13 predicted proteins | sample JI61114C2DNA_FD_70964 | JGI IMG/M metagenome (GOLD analysis project Ga0075152, IMG submission 70964) | Wastewater effluent complex algal communities from Wisconsin, to seasonally profile nutrient transformation and Carbon sequestration -... | ecosystem: Engineered > WWTP > Effluent > Algae...
TAAATCCTGTATAAGAACCTGAATATCAATATTTGCATCCTGAACAGTTTCTGGAGGGCTGAGCGGATTTTTAGAAGATTTTTTACAGGATATTCCGGATATAATAAATGCGGAAATGAAAAATGACAATGCGATTTTCATATTCTTGATTTGATATATAACGCATCAATAGCTTTAAATTGTCTATTTCAGATAAACATATGTTATGCCATCCCCACCCCTGTCTGCATGTTCGTCCTCAATTCGGCTAACTTGGGAATATTTACGTAAATACTCACGAATAAGTTTGCGCAATATTCCATCACCTTTGCCATGAATAATCTTCAAAGATGATAAGCCCAGCATGACAGCTCTGTCGAGATACTTCTCAATCTCATAAATTGCCTCCTCCCCCCTTCTTCCGCGAAGATCAAGTTCTGTACTAAAAGTTGAAAAACTTTCGGTAAGATCAGTACCATGTGATTTTCTAATTTCTTTGGGTACGGAACGATTTGAGACTTTTTCCACACGGTTTAATTTTACAACTGATCGCAAATCGCCCATTGCAAGAATTACATTATCGCGTGCTATTTCCATCACCTGACCAACGGTCTCAGAATCGATAAGTTTCACCCAGTCGCCTGGCCTGATTTCAACAGCTTCTTTTATCTTAGCTGTTTTCTTTTCCTGAACATCATGCTTCTTCAATTCCTGCTGCAGATTTTGTCTTAGATTTTGCGTTATCACCTTTTCTGCCTTGCTTTCCCTGATTTCAGAAATCGTGTTTTCGATCAGTTTGTTAGCATTTTTAATAATATTCTGTGCCTCAATTTTGGCATCTTTAAGAATCAACTTCTTATTTTCATCCAGATAAGCCTTTAATTGCTCGTTCTCTGCAAGCAAGGCCTTTACCCTTTCCTCTTTTTTATCCACTGATCTTTTCTTTTCAATCAGTTCTTTCTTATCTCTTTCGAGGTCTACAAGCAGGGTATCAACTTTTTTCTGGTAAGTACCCACTTTTCGCTTCGCCGATTCAATTACATCGACACCAAGACCAATTTTCTGTGCAATTTCAAAGGCATATGAACTTCCGGGTTTGCCTAAAGAAAGGATATAAAGTGGATGCATCTTTTCATTATCAAATAACATGGATGCATTTTCAAGTCCGGGGGTGAAATTGGCAAAGGTTTTCAGATTTGAATAGTGAGTGGTAATCACTCCCCTGACATTCTTCCTGTTCAATGATTCCAAAACCGATTCGGCGATCGGTCCGCCAAACTGCGGATCTGTACCTGTACCAAATTCATCAATCAGAATTAATGTCTTAGCATTGGCCCATTCCATAAAATATTTCATTTTTGAAAGATGGGCACTATAGGTACTCAAATCACTCTCAATAGATTGATCATCACCAATATCCGCAAAGATCTGTTTAAAAATACCAAGCTTTGAGTGTTCATCAGCTGGGATTAACAGACCAGCCTGTACCATGATCTGAAGAAGGCCAACAGTCTTCATGCACACCGATTTCCCTCCGGCATTTGGCCCTGAAACTACAATAACCCTATCCTGTTCATCAATCTTAATATTAAGAGGTACAACCGACTGATTTTCCTTTTTTAAACTGATCATTAATAATGGGTGCCTTGCATTAATCAGGTTAATTTCTGACTCCCTGACCAATACAGGCATTTCAGCATCAATACTTATTGCAAAGAGGGCTTTGGCACGAACAAAATCAAGCTTAGTCAATAAACTATGATAGGATAATAACAAAGGTACAAAGGGCCTTAATTCGTTAGTCAGGGCAATAAGCAATTTAATAATCTCTCTTTTTCTCTCAAATTCAAGATCCCTCAACAGATTGTTTAACTGAAATACTTCTTCAGGCTCCATGTAAACTGTCTGTCCGGAAGCAGACTCATCATGAATAAAACCTTTTAATTTTCGCTTATTTTCAGCGAGCACCGGTATGCATAATCTGCCATCCCTGATTGTCAGATTGCCATCGGCTGTCCAGCCATTATTTTGAGCATTTTTATAGATATGATCAATTTTCTTCCGGGCTTCCTGTTCAGCCTTTGAGATGCCTGATGTGATTTCCATTAATGCTGTTGATGCATTGGGTTTTATCTTTCCTTTGGGGTCTATAATTTTTTCAATCTTTTGGATGATGGACTTTTCAATTGGGAGATGTTCGAAAAGTGCCTCCAGATTTGGATAAAGTCCCTCACGGTCAGAAAAATACTGGATAATGGAAAATACCGTTGCAAGTGAGGCTGAAACTTTAAAAAATTCATCTTCAGAGAGATAGGTTCCTTCAATTCTGGCCTTCTCAACCATACTTTTGATATCAAAGAAATTCTGAATAGTTAAGGGAGAATCGTTTTGAAGAATGCTCTTAAATTCATTAGTCTGACGCAAAAACTTATTGATATGATCGTAATTGTGCATTACTTGAATCTTATCGACCATATCCCGTCCCATTGGGCTGAGGCAGTACAACTTAATAAGTTCCTTTATATCCAGAAAACCCAGCTTCTCACCGGCATTGTTGGGGTATATCATTTTTGGTTCTGTATCCTGTTCGTTTTCTTAATTTCAGCTCTGTTGAGTTTATGTTCCTTTTCATCCAATATAGCCTGAACACTATTGTACATCGTATCAAGTAATGCTGGCTTCATACTGTAGTATTTTAAACTTTTTTCGTACAATGCCGCCGTGGTATTATGGGTTTTATAGATTGTAGCATAAAGATTCTTACTATTCTTTCTGGTTGTATCATTGTAGATGATGGTTGACATATAACCATCCATTGTATGGAGATCTGCCATAATCAGAATCATCTTCTTTTGATCAATAATATCATCAGGTATTTTTTCCTGCTTGCAGCCAAATAAAAGCAGAACAATAAGAAACAGGGCTTTAATGACTTTCATTTTAATTCAGGTTGCAGACTAACAAATAAGATTTGAATGATAATTCTGTTGCATTTTAGTATTGTATCCCGTAGGTTTAGCAATTAGAAAAATCAATCAAAAATACAGATTAATGAGCATTGCAGATAATATATCGGCCATAAAGAAAGAGATCGGGAATACCGGAGTGAAATTGATCGCAGTTTCTAAAACAAAACCTTTAGAAAGTATTACTGAAGCATACGAGGCCGGTCAGAGGATATTTGGAGAAAACATGGTTCAGGAGCTTGTTGAGAAACAGGAAAAACTCCCCAGTGATATAGAATGGCATTTGATTGGGCATTTGCAAACAAATAAAGTAAAATATATCGCACCATTTATCAGCATGATTCATTCAGTTGATAGTTTGAAACTTCTTACTGAAATTAACAAGCAGGCATTGAAGCACAATCGGATCATAGATTGCCTGCTGCAATTAGAAATTGCTGATGAAGATACAAAGTATGGAATGGATCTGGCAGAAGCAGTCGAAATGCTGCGATCTGAAGAGTTTAAACAATTAAAGAATATCCGGATTTGCGGTGTAATGGGAATAGCAACCCTTACAGACAATCCAAAAATGACTAAAGAAGAGTTTTACGAGTTAAGCACCTTCTTCAAAGGTCTGAAGGATACATTTTTCAGAAAAGACCCTGCATTTACAGAGATTTCAATGGGTATGTCGGGAGATTATAAACTGGCCATAGAACAGGGAAGTACAATGATCAGGCTGGGAAGTACAATTTTCGGTAACAGATCAAAAAAGACCGTTTAATATATGTCAATAACAATTCGAACAGCACTAAAAGAAGACTGCAGCCGTTTACTGGAGCTTATCAGAGAACTCGCCGATTATGAAAGGGCTCCGGAAGAAGTTACTGTAAGTCTGGAAGAGTTTGAGGAGGCAGGTTTTGGAGAAAATCCGGTATGGAAGGCATTTGTTGCCGAAGAAAATGGGATTATTCATGGTTTTGGACTTTACTATGTTCGCTATTCCACCTGGAAAGGTTGCCGTATGTATCTCGAAGATTTACTGGTGACTGAAAAAATGCGGGGAAAAGGTTTGGGAAAATTGATATTCGACCGCCTGATTGAAGAAGCAAAGGAAAAGAATTTTAAAGGAATGACCTGGCAGGTACTTGACTGGAATGACCCGGCAATCAACTTCTATGAAAAATATAATGCAGAGTTCGATTCCGGATGGATCAATGTATCCCTTTCAAAAGATCAGATTGATAATCTTTAATTTCTGTTAATCAATAAAAATAATTTTAGTGAAGGTATTTAAATTTGGAGGCTTTGCTGTTTCTACAGCTGCAAACATTAAAAATCTGGTTAAGATAATTAACATGAACAGTGCAGATCAGATTCTGATCGTTGTTTCTGCCATGGGAAAAACCACTGATGCACTTGAAAAGCTCTGTAAAGCATACATAAATAACACTGAGGATGCCTTGCTGCTCCTTCAGGAGATAATGGAATTCCATGAACAAATTTTAGCCGAACTTTTCGGCCATAATGAACATCCGGTTTATGATGAAATTGCAAATACCTTCATTGAGATTGAATGGATACTTGAGGATGAACCCCATCCTGAATATGATTTTAATTATGATCAGATCGTATCTATCGGAGAGCTGGTTTCAAGCAAAATTATAGCTGCATATTTAGCAGAATGCAAGATCAGCGCAAAATGGATTGATGCCCGGAGCTATATACATACCGACAATTCCTACCGGGAGGGCATAATTGACTGGGATAAAACTTCAGCTTCAATCCTTACCCTAAAAGAGCAAGTAAAGAACCAAACTATTATAACACAGGGCTTTATTGGGGGCACAAGCGAAAACTTCACTACCACCCTTGGAAGAGAAGGATCTGATTATTCAGCTGCAGTTTTTGCATCATGTATTCAGGCTGAATCAATAACCGTTTGGAAAGATGTACCCGGAATTATGAATGCAGATCCCGCATTATATAGCTCAGCAATAAAATATGAAGAACTCCCCTATTCAGAAGCATTGGAGCTGGCATATTACGGAGCTAATATTATACACCCTAAAACAATAAAACCTTTACAAAATGCCGGTATTCCTTTGTTTGTCAAGCCATTTTTGAAGCCTGAGGAAAGTGGAACAAGAATTGAAAAATCTGCCAGATTAAATACGGATATCCAGGCAATTGTTTTGAAAAAGAATCAGGTATTATTAACTATCTCTACAAGAGATTTCTCATACATGGATGAGATGTACTTAAGCAGACTATTAAAGTCCTTTAGTGAAACTCATATCAAACTGAACATGATGCAATTATCTGCATTAAGTGTTTCAGTATGCCTTGATCAGGATGCCGGAAAATTGAAAAGAGTGACTGATATGTTTGAAGACAAATTACTGTTTTCAGCTACCGAAGGTCTCGAATTACTAACCGTAATTTATTTCAGAAAAGAAGAAATTGAGCAGCTTATTAAGGGGAAAACGATAATTATGGAACAATTCAGCAAAAAAACAGCACAATTAGTCATAAAATAGGCTGTGAACAAGGATCTCTTAAATATCGATGTTCAGAACTTTATTAAGGATAATTTAAATTCAGATATTGCCTCTCTTAGTCTCAAGAAAAGTCCATTCCCAACAATTAGTTCCAAAGAACTGGCTGAACAGGTCGACAGTAAAAAACGTTGTGAACACAAACTCCCCTTGTGGTTTCAAACACCGGGAATCTATTACCCTCCCAAATTAGCTATTGAACAGGCTTCATCAGAGCTTGCTGCCAATTACAAATCAAATTTGATAATTGGAGAAGAAATCATTGACCTCACAGGTGGTTTTGGAGTGGATACCTGCTTTTTTGCGAAGAAAGCAAAAAATGTGACTCACTGCGAATTGAATGCTGAGCTTTCTGGAATCTCAGAGCATAATTCAAAAATTCTTGGATTAAAAATCAATTACTCTAAGGCTGATGGTATAGAATATCTCCGTTCGAACACCAAAAAATACGATACAATTTATATTGATCCGTCCAGAAGAGTAAACTCAAAAAAGGTATTTTTGCTCAAAGATTGTGAACCTGACATTATTATTAATCTGGAATTTTTACGCAGCCGCTCGGAATTGCTGATGGTCAAAACAGCCCCTCTGCTGGATATCCATTCTACAATAAAAGAACTGAGGGAAGTCAGCAGTGTTCATATCGTAAGTATAAAAAATGAATGTAAGGAGCTTCTGTATCTCATTGACAGTAAAAACTGCGTAAATGATCCAATTATAATCTGTTCCCTGCTTGGTGATGATGAACCCCGGACTTATTCTTTCAGAACAAGTGAGGAAAGAAATTTTGAAATTACAGAATATTCAGAGCCTTTGGATTATATCTATCTTCCAGATGTCGCCCTGCTAAAAGCAGGATGCTTTAAGCTCATTACGCGTGACTTTGGTTTACATAAAATCCAGATAAACACGCATTTATATACTTCTTCCAAACTTAATAGTTCATTTCCGGGAAGGATTTTTAAGTTAAAAAAAGCCTGGAACTATGGCACTTTTATGAAAGAACATGGCTTTAAAAAGGCAAATATAATTTGCAGAAACTTTCAATTAACTCCAGAAAATCTGAAGAAAAAACTGAAAATAAATGATGGTGGAGATGAATATCTCTTGTTTTGTACAAATAAAAACAATGAGCTTATTGTTTTGAACTGCTACAGGAATTAAGCATTATTAAAAATGGAGCCAATAGCAGCTCCATTTTTAATAAAATAGATGAAGATAAACGAATCAATAGGCCTAAAAATTAAGAAGAAAACCTGAGAAACCTTAAATTTTCCTTACTCTGACTGCCTGCAATCCTTTTCTACCCTCTTCAACTTCAAATTCAACCTCATCATTATCCCGGAGGGCATTAACTCCGCCTTCTATATCCTTAAAGTGGACAAAAATTTCTTTACCATCTTCCTGAGTGATAAATCCATAACCTTTTTGGCTGTTAAACCATTTTACTTTACCTGTTTGCATAAAAATTAAATATTGGTCTGTATTTATTTCTTAATCTCTAAAATGAACCCAATACAAATAAAATAGTAACTGAACTTATTTATTTGGTTGAGGAGTCATTCTCAAATATGGCTTAATCTCCTTAAAACCTTTAGGAAATTTAGCGGGAATATCAGCTGTTTTAATCGCAGGAACAACAACTACATCTTCACCTTCTTTCCAATCAGCAGGTGTAGCAACGCTGTAATTTGCAGTAAGCTGAAGGGAGTCGATTACTCTAAGAATTTCCTGAAAATTTCTCCCGGTGGATGCCGGATAAGTAATCATCAGTTTAATCTTTTTATCAGGGCCTATGATAAAAAGGGAACGAACTGTAAAGGTCTCAGAAGCATTTGGATGCATCATACCATACATTTCTGCAATTTCCCTGTTCTCATCAGCAATTATTGGAAAATTTACTTCCACATGCTGTGTTTCGTTTATATCATTGATCCAGCCCTTATGTGATTCAACTGAATCAACACTTAATGCAATAACCTTAACATTCCGCTTATCAAACTCATTCTTCAAGGAGGCAGTCCTTCCTAATTCTGTAGTACAAACAGGTGTATAATCAGCGGGATGAGAAAAAAGAACCGCCCAGCTATCGCCTAAATAATCGTAAAAACTAATATCTCCAAGAGAAGTTTTCGCTTTGAAATTTGGGGCTAAGTCGCCCAATTTTAAATTCATAAGTACAAAATTTTAATAAATATGATACACAAATGTATACAAACACTAATTTAAGAGATATTTGGATTGATTTCAAAAAAAAACACTTCATAAATAGCAATGAAGTGTTTTTTTACCCGGGTAGGATTAATTCGACTCAGGCGTTCAACTTTAATGCTTTTTAAACTTTAATTTATCATCGACCATGCCTTTAAAGACATTTCTGTCGAAGACTTCATTTAATCTTTCAGCTTCAAAAGCAGACATAGCAGATACGCTTGCAATCTTTGAGGGAATATTACTGATCGAGAAAGTTCCCTTTTCAGAATAACTTAAGGCTGCAGCAAGCAACCTTTCGGTTGGATCACCGAAATCCTTGGTTACATCATCTGAAACTGTATAATCAACCGCTAAACCTGTGTAATATCCACCTTCATTCTTTTGATTTTTTGTTTCAAACTGAGGCACATAAAGGTCAAGATTATCGATTTGGATAGCAAAAAACCCTACTGGTTTACCGTAAGTTTTTTGACCAATCAGTTTAACATCATTTGGCATTACACCTTTCAGACTATTGATTAGTAATTCGGAGGCAGAAGCAGTTCCGCTCAGGACCAGAAAGTAAATCTTTTTAAATTCTGCACTACCCACTTTGTTAAAATTCTCAACATTTCCTGCGTTACTTGTTGGCCGATAATCAATATCAGCATAGGTAGCAAATTTTCCATTTACACCACCAGTAAAGGTTTGCAACTTCCCTTGTGCATCAAGCAGCGGCTGGTTTGATAAAATTTTTGCCATACCATCCTGCATAGTCTTTGTCCAGTAGGTAGTATACATTACCTGCCCGTTATAGGCTGCAGGAGCAATTAAGTTTGTGAATACGTCTGAAGTTGCAACTGATCCTCCCCCATTATACCTAAGATCAACAATCAGTTCAGTTGCACCCGCAGCCTGAAATTTTCCAATTTCAGTTGTTAATGCATCCCTTGAGTTGGTTGTAAAACTGTTATAAACAATATAACCTACCTTTTTAGATCCAACATTGATAATTTTTGTCAAGAAAATAGGATTATTTGAATATGTTGCCCGGCCGATTGTTACATCTTCAGAACTACCATCCGGTTTCAAAACAGTCATAGAAACCGTTGCTGCAGAACCGAATACTGCCGAACCCACAAAATCTATATTAGCGCTCACTGCCGAACTCAAATCAGTTCTGCCATTTAATTTAGTAATCCTGTACCCTCTTTTAAGCAATTTTGCCGCAGCAGGTGAATTTGGAGACACATATTTAATCCTGAGATCACTTGAGGGGGAAGCATTATAAAATACAGAAAAACCAAAATCACCACTTACACCACCCAGAGAAGAAGAAACTCCTCCATCATCCAAGAATGAATATTTATCTGTAGGTTTATTTGTTCCCGGTAAAGCAATTATCGCATTCAATACTGCCTCATTACTCCCGAAACTCCTTGGATTAAAAACTGCATAAGTAGGCATACCATCATTCCAATAATACGTTTCTTTAGCATAAAGGAAAATTGAGTCCTTTGTGAGGTCTGACCTTGAAGCAACAACAGGAGTTGGAGTAACTGGAGTTGGTGTAACACTGGCTTTTGGGTCTTTCTTACAGGAAGACGCAAATAACAATAAACTCAAAGAGAATATTAATAGTTTATAAGAAGATCTAACATTCATTTTATTCAACATTTTTTTTTGGTTCGTTTTGAAATAAATATTTTGCCTATTCAATTTAAAGAAATTCATCAACAGCTAAAAAATCAACACCGGAAGCCATAGCAAATTCCCGGTCAGTTATTGAAGCCCCAATTACCATGATATCTTTTCTTGTTAACTGGTGCTCTTCCATAATATACGATAATACGTCAGGATTTGGTTTCAGGTTTATCTCTGATGCATAATAAACCCTCAAATATTTCTCAAGCCCATTCCACTCAATCTGTTTGATCTTATTCAACTGCATTTCAGGCTTTCCGTTTGTAAGCAAAAACAACTGCTTTCTGTCTACAACAATTTCCTGCATCAATTCCAAAATAGTTGAAAATAAAAGCAATTTCAAAGGCAAACGTGCTGTAAAATACAGTCTTTCAAAGTTATCACGATATTTTTCATCTATTCCAAAAGCTTCTTTTGCCCTGTCAAAAATACCTTCATCCCCATGATGAGTATATGCCTTCTTAAAAAATTCAGTTAGATCCTGAGCAGATGGAAAGCCTTCAGTAAACTCAATAAAATTGGAAAAAAGATAGTAGACCTGCAGCAAATAATCCTTCTCAGGGTAAATTACATCATCAATTTCAAATACAAAAGCCTTAATTCGCTTATCCAGATCTTTATATTTCAGCATGGTCAAATTTATGAAATCAAAAGCGACAGTTCTATAAGTCTTTCCTTATGAATTACTCCTGATTTCAATGTCTCAGGTAATCCTCCTGCTTGCAAATAGCTATTCATTTAAGCACAATTATCAGACTAATAAGTATTCAAATTGTTTAATGATACTTAAAGAATCCATTCATCTGTATGTATTATGATACTGATTCCATACTCGTTAAAAAGCTGGATTACATTAGATAATTCTTTGATCTCTGCCTCCTTGAGCGGATAAATCTTAACTATTTGATTATCCAGACATATTTTCAACAATTCGCTGGTAAAAATTGGTGATGAAGGTTCAGGTATACGAATGAATTTTTTGCCGGGAACTGCAGGCATTTCCATTTGCTCGGCAAAACAGACTTCAGTTTCATTGAGGAATCGTTCCAGTTTATATGCAAGAGCAAAGGAAGCAGCAGTAATCAGAATTGCCATCTTAATAATTGATAATCAGACCATCTTTCATTAAGACCTTTCGATCTGCCATTTCTGCTAGATTCTCATTATGAGTAACAATCACAAAGGTCTGTTTCAGGGTATCCCTGAGGTATAAAAATAAGCGATGTAAGCTTTCAGCATTGGCAGAATCCAAATTTCCAGATGGTTCGTCAGCCAGAATAATTGCCGGATTATTTACCATAGCTCTTGCCACGGCCACCCGCTGTTGTTCGCCTCCTGAAAGTTCATTTGGTTTATGATTTGACCTCTCATTTAAACCAAGCAAATCCAGAAGCTCAAATGCCCTCTTTTCAGCTTCCCTTTTACCTTTTTTCGCAATAAATGCAGGTATACAAATATTCTCCAATGCTGTAAACTCGGGTAGCAGATGGTGAAACTGGAAGATAAAACCAATCTGCTCATTTCTAAAGGCACTTAACTTTTTTGAAGAAAGGGAGTTAACATCAATATTATTTATATGGAGTGTTCCATGGTCAGGCTTATCAAGTGTACCAATGATATGAAGTAAAGTACTTTTCCCGGCCCCTGATGCGCCAATAATAGTAACAATTTCGGCCTTTTTAATTTCCAGATCAACACCCTTCAATATCTGTAAGTTACCGTATGATTTCTGAATTCCCTTTGCCTTAAGCATGAATATATATCTTATGATTATGCAAATGTGTGAATTGTTTACTAAACTATGGCTTCCAGTAAAATAATAGCTTAATTTTTGAAAAAAACAGCCTTTACTATTTTCAGGTTAGCAATAAAAACGTAGTTTTACCACAAATAATAAGTAAATGAATATTCACGAATATCAGGGTAAAGCAATTTTAAAAAGCTTTGGTGTCAGGGTTCAGGAAGGCATTGTTGCTGATACTGCAGAACAGGCTGTTGACGCCGCA
>Ga0075152_10003261_pt1 | contig 11387 bp, 5 predicted proteins | sample JI61114C2DNA_FD_70964 | JGI IMG/M metagenome (GOLD analysis project Ga0075152, IMG submission 70964) | Wastewater effluent complex algal communities from Wisconsin, to seasonally profile nutrient transformation and Carbon sequestration -... | ecosystem: Engineered > WWTP > Effluent > Algae...
AGTGGTGGTCGCGATCAGCGTGACGTGACTGATGAAGTGTTGTCGCAGGCTCAAACCATGTACAACATCATAGCAAGTACCGCCACAAAAGGTTTTAAAACAAAAATATATGGTCAGCGGCATATTTCTTTTGAGATCGTGGCTCGTAATGGGCTTGTTTATTATTATGCTGTTGTACCAACCGTTTTGACGGAGATGGTTCATCAGGCAATCGCGGCTGCTTATCCGACAGCACGTCTTGAAGAGGTCACCGAACACGCTGTTTTTAGCAAAGTCGGCAAGATGAGCGGTACAATCGGTGGTGAATTTACATTGAAAAAACATGCCTCATTGCCAATAGCTACCTACATGGAAACCAAAAAGGATGTTTCTAGAGCGCTATTGAATGCACTTTCGGCGGCAAAAAGAGAAGATGGTATCGGTGTTCAATTTCTAATTCGTCCAGCCAGTAGCGGATGGGTTCACGCATCTCATAAAAAAATTGAGAAAATTAAAAAAGATCGCGCGGCTGGTAAAAGCGGTAGCCGATCGGGCTTAGGCGGTCTAGTATCGGTTCGTGATATTATCGAGGCGCCATGGCATCCGCCAGAAGCATCAGAGACAAAGAATGAAGAAAAATCGATCGAGAAACAGCTGACAGCTTCTGAGCAACATGAGATTGAAGCAATGGAAGAGAAAATAAGATATCCAGGCTTTGAGGTTCTTGTTCGGGTAGTCGCTTCTTCTAATACTTCAGCACGCGCGCAAACACTTATGCAAAATGTAGTATCAGCCTTCGCTCTTTTTGACTCGCAAAGTTACAATGGATTTTCGTTTAGTGTTAGCAAAAATATTGACCAGTTGGTAACAGCATTTATTTTTAGGTTTTTTCCACAACAGATAAAATCCAATATTCTGAATAGTGTAGAATTGGCGACTTTGTTTCATCTTCCAGATCAGGGGGCAATACCAACCTCGCAGGTGCAGCGACAAATGTCGAAGCAAGTTGATGGTCCTACTGACCTGATGGAGAACGGACTTTTGATTGGTTACAACGAGTTTCGAGGTGTTAAGAAACCGATTCGAATTAGTGATACAGATCGCCGTCGACACATTCACGTCATCGGTCAGACTGGTGTAGGTAAGTCTGTACTACAAGAGAACCTTGCGTACCAAGACATGCTTGATGGTCGTGGATTTGCGTTTGTTGACCCGCATGGCGATTCAGTCGAAGCATTGCTGAGTAAAGTACCGAAGGAGCGCGTCGAAGACGTCATTTACTTTAACCCTAGCGACATGGCCAATCCAATCGGATTGAATATGTTTGAGTTTGATTTTCCAGACCAGAAAGACTTTTTGGTCCAAGAGGCAATCGGTATGCTGTATGGTCTGTATGACCCTGGACATACCGGAATCGTTGGACCGCGTCTAGAACATATTTTCCGTAACTGTGCACTTCTTTTGATGTCAGATCCAGCTGGCGGTACATTTATAGACGTGCCTAAGGTGCTAATTGATCCTGAATTCATGAAGAGTAAGCTTAAATACGTCAAAGATCAACAGGTGCTAGACTTTTGGACGAAAGAGTTTCCAGCCTCACAGCGATCAAATGAGGCGGGTGAGGTTATTAGCTGGGTAGTTTCAAAGTTTGGTCCGTTTATATCAAACGATGCGATGCGCAATATCATCGGTCAGACCAAAAGCGGTTTTAATATCGCTGATATTATGAATAATAATAAGATTCTGCTTGTTAACCTTTCGAAAGGTAAGATGGGCGAGCTAAATTCTAAGTTGCTCGGTATCATCTTTGTTATGAAGTTCAATGCGGCGGCCATGGCCAGAGCTAATATTCCTGAGGAAGATCGTAAGGACTTCACTTTGTATGTTGATGAGTTTCAGAATTTTGCCACTGATAGTTTTAGCACCATTCTATCCGAAGCTCGTAAATATCGCTTGAGTCTTGTGCTTGGCAACCAGTTTATGACGCAGCTTAAAGAGGAAATACGAGAGGCAATCATCGGTAACGTCGGTACTTCTATTACTGGTCGTATAGGTATCACCGATGCTGAAATTATGGTTAAACGCTATACACCAGTATTTGATGCAGAAGACCTGACGAAACTACCTAACTATCAATATGTTAGCGTTGCTCAGATAAATGGTGTGCCTTCGGCGCCCTTTAGTATGAACGGTATTCCACCTATGGGAAATCCAAATCAGCAGCTTGCAGACGCGCTCAAAAGGCTATCGGCTGCCAAGTATGCTAGGCCGCGCGGCGAAGTTGAGAAAGAGATCTTCACTCGCCTCGCTCCAGCCAAGAAAGACGAGTCTGCGGGAGCGTCTAGCCTTAAACCGACAGGTGGTTCGTCATCTTTCCTAGATGAATGGTTGGCTAAGCGTAAGCAGCTCAACGGCGGTACAAGTGCACCGACGGCGACAACAGCTAGTGTCGGTAGTTCAAGCCCAATGTCTTCAGCGTTACCGACTACAGCATCAAAATCAGGAGTTACCTCAAATCCTTTTAGCGCACCTGGGATTGGTAGTCCTGCTCAAATAAATAATGCAGCACAAGATTTAAATCTAGTTAAAAACAGCGATCAATTCAATAGTGCGGTCAAAGACGACCAGCCAGCTGATAGCACCAAGCTTCCTGTAGCGAGGAATGGTACAACTGATCTAGTGCCCGATAGGCAAGCAAGCCCAGATAGTTTGAAGCTGCGCGCTAAAAACGCCAACCGACCAGGCGACGTGCCAGAAGAAGTATCGTTTAAGATCCGCTAATAAGGCAATAGAGAAAGCCGAGAGGCTTAGTGGCCTAAGATAATTTTGAGCCAGTAATCATTGCTTTTAGGAAGTCGTAGACTATACCGACTATCCAGCCGAATGCGAATGCAAAGATTGTCTCGGCACCAGATAATGCGTATCCGTACTGACGAGCGATTAAATAGACTGCTAGTACAACAATACAAGCTGTTATGCTGCCTGCTAAGATAGCATTTGGACGAGCAACTGTTTTTGAAGCAGCGTTACTAATCGATTCAATAACTGGGTTATGGATGGTTTTGCTAAAAGCTCTTTCGGCAGGGGATAGCTGCTGCTGTACCGACTCCATAGTTGACTTAAAGGCACGATCTTTCTCTTGGCGAGAAACAAGTGTATCGCGGCGAGCTTCATGGGGTTGAACTGTTTCTTGAGTTTCAAGTCGGGTAGATCGTTCGGCAAGTTTAACTGCTTCACGCTCAGCAGAGTTAACATCGTCCTTTCCTCCTCGACCTGTTTCGATTTTTTTATCAGCTTCGTGATGTCTAATCTTTGTCTCAATAGCTTCGATATCTTTTTTTGGCAGTTCAAACTCGTGTGATTCTACTGCGCCATCTCGTTTGTGCTCGTTCATATTTTCCACCCCTCAATCTAGTTAAAGTAAGCCACTATTGTAGTCGTGTCGTATCAATCGCATTTCAGTCTTCATCTGACGTGAGCGAGCATAAAAGTAAGCGACAACTGCTAATGTTACGGCTGCAAATAGCATATTGCTACCGGCACCTGTGTGTGGGAGTTGGCTAATGGTTTGCTCAACTTCTTTTTCGATTGGACAGTCGACCTTGACGTCTATCGAGTTGCCGAATGTATTGGTCATTTTGCAGTCATATGAAGCTGGGTGACTGGTGCCTTGAGCAGCTTCTGGGATTGCTGACAACAGCTTGACTGTAAAGACTTGTGTTCGTTTTTCGTCAGGTTTTAGCATGACAGACGGCCATGTTAGTTGGTTGGTTTCTTTGTTATACTCACCGCCACCCGAATTATAGATTGTCGAGTACTCCATGACATCGGCTAGATTTTCGACAAATTTTGCTTCAGCATCGACATCGCCAACATTCTGAACCGTAATTGAGTACTCAATTATTTCTGACGACTTTGCTACTGTTGTGGAAGCATCAACACCTTTTTGAGTCATGTTGTTGGCTTTTTTCGAAACCGCAATTTTTGGTACACAGTCAGAGGGCTGTTTTGAATGCTTAGCTTGGTCAAAATCATTTTTCTTGATCTTGATGATCTCTCCAGATGATAGGTCGCAGACCTGGATGTCGCTACATTGATCTAGAGATAGGCTATGCTTAGTTTTGTCGAAAGCTGTTTTTCTGATCGTAGTTATGGTATCTGTAGCTGTATCACAGACCTCGATCATTGTACAATCTTCAAGATTGGTAGAATAGCGCTCTTTGTTGAAGTCACTTTTGTTGATAGTTACAATTTTGTTCGTTACGAGGTCGCAGACTTTTATAGTCACTTCAGGAACTGATACATCGGCATCATCACAACCATCCTTATCGCCATCGATTTCTTTGGCATTGACACATGCAGTGTTTTTGATGATGGTTTGACCTGGCTCTGCTGGTTTTGTGACCTGAGCCTTGATGGTAAACAAAACTTCTTGGCCGCTGTTGATTACTAATATATTGTGTTGCCAACTTTTTCTGTTGGTGATGGTTCCTGCCGACGATGACAAAAAGTCAACATTTGGTGGTGCTAAATCTGAAACAGCCACATCGGTTAGTCTTACACTTCCTGTATTTTTAACAACGACAGTGTATGTATAAGGAGTGTTAAGCTGAATTTTTGCAGATTGACCACCCTCGACTGACTTCTCAATCGTTATACCAGGCTTAGAAATGGTGAATGAGTCGCGACAGTCATCGCTTGTTTTAATGCCTTCGCTAGTATTTACAGATACCTGAGCTGTATATGTACCTGGATCGAAAGCAACATTCCCAGTTGTGACAGATGTACTACTACTCTTATAATTAAAGGCTTTAACTACAGTATTGTTCTTGTCGCGAACAGTGAAACTGTAGTTTGATATGGTCGCACCGTTTTTAACAGTAGCTGATGCCATAAAGCGTCGTTCATTATAGCTATGAATAAGCGTATCTAGTGATGTACATGCAGCGAAGGCTGGTGGCGGAGGTGGCGGAGGCGGAGGAGGCGGATTTGGTGGGTCTTGGATAAATACGTTACCGCAGGCGAACATGATACCAAAATGGCCGAGTCTTTTAGATGCTCCGTAAAGAACTCTAATGTCTTTTCCGTGTTCTTTCTCGTAAGGAGTTGAGTTAAAGAGATAATTTGGTCTAGCATAGACTGTTGTCGATGAGTCAACGACATACTTTACTTCACCTTGGCTTGGACTAAAAAACGAGTTATAACCCCAGCTTTTCCAAGCTTTTTCCCCAGTTCCGCCGCTCAAGTTATTGATAGTTTTCTCTGTAGTAGCGGCAAGCTCCTCGCGCGTAATACCGGCGTAAGTGATAATTTTGCGAAACTTCTCGTTGCTATCATAGTTATTGAGTAGATCGGTCTTAGAAGTAATACCGCCATAGATAAGGTCGTTGCTACTAGCAGCGTTAGCTGGTTCGGGTGGAGAGAAAACTGCAAATGACTGTAAGATTAGAGCAAGAACAGTAAAAATAACGCCAGCACGTCTAGTGGCCTCTTCTTTTTTGAGTCGACGGGCGTAAAAGCCTAGTTGGCCGACTAGTGCGGGACTAAATGCTGCATTTGATACGATTTTTTTAAACATGTTTATTTTCCTCTTTAGAATGATCATAGCATAAGAATTATGTTCAGTGCAAGGACTTGAGCGAACAGTATTTTTCCGTTATAATACCTATAAATAGTCTCAAGAGACAGGGTGGCGGTAATTTAAGAGAGGGATCAAATGGCCAAACAAAAAAATAACGGCTCATATGACGGGTCACAGATTCAAGTGCTTGAAGGCCTTGAGCCGGTACGTAAACGACCGGGTATGTATATTGGTAGCACCGGCTACGACGGTGTTCACCATCTTATTAAGGAAATTGCAGATAATTCCGTTGACGAAGCGATTGCGGGATTTGCGACCCGAGTGGACGTCGACATTCTCGAAGACGGCGGTATTACAATTACTGACGATGGTCGAGGTATACCTGTAGATAAACATCCAAAGACAGGCGTTAGCACTCTAGAGACCGTTTTGACAATCCTTCACGCAGGTGGAAAGTTCGGCGGCGGCGGCTATAAAGTCTCGTCTGGTCTGCATGGTGTAGGCTCGAGTGTCGTCAATGCGCTTTCTACCAAGCTAATTGCTGAAGTTGTCAAAGACGGCGATCTCTACCAGATGGAATTCGCTCAAGGCAGCACAACTAAACCTCTTCAAAAAATTGGTAAAGCCGATCGTCCAGACGGAACAAGAATTACATTTTACCCCGATCCGACGATATTTAAAGAGACAGTTACATTTGACTATAAATGGGTGGTAAATTACCTACGTCACCAAGCTTATCTTACTAAGGGCGTACATACAGCCGTAGTTGACCACCGGACTAGTGAGAGGCAAGCTTTTTATTTTGAAGGCGGTATTAAGAGTTACGTTAAGAATTTAAATATCGGCAAAGACGTACTTGCAGAAGACGTCTTTTATGTCGAAAGACAAGTCGAAGATTCTGTCATAGAGATAGCCGTTCAGTATAATGACACTTTTATCGAACTTGTCAAGCCGTTTGCAAATAATGTTCTAACACCTGATGGCGGAACGCATTTAGTCGGATTTAGGGCGGCTCTTACAAGGGTAATCAATGATTATGCTCGCAAAAATGGACTTTTAAAAGAGAAAGAAGAGAATTTAACCGGTGATGATATTCGTGAAGGTCTAACAGCGGTTATTTTGGTAAAATTACCAGACCCGCAGTTTGAAGGTCAGACTAAAAATAAGCTAGGTAATCCTGAAGTCCGTCGCTATGTTGAGCAGGTGATGAATGAGTATTTTGCCTACTATCTAGACGAAACACCTGAAGTTGCTAAAAAGATAATCGGTAAGGCTGTTTTGGCGGCTCGCGCTAGAAAGGCCGCACGAGCCGCTCGTGATAACGTGCTTAGAAAAGGTGCTCTTGATGGCATGGGGCTACCTGGCAAGCTGTATGACTGTTCAAGCAAAAATCCTGATGAAAGTGAAATTTACATTGTTGAGGGTGATTCAGCTGCAGGTTCTGCAAAAGAAGGTAGAGATAGTAAGACTCAGGCTATTTTGCCTCTCCGCGGCAAGGTTCTTAACACGGAGCGCGCTCGACTCGATAAAATGTTTGCAAATAAAGAGATCGTCGCTATGATCCAAGCCTTTGGAGTTGGAATAGGTGATTCGTTTGATATCAATGGGCTACGTTATCATAAGATAATTATCATGACAGATGCCGACGTTGACGGCAGCCATATTGCTACACTACTACTTACGTTTTTGTTCCGGTACATGAAAGAAGTTATTGAAGGTGGCTATGTGTATCTTGCTAAGCCGCCACTTTATAGCATTAATCGCGGGCAAAAAAAGCAATACGTCTATGACGAGCTTGCACTCGAAGAGTCATTACGGGAAGTAATAGCTCAGAAGCAAGATAGAGGCGCTGTGATTGATGAGTCGGCTGATCTACTCAAGCAGGCAGGAGTTACGATTTCAAGGTTTAAGGGTCTAGGTGAAATGGACGCTGACCAGCTATGGGAGACCACTATGAATCCAGACAATAGAGTGCTCAGCCAGGTCAAGATCAATGATGCTGAGCAAGCTGATGCAATTTTTACAAAACTAATGGGCGATGAAGTTTCACTGAGAAAAACTTTTATTCAGGCGCGTGCAAAAGATGCTAAGCTTGATGACCTGGATGTATAGGAGTAATGGATATGAACGAAGACGATAAGCAAATAAATGATGAGATTACAGCAACGGATAACCTAGGCTCGCAAGAGATAATTGCCGGAGTGGAGCAGCGAACAATTGAAAATGTAATGGAAGAAAGTTTCTTCCGTTACTCGATGAGTGTGATCGTTGAGCGTGCTTTACCGGATGTCAGAGACGGTTTAAAGCCTGTACATCGTCGCATTCTACACTCAATGAATGTCAATGGAAATCGAAGTAACTCGAAGTTCGTTAAAAGTGCTCGCATTGTTGGTGACGTCATGGGTAAGTATCACCCTCATGGTGATAGTGCAATCTATGATTCGATGGTTCGTCTCGCACAAGGCTGGTCACTACGCTACCCTCTAGTGCAGGGACAGGGCAACTTTGGCTCTATGGACGGCGACCCAGCAGCGGCTAGTCGATATACCGAGGCTCGTTTGCAGAGATTCTCAGATGAAATGCTAGCTGATATTGATAAGCAAACCGTAGACTTTAGAGACAACTATGACGGATCTGAACAGGAACCTGTTGTTTTACCGGCTAAGGTGCCAAACCTATTACTAAATGGTCAGATTGGGATTGCGGTTGGTATGGCCACCAACATACCGCCACACAATTTGAGCGAACTAATTGACGCCTCAGTTGAGCTAATTGATAATCCAGATGCATCATTAGATGATTTGCTTAAGCATGTGAAAGGCCCCGATTTTCCAACTGGCGCAACAGTCTATGGCGGTGCACCGATGCGCCAAGCCTATCTAACTGGTCGAGGTAGTGTGACTGTTCGTGCAGTAGCCTCTATTGAAGAAACCAAGAAGGGCCGGCATCAAATTATCGTGACAGAGATACCATATGGTGTAAATAAAGCATCATTAGTTGAAAGAATTGCTGAATTATACAAAGACAAAAAGATTAGCATTAGCGATCTTCGTGATGAAACTTCAAGAGGAAAAGTACGGATTGTAATCGAGCTCAAGAAAGACGGTTATCCTAAGAAAGTTCTGAACCAGCTATACAAACTGACTGCACTGCAAAGTAGCTTTAATTACAACATGCTATCTTTGGTAGATGGTATTCAGCCTAAAATTCTCGGTCTTCAGGAGATGTTGCATGAATTTATCAAACATCGCCAAAAGGTTGTTCGTCGAAGGACTGAGTTTGAGCTACGTAAGGCTAGAGAGAGAGCTCACATCTTAGAAGGTTACAAAATTGCTCTCGATAACATAGATGAAGTTATTAAGATTATTCGTGGTAGTAAGACGCAAGATGAAGCAGAAGTAGCCTTAATCAGTCGATTCAAGTTGAGCGAGATTCAGTCCAAGGCGATCCTCGCGATGCAGTTACGTCGATTGACTGGGCTTGAGAGAGAGACGATAGAGAATGAACTTAGTGAATTACTCAAGATGATAAAGCGTTTCGAAGAGATTTTGGCTGATGAAAACGAGATATTATCTATCATTAAGACTGAACTTCTCGAAATGAAAGAGAAGTACGGTGATGAAAGGCGTAGCCAGATTATCAACCACGAACTTGGTAAGTTTAGCGATGAAGAATTGATTCCAGAGGAAGAAAGTGTTATACTTTTGACAACAGAAAACTATATAAAACGAACTTCTTTGAGTGAATACCGCCGTCAAAATCGTGGCGGAAAAGGTAAGCGTGGCATGTCGACAAAGGAAGAAGACATCATCAATCAGTTAGTGCCTGCCAATACTCATGACACTCTTCTTTTCTTTACTAATAAAGGTCGTGTCTTTAGACTAAAAGCTTACGAGGTGCCAGCGGCTGGTCTTGCAGCTAAGGGTCTGGCGGCTGTCAATTTATTGCAACTTCAACCCGAAGAGAAGATCACTTCCATCATCGGTCGTCCAAAAGATGCTAGCGAAGACGGCTTCTTGTTTATGGCGACTACTATGGGTACTGTCAAAAAAACTCCGCTTAAGGACTACAGTAATATCCGAACAAACGGATTAATTGCAATTACGCTTGATAGCAATGATGAACTCAGGTGGATCAAGCAGACAACTGGCAAGAATGACATCATCATTTCAACTTCAGCAGGACAGTCGGTGCGCTTCAATGAAGCTGATGCTCGCCCAATGGGCCGCACGGCTAGAGGCGTCAGAGGAGTTCGTTTGCGCGCTAATGATAGAGTAGTTGGTATGGACGTTGTCTGTGACGACGACCAGATCCTGCTTGTTATCAGCGAAAATGGTTTTGGCAAACGCACCAAAGTTAGTAATTTCCCAAGCCACAAGCGGGGTGGAGTTGGTATAAAAGCAGCAGTGGTAACCGCAAAGACAGGACCAATTATATCGGTCCAGACATTAGACCCAGATATGAGTGAAGCACTGTTAATCTCGCAAAATGGTCAAACAATTCGGCTAGGCTTGAGTGACATCAAGCTATTAGGACGCACTACTCAAGGAGTTACTATTATGCGCCTCGCCGATGGTGATGCAGTGTCATCTATCGGATTGATGCGCAATCAGCCTGAGGATAGTGAGGAAGAATGAAAATTAGCTCATACCTATTCGTAATACTTATGGCCTGGGTCATAGCTCAGGGTATGAAGTATGTAATTGCAGTGGTACGTGATCGCAACCTTAATAATCTGCGTCAACTGTATGTTTCTGGCAATATGCCTAGCGCACATAGCTGTACAACAGTCAGCTTAGCAACACTTGTTGGCTTGCATGATGGTTTTGATAGCGCGATTTTTGCGCTATCAGCACTGTTCGCTGCTATCGTCATGTACGACGCTGTCATGGTACGCCGGTCTGTTGGAGAGCAGGGGGCGGCTATTCGCCAGTTGATACATAACTCGTCGGTAAACAAGAGTATCCGCTTACCTCGAGCAGCCAAGGGTCACACGCCGCTTGAGGTGCTCGCTGGAGCGACTCTAGGTGTCGTAATTGGCGTAGTTGTTTTTTTCGCAACGACATAATTCCTAAAATTACTTGACCAAACACAAACTTAAGAGTAAAATTAATTTCAGTCTGTCACAATTTGTGATAAAAATGCGAGGAGATTGTCTAATGCGAAAGCGTTTTTAGTCGACACAGTATTTTGATGACTGCAATTTAACAATTCAGTTGTGCAATTATCATCGTCAGTCTATTTTTGAGTAGACGTTTCTGTGAAAATCAGAAACACTTTATGGAAACAAGTACTATCACTTCAGTGATGTAGTTAAATAACCATATTTTTTATGGAGAGTTTGATCCTGGCTCAGGATGAACGCTGGCGGCGTGCCTAACACATGCAAGTCGAGCGGCAGCGAGTTTCTCACTGTTCGCTTCTCGTCTTTCGAGATAGGAGTAGGAATTTTGTTTATAAAATTCCGTCTTATAATCGAAGGAAGAACGCTTAATTGTTGGTAACCCCAACAAGCAAGCAACGAGGAGTGAAGAGTGAGAAATGTCGGCGAGCGGCGAACGGCTGAGTAACGCGTGGGAACGTGCCCCAAAGTGAGGAATAACTGCCCGAAAGGGTAGCTAATGCCGCATATGATCTTCGGATTAAAGTATTTATACGCTTTGGGAGCGGCCCGCGTCGGATTAGGTTGTTGGTAGGGTAAAGGCCTACCAAGCCGACGATCCGTAGCTGGTCTGAGAGGATGACCAGCCAGACTGGAACTGAGACACGGTCCAGACTCCTACGGGAGGCAGCAGTGAGGAATCTTCCACAATGGGGGCAACCCTGA
>Ga0075152_10003266_pt1 | contig 11375 bp, 7 predicted proteins | sample JI61114C2DNA_FD_70964 | JGI IMG/M metagenome (GOLD analysis project Ga0075152, IMG submission 70964) | Wastewater effluent complex algal communities from Wisconsin, to seasonally profile nutrient transformation and Carbon sequestration -... | ecosystem: Engineered > WWTP > Effluent > Algae...
GAATACCAGAACTTTACCGGTACAACGGTCAGCTTTGTTCAATGGATGGCCTGGGCAATCCCTGTGGTGCTGTTGATGATTCCACTGGCAGGCTTGTGGCTGACGCGCAACCTGGACTACGTCGGTGAATTGACCATGCCCTCGACAGGCTCGTGGCGCACGGAAGAAAAACGCGTATTGATGGTTTTTGGCATCACTGTGCTGGCTTGGGTCACACGTACCGAGCCATTTGGCGGCTGGAGTCTTTGGTTAGGCATGAAAGGAGCCACGGATGCTACCGTTGCGCTGCTTGCCGTGATCACCCTGTTTCTGATTCCTAATGGCAGAAGTGGAAAATTACTCGATTGGGAGACTGCCGTGAAGGTTCCTTGGGGCATCCTCATTCTCTTCGCGGGTGGCATTGCCATAGCTCAGGCGTTTGTTGAATCCGGATTATCCAAATTTATCGGTGAGCAGTTAACGGTACTTTCCGAATTGCACCCGCTGGTGCTTATTGCAACGATTGCACTGGCCGTCACTTTTCTGACCGAAGTAACCAGCAATACAGCGACAGCCCTGTTATTAATGCCGATTCTTGCCCCTGCCGGGCTGGCTGCGGGCGTTGATCCGGCTTTATTGATGGTACCGGCTACCATCAGTGCCAGTTATGGATTCATGATGCCTGTGGGAACGCCACCAAATGCCATTGTTTTTGGGACCGGCATGATTCCAATGGCGCACATGGCACGCGAAGGACTTGCGCTTAATTTTATTGGGATCGCCGTCATTTCGACGGTATGTTATTTATTAGTCCCATAGAAATTTATCAACAAATTCTTTCCGCCAATTAATTAGTTAGCGAAGATAAAATCTTCCAGAGTCAATGCTGTGCCGACAACTTTGATCGCCATGTCGACATCGCCACTGCCGTTGCCATCGTGATCAACTTCGACCAGTTGAGTTACTCCATCGCTGGTTACGCGAATTTCCGTGATGCCTGTCCCTGTAAACGCGCTAGTTCCAATGAAGGCGCGTGTCGCCGTTATATTCCATGATTGCAGACTAATGGTATCTTCTGCGCCATTGAAATCGAGAATGACATCAGGTGCCGCAACCGAGGAATCGTATTCGCCCGAGAAGGTAAATAAATCTACACCAGCCCCACCTGACAACTGGTCGCTACCCCAAGATCCTGTTAGACGGTCATCTCCCAGCCCACCACTAAGCGTGTCATTACCAAAACCACCCCGAAGAATATCATTACCACTCCCGCCATCTAAATTATCACCGGCATTATCAACCGGGTCGCTGAACAGCGAATCGTTACCGTCGCTTCCAAACAGGCTATCACTGCCCTTACTGGCATGCATCCAATTATCGCCATTTGTGCCAATAATCGTATCGTTGTAATTGGAACCATAAATTTGTTCGATATTGAGGATCGTATCGATTCCAGCGCCTTTCGTGTCTTGCGCTCCCGTCAAGCGCAAATCGAGCTGAACACCTTGAGTTCCCGTTAAATTGCGATAATCAACCGTGTCGATACCAATTCCACCATTCACGACATCATTTCCGGTTCCTCCATTGTCTGGAGCAATCCGGTCATTTCCGATACCACCCTTCAGATTATCGTTGCCACTTCCACCTTCAATAACGTCATGACCATCGCCGCCATCCAAATTGTCGCTACCTTCACCGCCCGAAAGAATATTGGCGGCACTTGAGCCGATAAGCGTGTCGTTGAACCTGGTACCCGTAACATTCTCGATATTGACGATCGTATCCCTCCCTGCGCCACGCGTATCCTGTGCGGTAACAATGCGCAAATCAACGCGTATGCCGCGAGTGGCTCCTGATAAGCCATAATCGACAGTATCCAGTCCATCGCCACCATCAATATAATCGGCACCGATCAATCCATTGTCAGGACGCAGGAGATCATCCCCGCTACCTCCAAACAACCGGTCGTTGCCTGAACCACCATCGAGCAGATCATTCCCGCCAAGACCGCTCAACGTATCTTTTCCTGTACCGCCGATCAGCGTGTCGTTGCCATCAAGCCCCGTGATCGTATCATCGCGCGCCAAACCGTCAATCAGATCACCCAATAGATATTGGGCGTTAATAATGTCATTGCCTGTCGTACCGAAGGTAAAGGTAGTTGCTTTTGCATTGATTGTCATTTTCTGTTCCTGGAATAGTTTATTAAAAAATATTATGTGATTTTTTAATAACTCAGTCAATGAAAATGTAAGAATAAAACTAGTAGTAGTGTAGGATAATATGAAATACGACTCTGAATCACTTAGATTCAGCGTATTTGCATCCCTAAGCATGCGGACTGTAGCGTTTTTCTTACGGGAAAAAGTGAATCAGGTTTCGCAAAATGCACGACCGCTGTGACTTTACGCAATGCCATAACCTGCTTGAAGGTTTAGCGCAAGATAACGGTGGAGATAAAACAGAAACATGGAAAATTCTGGTTGGAAGGTAATGGAATTACCATGGTTACAGAATAAGGAATTTGACCAAGCTGATTACTATCATTTTCCCTTTGATTTTTTCAAAATCAAAGGATAACGGACCGAAGCGGCTTAGCAAATTTGCAGAATATTTCGATACTATGAACGGAAATTGAAAGAATCCCGCTTTACACCTCTGACCAGGCAATAACGCCTGTATAGGCGGTTGCCAGAATAATGATGCCAAACACGATGCGATACCAAGCAAACACGGTAAAATCGTGATTGCTGATAAAGCGCAGTAGGCCACGCACCGCCAACAGCGCACTGATAAAGGCCGCCACAAAACCCACGGCAAACATGCTCAGGTCATTCCATTCCAGAAACTCGCGGTGTTTGTAAACATCATAAAATGTAGCCGCAAACATGATAGGAATGGCCAGGAAAAATGAAAATTCCGTCGAGGCCTTGCGCGACAAGCCGAAAAACAGACCACCAATAATCGTAGCGCCCGAGCGGGAGGTGCCAGGTATCAGCGCCAGACATTGTGCCAAGCCAACTTTTAACGCGTGCTTCCAATCCATGTCATCGACTTGCTCTACTTCGATGACATGCTCTCTGCGTTCCGCCCATAAAATCAGCAAGCCGCCGATAATCAACGCCAGCGCAACCGGCACGGGATGAAACAAATAAAGCTTGATGGTTTTGATGAACAACAGCCCCATAATGGCAGCCGGCATGAATGCGATTAGCAGGTTGATCACAAATCGATTGGCGGCTTTACTTGAACCAATACCCAATACAACTTCGGCAATTTTGCTACGATATTCCCAGCAAACCGCCAATATGGCACCCAGCTGAATCGCAATGGTAAAAACCATCGCACGTTCATCGTTGAAATCGAGCAAATCGCCTACCAGAATCAAATGACCGGTAGAAGAAACGGGCAGGAATTCAGTCAATCCTTCAACAACGCCCAGGATCAATGCTTTAAATAATAAAATGATATCCATACGTTGTTGTTATGCTTTTATAAAGTTGAAATTAACTAGCATCCTACCATCGGCATTACAATTTACTGTAAATCTCCGCACCCTTTTCTTTGAATTCCGCTGATTTCTGCGCCATTCCCAGGGTCAATGCTTCTTCTTCAGCCACCCCTTGATTGGCAGCATATTCCCGCACATCCTGGGTGATTTTCATGGAGCAAAAGTGTGGTCCACACATAGAACAGAAATGCGCTACTTTTGCGCCATCCTGCGGTAGGGTCTCATCATGGAATTGTTGCGCTTTGTCTGGATCCAAGCTGAGATTGAATTGATCTTCCCAGCGGAATTCGAAACGCGCTTTGGAAAGTGCATTATCCCGAATCTGCGCACCGGGATGGCCTTTAGCCAGATCCGCTGCATGCGCGGCGATCTTGTAAGTAATGATACCGTCCTTGACATCATCCTTGTCCGGCAAGCCTAAATGCTCTTTAGGCGTTACATAACACAACATCGCCGTGCCGTACCAGCCGATCATCGCCGCGCCAATCGCGGAGGTGATGTGATCATAACCAGGCGCGATATCCGTTGTCAGCGGACCCAAGGTATAAAAAGGCGCTTCATCGCAATATTTCAATTGCAACTCCATATTCTCCTTGATCAGATGCATCGGTACATGGCCGGGACCTTCTATCATGGTTTGAACATCATGCTTCCAGGCAACCTGCGTCAATTCACCCAATGTTTTCAGTTCGGCAAATTGCGCTTCATCATTGGCATCATAAATGGAGCCGGGACGCAAACCATCACCGAGCGAGAAGCTGACATCATAAGCCTTCATAATCTCGCAAATTTCTTCAAAATGCGTGTACAGGAAACTTTCCTTATGGTGTGCCAAGCACCATTTCGCCATGATGGAACCGCCACGAGAAACGATACCGGTCATACGCTTTGCCGTCATAGGCACATACGCCAGACGAACGCCCGCATGGATAGTAAAATAATCAACACCTTGCTCCGCTTGCTCGATCAGCGTATCACGGAAAATTTCCCAAGTCAGCTCTTCCGATTTGCCGTCGACTTTTTCCAATGCCTGATAAATAGGCACGGTACCAATGGGAACAGGGCTATTGCGAATAATCCATTCGCGCGTTTCATGAATATTCTTGCCGGTGGATAAATCCATCACCGTATCGCCGCCCCAGCGAATCGCCCAGGTCATTTTTTCAACTTCTTCCTGAATACTGGAACCCAATGCGGAATTGCCAATGTTGGCATTGATTTTCACCAGGAAATTACGTCCGATGATCATCGGCTCGGCTTCCGGGTGATTAATATTCGCTGGAATGATGGCACGCCCTCGCGCCACTTCCGCACGCACAAATTCCGGGGTGATCAGTTTGGGTAACGATGCACCGAAATCCTGCCCGGGATGCTGGCGGGTCAATAAATCATGATGTTGCGCATTGAAGGCTTCGACGCGCTGATTTTCACGGATGGCAATATACTCCATCTCAGGTGTAATGATTCCGCGGCGCGCGTAGTGCATCTGCGTTACATTCAGTCCTGTTTTGCTGCGTCGCGGATGGCGTTGCAAATTAAAGCGCATATCGGCCAACTTGGGGTCTTTCAAGCGCGCTTGGCTGTAGGCGGAATTATGACCTGATAATATTTCGGTATCATTACGTTCCTCGATCCATTTTTCACGCAATGCAGGCAAACCGGAACGGATATCGATCTTTACCGCAGGATCCGTATAAGGGCCTGAAGTATCATAGACCCAGATGGGAGGATTGGTTTCTGCACCAACGCTGGTTGTCGTGTCGCTCTGCTTGATTTCACGCATGGGAACCTGGATATCGGCTCGGGAGCCTTGAACATAGATTTTGCGCGAGTTGGGTAACGGCTTTACCGCTGCCTCATCGACTTGAGCTGTCGCATTGGAAAAATTTTTTTGGTTTAAAACTGTAATACTCATAATATAGTTGCTCCTTAAGATGCCATAAAGAGCGGGAGGATTAATCCCAGCTTCCCTACGGCGGCATTATCCGCGTCAGGTATTAAGGGACTATCTCACCGAATATCAGAAAATCTGAAAACGGACCCCTAGCTGATGCTGTGAAGCTAATGGAAATGTGAAATAATTGCAAGTCTTACCTCAATTTAAGAATACGGATCTAGAAATGAATCTTGAAGAAACTCGATTTAATATGGTTGTGCAACAAATCCGCACATGGAATGTGTTGGACGATAGTGTCCTGGATTTATTGTACAAAATTCGGCGCGAAGAATTTGTACTGCCCGCCAATCGTGCAATGGCTTTTGTCGACATGGAAACTCCTTTGGGTCATGGTCAAGTCATGCTGGCTCCCAAAATGGAAGCGCGCATTTTACAGGAACTCCACGTGCAGAAAACAGACAAAATTCTTGAAGTTGGAAGTGGCAGCGGCTATCTGACGGCCCTGTTGGCTGAAAAGGGCGCACATGTTTATAGTGTCGAAATCGTGCCTGAACTAAAAGCCATGGCAGAAAATAATCTTAGAACACATGGAATTACTAACGTAACGGTCGAGCAAGGCGATGCTGCGCAAGGCTGGTCCAAACATGAACCATATGATGTTATCGTGTTAACCGCATCAACCCCGGTTTTACCCGAAACCTTTTTGAAAAGCCTCAATCCGGGCGGACGATTATTTGCAATTGTCGGTGAAGATCCCGTGATGGAAGCTTTGTTGATTACTTGCACAGCACCTGGCGAATTCAAAACCACTCAGTTGTTTGAAACCTGCACGGCTCCTTTCATCAATGCATTGCAACCAGCAAGGTTTACCTTTTGAGTATTAGAGAAATTGTGTGTGCTATTTATCACAGCGATCAACCTATTGTTGAAATATCATCAGCTCCGAACTGCTATCGGAAAATCAAATGAAAATCTCGCAATTGGTTTTTATCCTCTTTTTAGTCATTGTAGGATCTTCTTCTCTACAAGCTGCGGATTTGATGAGTGTCTATCAAGAAGCTTTAGCGCAGGATGCTCAGTACCGATCCGCACGCGCTGCCTATGAAGCTGCGCAGGAAAAGCTACCGCAAGGCAGGGCCAAACTGATGCCGAATATCACGCTATCGGGAACGCGCACTGTTCAGCAAGTGGATGCAAGCAATGTGGGCGTGGGGAACATTAATCCGCAGGAAGTCACCATTCAAAGTCGGGGCGTGACGCTATCAGCGACCCAACCGCTGATCCGGGTTGAAAATTTCATTATTTATGCGCAGTCGAAAATAGAGGTCAACAAAGCAGACGCACAATTTGTTGTGGCTGCGCAAGATTTGATTCTGCGTGTATCGCAAGCTTATTTTGATGTATTGGATGCACAAGTTGATGTGGAAGTGGCGGAAGCGCAAAAGCAAGCTATTTTCAGGCAACTGCAACAAGCCAAGCGCAATTTTGAAGTCGGCGTTTCAACCATTGTGGACACTAAAGAAGCGGAAGCGCGGTATGATTTGACTACTTCACAAGAAATTGCCGCGCGTAATGCATTGGAAATCAAGAAGCGCACTCTGCAAGGCATCATAGATCGCTTTCCTGAAAATCTTGTCAGTGCCAAGGAAATTGCATCCGATTTGACTCGTTTACAGTACAGCAGCATGGATGAATGGGTACGTGTTGCTGAAGATAAAAACTTTGCGCTGAAAATCCAGCAAGCTGCGTATGATATTGCTCATCAGGAAGTCAAAAAAGCCTGGGCACAGCATTATCCGACCCTGGATTTGGTTGCACAATATAGCGATCAAACCGGTGTCGGTGGCGCCATCACGGGTCGCGGCATTGATCTCACGTCAAAATCAATCGGATTACAACTCAACATCCCTCTGTTTCAAGGCTTTTCTATCCAATCCCGCGTCCGTGAAATGCTTGCTCTTGAGCAAAGAGCATTACATGACCTGGAAAGCGCCCGACGCAATATCACACTGCAAATACGCCAGCAATATCTCAATGTCACCAATGGCATTGCGCAAGTAAAGGCGCTCAAGCAAGCATTAATATCCAGTCAAAGCCAATTAGATTCAACCATTCTCGGGCAAGAAGTCGGTGTCAGAACGGAAGTCGATGTCCTCAATGCGCAGCAACAGATGTATTCTGCAAAACGTGATCTGGCTAAGGCCTATCACAGCTACCTGATGTCAAGATTGCGATTGAGCGCGGAAGCAGGCGAATTGGATGAGGATACTTTAATCCAGATCAACGCCATGCTTGTCAAATAGCGGAAAAACTTCATATTCTTACGGCAATACTCTCAACCAGTAAAAAACTGGTGCACATCAATCAGACAATCAAGCCGCCGATGGAGCAAATTCAATGCCTCGCTCGGCGAATGATACCGTAATCCGGGTATTGATCGCATTCTGAACTTCCATCCGATCACCCACGGCATTCACAAACACGCGCAATTCAAACTCGAGCGCGTTAGCGCCAAAACCCACAAACCAGCACGATGGCTCGGGCTCGGTCAGCACCCGCTGATCCCTGATGGCGGCTTGTAACAGTATCGACCGCACAGCCTCAACATCACTGCCATAGGCAACTCCCACCTTGATCACGACGCGAGTGATCGTATCGGTCAATGTCCAGTTGGTCAGTTGGCCGGTAATGAAGGTTTTATTGGGAATCACAGTCTCCTTGTTGTCGAAATCAAGAACGGTCGTGGCGCGGGTACGGATACGCGTAACTCGGCCAGAAAAGCCGCCGACCGTAATCACATCGCCGACCCTGAATGGCCGCTCGAACAGCAGAATAATACCGGATACAAAATTGGCGAAGATTTCCTGCAAGCCAAATCCAAGGCCGACCGTCAACGCCGCCGCCATCCACTGCAATTGTGACCAGCGCATGCCCAGAAAGCCCAGTCCCACCAACGTACCACCAATGACAATCACGTAACGCAGCACGCTGGTAATGGCATAACGCGAAGCGGCATCGATGCGGATATGCGATAACAAGCTGATTTCGATCAATCCCGGCAGGTTGCGAGCGCCGGCAGTGGTCAACGCCAAGGTGACGATGCCCAGCAGCATCGCCATTACCGTAACAGGTTGCTGAATCGTGGCGCCATCGGCACCGGTTTCGCTGAAATGCCATAAAACGATTTCATCCAGCCGGGTAATAGCCGGCAGCAGATCAACCCATACCCAGATCAGGCCCAGCGCCAGCAAGCTAAGCCTCAGCACACGCAACAACCGTTGCGTTTGGGTGTTGACTTGTTCCAACGTAATGTTCTCGTCCGGTTCCGGCGTGACTTCCTTGGATTCCTCAGCCGCCTGGACTGCAGCCTGGCGCCGCTCCTCCAACCTGCGCAACGCCAGACGCCGCTCGCCGAGCAGAAACCAGCGCGCCAGCATACCCAGCGCGATTGCAATGACAACGATCACGTTGAAGCTGGCCAGCAGTGACTGCACTATCATACCCGCTGAAAAGACGTAACCGGTCAGTGCAAGCACAGCAACCGTGAGCAGCGATAGCGGCAGCAGGATGCGCAAGAATTGACGCAACGAGGAAGGTTCGCTGACGACTCCCCGGATCACCCAGAGCCGGCCAACATCCAGCAAGCGCCACAGAATCCAGGCAAGTATCACACAAATGAGCACGATTGCCAGCCGCGCCTGCACATCGATGGCTAAATCAAGTTTGCGAATGAACGCCAGCGAGCTGACAAAATACAGCGGGAACACGATCACTGCCACAGACAGCCAACGCCGCAACGCACTACGCCGTTGCTTGGTCCAACGAAAATGCGCATGACCAAGGCCGCGTTCCATGCTGGTCCAACGTAACAACTGCAGCGCCAATACCGGCAACACCATCAACATGCAGGTCTGGCCTAAAGAATGACTGAAACGCCCAGGATTACCGATATCCTGCAACAATTGTCCTGACAGCGCAAATGCAACGGGTATGGGCAAAGCGGCCAGAAGAGTCCAGCCCAGCACCTTGACGGTAATCTGGTAACTATCCTTGCGAATCTGGTAAGTATCTGTCGCCATTGCTTCAATCCGGCCCGGAGCACGGCGCCGCAGCGCCAGCAACAGCAACAGCAACAGCAAGCTTGCTATCCATGGCGCCGGTCGTTGCTGGAAGTCCTGCGCGCTCAACGTCATCACAGTGAGGTAGCGCGAAGGCTTGATCAAGTCATACACACCTTCAGGCAGCCGCTGCAGCCATTCGCTGCCGACGGTACCATGGCCGGGAATCCACAACAGGCGGCGATCCAGCATCTTTTGCAATTCCCTGCTGATTTTGATCTGTTCCTGCATGGCTTGTTCGCTGTGTTCCAACGCGGAAATACGCCGTTGCAGCAACGATTCCAGCAAAAACAACAACTCCACCCGTTTTTGCAACAATGGGAGCAATTGATTCTTATTGGTTTCATTGATCTGTTCCGGATTTTTCTCTACGTGGGCATCAATCAATGTCCGCGCCACCATGCTGATGTCGAGCAGATCCCTCTGCTGCTCGTTCAACATCACCCGTTCCATCCGCAAATCGGCCAGATCATCGCGAATCGATTTCAAGCGCTGCTGAAAATTCTGCGATGGCTTCAAGCGCCGCCGCTCACTCCACAGCCAGCGGCCAACGCGCTCATTTGCATTGCCCATATCCAGCCGGACGCGACTATCCTGTAAATTCACGGCAATACGCTCACGAGCCTGCTCATTATCAGCCAAAGCCGCTCGATCTCGCGACAAATATTCATTTTGCCGCACCAATTCTTCACCAATGACGCGATTCGTCACCGCAGCGGAGGTAAGGATGAGATGACTGCCCGCCAGCTCCTGTTCTCGCTTTTCCAATTGCTCGACCAGCGTCTCCAATTCACGCCGGCCACGGCTGGTAATGCGCTGTTGTATGTGCGCCACCCGTTTTTCGTGCAATCCCAGCCGATAGCGCAATTCGCGCAAGGTCAATTCATTCAGGCTCTGACGCTGCGTAGCGGTATCCTGCTCCGCCAGACGTAATTCCAGCAGCGCTTCCAAGCGGCGTTGCTCGCTACCCCGGCGCAAGCGCCGCGCTTCTTGCAATGCCGCCGGTTCGTCCTTGGAAACGATCAAAGATGGGGATAATTCTTCGATGCGGCGACGCAACGAGGCGATTTCATCTTCTGTGTACATTGGTCGCGACAGCATCATCGCCAACTCTTCGCCTGCCGTTTCGATTTGCGCGCGTAAATCGGCAACCACCGTTCGCTCCCGCTCCAGAATCTGCTCCAATGTGTCTCCATCGGCGTTGACCGGTATGCGTTTGGACCATTCGAGCAATTCCTGCTCATAGTTTGCCGCCAACGCTTTTTGGAGTTGCTCAATGCGCTTGGGCTGATCCGCGGATTCTGCGCGCAACACGCTCAATCGCTCATTCAACGCTTCCACTTCCTGCTCATCGACGCGGGCAGCATCCAGGTATTCAATAGCCGTCTGCCGCTGCGTGGCATCCATTTTGCTGCGCTCAACCGCCGCGCGCGCGGCATCGATGGCTTTAAACACCGATGCCGGTTTTTTTGCATGCACATTACCCGCTAACAGCATGAGTGTCAGAAAGCAGATCGATAAGAAAGGAAACAATAGTTTGTCGTTGAACCAGAGCATACGCAACATGGGATAAGTCAGTGTGATAAAAAATAGGTATCGCTTTTTGTCAATCTCGAGGCTGACCTGATCAGCCTAATGCGACAATTTGCCGCATTGATTTATATTGTTTTTAAAACACAATACGCAATGGCTATAAGCGTGTCTTCATGAAGAATAAGTTCTCATTTCATCAGTAATCTTTTTTGAAAATACGCCATTACCATAGGATTTCCTCAAACAAAGTCATACAAAAGAAACAATAAAATTTAACTTCTTAAGGAAATAATGATCATGAAGCATTCGAAGTCACAACCATCAGGCATCAGGCATC
>Ga0075152_10003269_pt1 | contig 11370 bp, 11 predicted proteins | sample JI61114C2DNA_FD_70964 | JGI IMG/M metagenome (GOLD analysis project Ga0075152, IMG submission 70964) | Wastewater effluent complex algal communities from Wisconsin, to seasonally profile nutrient transformation and Carbon sequestration -... | ecosystem: Engineered > WWTP > Effluent > Algae...
CCCGGTACCCGATGGCGCGAAGGCGGCTGCCGGGTCGTTGAGATGCCGGGAATAGGCGAGGTAAGCCTTGGTCTGCAGATTGATCGTTTCCATCCAGGCGGCGGCATAGACCATACCGCGGTCGCTGACTGGCGCATCCCGCGTATGCCCTTCTCCATAGTTGAGCCAAAGCTGGCCAGAGCTTGTCACATCGATCCGCGAGCCAATGAACCAGCTACGCCACTCGCTGGCAACGCCTTGATCAGGACTGATATTGGCCCCGGCCAGCCCCCCCATGATCTTCACTTTGCCGATCTGGTAGCTGCCGCCGGCAAAGGCGAAGCGGGTGCGCTGGCTGGCATAGGCGTTGTGATTATCGTTCAGGTAAGACACCCCCAAGCCGAGTGGCCCCTGCGTGTAGTTGAGGCTCAGCCCCAGCGCGTTCTCATCGGATTTGCCCGTTTTGCCCCCCAGCGCCACCATGCCGGTTCCGGTAAATCCCCGGTATTTCGGTGCGGCGTAAACCACCGCACTGTCGTAGCGAGTCGGCCCTGGCTTGACGTTGCCGTCGTTGGTAGGCGAGCCGTAACCGTTCTCGAACGAGTCGAAACGGATGGTCTCAAGAAAATAAGGCGAATATTGCCGCCCGAAAGTCAGCTTGCCGAGCCGGCCTTCCACACCGACATAGGCTTGCCGGCCAAACAACCGGGTGTTGCCGCCGCTACTCTGCGCCGGGCGTCCATTGTTGCCGAAAAATCCGGCCTCCAACGTGTAAACAAGCTTCACGTTCCCGCTAAGATCACTCGCCCCCTTGACGCCAACCCGGCTGCCATTCATCCCACCCGACTCCATCGCCAATCGTGAGCCCTGAGAACCGCCCCAGTTAGCTTCGGCAAACAAATCCAGCTTGCCGTAAAAGGTCATCAGGGAAGGCGGCGGCAGGCTGGCCGGTAGCGCCTCCGCCGGGGTGGATGTAGGGGTTTGGGTAGATGCGGGCACTGCTGCTGGCGTGTTTGCGGCAACCGGCGCAACTGGGGCTGGCGCGGCGAGGGCTGGCCGGGCCAGCGGCTTGGCATCAGGCTCAGCAGCGGTAAGCGCGCTCGGGTGTCGCTCACTCGCCTGCTTTTCCAGTTGCTCGATTCGCGCCTGCTGATGCTGCAGCAGCTTTTGCATCTCCCCCAGTGTGGCGCGCATCTGTTGCAACTCGCTGGCAGCGAATGCTTCGGTCGACCCGAAAAAAACGGTAAAAATCACCAACGGCAAAAGGCGAGTTTTGAACATGGGGCGCTTTCAGTCCTGAATGGAGGCGAGCGCCTACATCACAAAACAGGCGTAAAAATTAAGGGGGAAAGTCATCGCTGACATTCCCCCCAGTCGAGAGTTTATTCCAGGTTCTGGATCTAAATCAGTAGTAACGGGCGCAAACGCCTGTCACCACTGACATTTTGTTATTCGGTTTTTTGCAGGGGTACACGCTTGGGTGCACGGTTTTCATGGACTTGCCTGATTCGTTGTGATTCGCTAATTCTATCTGACGATACCACCCCGATGAATGAAAATCAGGATCATGTCTGGGCTTTGGGTGCGGTTATCCTCATTTTGCGAAACTGAGATTCTCGCGATAATCTCGAACATCGGTGACTACTCGATACACTTGCGGCCCTTTGTTGCTGAAGGGCTAGTTTAGTCGGTGGGGTGTATGACGTGAGGGCGGCCACCTGTTCCATGCCGAAAATCCCAAGGCGCCACAGGCTCAGCATCACGCCACCGCCCGCTGGCAAACAAAACTACGATTTGACCGCGCGCTGTCGTCGCAGTAGCAAGGCCATGAACTCGTCAATTAGCTCCCGGTTCTCCTTCGTTAATGCGGAATATTTGCTTAATGCGACGGTGATGCCGAATTGCTGGTCTTTCTTGCCGGCATCTGACTGATTCATTTCTCGGGCAGCACTTGAATCCGCTTCGGCACGCAGATGCAACTCCGATACCGTTACGCCCAAAGCTGCAGCAATGCATTCCAGTGTTTCCACGGAATAGCCCTGCTTTCCGCGCTCAATACGCGAAAGATTACTGGCATTGGTGTTTGCTGCGAACGCGATCTCCTCAAGCGTCGCTTTGCGCGCCTCCCTGAGTTTGCGAATAACCTGCCCAATGTGCATGGGCTGAATGGTGGTGTGCATTGACGTCACGCGCAAAGCGCCGCACGTCAATTACAATGGCGCTACACGTCAACCCATCGTCATCGCATTACGGATATGCAGGCTACTTGGGTTGATCTCGACCACTCTTACATGATCGCGCTTAACCAATGGCCGACAACTACGATGAATATTCCAAGGATCAACTTGTCCGCCTGCTGCGTGAACGCGACCGGCGACCACATTTCGGTTTGGTGTGGGAGCGCGACGAAATTGACCACGACTTGTCGGTCAACAATGACTTTGTAGCGCTGGACTGGGATGCCGAACTGTCCTGCGGCGATGGTCCACAGCAGAACCTGATTATTGAAGGCGATAACTTCGACGCCCTGCGCACCTTGCGCATGACCCACGCAGGCCGCGTGAAGTGCATCTATATAGACCCGCCCTACAACACCGGCAACCGCGACTTCATTTACAACGACCGGTTTGTTGACAAGGACGATAACTATCGCCACTCCAAGTGGCTGGAGTTCATGTTCCGGCGGTTGGAGCTAGCCAAGGAGCTGTTGACTAAAGACGGCGTAATTTTTGTGTCTATCGACGACAACGAGGTGTTTCATCTGGGGTTGTTGATGGAGCAGGTGTTTGAATCAAGTAATTTCCTGGCCTGCATCGCTTGGGAAAAGCGTTACACGAGAAGCAACAACGCCAAGCTCTTTTATTCGCTAAAGGATTCAATCATCGTCTTCCGCGCTTCACCGGCGTTGGTAACGTTGAAGGAAACAAGAACAGCAAAAGCTGATTCTAACTACGCAAACCCAGACGGCGATCCGAACGGTGCGTGGATGACAACCTCATACGTCAATCCAGCTACGAAAGCAATGCGACCAAACTTGGTTTACTCAGTTTCGAACCCGCAAGGCAAGGAGATACATCACCCAACCCATGCTTGGAAATACGCCAAGAGTGAATATGAACAACACAAGGCAGACAACAGGCTTTATTGGGGGCAAAACGGCACAGCAACCTACCCTCGCCTAAAACTTTACCTGGAAGATGCAAAACCAATGGTTCCCATTGATCTTTGGCATTACAAAGAGACTGGTACAAGCGATGAAGGTGGCAATGAGTTGAAAGAAATATTTGGGAAAGCAGTATTCGACAATCCAAAGCCAACCCGCCTGATAGAACGAATTCTGCGCATTGCTACCAATCCGGGGGACATAATCCTTGATTTTTTTGCAGGCAGTGGAACAACAGCACAAGCGGTAATGAACTTAAACAAGGAAGACGACGGCAACCGGCGCTTCATTTTGGTGTCCAGCACAGAAGCAACCAACGACGCACCTGACAAAAACCTGTGCCGCGATGTATGCGCCGAGCGCGTGCGCCGGGTCATAACCGGTTACCACAACAAAAAAGACGAAGCAGTTCCCGCTTTGGGCGGTGGCTTTGCCTACCTGCGTTGCCGTCGCATTCCGGCAGCCACCGTATTCCGCAGCATCCAGCACGCGCAGATATGGACGGCGCTGCAACTGACTCACGAGGTAGCGCTGTCGCCCTATCAATCTGCACTCCCCATGCAAACAGCGCAGGGCAAACGAGGACTAGTGATCTACCTACCCAAGATAAGCGACACGGTGCTGGACGTACTGCAAACTGCTATTGCCAACGTCTCGCAAGCCGTGGTGTATTCGTGGCAACCGGCTTTGCTAGCGCAGCGTTTGACCGATGCGCGCCTGGCGTTTGAGCCGATACCGGCGTTTCTGGTAAATCGCTTTAGCGCACGATCCGGCGCGAAAGGAGGTCGGCCATGAGCGCACCCGCACCAAAGGGCTACCAGCGCGAAGCGGTGAACAATGCGCTGGAGATATTCCGCTACGCGGAGAAGCAACTCCGGCAAACCAATGATGCTGCCAGCCAAGCAGCGGCCACCGCATTCAATGGTTGCCTGCTGCTGGAAGCACCCACCGGCTCGGGCAAGACACTGATGGCCGGGATGATTGCCGAAGATTTTGCAGCACCTGACCGCGATAACAATGCGCAAATTGTGTGGTTCTGGTTTACGCCCTTTACCGGATTGGTGGAACAAGCCAAAGGGGCAATCAAATCCACCTTTGCGGGTTTGCGCATTCGTGACCTGCAAGGTGACCGCAAGGCGCGTGGCACCAAAAGTGGCGATGTGTTCGTGACTACCTGGGCATCGGTGGCGGCGGCGAATAAGGAAACACGCAAGGTGCACAAAAGCGGCGAATTTACGCTTGCGCTGGAAGATTTGATCAATGAATTACGGAACGATGGTTTCCGGATTGGAGTGTTGGTAGACGAGGCCCACCACGGCTTTGCGCGGGCAGCAGAGGCGGTGCGCTTTTACCGCGAAACGCTGCGCCCTGAGTTCACGCTGATGATTACCGCCACGCCGGACGATCAAGATGTGGAGAAATTCAAGAAGGCCGCAGGCATTGGTCATTTACACCGCATTTGCATCAGCCGCAAAGAAGCGGTAGACGCAGGGCTGATCAAGGACGGCATCAAGTCGATTGCCTATCTGGCGGCGGATGATAAAAAGGACTTGGTGGACTTTGCCGCAACCGCGCTGACCGATGGCTGGGGAATGCACAATGCCGTAAAACAAGGCCTGCAGGCCGCAGGCATTGGTTTGGTGCCCTTGATGTTGGTGCAGGTGAGTAATAGCAACACATCGGTGGATGAGGCCCGAACTCGCTTGGCTGCGCTGGGCGTGCCTGAATCGAAAGTGGCCTGGTACACCTCTGACGACCCAAACGATGATTTGTTGTCGGTAGCGATTGACGAAAAAAAGGAAGTGTTGATTTTCAAGGTGGCAGTGGCGTTGGGTTTTGACGCGCCGCGTGCTTTCACGTTGGTATCAATGCGCGGAGCAAATGATACTGACTTTGGTATTCAGGTGGTGGGGCGCATTCTTCGAGTGCATGGCCGCCTACAAGGGCCAACACTTGAAAAGAAACTACCGGAGATGTTGCGCTGTGGTTATGTGTTTTTGGCGGATGCAGCCAATCAAATCGGGTTGGTCAATGCGGGGCAGAAGATCAATTCCATCCAAAGCGAGTTGTCTACGGTGTGCCCATTCACCATGGTGGTGAATGTGGCGGGCAGTAATGAGATTCAAGTCACCCAAAACGGACAAACCCAACTTCTGACAGTGCCGTATGCGCCGCCCGAATGGCCTGTACCGCCTACGCATTTAGGAACAACTACCAGCGACGGTATGGGTTTGCCCCATTTCGACGAAGTACCGGCCTGGCAGCACGCTGGGATTTTGACGAATCTGATTCTGATGCCGATGGAGCCGGGGCCAACCATGCAGAACAACGCTGGCGCACTCCGGCCTGCTTCGCTCACTTCGGGCAACCAGCACTACTTTGCCCGCGCCAACCTGCCGCGCACCTACAAGTCTGAGCAATTGCCGCTCTCAACCAAAGATTTGTTGACCTGCATGACAGCCAATATCGCCATAGATGACAAGGTGTTTAACGCCGGTTTTCGCCAATCGGTGAAGGTGACCCGGCAGACGGTGGACCTGTTCATCGAAGACAGCGAGCACTCGGAGGCGATGCAAGCACGCTTGTCAGATTCGGAAATGGCGCGGCGCGCACAAAATGTGATGTTTGACGCGGAATACTTAGACCCGCGCGACCTGCATGATGGTTTGCTTGGTAGGCTCAAAACCGAGTACAGCCACCGTGGAATTGATACGGACAACGCGGGACTGGAGAATGCCTTGAACCGCATCATGGCCACCTATCCGAACTTGATTCGTATGGCAGCGCGCACCTGTGCGGCCAGGTTCAAGCAAGTGATTGACGCAGCCCCATTACCCGCGTTTGTGGAGTTACCAGCGGGGGTGAAGAAGTCTCGCAACAACCTCTATGGCGTGATGCCGCAAGATTTGAACGGACCAGAGCGGGCGTTTGCGGACATGCTGGACGCGGATACATCGGGCACGGTGGAATACTGGTTTCGCAATGAACCACGCAAACCGTGGTCGATTGGCATTGTTATGCCCAGCGGCGACCGTTACTTCCCTGACTTCGCCGTCAAAGTCAGTGGCCGTGCCGCTGGCGATGGCCTATTGCTGATCGAAACCAAGGGTAACCATATTTTGAACGGTGACGATACGCTCGACAAAATTCTAGCCGAGCATAAAGTGTATGGCGTGCCGCTGATGCTGGTACAAGATGCTGGTGGCCGCTTTATGACCATCAAGTTGTTTGTCAACACCGGGCGCAACGAAGAAGACCAGATTTTCAGGATCGAGAATCTGGCGGGATATTGAGCCGCCAAAAGTCGGCGCTAGCGAAACAGCATGGCTCATGCTTGCGCCGTAATCAGGGGTCCGGCTCATCTGTTGCGCCAGCTATCGGCGATCATAAGGGTATGAGCAACGGCATTCCCCGGTGCGAACCAAGCTGTCATTCAAGGAAACTCTGCATGAGTTTGTTGCAAACCCTGCGTGTGTATCTGTTCCCGCCCGTCACACGAAACGCGGCACTGGAAATCGCGTCGCGGGCACTGGCAACAACAGCCTCGAAGCCTCTGATCTGTCACGCAAAAAAACCGACCGCTTTTGCATCTACGTCAGCCCACCCGAGCCGTGCTGGTATGTCGAAGTGCCGTGGGACGATGGGAAGGATGGGGTCATGCTGCGCAGCAGCCGAGTAATCGTGATCGGCAGACGGACGGGCGTCATTCACTACGACGGCTCCGCCGGCGACGAGGGGTAGCCGATCCGTGCAACTACCCATCTTTCCGCTCGATAACAAGTATCGGCTGGTTCGCTCCCTTGGCGAAGGCGGCTTCGGGCGGGTCTGGCTGGCGAAGGATGTGCTGATCGACGGTCGCTATGTGGCCGTCAAGCAACTCAGGAACGAGGCGATTAGCAATTCTTCAATGCTGATTGAGGAAATGCACCACCTCTCTGCACTCGATCATCCGCATGTCGTTAAGTTTCTCCACCACTTCGCGGACGAGGAAAATCTCTACTTGGTAATGGAGCATTGCGCGGGCGGCAACTTGGCAGACTTAGCACATGGTCGACCGCTCGATACCATCAAGGTTTTCGCTTGGGGAAAAATCTTGGCCGACACGCTGGCCGCCGTTCATCGGCATGGCATCGTTCACCATGACATCAAGCCACAAAACCTGCTGCTGACGGACGACGGGCGCTTGAAAGTCGCCGATTTCGGCGTGGCGAATAGGAACTGGGGGACGCGCGCCTACATGGCACCTGAACTTTCCCTTGGTGAAGCAACCAGCGACGACGTGCGTATCGACATCTATGCCCTTGGTGTTACGTTGCTGGAGCTATTGCTTGGCCGCAATCCGTTGCGCACGATTCCCGACAATGAATTGTTGCGGGCAAAAATTCAGCACGAATTTATTCCGATGAGCTTCGACCGCTGGATTCAAGAGCTACTGCTGAAAGCCACACATCCGACGCCCGAGCAACGATTCCAGTCAATGACTGATTTCGCCGAGGCCATCGAATCGCGCCATGTCCCCTACGTTATCGACGGCAACCGGATCAAGGCGCATAGCCTCGCGGAAAAGGCGCGAACCCTGCTTTCGCGAAAGAAATGGGTCACGGCCAAAAAATGTGTCAACCAAGCCCTGCATGTCGCGCCGGACTGTGTTTCGGCACTTGTCGTCGCCGGCCGCCTGGAATTGATGCTGCGGCGCACGGCACATGCCAAGACATATTTTTCCGAAGCGGTGCGGATCAGCCCCCGCGTTGCCTTGCAAAAGGAACTTGGCTGGATCGCACTCGAAGAAGGGAACCACGCCCAAGCGATTTCGATGCTGACCGACCATCTGCAACGCGAAGCCGTCGACTTTGAAGCGTGCAATCTTCTATTGCAATGCTTCTATCAGACCGAGCGCTACGAAATTGGCGAGCATCTGGCCGAAACCGTGATGGCACGGGGCGGTGCCAATAACTGTTTTGAGAACAATCGTTTTTTGTGTCGGCTGCTTTCGGATGAGTATTCGCGCGACTTTTTGGAAAATTACGACAAGAATTCTCTGACCAATCCCTTTACGCGCCTGAACTTTGAGATTGCCACGGAACGCCCGAAGAGTTGGCAAAAAGACGGCCCCTCGCTCAAGTCAAAATTACTCTTTCAGGATTACCGCTTTGACCCTAGCGAAAAACGTAGGAAGCCCCAAACGATGTTTTTTGACTGTGGTGACGGCTATGTCTACTCGTTTCAAACACCGCTCATCACGTTCGGTCGGCTCGACTCAAACCACATCCCGTTCAACCGAAACGGCATCAGCCGCCGGCATGCGGTAATCGTCAACCTCCCCGACGATGTCTGGATTTATGATTTAGGCAGTGTCACGGGTACGGCAGTCGATGGTGAGTCGGTTCGCGGCAAGACCTTTCTGAATGGTGTGCATACTGTAAATATTGGTTCGCGCACCATCCGAGTTGCAACCGACGAGGGGTTGCTGATTTGATATTGAATCCACCAAGAGTCGTCCCGCCAGCACCTGCTTTCTGAGGAATACAGAATGAAACACCGCCATGCCGTGGCTCGCCCGCTCGACAACCCCGAAGTGGTCATCAACCTCTGGGCTTATTCGGGTGAAGACGGCACCATCCTTCGGTTGGCCGGCAAAGCCTATGTCATGCAGGGTGGCGATGCAGAAAAGCTCGTGCTGCTGCGCCAGCTTGCGGCTAGTGACTTCCTCTCCGCCGCCTGGCACAAAACGCCGGCCAACTTCACGATCCAGCACACCGACTTTGGCGAAATAAAGGGCGCAGCACAAGCATCGATGCTGTCCGATCCGCACTACCACGAACACCTGTTCGGCCCCCTGATCGAACAACTCGCACAGGCAGTTCCCGAGCAGATTTGCAGTGTGAATGGCGAGTACCGGAAATTCCGGCTTGAGCTACCGCAGGAACCACTTTGCATATCAACCATTATCATGGAAAACGAGGACGGAACCCTTGTTCCTATGGTGTCGGCGTAGCCCCACCAGATTTGTCGTTAAGTGATACCCGTTTTTGCGAAACAGATTCAGCCGTCCCGGCCCAGGTCATCAAGATCAATCCCCAAGCCACCAAGCCGTCTATTTATCAACCCGAAGCGTTCGGCCATACCCGTCCATGACGCATTGGCGAAAGCATTATGCTCGGCCTTCAATCGCTCAAAGGTGCGCCAGTGCATCCCCTTGGGCTTGTCACCAATCGGGTTTGCGAGGCCTGGCTTCCATCCAAGCCGCCGCCGGATGGTGTTCGCCCGTCGCAGGGCTCGATCATCATCCGCTTCCCGCTGGCATTCATAGGCCAGTTTGTGACAATGCCGACAGGCGAAGATTGAACCGCCGAAGATAATTGCCACGCGCCGCCCGCATCCTTGCGCCGGGCAAAGGAACCACGCCCGCCGCCCACCCAGATTGCAGGGTGTCCATTCCAGAGTGATGGGGTATTCCATCGGTTGCCACTCGCCGCCGTTGCACCGGCTGCGGTAGTCGAGAATCACGCGGTCAACTTCCGTTCGCATCTGGATTGATGCCACCGCTTTCCCGTTGGCCGTCCATTGCCAGCCGAAGGCCCGGCCCGGTGTCAGCAGGCCATCGCGTTGCAGCTTGCGAATATCCAGTGGTTGCATATCGCTTGTTGTGTCCTTCCCGCCTTGCCCGCGTCCGCTACCAAAGCCGCCCATGATTTTTCCCTCCGAGATTTGCCGAAATCATTTGGCAAGTTTGCCCTATGGTTTTCGCTGATTCTTGCCAAAAGCCTTGCTATGCCTAGCATTTCACCGATTTTTATAGTGTTGGATTTCATGTGCCCCGCAGGTCTTTCAGCTTCAAAAGCATGGCAAGCGTCCGCTCGAATTTGCGGTCAAGGTGCGTTTCGTAGCGGTTCAGCTTCTCCAGCAGGTGCGCCCGCAGCCCTTCGCCCAAGGTTTGCGCCTTGATTGCCGGCGTAAATTTGGCCTCTCTCGCCATCTGGTAGCAGAAAGGCTCCAGCGACTCGCGGATATATTCAGTCAGTCCATCGGCGGTCGGCGGGTAGGATTCTTCTTCGACATGCTCATCCCAAAAATCACGCGAATCCTGAGTCAGTGATTTTCGCGCCCGGTCGTAAGCGGTCATTCCACCTTTGCGAAGTATCGCCGCCGCCTTTTTGGTTGCGGCAAGATCAATCTCTGCATCCCGCTGGCGCTCGGCTACCTCTTTCGGCGTGCCATCCATGAATTCCCGCAGGTCGGGATTCTCACCCGATAGTCCGCGCTGGAAAGGTGCCGCCGATTTGATGACCGATGCCGCGCTATTCACTGCGCTTTTCAATCCCTCGTTGATCTTCGCCCCTTCCGCCAGCAATACCCGCCGCTTACGCCAAATGATGGTGGCCAGTTCTTCGATCAGGTGCCGTTCAGTCATGCCCGCCGGTCGGTGTTCCTCGATCAGCGCCGCCAGCAAGTCGGCAAATTCGGCATGATCTTCATGGGCCAATACCGCCAGCCGGGAAAGGATGCCGTGCTTCATGGCGTTGAATCGCACCGGCTCATAGCTGCCCACCATAGCGACGGGTGCCGCTTGATCGCGGGTTATCAGCGCCGCCTCGTTGATCGTTTCCGCTTTAATAGTTCGCATGGTCACTTCCTTTTAAATACCCGGCCAGCGTTCGCCGCCCGTTTGTTGATCGGTGTCAGTCGCATTCGGCAGATAGCCCGCGCATCGTTGCAGGGTGCCAGCCGCAGGCCGATAGCCAAGATTGGCCGAAACCAGCCCGCCGGGCTTTGCAATCGTGCAAACCCGCCCCCGCAGGTTCAGGCATTGCGAACAGCACCGCCGATCATCAGGGAACGGGTCAGGCTTCAGCAGTTCGTTCGCCGCCCGCCCGGTGAAGTAGTCCCGCGCATCCGCATCCCGCTGGCACTGGCCTATCACTTCGGCAATGGTCGCCGGGTCGGTTTCCTCGATCAGCGCCAGCCATGCCCGGATTGCTTGCATTTCTTCGGCGGTCATTGCGGTCGACGGCGAATTGGGGGGGATTTTCAGAACGTCCACGGCGTGGTCGGTTTGCCACTCCTTGGGGTTTGCTACTGCTACAGTTGCTATTCTTGCTACTGTTGCCGCTTCCCCCTTGGGTTGAGTAGCAGAAATAGCAGGAATAGCAGTAGCAAGGTTCCCGGTGTCGCGTTTTCGGATCAGGCTCGATAGGGTCATGGTGCCACCCCCACCAGCGCCGGGTTAA
>Ga0075152_10003270_pt1 | contig 11369 bp, 6 predicted proteins | sample JI61114C2DNA_FD_70964 | JGI IMG/M metagenome (GOLD analysis project Ga0075152, IMG submission 70964) | Wastewater effluent complex algal communities from Wisconsin, to seasonally profile nutrient transformation and Carbon sequestration -... | ecosystem: Engineered > WWTP > Effluent > Algae...
CGCTCGACGCGAAAGCCCTCAGGGTACAGCGTCGAGGCGGATGGATGCGTATCGTCCTCAACGGACTGGTCCGCGGCGTAGGTCCCGGCGAGCAAGCCCTCGGGATCGTTCAGGAGGTGACGGTCGTCTCGAAGCGCGATCAACACCTCCTCGATCGACACTTTCAGGAAGCCAGAGAAGCGCTGGTGGTCGCACTCGATGCAGGTGTCGACGATCCAGCCATGGTGATGTTGCGGGGCCGGAGGCTCGGTCAAGCCGAGCGAAGTGCGGAACTCCAGATCCGAGCCGATGGCCTGCGACACGGCTGCAAGCTTGCGCTGGAGCTGGCGACCGGCCTTCCGCAAGGTGCTGCTGGCATGAAGCCAGGCTTCCTCCTGCGAACGGCGCAGGAAGGTTGACTTCACCTCCAGCACGAAGAGGTGCTGGCCAAGCGTGGCGATCACGTCCACCTCGCCAGGATCGTCTTCGTCCCGCGGCGGCTTCCAGTTGAGCAGGGTCGTGAAGCCGCGAGATTCGAGCAACCGTGCCAGCGCAGCTTCGATGCGCTGCGTCTCATCGCGGGCCTGACCCCGTCGCGCGCCCAGCCGACGCAGGTTGTTGATCGCAGCGGTGCTGCTGTTCTGCAGACCGACGATCCAAGGCAGTTGAACCAATGTCGACCCGAGCTTCAGCACTGGCCGTTCGTAGAAGTGCGGTCGCAGACCCGGCGAGTGACCCTTGAACTGCGCTGCCATCGCGACAAGGTCGTAGGTCCAGAAGTCCAGGATCGCGGACGCCACGCTGGCATCGCCTTGCGGGCGGGCTGCCGTTACGGTCCACCCCGTGATGTTGGCCACCTTCGCATCGCGGCCGGACCAGGTCAGCGGCAGCCGGTTCTGCAGGCCTTCCCGCAAGCCGTCGAAGGCCAGCCGCTGCAACGCTCCGATCCAGGTTCCCGTGGCCTCCAGGCGTGTCGCAAATGCAGCCAGGAAGTCCGCCTGGAAGAACACCGACATCAGGTTCAGCGACAGCAGGGCCTGGAAGAGATCGACCCGGTCGCCGCCATCGGTCACCACGGCGTCGGCAACCCCGTACACCTCCCGCAGACAAAGATGCGCCTGCAAGGCCCGGAGCCACGCCAGTCGGTTGGCATCTCCATTCTCCGGACGACCGATGGCCCACCGGCCAGGATCGGCGGCCACATAGGCAACAAAGTCATCCATCGCGCGATGCAGCCAGTAGCCGTGCAGCCGCTCAAGTTTCCGCCCGTCTCGCTGCCAGGCCGTCCGCGCCCCAGGGTCGACCTCCATGATCTCAAGGCGGTCGCCCTGCCGCACAAACCGGATGCTGTCGTCGTAGCTGAAGGCATTCGCAGACCTCTCGACGAACTCGTTCAACTCGATCTGGGCGGCCACCAGATCGTGAAAGGCACGCAACCGGCCAAACGCTGCCCCGGCGACGCCATGGTCGTCCTCAAACAGGATGGGGCGAAGATGAGCGACCACCGAGCGGCCGATGTCATCGTCGGACAACTTCAGCGAAGACGCCTCGGTGCCTTCCAGCTTCCATGCCAGCAAATCGTTGATCGCGTCCCAGGCGACCTGAGAATCAGCGCTTGTAGCCGGCGAAAGCGTCCGGGTCTCGAAGTCCCTCGGAACCAACCGCTCGAAGGCGTAGAGGCTGGCATAGACCAAGAGGTCGAAGGCCGACAGGTCGGACAGAAACGCCTTCTGCATGTGCAGGGTCGCCAGCCGGTGCCGATAGGCCAGGTCGAAGATCGTGAGCACGCGGCACAGTTCGAGCACTTCCGCCTGTCCGACAGCGGCCTCGTCCAGTTCAGTGCGACGTGGCGAGTGCTGGTTCAAGACCAGCCCCGAGTACCTGACCGCACGGACCAGTGCAGCCGGCGCCACCTTCGCGACGCGAGACACCAGACCCGCAGCAGCAACCGGCTCTTGCCCGAGGTATCGCGCCAGCGCCAGCACCATCACCTCGGAGTTCCACGAGTCAGACGGGCACTCGATCACCGGCCGGCTGGACCAGAACAGCCTGTCGCGTTCTCTCCTCGTGGTCCTCTTCTTTCGGAGCACTTGCGGCTTGCCGTCAAGGTAGGCTTCCGCCACCGACTCGACAGCCAACGGAGTCGACGGGCGGACCGACAAGCGGTCGAACAGCTCGTCGTAGTAGTTCCTCCCCGATGCATCGCCCGGCGTCCCTGTCATGTTGTCGGCCATCCTAGCGCCTGGGCACCGCACCGCAGCCTTCCGCCCGGCGCCCGCGACCAGAGCCTCGGGATGTCACTGGCGCGCCAAGGCGACGACCCGCACGCACGAGCTGGCATCGCCCGGCACGACATCGAACCGCACAGGCAGGAACCTCTCGATCACCCCGATGTTGGTCGTGGCATGTTCAGTCAGCTCGGTGCAGGTGAAGGACGCCGCGCCGCCTCGTTCCACGACGGCGAGTGCCAGCGGCAACATCCACTGATCCGCCAGATGCTGGCCCAGCGCGCCTTCGCTCGCCTGGTAGGCTCTTACCTCCTTGACCAAAGCACCCGCAACCTGCTCTGCACTCACGCCCTTCTCACCGAAAACGGTGACGACCTCACTCACATGCGCATAGGCAATCGTGGCCAACAGCGCATTGCCAGGGCCCTCGTTCTGCCGCACGGCCGGCGTGCGCAGTTGCTCTCCCGACCAGCCCAGCGCGCGCGCCAGTGCCGCGAGTTCACGCACCGCCACGGCACTCGGCAAGGCCGGCGCGAAGCACTCTGCGTACGCCTCCTGCACCGGACCTCGATCGGTCAGGTCGAAGGGCAGCAGACCCCCGGCAGTCGGCCGAACCACCGCTGAAAGCTCGCCCCCGCCGGCCGGATAGAAGCCCAGCCGGCGCAGTTCCAGATCCAGACCCACACCGAGGCGCCGCAGCAGCGGTGCGAAGCTGCGTTCGAGGAAGTGGAACGGCGGCGCCATCGGGTTGTGCGTGCCACCGCTGAGCGACACCCGGCTGGGCTCGGCGCACAGCATCAGCGCTGGCAGCACCGTCTGAAGAACGAGGGTGCAGCTTCCCGCCGTGCCGACATTGAAGGCATAGTCGCCGGCGCGCACCGGTCCGGGCTCGAAGACCAAGGTCTGCGAGCCGAGTTCCGCCCCTTCCACTTTCGCGCCGCAGACGGCCACAGCCGCCTGCACGCAGGTCAGGTGCTGGCGCATCAGTCCCGGCTTCGGACGCTTCGCCCGGATGCGTTGGATCGCCAATGGCTGGCCGGTACACATCGACAGCGCCAGTCCCGTGCGCAGGATCTGGCCACCGCCTTCGCCGGTCGAGCCATCGAGTTCAATCAGTTCCATTCTTCTCTCGTTCATTCTTCTGAACCGTCTCGTACAGGAAGGCGTCCAGCATCGAGGTGTCCGGTCGAGACGAATCCACGACCAGCTGCGCGCCAGCGGTCTCGAGTTCGTTCTCGATGAAGTTGTGGATGCCAACCCACCGCGGACTCGTCGCCGCTTCACCAGCGCGCATCTTCACTTGGAGCAGTCGGTTGATCTCGTCCAGCAGCGCACGATCGTCGAGGGTGGCCTCCGCCAGTTCTGCAAAGCGCATCGGCGGCACACCTCTCCCGTCGCGGATCCAGCGCGCCGCCAGCAATGGCCGCAGCACGTACAAGTACTTCTTGTAGCGCACCTCCTCCCCGCGCAGGTGCTCGCGGAAATTCTTCTTCGCCATCGACACGTAGTGGTGGTAGCCACGCACGGCCGAGAAGCCGTCTTCCGCCAGCGCACGCAGGCGCGCCACCGTGTCGGCCTCTTCGAGGTAGACGATCGGCGAGCGCAGCCACTCCAGCAGCGTCGGGTTCGACTGACGCAGAAGCTGCAGCGTCTTGCGCAGGTCCCAGCCGTTCACGTCCAGGTCGCCGCTGATCGGTTGCTCGATCACGTCGCGGCCCGACTCCACCGTCAGGTACCACGACAGGCGGTTCACGTAGATGAAGCGCACGTCGTAGTCGCTGTCCGGCGAAGCGAAGCCCCAGCCGCGACTTCCGGATTCGCAGGCGAACAGCACCTTGACGTCGTGATCGACTTCGAGTCGCTGCAGGCTATCGAGGATCTGCTCCCGCATCGCCGGTTCGATCGGGTGCGCGCTGATCAGTGCTTCGTTGTTCATGACTCCCTCCCATTCATCTTGAAGTGGGGTGAGAGCCACACGGCCCTTCCCCCCAACTTAGCCCTTCACACACACCACCTGCTTCAAAGTGTGGACGACTTCCACCAGGTCCTTCTGCGCTTCCATCACGGCATCGATGTCCTTGTAGGCCATCGGGATCTCGTCGATCACGTCCTTGTCCTTGCGGCACTCGACGCCTTCGGTCGCCTTGATCTGGTCGTCGACCGTGAACAGCTTCTTCGCCTTGGTGCGGCTCATCACGCGGCCGGCACCGTGGCTGCAGCTCTCGAAGCTCTCGGCGTTGCCCAGGCCGCGCACGATGTAGCTGCGTGCACCCATGCTGCCGGGAATGATGCCCAGCTGACCGCGCTTCGCGCTCACCGCACCTTTGCGCGTCACGAACACATCCTCACCGAAGTGGCGCTCCTGCTGCACGTAGTTGTGGTGGCAGTTGACAGCCTCGACGTGCGACTCGAACGGCTTGCTGATGACCTTGCGTACCGTCGCGATCAGGTTGGTCATCATCACCTCGCGGTTGCGCGCCGCGAACTTCTGCGCCCAGCCCACCCCGCGCACATAGTCGCCGAAGTACTGCGAGCCTTCCTCGAAGTACGCGAGGTCCTGGTCCGGCAGGTTGCGCTGGTGCAGTTCGGCATCCTTCTTCGCCAGTTCGATGAAGTGGGTACCGATCGCGTTGCCCACGCCACGCGAGCCCGAGTGCAGCATTAGCCACACGAAACCGTCCTCGTCGAGGCAGACCTCGATGAAGTGGTTGCCGGTGCCCAGCGTACCCAGGTGCTTGCGGTTGTTCGTGTTCTTGATGCGCGGGTGCAGTTCGCACAGGACGTCGAACTCGTCCACCAGCGTCGCCCAGACCTGGTCCACCGCATCGGGCGGGTTCTCCCAGCTCCCTTGGTCACGACCGCGGTTGCGCGGCGACGAGCCGTGCGGCACGGCACGCTCGATCGCGGCACGCAGCTGCGCCAGGTTGTCCGGCAGGTCGTTCGCATGCAGCGTGGTCTTGCAGGCCATCATGCCGCAGCCGATGTCCACACCGACGGCGGCCGGAATGATCGCGCGCAAGGTCGGGATCACCGAACCGACCGTCGCACCGATGCCCAGGTGCACGTCGGGCATCGCGGCGATGTGCTTGAAAACGATGGGCAGGCGCGCCGCGTTGGCGAGCTGCTTCTTCGCTTCTTCCTCCACAGGCACGCCGCGCGTCCACATCTTGATGGGCACGCCGCCGTCGGGTTGTTCGGTGTTGTAGTTATGTTCCATGTTCGTCTCACTTTAAGAAGTCGTTGACCAGGGTCGATGTGGCGTCACTCTGCCATCCATTGCTGAACCGGGATTCGGACGCAGGCTTCCAGCATCGCAGCAAAGGGCGCGCGCCGACCCTTGACGAGCCAGCGCGCGTGTCTACCGTAGATTCATCTGCATTGACCGAAACGTCGCCCAGCAATCCGTGCGGCTCAGTTCAGGCGCGAGCCTTTCGGCAGCCTCGCCGTGAGCCACTCGTGCACGTCTGCCCGGATGTGCCGGCCCTCGAGCAGGAAGTCCTCGAATCGGCTTGGCACGTACGGCAGGTACACCAGCGGCATGCCCGCTTCCTCCGGCGTGCGGTCAGCCTTGCGTCCATTGCAACCACCGCAGGCGGTGACCAGGTTCATCCAGGTCCAGCCGCCACCGCGCGACTCCGGCACGATGTGTTCGCACTGCAGGTCACGCTCGTTGAAGCTCTGGCCACAGTACGCGCAGGTCAGCCTGTCACGCCGGAACAGCTTGCCCTTGCTGAAAGCCGGCACCACATCGAACAGGTTGACCTTGGACGCGCCGTGCAGCGCGATGATCGGGTGCACGTCGATGACCGACTGCCGGCCGCGTGCGACATTGAAGCCACCTCGCAGCGTGGCCAGCGGGCCATCGCCGTCGACCCACGCCACCGAGCCCGTCGCCACATGCAGGGCCGCGTGCTCGAGCGAGATCCACGCCTGTGGCGTGCCCTGGATGTCGAGTTGCAGCACATGGCTGTGGTGTGGGTGCATGGGTGGCCTCCTTTCTTGGCCGCTACGTGGGTGACTTCGCTATGGCACGTCCGGGCGGGTTCGAACCACCGGCCTCGACCTTCGGAGGGTCGCGCTCTTCCAGCTGAGCTACGGACGTAGAGATGGATTGGTAGCCCCTGACGATTTCGAAACGTCGACCTTCGCTTTGTAGGAGCGTTGCTCTGCCTCTGAGCTAAGGGGCTGGTGGATGGCAGGGGTGACAGGATTCGAACCTGCGTGCACCGGTTCAAAGCCGGCTGTCTGAGGCCACTCGACTACACCCCGGCAGATCTAGGACCATGGTGCGGGCGCAGGGAGTCGAACCCTGGCCTGCCGGTTAAAAGCCGGCTGCTCTGCCTCTGAGCTACACCCACGTGGCCTGGTGGCGGAGCAGCGAGCGAATCGAACGCCCGCGGCGACAGCGTCGCCGGCCTTGGCTTAGCAAGCCAGCCCCTTCCCACTCGGGCAGCTCTCCTCGTTGGTCATCGGCATCAATGGTTCAACGCCGATAGTGATCGCGGTTCACGCCGTCAAAAGCATCCACTGCGAAGGCAGCAGCGCTTGAAACGACCTCGCTGAGCCGCAGGGGCACGGATCGTTGCGGCCGAGCTTCTCGATAAGCTCCTTCGCGCCGCCGACCACGCGGTCACCGCGCTTGACTCCCGTCTCAGACGGGAAGCCCTTGCGCCGTTTGCTCGTGACCGTGAAAGCTGACGTCGTCTTGGTCGATCGGTTTCATGGCACACCTCCTTTGGTGGTTGATGGTCTCGTGTTGCTGATCTCGATGGTGGTCCGGGGTGGGCACGATCCACCGGCCTTCGCCTTATGAGGGCGCTGCTCTGCCGCTGAGCTACCGGACTGCCGGCTGGTCCCCTCGGTCCGAGTCGAACGGACACGCCCTGCGGGCTCCGGTTTCTGAGACCGGCGCGTCTGCCTATTCCGCCACGAGGGGTTGATGAGTGGTGCGTCGCCAGGGGCTCGAACCCTGACCATCCGGGGTACGAACCCGGTTCTCTGCCGCTCGAGTTCGCGACGCCTCGAAGTGCATGCGCTTGGGGGTGACCGGCCGGAGTCGAACCGGCACCAGCGGGTTCACAGCCCACGGCTCTGCCATTGAGCTACGGCCACACCCAAGTGCACGCTTGTCTGGTCTCGGTGGCAGGTCTCGAACCTGCGGCCTCGTGATCCCAAATCACGCGCGCTGCCATCTGCGCCACACCGAGCTGAAACTGGTACTCGCGGGTGGGAACGATCCACCGACCCCCGCCTTATCAAGACGGTGCTCTGCCACTGAGCTACGCGAGATCAAACTGAACTGGCTCCCCGACGTGGCTTCGAACCACGGACCTCCTGGTTAACAGCCAGGCGCTCTGCCATCTGCGCTATCGGGGAAATGAACTGGTGCCTCGTGACCGATTCGAACGGCCGACCCGCCGGGTAGAAGCCGGCCGCTCTCGTCCGCTGAGCTAACGAGGCCTGGACTCGACGATCCGATTCGAACGGATGCGGGCTTGCGCCTGCGGCTTTGCAGGCCGCCGCCTTCAACCACTTGGCTACGTCGAGATGCACTGGCACCGGACCACGGAATCGAACCGCGAACCTTCGGCTTTGGAGGCCGCCGCTCTGCCAGTTGAGCTAGCCCGGTATGGCTGGTGGGTGCGGATGGATTCGAACCACCGTGTCCCGTGGGAGACTGCTTTACAGGCAGCCGCAATCGGCCTCTCTGCCACGCACCCATTGATGGCACCTCGTGCACGATTCGAACGTGCGACCTCCGGCTTCGTAGACCGGCGCTCTTGATCCAACTGAGCTAACGAGGTTCTGACTGTCTGGTGCCGAGAGAGGGAATCGAACCCCCGACGCGCGCGCCTTCAACGCGCCGCTCTACCTGCTGAGCTATCTCGGCAATCCGATCTGGCGCCCCGTGCGGGATTCGAACCCGCGGCTTCCGGCTAGACAGGCCGGCACTCTGGCCACTGAGTTAACGAAGCAATGTCCATCCGGTCACGGGTTCCGGCGCCGCCCAATCGTTGCGGCCGATTTCCGCCCCCGAAGCGTGAGCTCGACGAGGGTTCCTTGTGCTGGCGTCGCGTGCGGGATTCGAACCCGCGTATCCACCTTGAAAGGGTGGTGTCCTCGGCCGTCTAGACGAACGCGACTTGACTGGTGGTGCCCTCGGCGACGGTTCGAACGCGCGGCCTGCCGCTTACAAGGCGGCTGCTCTGCCTGCTGAGCTACGAGGGCGATGTAGATCCACTTCGGCTGTGCCCAAACGCGAGCATCCCGTCGGATGTGGTGTCTCGCTGCACGTGGCCTGGCCAAGGGTCGCGCACATCCCGCACCGCCAACACCATGTCACGCGGCAACGGAGTGAAAGGACACACCCGAAGTGGAGCGGATGACGAGTCTCGAACTCGTGGCCCCGATCACCCATGACTCATGGCGTGGTCGTGCTCTGCCAACTGAGCTACATCCGCAAAATTTGCGAGGCAATCCATCGGTCAGTACCGAGGTCGCCTCGCAGCAAGTTGTTAAAGAGCGTCCACCGTCGCCGGTGGTGCGATCCATCGATCGCGGGTCTGCGCCGATGCGCAGACCGGTTGAAGTCAGAAATGAAAAAGGCCCGGATCCTTTCGGATTCCGGGCCTCTGCGTACAGAGCTTGGAGGGTGCGCGTCTACGCGCTGCCCTCTCCCGGATGCATTCGGTCCTCGTTCCGATCAAGCTGCCAGCCACCAATGGATGGCTCGAATCGGCAGCTCATCGGATAGACCTGATGCAAGGCGACGTCGCGTGCGCCCAGCGACCCCATCGCCGCGGCGCGCACGAACGCGACCAGACCCTTGATGGGTCGGTTGGTTCTTGTGACGTGCCTGGTTTTCACGATGAAGCTCTTTGAAGAAAGTTGTGCTCGATGAGCAGAGGAGGCGGACTGTAAATAGTCTTTACCCTGCCGTCAACCCCCTGCGACAATGTTGTCTGAACTCGTTGCATCGCAAGCACGACAAGTGGCCAACACGACCATCACCAGAAGACAGAACGCACTGGCGCTCTTCCAGGCCTACGCCGAGAAGGCGCTCGCCGCCGGGGCTCCTCCCAAGGGCCTGGAGCAGATGTTTGCGGCGACGCTGCAGATCTCTCCCAGCATGTGGAGCCAGATCAAGTCTTCGCGGCCCATCGGCGACAAGTTGGCCCGGCAGATCGAGCAGCACCATGGCAAGCCAGCGGGATGGCTCGACGAGGCTCGTGAGAGCGATGTGGTGGCACCGTCCGAGAGGGCCTTCCTGGACCTGGCCCTGAAGGCTTGGCGGGCGACGAACAGCGTGGGCCGGAAAGCTTTACGCGAACAGATGAGGCTAGCGGCAGCAGCACGCACCAGCGAGTAGACGAACTCGACGCACTCTCGGGGCTGCATCGTGTCCAGAGGCAAGGCGGCGGGCAGGCCTGATGGGCCGCAGATTGGCAAGGTCACCCAGCGAAAGTGGTTGCTGTACGTCGACGCCGATTGGTGTGCCTGTTGGCTTCAAAGCTGCCCCTCGCGGCCGGCGTGTTCATGTGCGTTCCAAGGTGCAAGATGGTTGAGAGGCTGGGGATCATCAGTCCTCGTCTCGCTTCATGCAGATGTAGGTGATTGCGAAGATCGCCACGGCAAAGGCGAGCACGGCGACCGGCCAGGGCGCACGCCGAGGCGTGGCCGGCACCTCCTCGTCGATCGGCATGACCAGGATTGCACTGCACAGAGCCACCATGGCCAGCGTCAGCGCGGCTGCCAAGGTCGGCGCCCTGGCCAGCACGTCCACGAAGTCGCGAGGGACACCCGCAGCCAGATGTCGTCCGGGCTCCTGACGGGTTGTCCCCAAGGCATGGCGCGGTCCGGTGGGCATGCGACTCTCGCGCTGTCAAGGCCAGGTCGGCCGGTCCGTGGCGTCGTCCTCCCGCGACAGCGGTGGCGCGGGTTCCAGCAGAGCCTGCGGAGCGGCGACCTCCTGTCGCTCGTCGAAAGAAGTCGCAGCACCCAGCAGCCCCAATGGTCTGTCGCGCCGCGCGCCGGCGGCCGCCGGCGATGGCTGCAACAGAGACGATCCCGCAAGCATCGATGCCGGCGCGAGTGTTGCCAGGTCGCCTGACTTGTCTGCCGACGAAGCCGGCGCCAATCCCCAGAAGCTCAGGGCATTCTGCGTTCGGGCCGTTCGGCGTGCCTTCGAGAGGGTTGCCTTGCGTGTGCGGCCGGACGGCGGTCCTGCTGGCGGTGTCGTCGGCGTGAGGCGCTTTTCGAGCGACGAATGCGCATCGTCGAGTTCGGTGCGCAAGCGTGTGTCATGCCCGCGATTGTTGACCGGGCTGTCGGTCGGCACACCGTGAGGCACTTCAAGTCTGCCGCGTCCGATCCTGCGCAGGCCCTGCTTCAGCTGGTCGAGGAGTCTGTTCATGCGGCAAGTCACCCGTCCGGTGTCGTCTACTTCGAGGCATCCAATCTGCCGCTGCGCGGCTGTCGGGTACAGCAGAAATCCCGCCACGAAACAGCCCAATAGTCGCGCTCAGCGTGGGCCCTGCAGCGCGCTGGGGATTCACGGGGCTTAGCCTGGGTCCCGCCGCTACGCAGCGACTTGATGGTGCCGAGTCCACCGGTATCTTGTCCGCAGGAGGTTCGATATGGACGAACTGTCGGTTGTGGAATCGGTGGAGGCTGGGCAGGCGCCTGCTTCGGCGGCGAGACCAGTCAAGGACATCCCGCTGGGCATCACGCGTGGCATGGCCTCCGACGACTATCACGCCGAGCGCAGTGCCGTGTCGTCGTCGCAACTCAAGCGCATGTTGGTCAGCCCCGCCCACTTCATGTGCGGCTTGAACGAGCCGGAGGAATCGACCGAAGCCATGCTGTTCGGCACCGTGCTTCATGGCCGCATGCTGGAGAGCGATTCGTTCCCGACAAGATTCTTCGCGACGCCGAAGGTGAACCGGCAGACGAAGGAGGGCAAGGCGCTCGCCGAGGTCTACCGGGTCGAGGCGGCCGGGCGGACGATGTTTCCGGCGGACTGGCTGGCCGGCATCGAGCGCGTCGTGGACAACGCGCGCATGCACGACAAGGCCCGCGTGATCCTGGGCACGGGCGAAGCCGAAGTGGCGCTCGCCTGGATCGATCCGGAGACCGGCATCAAGTGCAAGGTCAAGATCGACT
>Ga0075152_10003271_pt1 | contig 11369 bp, 10 predicted proteins | sample JI61114C2DNA_FD_70964 | JGI IMG/M metagenome (GOLD analysis project Ga0075152, IMG submission 70964) | Wastewater effluent complex algal communities from Wisconsin, to seasonally profile nutrient transformation and Carbon sequestration -... | ecosystem: Engineered > WWTP > Effluent > Algae...
GTTGTATTACCATCCGGCAGCACCAGCATTTTAATGATGCGGGCAATCGTTCCTGTTTTATACAAGTCTTCAATACCGGGCTCCTCGGATAAGGGATTCTTCTGTGCAACAACACCGATGATGCGATTGCCCTGGTAAGCCTTCTTTACTAATCGAATCGATTTCTGTCTTCCTACGGTGATCGGAATTACAACGCCTGGAAACAGCACAGTATTTTTAATGGGTAGAATGGATAGCTCGTCCGGCAGGTCACCAACTTTCAGGTCGTTGTCTTGCTCAGGATTGATCATGTGAATCAGATCATCGGCCTCTTCCTGTCCCATGTGTAAGGGTAGCGATTTAAACATAGAAATAAGTGCCATTATGGCACGGTAACTGCGTTATTAACGTTAATGTACGCAGGCCGCCTAGTAAGACAATAGTGATGCCAGACAAGTTTGCGCTGAATTTTGAGAGTTTTGCCTGCCGTTCGGCAGGTTGTAAAAGAAGTGAAATTGTGTCAACTTTAATTCAAACAGATTTTTTACAAACCCGATTTGTGTTGAAAAGCTATTTTTTTACCTGTTTCCTTATCGTTTGCCTGTTTCCGTTACATGACGCATCCGCCCAAAAGCCTGATCAGAAATTCAAAAAGGGCGGTGTTGTTCAGCTGAACGATAGCCTGACAACCTTTGGCCAGTCTGACATCTTTACCTTCCCCAACGTCAACAAGATTCGGTATTACAAGGATGAAAAAAAACATAAGTACCTTCTTCAGCTCGAAGTTTCGTATGCCGACCGCGAGCATTACCGAGCGCTGAAAAAATACGTTGCTAATTTCGGCATAGAGAATTTCTCGAAGAACACGTTGATGCTCTGGCAACTTGCCAAACTCTCCGGAAAATTAGGGCCGAAGGGTGAAAACGTTTTGTTGTATAAGCTGGTGCTCAAGCATCATCGCGAAGACATTAACGGGAAAGATGTTCAGTATGAATACGACACGCTCATCCGCAATGAAAAGGATTATTACGTTCCGTTAAAGCAATATTACGACTTGGTGGAATACCGAAAAGAAATCGATACACTCAGGCCTCCACAGGGTGTGCTGATCAACATGGGCATATCGGTGAATTCACCAAAGGCTGACTATGCGCCTACCATTGGTCACGTAGATTCATTGCTACTATTCTCATCAAAACGAAATTCACATGCCGTTTCATTCGAACGAACATACGATGAAGATCTGTTTTTCAGTCTGAAAGATATGGGTGTATGGCTGGATGCTCAGGAGTTTAAAAATATTAACACCAGTTACAACGAAGGTTCCGCATCCCTGAGTCAGGACGGAAAGTACTTATACTTTGCCCGGTGCAACTCACCCGATGCTTACGGGAGCTGCGATATTTTTGTTGCTGAGAATCTTGGCGAGAAAGGCTGGGGCAATGTTCGTAACATGGGTAAGAACATTAACACAACCGCATGGGATTCACATCCTTCACTTTCGCATTCCGGTGACACCTTATTCTTCACTTCCGATCGCTTAGGGGGTTTTGGACTCGCTGATATTTATTATTCTGTAAAAGATCAGCAGGGCAACTGGCAGCAAGCGTTGAACATCGGTCCAATTATTAACACCCGTAACAACGATGTCAGTCCGTTCTTTCATCACAAATTCAATGTGCTGTACTTCAGCTCAAACGGTCAGCCGCTCAACTTCGGTAACTTTGATATTTATAAAGCGTACCTGCACGGAAGCGTGTGGGAGGAACCTAAGAATATCGGACCCTTGGTAAATGGCGAGGGCAGCGAATATTATTTCACGATAGATTCTGAATCGGAAGAGCTCTACTACGCCCGATCGGAAAGTGACCCCAACGATCTTGATCTTCATTCCTTTCCGGTACCGATGGAAGCACATCCGGAAGCTGTTGTAACGCTGAAAGGAACCTTAAAAGATTCTAACACGGGCAAGCCAATGAAGGGCATTGTTTCGATCATTGACCTGGAAGAAGGGATTGAAGTGGCGCCTAAATTTCTCCGGCCGGATGGCAGCTTTGATTTCAGCCTCATCAATAAACGCAAATACCTGTTAATCATTCAGGGTGATGACTTCTTCCGCATAGAAGAAATATTTTTCCTGGATGGTAACATGGAAATAAACCGCACTACAGAAATTATTGAACCCAAGCTTGCTTTTAAGTCATTGGAGTTTGAGAACGGAAAGGCTGATATTCTGGATTCCATGCATCAGGATCTTGATCGGATTGCAAATTTCCTTATTGATCACCCAAAATACGGTCTTAATATCTCAGGACATACAGATTCACAAGGGAACAAGGATTCTAACCTTCGCCTGTCACAAGCACGGGCAGACGCCATTAAAGCATATCTTGTTTATCAGTTTAAAATAGAACCGGAACGCATCAATGCGCATGGGTACGGCAGCGAGAAACCTATTATTCAGGAGGAGAAAACAGAAGAAGATAAACGACTCAACCGAAGAGTTGAGTTTGAAATCCTGCATAACGACTCGAAGTGAGAATATGAAAACAAAAAGCCCTGACTTGCAGGGCTTTTTTTATTTTAAGAATATTGATCTTTTACTATAACCATTCCTGAATCATTTTGGAAATGTCATTGTAGAAGACAAACACCATCAATGCAATCAGGATGGCGAAACCAATCTTCAAGGACGTCTCAAAGAACTTTTCTGAAGGCTCGCGGCCGGTAATCATCTCGTATAATAAGAATACAACATATCCGCCATCCAATGCCGGAATTGGCAACAGGTTCATAAACGCAAGCACCATCGAAAGCAGACCGGTCATCGTCCAGAACCGAATCCAATCCCAATTGCCACCGTATGCTTTTGCAATTCCAATCGGGCCCGACAAAGAATCTTTTAGCGGTATCTGTCCTGAAAATATTTTTTTAAATGCTTTTAGCTGAGTGGTGATCACACCAAACGCGCGACCGGTTCCCAAACCAATTGATTCACCAAAACTGTACGTAACATGCGCAAGCTCCTTCTCATCAATTCCTTTTGCCCTGAATCCCAATCGCGTATGACCCCGATAGTCGGCCACAAAAGACTTGATCTCACCTCCTCTTTTCACTTTAATCGATAACGTGTCGAGTTTTTTATCTTTTATGATTGGTGCAATCTCATCATAATACGTAATGGGCTGGCCGTTAAGCTCTGTAATTACATCGCCTGCCTGCAGGCCAACAGTTGCTGCTACGGTACTGATTTTTTTATCCACTGTATCTACTGGTGCATAGGTTGGTTCCACTACACCTATTACCGGTTCAATGCGTTCCTGCACAAAGCTCATGGCAGCTTTTTTGGAATTGAAGTGTTTAATAAAATCTTCCGGAATGTTTATGGTCAGTTCCTGTCCATCGCGGATGACCGTGTAATAGGGCTCCTGCGAAAGCAGCACGTCTGCATCGGCTACATCTGAAAAATCTACAAACTCCTTTCCATTGATCTTAACGATCTTATCACCGGTTTTCAACCCGATTTGTTCGGCCAGCGAAAGCGCGTGTATGCCACCATGTGAGTTAACATACTTGGTTGGGATGTACGTATCTCCAATGAAATACGTCAGGCCAATAAAAATGATTATCCCGACAATAACGTTCACAATAATTCCACCCAGCATAACAATCAATCGTTGCCATGCTGGCTTGGAACGAAACTCCCAGGGCTGAGGAGGAGTTTTCATTTGCTCCTTATCCATACTCTCATCCACCATGCCGGCAATTTTTACATAGCCGCCCAGCGGAAACCATCCAATCCCAAACTCAGTATCTCCTTTTTTAATTTTAACGAGGGAGAAATTGGCCACATTGGCCAGCGGAAAAAGGAAATCGAAAAAGAGGTAAAATTTTTCAACGCGTATCTTAAACATGCGGGCGGTAATGAAATGACCCCATTCATGCACAGCAATCAAAATAGAAAGGCTCAGCAGGAGCTGGGCCGTCATAATAAATCCTTCCATCAGTTAATCAGTTCGTAAGCTTTAATTCGGGTTTCTTTGTCCGTGTTCACGTAATCTTCCAGTGTTGGGTTGGGTATATAATGCATTTTTGTCATGCATTGTTCAACGATATCGGTCATTCCCAAAAACCCTACTTTATCTTTTAAAAACGCTTCCACAGCAATTTCGTTCGCTGCATTGAGCACGCATGGCATGTTTCCGGCCTGTTTAAGCGCCTCAAAAGCGAGTGCAAGATTACGAAAAGTTTCTGTATCGGGCTTTTCGAAGGTCAGGCTTGGATAATTATTAAAATTAAAGCGCGGAAAATCGGACGCGAACCGCTCCGGATAGCTCAACGCAAATTGAATCGGTAAACGCATATCGGGCAAACCCATCTGTGCCTTGATGGATCCGTCTTCAAATTGCACCATCGAATGAATAATGGATTGAGGATGTACAACAACCTCTACCTGTTCAGCCGTTAACCCAAAAAGCCATTTGGCCTCAATCACTTCCAGGCCCTTGTTCATGAGCGTGGCAGAATCAATTGTTACTTTTGCGCCCATGGTCCAGTTGGGGTGCTTCAGTGCCTGCGCTTTTGTAACGGCCGCCAGTTCATCTCTCTTCTTACCCCTGAACGGGCCACCCGAAGCAGTGAGTATAATCTTCTCTATTTTATTATGAAACTCGCCAACAATACATTGAAAAATTGCTGAATGTTCAGAGTCAACCGGGTAGATATTGACGCCTTTTTCGCGTGCCAGCCGGGTGATAAGCTCTCCGGCTACTACCAGGGTTTCTTTATTTGCTAACGCAATTTCTTTCCCCGCCTGAATGGCACTTATCGTTGGTTTTAGGCCCGAATACCCGACCAAAGCCGTTAACACGATATCAATGGAATCCATCTGAAGCACAGAGGAAAGCGCATTCTCCCCGGCATACACTTTAACGTTCGTGGAGGCGAGTGCACGTTTTACCTGCTCATATAAACTATCGTCCGCAATGACGACCGCATTTGGATTAAATGCGAGTGCCTGCTCAATTAGTAAAGCTGCATTATGCCGGGCGGTAAGGACTTCGGCCTGGAGCTTTTCGGGATGCTTTGCAATAACCTCCAGTGCCTGGACACCAATAGAGCCTGTTGATCCGAGAATAGCGATTTTCTTCTTAAGTGCGTTCAATTCAAGTGGATGAGCCGGTTAAACATGTGTTAGGTAGCCGTGTGATTTTGAGCCTCAATAAAAAATTTCTGTTACCAAATTGTGACTTTTCGCGGGAGTATGGCTTATACTCCTAAATGGGTGACAGTTCACTCATGAAAAATCGGTGATATTGTTTAAAGTTCGTTATAACGTTTGCAGAAAGTATGAGGTGAATTTTAGAATGTCCAGAAAATTCTGTTTTATTGCCGTTTCGTAATATTTTATGAGGAATATCCCTGATTTCAGGGAAATTTTCATTTACCTTTGAGGTTATTGCGAGGCAAATTTAGGAGAAATCGGGTACTTTAGTCATAGTTGACATCCTACCTGACCCTTCTGAATAATACAAGGCACTGAGACAAAAAACCTGTTGATAATTCTTAACAAATCAAATACTTTACCGACCAAACTAAAAACTAAACTTTACAACAATTAAAACTACTGTATGAAAAATTCAAATTCGGGCCTCTTCGCTGCATTAATTATTGTAGTTGAGTTCGTTATCGCTATTCTGTTCTTTATGTATGTTCTGGGTAGTCCCAGCAACTTCCAGGGCGGTGATCCGGCCAACCATCCCTTACAAGGAAATTATTTTGGTATCGTATATAAAGGAGGGTACATCGTACCGGTTTTGATCGCACTTTTGATGATCACCATTACCTTCTCCATTGAGCGTCTGATTACGATCGGCAAAGCAAAAGGAAAAGGAAATATTAAAACGTTTGTTCAGAAGGTTAAGCATCTGATTGCCTCGAACAACATCAGTCAGGCAATTGCGGAGTGCGACCGTCAAAAAGGATCTGTTGCGAACGTAGTTAAGGCGGGTCTTGTGAAGTATAACGACCTCGCAAAAAATTCCTCGATCGAACTGGATAAAAAAGTTGTTCTGATCCAGAAGGACATTCAGGAAACTACGCAGCTTGAAATGCCAATGTTGGAGAAAAACCTGGTTATTCTGGCTACGATTGTATCGGTTGCAACACTGTTAGGTCTTTTGGGTACGGTAATGGGTATGATCAAGGCGTTTGCCGCTCTTGCGACTGCCGGTGCTCCTGACTCAGTAGGTCTTGCAAACGGTATCTCGGAAGCGTTGATCAACACAGCGTTAGGTATCGGTACCTCAGCGTTAGCGATCATTTTCTATAACTATTTCACCAGCGCGATTGATGCGTTAACGCACGCCATTGATGAAACAAGTTTTAGCATTATCCAGAATTTCACTGCTCAGAACAAAGGTTAATTGATGTTTAACTCTTATTATAAAAACTTATGGCAAGAATAGCACCACCGATAGATATGACGCCCATGGTTGACCTGGCGTTCCTGCTGGTGACTTTCTTTATGCTTACCGCAACAGCCATTCCGGATGAACCGGTGGCTGTGGATACACCTTCATCGGTTTCAATGGTTCAAATGCCTGAAACCAATGTGATCACCATTACGGTGGATAGAGAAGGTCGCGTATTTTTCAACGTTGATGGTCAGTATACACGCGATGCCGTGTTAGATGATATGGCTGGGCGTTACGGAGTAACGTTTACGCCTCAGGAAAAAAGAGCATTTGTGCTTATGTCGAGCATGGGTGTTCCAATGGCCAGCATGAAACAATTCCTTGGGTTGACCCCTGAAGAGCGGAAAGAGATCACGCAGCCCGGCATTCCAGTTGACTCAGCGCATAACGAGCTGGTAGATTGGATTAACATGACCCGTACAGTAACTCAAAATAAAGTACGGATTGCGGTTAAAGGCGATAGTGATGCAGATTATAAAACGATCAAAAAGGTGGTAAACACCCTTGTGGATCGTAACAAGATCATGAAGTTCAACCTGATTACCAATATGGAAAAAGGTCCTGATCTTGATGCTGCAATTGCAAACCAGCGCAAAGCTGAAAAACACTAATTGAATTAAGAACTTAAACTACTAACGAATATGGCAGAATTAGGTGGTGGCGATGGTGGTAAAAAGAAAGGCGGCAAGGTTCGCGTTAAGAAGTCCTCTACACGGATTGACATGACGCCCATGGTGGATTTAGCATTCCTCCTGCTTACTTTTTTTGTAATGACCACAACGCTCAATAAGCCGCAGGCGATGCAGATTAACATGCCTGATAAACCAAAGGAGGATGATAAGCCGCCTGAGGTAAATGAGAAAAATGTGCTCACCCTGATCATGGGTGATAACGATAAGATCTACTGGTACATGGGGATTACTGATCCTGAAGTTAAAGTGACCGATTTTTCAGCGAACGGCATCCGCAAGATTTTGATGGAGAAAAAAGCGGAATTACCGAAGCTTGTTGTACTGATCAAATCGCTGGACGAGTCACGCTACAAGAACATGGTGGATATTATGGACGAAATGAATATCAGCGGTGGCCTGCGGGCTGCACTCGTGGAGATTACAGATGTTGATAAGGAGCTCGTAAAAGAATCACAATTATGAAAACTGAAGGAATTGTAATCCCGCAGACAAGCTGGGATGACATTGTGTTTGAAAAACGGAATAAGGAGTACGGAGCGTATATTAACCGTAAGAATTACTCCAGGTACGTATTGATCGCGCTTGGCGTTACCGTAGTAGTATTGCTTTTGGTTTTAGCAGCGCCCGCAATAGCGGCATTACTGAAGTCTTTTAAAGCAACTGAGGAGCCAAAATTGAAAGAGATGACGGTGTCGCTTGATCAACCGCCTCCGATCACTCCGCAACCGCCTCCACCCGATATCAAGATCCCGCCTCCTGTGAGAACGATTATCAAATTCCTTCCGCCAAAAGTGACGGAGAAAGAAGTGGTAGAGGAAGAAGAGATGCCAACGATCGAAGAGATCAAAGAAAACGAAACCGGAGCTGTTGCAGTAGAAGGAACCGGTGAAGTTGTTTTTGATGAACCCGTCCAGGAAGTTGCCGCAGAAAGCGATGAAGATAAAATTTTCTACGCAGTTGAGCAGACTGCTGAATTCCCAGGTGGCTTTGCCGCATTGAATAAGTTCTTGAGTAAAAACATCAAGTACCCAGCTTCCGCAAAACGGATGGGGATTGAAGGTAAAGTGTTTGTGAAATTCATCGTTGACAAAGATGGAGGTATCAGTGGCATGGAAATCCTGAAAGGTATTAATGCCGATCTTGATAAGGAAGCGATGCGTGTAATCAAGATGATGCCACCGTGGAAACCCGGTAAGCAGAACGGTCGTGCCGTAAAATCGCAATTTGTGTTGCCGGTTTACTTTAAGCTTGACTCGTAAGGTCAGCCGACCTTAATCGTTAATGATAAATCTTTAAAGGCCATGAAATATTTCGCAATACTCATGGCCTTTATTTATATAGCACTGGGCATTTTTCTGCTCGTGCAACAAAAATTTAATCTTGCTTATAAAATACCATTAGGAATCGTATTAATAGTCTATGGACTTTTTAGAGCTTTCAGCACCTACCAGAAATTTTCTCGCGGCCGCGAGAATGACGATCGTTATTTGTAGCCTCATAGCCCTGGTGTTCGCGGGTGCCTCGTGTACTGAGCGCGACAAAAAAGGAAATGTTCTCGATCAAACTACGTACGGCACCATCACCATTGCAGTTGACGAATCCTTAAAGCCGTTAATCGATGCGGAGATTGATACGTTTGAAGCTACCTACACAAATGCGCATATCAATATAATTTATACAAGCGAAGAAGCTGCCATTCGTGCCATGCTTCAGGATAGCGCCCGACTGGCCATTGTTACCCGCAGTCTTACAGAAGAAGAAAACAAGTATCTGCTAAATCAACAATACACGTGCAAGGAACAGTTAATAGCCAAGGGCGGAATAGCCTTGATTGTAAATCCGGCCAGTACACTGGAAGAACTTACGATAGCGCAATTCAAAAAAATCCTGACGGGTACCAATAAGCTGAGTGAACTAGACAAAAATTTTTCTTCCACTCCTGTAGTCGTAGTTTTTGATCACCCAAATTCGGGGATCATTCGCTACCTGCGTGATTCGGTACAGCAATTTGATTCACTACCGTCCTACTGCTACGCGGTTAATGGAAACCCCCAGGTTATCGACTATGTATCAAAAAATCCTCAGGCAATCGGCCTAATAGATGTTAGCTGGATCAGTGATCGGGATGATTCTACAACAAATTCATTCCTCGGTTCTATAAAAGTGGTAGGATTATCGGATGGAAGGGATTATTTCCAGCCGTATCAGAGTTATATTGCAGACCGGTCTTACCCCCTGCTCAGGCAAGTAAAGGTCTTAAACAGGGAGGCAAGAATGGGCTTGGGCACTGGATTTACAGCGTTTGTTGCAGGTCCAAAAGGGCAATTAATTGTTTTAAAATCCGGCATAGTTCCTGCTATTATGCCTAAACGAGTAATAGAAGTTAGTAAAGAACCATTTTTACCATGAACAAGAGAATTCTTTTAGTGTGTCTGTCAGTGCTGGGAGCAAACATTGCTTTCGGTCAGGGTGCAGAAATCAAAAAATCAAAACGCTTGATCGATGTTGACCATGCTACAGAGGCTATGGCGCCCATTGAAGCTGCGATTAAACAATATCCTGAAGAAGCGGATTTATATTATTACCTCGGATATGCTCAAGTAAAAAATAATCAGCTGGAGGCAGCTGCAAAATCATTTGATGCAGGTATCAAGCTTGATCCCAAAGAAGCGATCAACTATGCCGGTAAAGGCCACTTGAGCATGCTTCAGAACCGTCCAGCTGATGCCAAGGTAAACCTTGACAAAGCGCTTGAGATGACGAAGTCAAAGAAAGCTCCCGTGTTAAAAGCAGTAGCTGAAGCTTACTTAACCAATGCAAAATTTGCTGGTGATGCGGTTGCACTTTTATTGAAAGCAAAGGCCATAAAAAACGATGCTGAAACTGAAATCCTTTTAGGGGATGCGTACCTGTTACAAAACCAGGCGGGTTCTGCTGTTACTGCATATGAAAATGCAGCTTCTATGGAACCTAAAAACGGTAAACCGCATCATAAAAGAGGTCTCGTGTTTGTTCGCGCTAATCCTGTTGAATCCCAAGCAGCTTTTGAAAAGGCGGTTGCGGTTGATCCTGAGTTTACCCATGCCTATGATGAATTGATCGATATCTACTATCAGCAAAAGCAGGTCGATAAAGCCATTGAAGCTGCGGAGAAATTCCAGAAACTGACCAGTGACCCGGAGCAAAACAAAGAGAAACTTGCCTTGATCTATGTAATGAAAGGCGATTATGTAAAGGCAAACGAGATCTTCAACCAGATCATAACCAAGGAGAATGTAAGGCCTATCATCTGGAGATTCCACAGGCAGTCATTATTGGCTACCAAGACTTCTGCCGACTCTTTACAGTCTGTAAGAGTTGCTGAAGAATTCCTTTCTAAAGCAAAGCCAGAAGATATTCTGCCAAAAGACTATTTAGAATTGGGAAAGCTTTACATCATCATAAAGCAACTGCCGGACTCATTGGGTATTGTTCAATTTGATAAGGCTCTTCAATTAGATCCGAAGTATGTGGAAGCCGCACAGATTAAGGCTGAAACACTTTTTAAAATGAGAAATTATAAACAAGCTGTTGAAGCGTATGAGTATTTGTTTACAATAAAAGCTAAGCCAAGCGCAACAGATCAACTTAACCTTGCACGCTCATATTCGGGTATAGAGAACTACCCAAAAGCTGACACTGTTTATACAAAATTGGTAGAGCAATATCCTACTAATTCTGCGGTTGTAGCATTGGCAGCTGGTGTAAAATCTAACCTCGATCCCAATTCAGAAAAATGGCTTGCAAAATCATTGTATGAGAAAGTTATTGAGCTCGCAACTGCTGACCCGACAAAGACCTCTAAAAAGGATCTAATAACAGCCTATAAATACATGGGTTCATATTACGCTATAAAGGAGAATAGTATGGCCAAAGGGAAAGAATACTTTGAAAAAGTTTTAGCAATTGATCCAACCGATAAACAAGCACAGGAAGTGCTCAAGGCTATCAAGGAAGGACAAGTGCAACAACTTCAGCAGCAGCAACAGAAAAAATCTGGGCGCTAGTCTCTTCTAATAATCATAAAGAGCGCATGTGTTGAAAAACATATGCGTTTTTTTGTACCCGGGATGACGAACAACAATGGAGCAATTCTTGCGTTAAGGCTTCAATGAGTCGGCTGCCCGTGTTTTAAAATGTCGAAACAATACCATAAATTTCCTGAATGATAGCATTCCTCGCA
>Ga0075152_10003272_pt1 | contig 11366 bp, 8 predicted proteins | sample JI61114C2DNA_FD_70964 | JGI IMG/M metagenome (GOLD analysis project Ga0075152, IMG submission 70964) | Wastewater effluent complex algal communities from Wisconsin, to seasonally profile nutrient transformation and Carbon sequestration -... | ecosystem: Engineered > WWTP > Effluent > Algae...
CTGGGCGCGCAGCCACTGGGAGCGCCAGGCGGTCTTGGCCCGCTGGATCTCGGCGGTGGTGAGGCCGTTCTTTGCCAGATCGGCGATGAGGCGGAGCATCTCCTGCTGGGCGAGGTCGATTTTCTTCGGGTCAGTGCCGACGTAGAAATAGAAGGCCCCTGCCCCGAGCGCGGCGAACTGCTGGGCGCCGACGTAGTAGGCGAGGCCGAGGTCTTCGCGGATGCGGTTGAAGAGGCGGCTGCCCATGTCGCTGCAGGCTTCATCAATCAGCGTCAGCGCATGAACGTCCGCGTCATGCAGGCCGACGCTGCGGAAGCCGATGACGAGCACGGCCTGCTCTTTTTCCATGGTGATCGTGGGCTGTGCCGGGGTGCGTTTGATGACCGGGAAGGTGGTGATGCCGCGCCGCTGCCCGCGTGGCAGTTTGGCCAGGGCGGTCTCGACCTGCCTGCGAATGACGGCGGCCTTCACATCGCCGACGATGGAGAGCACGCCATTGCCGCCGGTGATGGACGCGCGCAGCATCGCGCGGCAGTCGGCGACGGTGAGAGACTTCACGCTTTCCTCCGTGCCGAGGGCGGTGCGGGCGAAGGGCTGCCCGGCGAAGATCTCTGCGCGGGCACGGCGGATGGCCACGGTCATCGGGTCTTCTTTTTCCTCCTGGATCTGGGCGAGCTGGCGCTTCTTCACCTGCTCCAACTGCGCGGCAGGCAGGGTGGCATTCAGCAGGAGATCACTCATCAGGCTGAGGCCCACGCCTTCATCCCCGCGCATGACTTCCGCGCCGATCATGTAGCGGTGCGCATCTGCCTGGCAGATCAGCGATCCGCCACGGTTCTCCAGCTCGGCGGCGATCTCTGCGGCGCTGCGGGTTTTGGTGCCTTTCAATAATAGAGCGGCGGAAACCTGCGTGACGCCCGCCTTGGCATCTGTCTCCGCCGGCACACCGGCGAGGAAGGAGCCGCGGATGGAGATGAGCGGCAGGCGCGGATTTTCCTGCACGAGCAGGGTCAGGCCGTTCTTGAGCTGGAAGCTCTGCACCGCGTCGGCCTGGGTGGTGGTGTGGGCGGCGGCGCTCTTCGCGGGCTCATGCGGCCCGACGCTGACGACGCTGCATGTCTGGTCCAAAAGATAACGCTGGGCGGCGCTGCGGATGTCCTCAGGTGTGAGGCGGCTGAGGGCCTCCAGATACTTCTGCGGATACTCGAGACTGCCCACCGTGAGCCAGCCCTGGCCGAGGATGGCCGCCTGCCCCTTCGTGGAGGCGAGACTGCGGAGCTGGTAGCCGAGCGTGGCACGCAGGGCCTTCGCCAGTTCATCTTTGCGCGGGCCCTTCGCCTGCATCTCACGCACGACGGCGTGCATGCCTTCACGGCAGGCCTCCACATTTTCGGGATCGCACTCCACGTCGGTATTGAAGACGCCGCACTCCAGCGAGCCCCAGGCACCCGCCCAGACGCTGTGGGCGATGCTGCGCTTTTCACGCAGCTCCTGAAACAGCCGGGAGCTGCGCCCGCTGCCCAACAAAAAGGCCAGCACATCCAGCGCCGGTTTGTCGGCATGACCCTCACCGGGGATCTGCCAGCCGAGAGCGACATGACTGAGCTCGGTGGCGAAGTCCTTGTGCGCCACGCGCTGCCCGAGCTGGCGTGCCTCCTGCGGCAGCAGCACGGGTTCGTAGGGCCGTCTTTCCCAGTCACCGAGCACACGCTCCACCGCCGCCATCGTGGCCGCTGCATCCACCGCGCCCGCGATCACGACGAAACAGTTGTTCGGCACATAATGCCGCTGCACGAAGCCGAAGACATCGTCACGCTTCACCTGATCAAACACCGCGCGGTGGCCGATGATGGGGTGCCGCAGCGGATGGGTGCGGAAGCAGGTGCCCTGCACGAGATGCTGGAGCTGGGAGCCCGGCTCGTCATTGCCCATGGCCATCTCACGGCGGATGACGTCCTGCTCCTTCGCCAGCTCCGCCGCATCGAAGCGCGAGTGCCGGACCATGTCCGCGAGGATGTCGAGATAACCTTCTGTGTGCTCCGCGAGACCATCGATCCAATACACCGTGCGGTTGAAGGTGGTGTAGGCATTCACATAACCGCCGAGCTGCTGGATGCCGGTGGAGATCTCCTGAGCGGAGCGGCGCAGCGTGCCTTTGAAAAGCATGTGCTCCACACAATGCGCCAGCCCCGCGCCGGTCCAGTGCTCCTCATGGATGCTGCCCGCCTTCACCCAGATCTGCACGCTGACCAGCGGATGCTGATGATCTTCCTTCACGATGATCTCCAGCCCATTGTCCAGGGTCCGCAGTTGCGCACCCATCGGCGGCACGGTCAAAGCGGGGGAAACAGAAGCGCGGGGTGTGGAGCGGGACTTGGGGGATCGGGCAGGCATGGAAAGGCGCGAGGCATGGCACGGGCGGAGGCGCGGAGCAAGTCGCATGGGGCGGCATTCCACGGCATTCGTGGAGCGCAAGAAGGTTGCCGCAGGTGGTCGCGCTCGTTATACCTGCGCCATGCCTGAAGAGACGCCCACCATCGAGACCCGCGAGGAAGTCATGTTTTTCGACACCGACATCGGCGGAGTGGTGCATAACATCGCCTACCTGCGGATGATCGAAACGGCGCGGACGCGGCTGGCGGCGCTGATGGGGATGCAACTGCGGGAGATGGCGACGACGCAGATCTACCCGGTCGTGGTGCGGACGGAGATCGACTACCGGAAACCGGCGACGCTGGGAGATCACCTGGTCATCTCCGGCAGGCTGGAACGCGTGGAGCGGGTGAGGTTCTGGATGGCCTTCGAAGTACGCCGCGCTGGGGAGGAGACGGTGCTCATCACCTGCCGCCAGTCACTCGCGCTCGTGCAGATGCCGCAGGGGAGGCCGCTGCGCCTGCCGGAGGACTGGGCGGAGAAGTATGAGCACTTGTTTTTGAAGAAGGCGTGAGCGCACAAAAAAGGCCGCTGGTTCACAGCGGCCTTTTTGTGGAGATGAGATCGTCGATCTTAGTGCTGGGAGCAGAACTCCTCGAAGCGGTCCATGCCGGCATTGATGACATCGAGACCGGTGGCGTAGCTGAAGCGGAGGGTGCTCTCCGCACCGAAGGCGACGCCGGGAACAGCGGCCACGCGGGCCTTGCTGAGGAGCTTCTCGCAGAAGTTCACGGACTTGATGCCGGTGGGCTCGATATCGACCAGGAAGTAGAAGGCGCCGAGGGGCTCGACGACGCGGACGTTCTTGATGGCCTGGAGACGGCTGAGCATGTACTGGCGGCGGACGTCGAACTCATCGCGCATGTCAGCGACGATCTGCTGATCACCCTGGAGGGCGGCAAGCGCGCCGTATTGGGCGAAGGTGGTGACGTTGCTGGTGGTGTGACTCTGGATGACGTCGATGGCATCGGCGATCTTCTTCGGAGCGGCGGTGTAGCCGAGGCGCCAGCCGGTCATGGCGTAGGCTTTGGAGAAGCCGTTGATGGTGATGGTGTGGTCGAAGATGTCCTTGCTGATGCTGGCGATGGAGACGTGCTTCTGGTCGGCATAGACGAGCTTTTCGTAGATCTCATCGGAGAGGATGAGGATGTCTTCGGAGGCGGCGATCTCACCGATGGCGGCGAGTTCTTCCTTGGAATAGACGGAGCCGGTGGGGTTGCCGGGGCTGTTGATGATGACCAGCTTGGTCATCGGGGACATGGCGTCCTCGAACTCTTCCGCGGTCATCTTCCAGCCGTTCTCGCGCTTGGTTTCGACGATGACGGGGATGCCGCCGACGATCTTCACCATCTCAGGATAGCTGGTCCAGTAAGGGGCGGGGATGATGACTTCGTCACCGGGGTTCACGACGGCGGCGATGGCGTTGTAGCAGGAGTGCTTGGCACCGCAGTTCACGCTGATCATGGAGGGGTCGTATTGCAGACCGTTGTCGATGAGAAGCTTGGCGGCGATGGCTTCGCGGAGTTCGACAAGGCCGGCGCTTTCGGTGTAGCGGGTCTTGCCGCTCTGGAGGGCCTCGATGGCGGCCTGGGTGATGTGGTCAGGCGTGTTGAAGTCTGGCTCACCGGCACCGAAGCTGAGCACGTCGATGCCCTGCTTCTTGAGAGCCTTTGCCTGGCTGGTGATGGCAAGGGTCATGGAAGGGGCGAGTTCGGCGATGTTTTTGGCAATGAAGTCCATAGATGGGAAAAGGTGCTGGCTGGGGTGGGAAACTCCGGGCTGGCCGGAAAGGGGGCGCTAAAAAGGAGCGGCAGGAGCCTTTGTCAACGCCGGGGAGGCTGCACGGATGGAATGCTCGAAGGAAGATCCAAACTAATAACCCATCGCGGTGCCGATCTGGAAGATGGCGAGCGCGAGGACGTAGGCGGTGCCGGTCATGGCGGCGAGCTGGAACCACATCCAGCCCCAGGAGCCGGTCTCGCGTTTCACGATGGCCATGGTGCTGACGCACTGCATGGCGAAGACGTAAAAGACGAGCAGGCTGATGCAGACGAGCGGGGAATAGACGGGCTTGCCGCTGACGCGCGTCTCCTGGCGGAGTCGATCTCGCAGCGGGGTCATGTCTTCTTCATCCTCGGACTGCACGGCATAGACCACGGCCATGGTGTTCACGAAGACCTCGCGGGCGGCGAAGCTGCCGATCAGGCCGATGCCGATCTTCCAGTCATAACCGAGCGGGGCGATGACGGGCTCGATGAGGTGCCCTGCCCTGCCAGCGGCGCTCAGCTCCAGGCGAATGGAGGCATCGGGGGAGTCGCTCTTCGGGTAGGTGGAGGCGGCCCAGATGAGGATGGAGATGCCAAAGATGACGGTACCGGCCCGCAGCAGGAAGGCCCGCGCCCGCTGCCAAACAAGAAGGAGGATGCCTTTGATGGAGGGCATTTTGTAGCTGGGCATCTCCAGGATCATCGGCGCATTGGCACCGCGCATGACGCCTTTGTTCAAGATCCAGGCGAAGCCAAACGCCCCGAGTGTGCCGAGCGCGTAGAGGCCGACCATGATGCCTGCCTTTGCCCAAAGGGAGACGCTGTCCGGCATGAGGGCGCTGATGAGCAGCAGATACACGGGCAGACGCGCGGAGCAGCTCGCCAGCGGGGCAATCAATATGGTGATGAGGCGGTCCTTCGGGCTGTCAATGGTGCGGGTGGCCATGATGCCGGGCACGGCACAGGCGTAGGAGCTGAGGAAAGGCAGGAATGCCTTCCCATTCAGCCCGACGACGCTCATGAGGCGATCCATGATGAAGGCCAGCCGCGCCATGTAGCCGGTGTCCTCCATGATGCCGATGAAGAAGAAGAGGATCAATATCTGCGGCAGGAACACGACCACGCCAGAGACGCCATTGATCGCGCCATCGACGATGAGATCCCGCAGATCCCCCGGCGGCATGACGCCGGTGACCCAGCTCCCGAGCGCGGCAAAAGCAGCCTCGATCCAGCCCATGGGCCCTTCGGCGACCTTGAAGATGAGGTAGAAAAGGAAGACCAGGAAGGCGAGAACAAAGACGCCGCCGAACAAGGGATGCAGCAGCCAGCGGTCGATCCTCTGCGTGATGGTTACAGGCTCCTGATCAGGGCGCACGAGCACCTCGCGGCAGAGTTTTTCGATGGCGGAGTAGCGGTCGTTGACGAGCTGATCCTCCCAGCCGGGATGGGCTTTTTCCAAAGCCGCGCGGCCTCGGGAAATCTGCCCGAGCTGGGCGTCCTTGATCCCGGCATGGAGCGGATCGTGATCGGAAAGCAGGTAGAGCGGCTCCAGCAGGGAGCTTTTTTCCTGCACGGCTCCGGTGAGCGCCAGCTCGGCGCGGGTGGCGAGCACGGAGGCGCGGATTTCCTCAGGCAGCGGGGCGGAGTGCCAGCGCGGCTGGGGCAGGTCCTCGCGGCTCATGGCGGCCTTCAACTCCAGCAGGCCTTTGCCCGAAGTCGCCTGCATGGGCACGACGGGCACGCCGAGCTCTTCGGAGAGCTTCTTCACGTCGATGCGCCAGCCTTTGCCCTCGGCGATGTCGATCATGTTCAGCGCGATGACCGTGGGCAGGCCGAGTTCCAGGATCTGGGTGGCCAGGTAGAGATTGCGCTCCAGGTTTGCGGCATCCAGCACGAGCACGACCTTGTCCGGCTTCGGCGTATCGCTGCGGCGGCCCAACAAAACATCCCGCAAAACCGCCTCATCCGGGCTTCTGGCATTCAGGCTGTAGGCTCCGGGCAGGTCGATGAGACGGAGCTTTTTGCCATGCTGGCTCCAGCACTCGCCGATCTTCTTTTCCACGGTCACGCCGGGATAGTTCGCCACCTTCTGGCGCAGGCCGGTGAGCAGGTTGAAGAGGGTGGTTTTGCCCGAGTTCGGATTGCCGACGATGGCGAGCAGCGGGGAGTCAGGTGCGCTCATGCTTCAGCCGGAGTGACGATGATATGAGCCGCCTCATGATTGCGCATGGCGATGTGGGACCCACGCACACGGATCTCAATGGGTTCCCCCAGAGGTGCCCGGCGCACCACATCCACTTTAGCCCCCGGAGTAAGCCCCAGCTCACGGAGTCTGGTCAGCCCGGCACGGCCTGTCGGCAGGCTTTGAATGAGCGCGCTTCTGCCGATGGGAAGTTCGGCCAGGGTGGAGGAAGGAAGCATGGTGGGTCGCAATTGAGACGCTGTTGCAAACGCACGCTTAGCGGCAGCCCTTTCGTTTGCAAGGAGCGGTGTCTGGGAATTAACACTCACCCTCTGCGCAGGCCCTTGAATCCGAAGCACACGAAGCAAACCGACAGCATCTGAAGAAGGCTGAAACACAAGGTTGCGTGATAATGAATAAAACGCTTGCGACCTGAAATCGAGCATCTATTCTCGCGGCCCGTTTCCGAACGGGAATACGTTCCTGAGTAGCTCAGCGGTAGAGCGGGTGGCTGTTAACCACTAGGTCGTAGGTTCGATCCCTACCTCAGGAGCCAATCAACACATGGCAGTGTAGCTCAGCGGTAGAGCAGAGGACTCATAAGCCTTTGGTCGGCGGTTCAAATCCGCCCTCTGCCACCACCCGGACGACGCGGCGACCGCGAATCAACAACAGGGTGGTGGATTCGGAAAAGTGTCACTTCTCCGCCTCGTAAAGCGAGGCAATCCCCAGTGTGAGACGATGCGTCTTCACCGCGCGGAACCCACAGGACTTCATCAGGTCTTCCATCGCCCCGCCGGACGGGAAGCGCTCGATCGAACTGCAGAGATACTCATAGGCTTCCCGCTGGCAGGTGATCCAGCCCGCGATGCGCGGCATGATCCGTTTCAAGTAGAACAAATAGGCAGGCCGGATGATCGGCAGAGTGGGCAGGGAGAAGTCGAGCACGAACAAAGTGCCCTGCGGGCCCAGCACCCGGTGCATTTCCTTCAACGCGTCCGGCCAGGAAGCCATGTTGCGTAATCCAAAGGCCACGGTGAGCACATCGAAGCTGCCATCCTGAAAGGGAAGATTCATCCCATCGGCGGCGACGAGGGCACGCAGGTTTTGATGCTGGGCCTCACGCATCATCGGCACCGAAAAATCCGCACCGAGGACCTTTGCCGCAGGGCAGGCACGCTGAAGCGACACCGCCAGATCTCCACTGCCCGTGGCGAGATCGAGTATCCGCACAGGATTTCTCAGAGCGACGAGGCGGGCCGTCTGACGCCGCCAGAGGACATCAATGCCGAGACTGAGCACATGATTCGCCAGCACATAGCGGCGGGCGATGCCTGCGAAGGCTTGTTTGACAAATCCGGCGTCCTGCATGGGTAAAAACATCCCCGTATAAGGGATGGTGCGCTTGAGAGGACTCGAACCTCCACGATGTTACTCACTAGAACCTGAATCTAGCGCGTCTACCAATTCCGCCACAAGCGCATGCTTCTAAACGGGCCGCGATACTCGGCAGGTGAAAGGAGTTCTCAACCGAAAAAATGAAATACTTCAGAGCGGGCATTCCTGACAAAACTTCGAATACATCCACGGAACAGAGGGTCAGAAGCCCACGACCAGCCGCCAAGAAATGACTTGAATGCGGCGGGAAGTTAAGAATCCTTAATGACATGAAAACGAACCTTCCTTCGCATGGCCTGCTGATCTTGATTGGCGTGGCTGCATTGACGCAGACAACTCAGGCCCAGCAGCAAGGATACCCGCAGGCTCCTGGCTACCCGCAGCAGCAGTATCGGCAGCCACCTCCAGGCTACCAGCAGGTGCCGCCCCCACAGTATCCACCGCAGGGTTACGCCCAGCCGGGACAGACCCAGTATGTGAGTCCCATGCAGTTCCTGCCCACCTTCGGACGCAAGTTCGGAGACATGTTCCGCCGGGTGTTTTATGGAGACACTCCGCCTGCAGGCTACAGCCAGCCCCAATACCAGCAACCGCAGTATCAGGCACCTCAATACCAGCAGCCAACACAGCGTCTGGATCAGCCACCTCCCGGCTACTACCAGCAGCCCGCCGCCCCGCAGTATCAAGTGCCGCCACAGTCAGGACAGGGGTATCCACGTTATGAAACGCCACCGCCTCCACGCAGCAGCACCTCCCCTGCCCTGCCCCCCACGAGCCGGATGAACTCCGGCTCCTCCAGCGCCGCCCCTTCGACCAAGAAGAACTCGACCTCCAGCACCAAAAAACCCTCCAGTCAGACTCCCCAATACACGCCGCCAGCCATCACTCGCGAATCCGTCAAACCGAACCTTGAAGAAGAACCACCGCCCAACATCCCGAGCGACAATACCCCATCACGTCTGCCAGGCTCCAAGCCTGAGGTGAGTTCGACAGACAGCTCCAAGAACAAGGAGAAACCCAATGCTTCGGCCAGTTCAGGCAGCTTCCTGCGTGGCAAGAAAACCGGCAAAGAAGGCCGAGTCATCAGTCCCTACCCGCCCTACCGTGAGTTGGACGTCGGTGGTCTCGCCAGCGGCTCCCTCGCCCTGGACCCCACGACGCAAAAGGTCTTCGAAGTGCCTTAAAGGATGGCATCAAATCCCCCTGAGTTTAGACAACCGTCTCGCATGAGACGCAGGGATATAGATCAGAGATGAGGCATTGGCTCAGCGGCGCACGCAGGCACACCGATGACCGTTTGCCCCGGCAGGACATCCTTTACCACCACGGCTCCGGCGGCGACGAGGGCTCCAGCGCCGATGCGGATGCCCTGACGGATCACCGCACCTGCGCCGATGTGAGCCGCTTCGCCGATGGTGACATTTCCGCATAGAACGGCTCCTGTGGCGATGTGGCAGTGCGCGCCGACGATGCAGTCGTGCTCGACGATGGCGGCGGTGTTCACGAGCACGTGCTCGCCGAGCTGGGCATTCGTGTGGATGACGGATTTGGGCAGGATTTGGCAGCCTGCGCCGCACACAGCGGAAGGTGAAAGGAAGGCGGCGGGATGGATGACAGCCTGCGGTTTCAATCCGGCCTGGATGGCTGTTTGGAATAACTGAGAACGACGCGCGCAGCTCTTCGCGGAGCCGACACCGATGACGAAGTGAGTGAAGCCAAGTGATGCGAGTTGCGGCAGCATTTCATCGCTGCCGATGACGGGCACACCGGCCACTTCGAGAAGACCGGGCTGTGAGTCGAGGATGGCATCAAAACGATTGGGCGAGTAGGCCTCCATGAGCACACGTCCATGGCCTCCGGCTCCGATCAAAACGCATTTCATGGTTGGTTGAGGTCGTGGAAGGTTTTGCCGAGCAGGCGCTCATCCAGTGGGGTGTTGGCGATGAGGTTGAGCAGCTTTTCGGAAGCATGGCCGTCGCCAAAAAAGTGCTCATCACCGGTGGCTTGCACTTTGAACTCGGGGCTGATGGCCTGACGCACGGCAGCGACGATGTCGGCGGCATCAAACTGCGGCACGTCGATGACATTGCCGGCGCGGAGACGACCTTTCTGGCGATTGCCGATGTTCACCACGGGCAGCGCGAAGGAGGGAGCTTCGAGCAGGCCACTCGAGGAGTTGCCGACCATGGCGCTGACTTCGCCGAGGATGGAGAAGTAGCCCTCGGGCCCGAAGTTCTCGACCCACACGGCTTTCGTCGAGCTTTGGCAAAACTGGAGGATGCGCTCGCGGATGACGCTGCCTGCCATGTCGGCATTCGGCATGGTGAAGATGACGGGCAAATCAAGTGTGCGCAGCGCTTCCATGAGCGCGTCGGTCTGCGGAGCGGTCTGTTCATACTCACTCGTTGTGGGATGCAGCGTGACGAGCAGCGGCGGGGCGGAGAGATCGAGCTGGAAGCGGCTCTCCAGCTCCGCGCGACTGAGGCGATGGATGGAAAGGATGTTATCCAAAGACAAGGCACCACAGCAGGTCACACGCCAGGGTTCTTCACCAAGCTGGATGACACGCTGGCGATACACCTCAGTGGCGACGCCGTGCAGGTGACTCATTTTCGTGAGGCTGTGGCGGAAGCGATCATCCATCGCGCCCTCGGTCAATTCACCGCCGTGGAGATGGAGGATGGGAATGTTAAAAGGCACCGCAGCGAGGGCTGCGGCAAACATTTCAAAACGATCTCCAAGCACGACGAGGAGATCAGGTCGCGAGCTGGCGAAGTAGTGTCCGAAGCCAGCCAGACCGAGGCCGATGGCGATGGCGACCGCTTCGGGTGTGTCCTCGTTTTGCAGGACGGGGATTCGTGCCGTGACGGGGAAGCCGTCCTTTTCAATGAGGCTGACGGTGGAGCCGTAGCGCGCCTCCAAATGCATCCCGGAGACGAGCACGCGAAGCTCCAGCCCAGGATGCGCGGCGATGCGCTGGAGCAGCGGGCGGTAGATGCTGTAGTCCGACCGCCCGACACTGACCACGGCGACGGATCTCACGCGAGATCCTCCCAGCGGATCATGGAACCTTCGGCGATGTCCACCAGCGCACGGCGTCCGGGCACTTCATGGAACTTGGCAGGTGGAATGCCGGTGCCGGGGCGACGCAGGACGAGCATCGCCTCCGTGATCGTGCTGCCCGCCGAAATCGAAGTCTGCGCCACGACACTGCGGCGGACGATCTTGGCGACGGCGAGTTCGGCTTCGCTGGGTTGTTTCAAACCGCTGCCGAGCAGGACTTCGACACGACGAATGCTGCGCACCATTTCAGCGAGGTCGGCAGGCTCCAGCGAGGCTTTGTGATCGGGGCCGGGCATCTCGCAGTCGAGCGTAAAATGTTTCTCGATGACCTTTGCCCCCGCAGCGACGGCGATGACGGAGGCCTCGATGCCCATTGTGTGATCCGAGTAGCCGATGGGCACGCCGAGCGCGGCACGCATGGCCTCCATGGCACGCAGGTTCACGGACTCCGGCGGCGCGGGGTAGTTTGAGACGCAATGCAGCACGGTGATGTCGTCATTGCCTGCCGCGCGGATGGTATCCAC
>Ga0075152_10003273_pt1 | contig 11364 bp, 10 predicted proteins | sample JI61114C2DNA_FD_70964 | JGI IMG/M metagenome (GOLD analysis project Ga0075152, IMG submission 70964) | Wastewater effluent complex algal communities from Wisconsin, to seasonally profile nutrient transformation and Carbon sequestration -... | ecosystem: Engineered > WWTP > Effluent > Algae...
GCACCTCCTCGCCGAACCGCGACAGGTGCGTCACTCCGCCTCCTCGCCCGCCCATTTGCGCGTGGAGTGGGACAATGTCGCGACGGACGAAACGGGCTATCGCATCTGGCGGCGGGAAAGCGGCGGGGTATGGTATCTGGCGGGCGAGACCGGACCCAATGCCACGCATTTCGATGACGGCGGGATGCAGGAGCTGACGGCCTACGAGCATAACGTCGCGGCCTTCAACGGCACGGGCGAAGGGACGGCGGCCACCACGCCCGGTGCAACCCAAACGCCGCGCATGGCGTCGCATCTGAAACCGGAGGTGATCGTGCCAGCAGGCCGCACCTTCCCCGCAGGGCCTGCTGCGGTGACGTTGAAGTCAGGCGAGCTGCTGCTCGCGTATCAAACGGGCAATGCGGAGCAGCGGCGCGATCACAGGCAGGCGAGCGTGTGGATGATGACCTCGCGCGACGGCATTCGCGGCTGGTCGGAGCCGCGGCTGGTCCTGACCGGAGGACGCGAGGTGATTTACGGAAAGTGCGCGCTGGTCCGCTTGCCCGACGGCCGCTTGGGCATGACCTTCAGCCATTGGACGTGCGATGAAAAAGGGAAGATCGTCGGTCGGCAGCGGCAGTTCATCTCGTCCGGCGATGAAGGCGTGTCGTGGTCCGCGCCGGTGGATGTCGGCGCGATGTCGGCAAACAACCAGACGCTCATCATCGGTGATCGCGGACGACTTCTGGAGTCGCTGTCGGGCACGACGGGGGTGAATGAAGTCTTCGCCTCCGACGACCTTGGCGGAACGTGGCGCTCATTGGGATCCGTGCCGGGAAAAAGCCTCGGCGAAGCGGCTCTCGCGCATCTCGGCGGCGGACGCCTCGTCTTTCTCAGCCGGCACGAGTGGCCTTTCTATCGGCTCAGTTTCTCGGCGGACAACGGCGGCACCTGGGAGAAGACCGAATCGCTGCTCTACCTCGGCGGCGGCGACAATCCTCCCAAGCTCACGCTGCTGCCCGATGGCAGGACACTCGCCGCAATCGTCCACTCGTGGCATCCCGGCAAGAAAGCGAAGGACCGTCGTCAGCTTGCGTCCGTGATCAGCCGCGACGGCGGACGCACCTGGGACCATTTCCGCCTCATCGGCTTCGCTCCCGGCGGCGAGGATGGCTTCCTCCAGCACTCCATCACCTTCGTCGGCGACACCGCTTTTCTTTTCTACGGTGGCGGATCGCGCCACGACACCAACGACGGCAAAGACCTGCGCATGGTTCGGCTGCACCAAGACTTTTTCACCTCGACGACTCCGTGGCCTTATGATTGGCAAGGCCGGGCTTTGGTGCAGACTTCAAAGTAACCAAGGAAACAACTCCCCATGGAGCTTTCCTTCAACCTCCTCCTTTCGTGGTTTGGCCTGTTTTACATCGTCGGCACACGTTCATCGTCGTCGCATTCACCCAGGGCACTTCTGAGCAAGTTTGCGCAGCCCAAAGCCTGTTCCCGTTTGTCTGTGCAGATCTCCCAGGCAAGAGGCTGCTTGGTTTTGCTGCACCCAACAACCAGGCTGCTACCCGCCGGAAAAAATGCACGACGCGATTGGCCACTCTGATATTTCAGGATCTGATGGAAGTTCCCAGGCTTCCTTTTGCTTGCCTACAGCAGCGTCGGAAACTTTTTTCAGGCGGGATAATCGATGACTTCGTGGATGATTGAACCGCAGGATCTAATATGTCAGACAGTGAGTGGGATTGAATCTTGGTTTAGATGTGTGTTGATTGACGCCTTTTAGGCGGTGCCAGGCTGGGAAACACATTCCCAAAATAGCCTTGCCTCCATCCCGGCTAGCGTGCATGACTGCGCACCCTTTTTCCCGCCCATGCAGTTTGTTTTTCCCACCCATCTCCAGCTTGGCAATGAGCACAGTGACGGCTTTCACCAGGAGTTGCTGCGCGGCCTGACTCACAAGCTGAACAACCTCCTCGCGGTCATTCAGGGCTTCAGCAGCCTGATTTTGATGACAGATGACCTGGACCCGGGCATCACGGAAAACATGCAGCATATCCGTGAGGCATCCGTGGGTGTGGCGAATCTCAGTGAGCGTGTGCGCGGAGCCGGTGGCTGCGCGAAGCTGCAGATGCAGTCGCTGAATCTGAATGAGTATCTCGGGGTGGTGCAGGCGGCGCTGCTGGAGCCTTTCACCAAGAACAATGTTCAGCTCGATGTCGATATGCAGCAGGGGCTGCCACACATCAATGCGGACCCAACGAAGGTGAAGGACATCCTCATCGAGATCTTCAAAAATGCCGCCGAGGCCGCGGGCCCTGTCGGTGGTCGTGCGATGCTGAAGATCGTCGGTCCTGGTTCGATCACACCCGCTGATCAGCGCCGTGTGGACATTCTGATCAGCAACACGGGAAGCACCATCGCGCCAGACAAGCTGCCTCAGGTGTTCCGTGCTTTTTATGGTTCGAAGTCGAGCAATCATCTCGGACTCGGGCTGACCATCGCCTCGATGCTCTGCCATCAGATGGGAGTGCAGATCGGCATCGCCTCGGAGAATAACACGACGACTGTCTGGCTGAGCTGCCCGATGGCCTGATTCCAGCGGCTCCCATGCCCGCACGATTCTATTCCACTCTTCTTTGGAGCTTATTGCTTTTCGGACTGGTGGCTCTGGGTCTCTACGCCACTTTTGCCGCAGTACATTATTCGTGGAACTGGTCTGCGGCTTGGGAATACCGGTCTCAGTTCGCCTGGGGCTGGCTAACGACGTTGGTGATCTCGACGGGAGCGATGGTGATCAGTGTGCTGCTCGGCTTTGCGCTCATGCTTGGACGGAGATCACCCTGGGAACCGGTGCGGTTGTTTTCCTCTGGAACGGTGGAAATCGTGCGTGGCTCACCTCTGCTGGTGCAGCTTCTCCTGGGTTACTACATCGTGGCGACGGCGCTGCATGTGCAGTCGCCGCTGGTGGTCGGCACGCTGTTGCTGGGCTTGTTTGAGGCGGCGTATCTGGCGGAGATCTTTCGTGGAGCGGTGGAGAGCATTGGTGCCTCGCAGTGGGAGGCGGCGCGTGCGGTGGGATTCAACAAGGTGCAGACCTATCGTTACGTCATCATCCCACAGGCGGTGCGCCGTGCTCTGCCTGGCACGACTGGGGAACTCGTGTCTCTGATCAAATCATCCTCGTTGCTGTCTGTGATCGGCATCGAGGAACTGGTGCAAAAGGTGCGCATCATGAACAGCAGCAGCTACACCGCACTGGAGGGTTACCTGCCTCTGGCGGTGGCCTATTTGATCGTCACGCTGCCTCTTTCGTGGTGGGCGCGGCGACTGGAGAGGAGGTTCGCTTATGAAACTTGAGACACGAAAGGTGACGAAGCGCTATGGTGGCTTCCTCGCGCTGGATGAAGCCAGTTTTCAAACGGGTGCTGAGGCGCGTGTGGTGGCGCTGCTGGGCCCGAGTGGCGGGGGGAAATCCACCCTTCTTCGCGTGCTCGGCGGCCTGCTGCTGCCGGAGGCTGGTGAGGTGCTGGTAGATGATGAGCCACTACCGCATGATCCCGATTCCGCGCTGGAGACGCTGCGGCGGAATGGCTTCGTGTTTCAAGGCTACAACCTTTTTCCCCACCTCAGCGCTCTGCAAAATATCGTGCTGCCTTTGCGTGCTGTGCATGGCATGAGCGAGCATGAAGCCCAGGAGCGGGCGGTGGAGTTGCTCACTCGTCTCGGCCTTGCGGAGCATCGTTTGAAACGTCCCGCTGAACTCTCAGGCGGCCAGCAGCAGCGGGCGGCTATCGCGCGTGCTCTCGCTCCTCGTCCGGCGCTGCTTTTGCTCGATGAACCGACCTCGGCTCTCGACCCCGTGATGACGGGCGAGGTGCTGGATGTCGTGCGTGAGCTTGCGGAGGATGGGCAGCAGATCGTGCTGGCGACGCATGAGATCAGCTTCGCAAAAAAGGTGGCCGACTGGGTGGTTTTCCTGGCGCGTGGGCGGGTGGAGGAATCGTGTGCTGCAGCGCAGTTCTTTGAGCGACCGACATCACTTCTTGCGCGCGAGTATTTACAGGGCTTGTCGAAGTATCGATAAATTAGGTGAGGGGAAATCCTCCCTCGATTCGGGCCGACGTCTGCCCCTCCCGCCCTGGCTTCATTCGGCTGGAAAATGAGATCACTGCGACCTCGGGATGAGGTCATTCGGCTGAAATATGAGGTCATATTTTCAAAAGATGAGCTCATTTTGAGATCAAAGAGACCTTGTTGAGACCAGGGGTCGCAAAAACGCCGCCTGTTTCCAGGCGGCGTTTGAAGGGAGGTGCGGGACTTGAGAGTCTCGGAAGGCGAATTACTTCGCGACTTCGGAGATGGTCTTGAGGATGCGTGAGGCGATCTGGTAAGGATTGCCCTGGCTGTTCGGACGACGGTCTTCGAGGTAGCCCTTCCAGCCGTTTTTCTTGAAGCTGTGTGGCACGCGGATGGAGGCACCACGGTCGGCAATACCCCAGGAGAATTTGTCGATGCTCTGAGTCTCATGCAGACCGGTGAGGCGCATGTGGTTGTCAGGACCATAGACGGCGATGTGCTCCATGCAGTTCTTCTCGAACTGGGCCATGAGGGCGAGGAAGTAGGCTTCACCGCCGACTTCACGCATGTGCTTGGTGGAGAAGTTGGCGTGCATGCCGGAGCCGTTCCAGTCGGTGGCGCCGAGAGGCTTGCAGTGATACTCGACATCGATGCCGTACTTCTCGCAAAGACGGTTCAGGATGTAGCGAGCGACCCACACCTGGTCAGCACAGGTCTTGGAGCCTTTGCCGAAGATCTGGAATTCCCACTGGCCCTTGGCCACTTCGGCGTTGATGCCTTCGTGGTTGATGCCAGCGTCGAGGCAGATGTCGAGGTGTTCTTCGACGATCTGACGAGCGATGTCGCCGACGTTTTTGTAACCGACGCCGGTGTAGTATGGGCCTTGGGGAGCTGGGTAGCCGTTTTCTGGGAAGCCGAGGGGGCGACCATCCTGGTAGAGGAAGTATTCCTGCTCGAAACCGAACCAAGCGTCTGCATCGTCAAGGATGGTGGCGCGGTCGTTGGAGGCGTGGGGGGTGCCATCAGCGTTATAGACTTCGCACATGACGAGTACGCCATTTTTGCGGGTGCTGTCTGGATAGAGGGCGACTGGTTTCAGCACGCAATCGGAGCTGCCGCCTGGGGCCTGCTGAGTGGAGGAACCGTCGAAGCCCCAATCTGGAAGTTCTTCGAGTTTCGGGAAGGAGGCGAAGTCCTTCAGCTGGGTCTTGCTGCGCAGGTTGCGGACCGGCTCGTAGCCGTCCAGCCAGATGTATTCGAGTTTGTATTTGGCCATGGTTGTGGTGTTCGACTTGGATTTGAGGTGGCTTGGCGGTTGGAGACGATCCTTCCGGCATAGCATGCATGATCTAAAAGCATGGCCCGTGCCAGCCGGGAAGAGTTTTTTCGCTCCCCTGCGTAGAAATTCTCAGGGCGGCAACAAGGTCGGCACGATGAAGCCAGCTCCGAGGCGGGAAAGGTGGCTGTTGTCCTCGTAAAGCGACAAGCCGTCCTCGTGGTAGGTCAGGTGACCATCTTTTTGAAGCAGTTGTGGAGGGGAAATACGCCTCACTCCAGGCCGACGGGCGGTGGCCTCCGCAAAAAGGCGCAGGATGGTCTGGTGCCTCTCCTCGTAGTCGGTCAGCGTGGTCAAAGCCTGGGCAGGTGGCACCCCGAGCCGCTGATGCCGCACGAGGTAATGCGGGATGTTTTGCCGGTAGCCGGGCACGGGATCGATCAGCAGCACCTCCTTTCCGGCGGCGTTGAGTTTTGCGAGTGTCTGGTCCAGCGCCTTTTCCACGAGCAGCACGCCTTCCTGAGCCGTGGAGTGGGGATTGAGGATGCGGTGGCGTGCTCTCCTGTCGGCGGGATCAAAGAGCAGGTAGGAAGACCAGCTAGCACACAGGACCACTCTGCGCGCCGGACTGCGCAGGATCTCCGGCAGCACCTCACGGGCAAAGGTTTCGCTGGAGGCGGAGGTCGTCACGCCGACCAGCGGCAGGGTCGCGTGAGCCACCCACGCGGAGCCCGCCTGTTGCCGCTCTTTCAATGCGGCATCGAGAGCCGTGATGAGACACTGCGCATGACTGTCGCCGATGAGAAGAAGGTCGGGTGTTCTCTGTGGGATGCCCATCGGCACCCAGCGCTCCGTGGCAGGCTTTGGCGCAGCGTATTCAGGAAGCACACGCTGCAAGGCCACTTCGGCGGGTGATCCAAGAAGGCCACCTTTGGCACGCCCATGCCAGGCCAGAGTGATCATGGCGAGAGCGGCAACGACTCCACTCGCCGCGAGCCATTTCAAAATGGGAGCCGAGCGTGATCGCCGCACGGGATTCTCCAGCAGGTGATGCACGATGATCGTCAGTATTAGACTGGTGAAGATTGCGAGCAGCTTTTCTTGAGCGCCCCACTCAAGCGCCAGTTTCTGTCCAAAGACGAGCAAGGGCCAATGCAGGAGGTAGAGCGAATAGGAAATACGGCCGAGGTAGCGAATGGGTGCCAGCACGGCGGTGCAATGCAGCCGACTCTTCTGCCCGCCGCAGTGTGTGAGGATAAGCAGGGCCGTCCCGAGGATCACCGGCAGCGCTGCGGGACAGGGCAGGGGAGCTTTGTCATGGGTGAAAGTGAGGTTGCCGAGGCAAAGTGCCAGCCCCAGCCAGCCCAGGGCTTTATCCCATTGTGATGAAAGCCATGCCGGGCGTGCCTTCAAGGCGACAAGACAGCCCGCCCCCAGCTCCCAGGCTCGTGATTCCAAGGCGAAGAAGGCATGAGCAGGTGCCCAGAAACTCATGCCACCAGACAAAAGAAAGAGGAGTCCGCAGCCTGCGATGAGCCACACGAAGCGCACGCGTTTGAGCATGATCAGGAGCAGCAGCGGGTAGAGTAAATAAAACTGCTCCTCCACGGCGAGTGACCAGGTGTGCAGCAGTGGCTGGGCATCCAGATCGGGGGCGAAGTAGTCCAGCCGACGGGCGAATTGGTAGTTCGCCAGGCCCGTCAGTGCGGCCAGGGTGGTGCTGGAGAGGCTTTTGAGTTCCCCAGGAAACAGCAGCCACCAGGCGGCCAGCCAGGTCAGCATCAGCGTCAGCAAAAACACCGGCACCAGCCGCCGCGCCCGCCCGAGATAAAACTCCCGGAAGCTGAATCTCCCTTCGGCGATCTGAGGGGCGATCTTCCGCGTGATGAGGAATCCCGAGATCACGAAAAAGATGTCCACGCCGAGGAAGCCACCTTTGAGCAAACCGGGGTCCAAATGGAACAGCAGCACCGCACTGATCGCCAATGCCCGCAGCCCGTCCAACTCGGGGAGGTAGGGAGAGGTGCGTGTATCTGACATCGGTGAAGAGTGACGGCCTGCATCCAAGCAGAGCAGGCTTTTGCCTGTCCAGAGCGATGTGAGTTCAAAAGCAGCCCTGCTTCGGCAGCACAATCCGTGCAGCAAATCCGAGGTGGACTTTTTCCACCGGGGCGGGCAAAGGTGTCACCCTCATTTTTCCCGAACGATCAACGCTCCCAACCTTCACTCCCGACGACACTTATGGACCCCGAAATGACGATGCTCGAATGCGAAGATTCGATGACCAAGGCCGTGGAATATGCGATCCATGAATTCGCCGCCGTGCGCACGGGCAAGGCCTCCCCCGCGCTGGTGGAGGGGCTGGACGTGCATGTTCACAGCTACGGCTCGCACATGAAGCTGAAGCAGCTCGCCATGATCACTACGCCAGATGCGCGACTGATCCGCATCGAGCCTTACGACTCGGCCACACTGGTGGACATCGACCGCGCCATCCGCGAGTCTCGCATGGGTTTGAATGGCAGCATCGAGGGGAAAGTCATCCGCCTGCCCATCCCCACCCTTTCTCAAGAGAGGCGTGAGCAGATGGTGAAGCTCATCAAACAAATGGGCGAGGAGGCAAAAGTGCGCGTGCGCTCCGCTCGTCGAGACACCATCGAAACCATCAAGAAAGGTGAAAAGGACGGCCACATCACCGAGGATGACCAGCGCCGTCTGGAAAAGGAAGTGCAGGCACTGACGGACAAGAAGATCGCCGAGATCGAGCAGCACATGATCAGCAAAGAGAAGGAAGTCCTCACCGTGTGACCCATGTTTTCTCCTGCTGATTACCTCGACCTCAGCCACACGCAGCACGCCATTCTATTCCCGGCGGACGAGCCTGTGTGGACTGCCCTCACGCGCATCGAGTCCTACCTGGCCTTCCGATTGCAGCGCGATATCCGCACCCAGGTGCCGCAGGGGGTCTTCATCTCCGAGGATGTCTTCATCGATGAAGGCACCACCATCGATCCCGGCGCGGTGATCAAGGGCCCGGCTTGGATCGGCAAGAACTGCCAGATCCGCTCGGGCTGCTACATCCGCGAGAACGTCGTGGTCGGTGACGGCTGCGTGCTCGGGAACTCCTGCGAGTTTAAGAACTGTGTCCTCTTTGATCAGGTGGAGGTGCCGCACTTCAACTATGTCGGCGACTCCGTCCTCGGCTTCAAAGCGCATCTCGGGGCAGGGGTGATACTCTCCAATGTCCGGCTAGATCGGCGTGAAGTCACGGTGGACGACGGCAGGCATACGCACGCCACCGGCCTGCGGAAGTTTGGTGCCATCATCGGCAACCACGCGGAGGTCGGCTGCAACAGCGTGATCAATCCTGGCTCACTCCTCGGCCCGCACAGCATCGTCTATCCGCTCAGCAGCTTCGGTGGCGTGCTGCCGGCGCACAGCATTCTGAAGACAAGGCAGACGCAGAGTGTCGTGGCGCGTCGTCCCTAGCAGGGGCGTCACTTCTTCTTCCCCGCCTTCGGCTCCGTGCCTGCGAGGATGCGCCCGATGTTCGCCTTGTGGCGGATGATGACCAGCAGCATCACCAGCACGCCGAAGCCGAGCAGCACGGAGTCCCACAAGCCCGTGCGGCTCATCTGGATCAGCATTGTCACCACGACCCCCACTCCAGCCACCATCGAGGCCAGGGAGACGTATCTCGTCGTAAAGAACACCGCCAGGAAAGCCGCCAGCCCGCCCAGCATCGCTATCGGCGCGATCCCGAGCAGCACTCCGCCGGTCGTGGCCACCCCTTTGCCGCCTTTGAAACTCAGCCAAAAGGTAAACATGTGCCCCAGCACCGCCGCCAGTCCCGTGACCACGGCCCCGGTGGACACTAGCGACTCCGCCCCCGGCATGGTAGCCAGCCACTCCTTCGCCAGCCACACGGGCAGCCAGCCTTTCAGGAAATCCAGGATGAAGACCGGGATGCCGATGCCCTTGCCCAGCACGCGGATCGCGTTCGTCGCGCCGATGTTCCCGCTGCCATGCTGACGGATGTCGATGCCGCGTGTCAGCTTGCCTGCGAGGTAGCCAAACGGCGTCGCGCCGCTGACGTAGCCGCCGAGGGCCGAGAGGAGGATCGCCTGTGTGGGAGTCATGGGCAGCGATCTAGCCGGGCAAAAGCCTCAGCGCCAAGCAGAAAAACGGCTCCATGGCAGGTCTCCGGCGCAGGAGTGAGAGGCCGGCGGCCCCCGCCCCCCTGAATTCAGGATTGCATTCCGCGCTCAATGGGGTGAAAACTTCCCCGGCCTAGAGCCATTGTTGAATATTACGACGACCCAAACAATGCCCCGAATCGCTCTATCTCTCCTCTGCTGCCTCGCTGTCATGTCGCTGGCCTCCTGCGCCAGCTCCTCCGGCCAAAAGGTCGTCAGCCGCAAAGGCACCCGCATCACCGGCGTCCGCACCACCGCCTACACGCATAGCGAGTCCGATCACATCATCTACGGCGCACGCAGTGCCGTCGGCAGCCAGCTCAAATACGGCACCGTCCGCAGCGCCGCCGCAGACTGGTCCGTCTTCCCCGTCGGCACCATCTTCCAGATCGATGGCGCCCCTTATATCTACCAGGTGGACGATTACGGCTCCGCCCTCGTCGGCACGAATACCATCGACATCTACCAGCCCACCAAGGCCCACATGAATGCCTGGGGCGTGCGCAATGTGAACATCCGCGTCCTCAAATGGGGCTCCTTCTCGAAGAGCGTCGCCATCCTCAAAGATCGCCAAGCCTACGGCCACGTCCGCCGCATGGTCAGCCGCATCTCCCGCAGCTAAGCCGTGACCAAGGCCGAGCGCGCAGACCACGTCCTCCGCCGTCTGGCCGAGCTGTATCCTGATCCGCCCATCCCCCTGGATCACACCGACCCCTTCACGCTCCTCATCGCCGTCCTCCTCTCGGCGCAGTGTACCGACATCCGGGTGAATCAAATCACCCCGCGCCTCTTCGGCGAGCTGGGTCGCACTCCGCAGGCCTTGGCAAAACAACCCGTCCCCGCCATTGAGGCCATCGTCCGGCCCTGCGGCCTCGGCCCCCAAAAGGCCAAAGCCATCCAGGCCCTCTCCCAGATCCTCCTCGACGAGCACGGCGGCCAAGTCCCCGCCGACCTCGACGCCCTCGAGCGACTCCCCGGCGTCGGCCACAAGACCGCCCAAGTCGTTTTGGCCCAGTCCTTCGGCGTCCCCAGCTTCCCCGTCGATACCCACATCCACCGCCTCGCCCAGCGCTGGAAGCTCACCGATGGCAAAAACATCCTCCAGACCGAGCGCGACCTCAAACGCCTCTTCCCCGCCTCCGCCTGGAACAAGCTCCACCTCCAGATCATCTTCTACGGCCGCGAGCACTGCACCGCCCGCGGCTGCGACGGCACCACCTGCGAGATCTGCACCACCCTCTTCCCCGAGCGTAAACGCGCGCTGCGGACAAAGAAGGCCTAAGCACTGAACACGAAGACCGCAGGTTTTGCTGTCCGGTTTCGTCGCTGTGCGTGGAATCTACTCGGAAAGGTTACCGGCCTCTGCCCGTAGTCTCCGCCCTCGTTTCCCAGCCTTCATGAAATCCAGCCTCGTTTACCTCCTCGCTGCCCTCGCGTTTGCCGCTCCGGCTTCCGCGCAGCTCGAACTCAAATCCGGTGACAGCATCGCCATCATCGGCAGCGGTGTGGCGGATCGGGCGCAGCACTACGGCTGGCTGGAAAGCATGATCACGGCGGCGAATGCAGACAAAGATCTCACTTTTCGCAATCTCAGTTTCTCGGGTGATGAAGTGCAGACCTGGCATCGCATCGATGGCTTTGGCAGCCGCGATGAATGGCTGACGAAGGTGAAGGCGGATGTGATCTTCGCCTTTTACGGCTACAACGAATCCTTCAAAGGCTACGAAGGCATCGAGGAGTTTAAAAAGAACCTCGCCAAGTTCATCGACGACACCAAGGCGCAAAACTACAGCGGCAAAGGCGCGCCGCGCATCGTGCTGTTCTCGC
>Ga0075152_10003276_pt1 | contig 11353 bp, 8 predicted proteins | sample JI61114C2DNA_FD_70964 | JGI IMG/M metagenome (GOLD analysis project Ga0075152, IMG submission 70964) | Wastewater effluent complex algal communities from Wisconsin, to seasonally profile nutrient transformation and Carbon sequestration -... | ecosystem: Engineered > WWTP > Effluent > Algae...
CTTAAAAAACAAAAAAGTATGCGAAAAATCACGTTATCCTTCTCTATGCTTGCGGTGCTTACTGGCGGTTTATTCTCGTCTTGTAATGCCAAACAACCATCTGAAGAAACTAAAACTACAACAACTGAACAAGTAAACACACCAACAGCTATGCCAACAGAAAATCCAAATTGGAGCAAAGAAGACGGACTCTATGCCGAGTTCAACACATCGAAAGGAAAAATCGTATGTAAATTAGAAATGGAAAAAACACCGGTAACCGTAGGCAACTTTGTTGCTTTGGCTGAAGGTAAACATCCACAAACAACAGTAAATAAAGGAAAACCATTCTACGATGGATTAACCTTCCACCGTGTAATTGCTAACTTTATGATTCAAGGTGGAGACCCTGCAGGAAACGGTTCAGGCGGACCTGGCTATCAATTTGCGGATGAATTCGACCCAACATTAAAACATGATGCTCCGGGTAAATTATCCATGGCCAACGCAGGTCCCGGAACAAACGGTTCTCAGTTTTTCATTACACACGTTCCTACACCTTGGTTAGATGGAAAACATTCTATCTTCGGTAGTGTGGTTGAAGGACAGGCAATTGTAAATGCTGTAGCTCAAGGCGATAAATTGGAATCGGTAAAAATTATCCGCGTAGGTAAAGCAGCTGAAAAATTTGACGGTGTTGCTAATTTCGCTCGTGCTGAAGAAATTGCAAAAGCAAAAGCTGAAGAAGCTAGAAAGCAAAACGAAAAAGCAATGGGCGATGCCATCAAAGGCGCTAAGAAAACGTCTAGCGGTTTGTATTATGTAATGGAAAAAGAAGGAACAGGCGCACAAGCGGCTGCAGGAAAAACAGTTTCTGTTCATTACACTGGTACATTGTTGAACGGTACTAAATTCGATTCATCTTTGGATAGAGGTCAACCGATTGAATTTATGCTTGGACAAGGACAAGTTATCAAAGGATGGGACGAAGGTATCGCATTATTGAAAGTTGGCGGTAAAGCAAAATTGATTATCCCGGCTAACTTAGCTTACGGTGAAAGAGGCGCTGGTGGTGTAATTCCGCCAAATGCTCCACTTATCTTTACAGTAGAGTTGATGGGCGTTAAATAAGCTCCAACTTCGAAACATAAAAAAGGTCAGATAATTTATCTGACCTTTTTTAGTTTATAGAAGAACTAAAATTTATCCAACATAAGTAACCGACTTCACCGCATCCATTACTTTTGCAACTGATGGCATATAGGCATCAACTAAGTTTGGCGCATAATGCATACTGGCATCTGCTCCGCACACTCTGCGAATAGGCGCATCTAAATAATCAAAGGCATAACGTTGTACTTGGAATGTGATTTCAGTGGCAATGGAAGTAAACGGCCACGACTCATCTACAATCACCAAACGGTTAGTTTTTTTTACTGATTCGATAATGGTAGCTGCATCCAATGGACGAATAGTGCGCAAATCAATTACTTCCGCCTCAATGCCTTCTTTCGCTAACTCTTCAGCCGCTTGTAAGGCAATCTTCATCATCTTATTGTAAGAAACAATGGTTACATCCTTTCCTTCTCTTTTCACTTCTGCAACGCCAATAGGAATCACATAATCTTCATCTGGCAACTCGCAAAAATCGCTATACATTTGCTCCGATTCCATGAACATCACCGGATCGTTATCGCGGATAGCGGCTTTCAACAAACCTTTGGCATCGTACCCATTAGATGGCGAAATCACTTTCAAACCCGGTACAGAAGCCAACATATTGGTGAGCATCATCGAGTGCTGTGCTCCTAATTGTCCGGCTGCTCCTTGAGGACCTCTAAATACAATCGGATTCCCAAATTCACCGGCACTCATCGACAACATTTTTGCCGACCCGTTAATGATTTGATCGAACGCTAAAATCGCAAAATTCCAAGTCATGAATTCTACTATCGGACGAACACCGTTCATCGCTGCACCCACTGCTATACCTGCAAAACCAAGCTCGGCTATAGGTGTGTCAATCACGCGTTTAGGGCCAAATTCGGCCAACATACCCTGACTTACTTTATATGCTCCGTCATATTCTGCAACCTCCTCTCCCATCAAAAAAACGGTTTCGTCTCTTCGCATTTCCTCGCTCATGGCTTCACGAATCGCATCACGGAATCTTACTTTACGCATACAATATATTTTGGTCGAAAATAGAAAAAGAAATTGGAACAAAAAGATTTAGCCCCAAGCGCTTTATCCGCTTAAACCAAATCATAAATCAAAAAATCATAAATTATAAATGGAACTCTATTCCCATTCAATAGTAGCCGGTGGCTTCGAACTGATATCGTATACCACACGGTTGATACCTCGCACTTGATTGATAATCTCGTTCGAAATTTTAGCTAACAGTTCATAGGGTAAATGTACCCAATCGGCTGTCATACCATCGGTAGAATGTACCGCTCGCAAAGCCGCCACATTTTCGTAGGTACGTTCATCACCCATCACGCCCACCGAATTCACTGTGGTGAGAATAGTTCCCGCCTGCCAAGTTTTATCGTACCAGCCACTTGCCTTTAAATTGGCAATAAAGATAGCATCGGCCTCTTGTAATGTTTTAACACGTTCTGGGGTAATTTCGCCTAAAATACGAACAGCTAAACCCGGTCCTGGGAATGGATGACGGTTCAAAATATCAGGATACAACTCCAATTCCTTTCCAACTCTACGCACTTCATCTTTAAACAAGAAACGCAACGGCTCCAATATTTTCAAATTCAAACGATCGGGCAATCCGCCTACATTGTGATGCGATTTGATGGTAGCCGAAGGCCCTTTTACCGAAACCGATTCAATAACATCCGGGTAAATTGTGCCTTGCGCTAACCATTTCACTTCCGGGAATTTCTTTGCTTCTGCTTCAAACACATCAATAAAAGCCTTGCCAATGATTTTTCGTTTTTTCTCGGGCTCTGTAACTCCTTTCAATTCGCTCAAAAACAAATCGCCTGCTCGAACGCCATCTACGCGCAATCCCATACCTTCGTATTGTGTCAAAACTTGCTCAAATTCATCTTTACGCAACAATCCGTTATCTACAAAAATACAAACCAACTTTTTGCCAATGGCTTTGTGCAACAACAGCGCCAATACCGATGAATCTACACCTCCTGAAAGCCCTAACAACACTTCGTCTTCGCCTACTTGTGCGCGAATCGATTCAATCGCATCATGCACAAACGAAGAAGCTGTCCAATCGTTTTTCAAACCGCAAACGCCATGTAAAAAGTTATTCAAAATTTTATGTCCCTCAGTGGAGTGAAACACTTCCGGATGATACTGTAACGCATGTACAGGATTCGAAAATGCTCCAGGCTTTCCGCTAAAAGATGCAATAGGAATACTATCGGAAGCGGCAGTAACAAAGAATTTCTCGCCCACCGAACGAATGGTATCGCCATGACTCATCCATATCTGCGAATGGTTGGAAACGTTATCATACAATGGATTCAAACGATCCGTGATATCTAAATGGGCACGACCGTATTCGCGTTTATCGCTCTTTTCTACTGTACCACCAAATTTCTTCGCCAACAATTGTGCACCATAACACACCCCCAACAAAGGCGCATGATTAATGAGTTTCTCCAAATCCACATCAGGTGCATCGGTTTCATTCACCGAAAACGGACTTCCGCTCAAAATAATAGATTTGATGTCGGGCGTCAGTTCAGGAATATGGTTGAAGGGAACAATCTCGCAATACACTTCCGATTCGCGGATTCTACGGGCTATTAGCTGTGTGTATTGAGAACCAAAATCGAGGATTAAAACTTTTTCTTGCATGGGCAAAAATACTAATTTATCGGAATTGCCATTCGAGAATTAGTAACACGTTTTCCCCTTTTTGAAGAAAAGTTTTACGCGTTAAAACGAATACCGATACGGCATTTTTCCTCCTGCATATACTGGCTCGCCAACACCCGGTACAACCAATTGAAACGAATAGTTCCCTTGTTCGAAAAGTTGTTTAGCCGTTCTGATGGGGTCACTTAGCGATTCATCGGCTAAATCGAAGGTGCCATAATGCATAGGAATAAGATGCCTGCACTTTAAATCTTCGGCTGCTTGTAAGGCTTTTTCAGGAGAAGTATGACTGGCTTCCATGAACCATTCAGGTTTGTAAGCACCAATCCCCAACAAAGCAAAATCGATATTGGGAAACAATTCACCTATTTCTTTGAAATGCCCGCCATAACCCGAATCTGCACCAAAGTAGATGGTCAATTCCGGTGTACGAATCAAGAACGAGCCCCACAAACGGTAGTTCGTGTCGGTAAGTCCGCGTTTACACCAATGCCTTGCCGGCAAATAAAACAGTTCAATGCCATCGCCAATGGTATATTGCTGGAACCATCCAGCTTCCTGTACTTTAACTGAGGGTTTTATATTTTGAATGAAACTGCCAATCCGTAATCCGGTAAAGACTTCTACCCTATCGGCCACCCGAAAAACCGACTTCAAACTCCTTTCATCCAAATGATCGCGATGGTCGTGGGAAATGAGCAAATAATCCAAATCATCTAATCGACCCGGTGAAAACGGCAAATTAGAAAACCTTTTCATTAAGAGTGATGGCGAACTAAAAACAGGATCGGTAAGAAACAACTTCCCTTTCACGCGAAACAAAAAGGTAGCATGTCCGAGCCAGCAAATCCCATCTTTTCCTGAAGTAAGAAAAGCATCAGTTTCTATTGTATCCACCCGAAATGAATCTTTTTTCTTATCCGCCAATTCAGGATTAGTTTTTGATTTCCATTTCAAAATATCGGCAAACTGAGGTACAAAGGGGTATTGATGATTCAAAAATCGTCCGCTGGCACTCATAGGATTTCCTTTCCAATTGGCTTTAATAATGGGCAAAGCAGGATTGGTAAGGTATTGCGTTACTTTACTGTTGTCGAGTTCTTTATACGTTTTATGCATATCCATTTCTTGAAACAATATTAAAAGTTACTTGCATAAAATGTGTAAAGAAATGCTATTTTTACCACAAATTAGGGTATGAAAATTCTTTTCCTGTCTTACTCGCAGAGTGGACAAGCCAACGATATAGTGCAATCTTTTGCGAAAGGTTTTGAAGGTGACACTTGCGTATTTGAACAAATAAAACCGGTGCAGCCGTTTCCGTTTCCATGGACCACCTTTCAATTTTTCAATGCCTTTCCTGAAACATTCGCACAACAAAAAATTGAATTGCAGCCTTTTTCGCAACCTACTACCAACGATTACGATTTGATTGTATTCGCCTACCAGCCTTGGTTTCTAACTCCTTCTCCTGCTGCTTCATCGTTCTTACAATCGGATGCAGCCAAAGAAATTTTTAAAGGAAAGCCGGTAGTAACACTTATTGGTTGCCGGAACATGTGGCTTGGTGCGCAAGAGAAAGTGAAGACCCATTTATTGCGTTTGGAAGGCAAATTAGTGGGGAATATCGCTCTAGTAGACAGAACCGATAATGTGAAAAGTGTAATTACCATTTTGCGTTGGATGCTTACGGGTAAGAAAGATGCATTTTGGTTTTTCCCGCCTGCAGGTGTTGCTGATGTTGACATTCAGAATATGGCAAACATGGGAAAAATGGTACACGATGCACTTCAACAAAGTACTTTAGATACGTTGCAAACCCGATTAAACGAGAATGGAGCAATTGAAGTGAAACCTAATTTAGTATTGCTGGAACAGCGTGGACAAAAGGCTTACGGCATTTGGTCGAAGTTTATTGGGAATGCCAATCCGCAATCGTTGCAGCGAAAAATAAGAGTAGGAATATTCTCCTTTCTATTGCCAACTGCTGTGTTTATTTTATCGCCACTACTCACCATTTTATCGGCAGTATTGTTGAGTGTAAACAAGGCAAAACTAACAGCTGTAGCCAATCAATTCAAGCAAAATGGGAAGGTAGATTTCTTTAAAGGAAATTAAAAAGCTTACTTTTTCTTCTTCACAAAACCTGCCGTATTCACATTTAACGTGAACTGCGCCATGGTTTGTTTCAGTGGTTTGGCTTGCAATCCAAAATGAAACATAAATTGTTTGACATGAACACCTAAGCCCATGGAGAAACCGGCTAGACCTCTACGGGTTTCTTGTTTGTACTCCATTCGGTTTTGATGATTGTAAGCAAAATCGATGTAAACAATCTTTTTGATATTGGCTTCTACCCCAATCACCACGTGACGGAAGAATTCATCTCCGGCATATGATTTCTTTTTTGTAGTGGCTGAATCCTGAAAAAGATTTTGATTCACATCATCAGCCGAATTAGCATAACGAAGGTTCCAATTCGTGAGATCATGCATGTTGAAATGCACGCGAATAGGCACTTCTTTAAAACCGAAAGATAAACCCGTTTGCAAATTGAATGGAATGGGCTCTTTCACTTTAGTATCGGTATAAGACTTTAACTGTCCTCCCAAATTTTTCGCAGCAATTGAAAACAATACAATGTTTTTTGGGTCGCGAACAGTTGCTCCAAAATCGGCTGCCATGCCCACTGAAGTGTATTGAGCCAAATGTGAAGTGATGATTTTCAAATTCGCTCCAACAGAAAACAATTTCCCAAAACGATAAGAACCTCCACCATAAATGTTGACTTCTCCGGGGTTCATATCTCCTGTTATATTGGAAGCTTCATCAGTAGTTTTAATGCTGCCATACGCAGCATATTGCACGCCAAAGCCCCATGTACCGTACTTTTTAAAGTCGTGAACATAGGCCACGTTGCCGAAATTAATGCCACCGGGTTGAATAATCTGGCTCACAGAAATATGCCGATGCATGGTTGGGTTCAATAATGCAGGATTGGAAAGTTGAACAGAGGGATCAAAATCTGAGATGGTGATATTCATACCTCCCAAGCCGGTAACCCGAGATGAAGTAGCGTTCGATAAAAATGCGTTAGCATATGAACCACCTACTTGCGCAAAAGATGCTGAACCAAAGAAAATAAGTAACAACGAGGTGATGTATCTCACTATCGAAAAATTTAATGCGAAACGGTTTCCTTTGGCTTTTATTGTGTTCATCTGCCACTAAAATATAAATATGGTGGTATTTGGCAATAAAAAAAGGCTGTCTTCGAAAAAACAGCCTTTCCATATCTTTAAATTAAGTCTTATCTTAAATCAACAGCACCTTTACCTACCACATAACCTGATTGGTATACTTCTACTTTGTAAGTTCCAGGATCTTTGATGTTTTGAGACCACTCAATCGCTAAGTTTTTACTTGCTTGAGCCCATTCAGTATCCACTTTTTTAGAGTACTGAACATCTTGTCCTGAATCAGCCATTTTCAATGTTCCTGAACCTTGATCACCTACAGAAATTGTTTCGCCTTTAGGATTGATGATACGAACATACAAGGCCAAGTTTCCGGCTTCCAAAATTTTGTTATCACCTGTAGCAAAGCTAATTTTTAAGTAATCACAATCTTTTGCTTTTGTTTTCACTACTTCTTTACCATTGCCTTTCTTATGGATTCCTTCTACTTTAAGATTCTGCAATTGAAGCAAAGAGCCTAACTCTACTTTTTTCGATAAGTTCTTTTTATCTTCTGAAAGAGCAGCCGTTGTAGATTTTTCTGCAGATAATGTCTTATCTAACTCGAGGTTCTTAGCTGATAACTCTTGGTTTTGATCGGTCAATTCTTTGATTTTCGTTTGCAATTGCGCGTTTTCTCCTTGCAATTGAGCTACTAAATCTTTGTACTTTTTCACTTCAGCATTACTCAAGTTGCCTTTGCGTTGTGCTTCAGCTAATTGTGTCTGGTATTTTTCAATGGTAGCCTGACGTTCAGCAATAATGCCATCCAATTCTGTGTTCTTACCTTTTAATGTTTCTAGTTCCGCTTTTGCTTCATCAAACTGACCGTTAAGTGCTTTGTAATCAGTATCTAATTTTGCTACTTCATCAATCTTTACTTTCTTTTCTTTGTTTTCTTTGTTTTCATTGAAAAGCAAGTAACCGGCAATTCCGTTTATCAATAATAAAACGGCAATAATTGCCATATAAATTCGCTTACTTCCACTATTCGAGTTTTCCATTGTTGTTTGTTTTGTGTAAATATAAAGATTTAATTAAGGGTTCGAAGACATATTAACAAAAAAGCTATGACTCGCGCCATAGCTTTTGACTATTTTTTAATACAGTAAATTATAAACTCAAAGTACTTAACACTTCATTCATATTGCGAACAGCGTCAGCACTTTTGTTGAAAGCTGCTTGTTCATCAGCAGTTAATTTGTAGTCAACGATTTTTTCCCAACCGTTTTTACCAATCACTACCGGTACGCCTAAGCAGATATCGCTTTGTCCGTATTCACCTTCCAAAGATACGCAGCAAGGGAATACTTTCTTCTCGTCACGTACGATGCTTTCTACTAAGATTGCTCCTGCAGCACCCGGTGCATACCAAGCTGAAGTACCCATGAATTTCGTTAATGTAGCCCCTCCTACCATAGTATCTGCTGAAATTTGGCTCAATTGCTCAGCGCTCAACAAATTAGAAACAGGCAAGCTGTTCAAAGTAGCTAAACGAGTTAATGGAATCATCGTTGTATCTCCGTGTCCGCCAATTACCACACCTTGCAAATCGTTTGCAGAGCAGTTTAATGATTGAGACAAATAATATTTGAAACGAGCACTATCCAAGATACCACCCATACCAATGATTCTGTTTTTCGGTAAGCCACTTGCTTTCAACGCTAGGTAGGTCATAGTATCCATAGGATTACTGATAACTACAATGATAGCATCCGGAGAATATTTCAAGATATTTTCTGTTACTCCTTTAACAATAGAAGCATTTGTTCCGATCAATTCTTCACGCGTCATGCCCGGTTTACGAGGAATACCTGAAGTAATAACAACAACTGAAGAGCCGGCTGTTTTTGAATAATCGTTCGTTGAGCCGATTACTTTTGTATCGAAACCGTTCATGGTCATGGTTTGCATCATGTCCATTGCCTTTCCTTCAGCAATACCTTCTTTGATGTCTAACAATACCAACTCCTCCGCCAACTCACGTCTTGCAATGTTATCAGCACAGGTAGCACCAACAGCTCCAGCACCTACTACAGTTATTTTCATACTATAAATTGATTTAAATTTTTAAAAATGCGATGCAAACGTAAATGAATTTGCAAGAAATAAAAATGAGAATCCGACAAAATGATAAATATCAGTCGTTTAACACATATGCTGACCAACCTTTTCAATGGTAAGATATTATTATGATTTCTTGAATGCAGTATTCATTTTTTTATTTCTTTTGTAGTATGAGGAAAACGCTAACACTTTTTTTTGTATTAGGAATTCATTGGATTGCACAGGGGCAAAATAATTTTTGCGGAACAAATAGCGATCCGGTTTATCTGTCGAAATACCCTGCGTTGATTGCTGAGGCTAGAAAACAGTCGACTTCATCTAGAGTAAATACACTATACATTCCGGTGTTCTATCACTTAATTGGGAAATCCGATAAAAGTGGTGTGAAACGATTAAGTGAAGTGTTGGCTTCTCACTGTGAACTAAATCAAAATTTTCTTCCGTCTAAAATCCAATTCTACATTGTAGGCATTGATTCTATTTTCGATGATAGCTACTATCAATTCCCCGATTTTTCAACCGGTGATGATGTAATGAATTCGTTCAATGTTGATGATGTTTGCAACATTTATGTAAACAAGAATCCTGCAGGTGTTTGTGGATACGCTTTTTTCCCAAATTCGGGTCCCAATGGTGGTGGCATTTTTATTAATGAAAGTTGTTACGGAACTGGCACAACAACCTTAACACACGAAATGGGGCACTACTGCGGACTGCCGCACACGTTTGAAAGTTGGGGTGGTGTAGAATTTGTGAATGGAACAAACTGTGCAAATGCCGGAGATTATTTCTGCGATACCCCTGCCGATTTTCTGGATTATAGATGGACTTGCCCTTATAATGGTAATCAAACCGATCCTAATGGCGATTTGTACAGAACCGTATTAGACGGTGCGTTTTACATGTCGTATGCGAACGATGGTTGTCACAAAAAGTTCAGTCCGGATCAACAAGGATATATGTACGGAACGATTCAATCGCAACGCGCTAATTTGGTCAACAATACGTTTACCGGTTTCGTTCCTTTAGATACAGTAAAAGTGATTGCCCCAACAGCAAATGATTCAAATATTGCTGCCGATTATGCATTTTTCAAATGGCATAAAGTAGCCGGAGCTCAATTCTACATTTTAGAAATCCCTGGAATCAGCATTCAACCTTTAGTGGACAGTGCCGTTTGCGACACTTTTGTAGCCATTCGAAATTTAGCAGTAAATAAAGCGTATAAGTATCGAGTTATGCCGGTTGCTTATAATAACAACTGTAACCGATTCAACAGCCCCACCACGTTTAAAACCTCTCCCATTCGACTAAATGCAGCAGTTAAAGATATCTACTGTGGATTGCCGGATGATGGCAGTATTGTGTTGAATCCTGTTTCGGGAACCGCTCCATATCGTTATAAATGGTCAACAGGCGACAGTACAAAAAGCTTAACAGGATTGACTGCCGGCACTTATAATGTAACGGTAAACGACAGCAGCGGAATTGAAGTGATTTCGCAATTTACCGTTATCAGCTATGCACCCATTAACAACAATTTCTCGAAATCAGGTAATCGGTTAATTGCTAATATTTCAGGAGGATTTCCACCTTATACTTACGACTGGGCTAATGGAGGAACGGCAAACTATTATGCGCCATTAGTGATTGGCCAATACTATTCAGTTCGTGTAACTGATAGCCGAGGCTGTTGGAGAGAATTTGACTTGGTGTATAATACTGTACAAAATGTAGAGGATTTCAACTTTTCAGTAAATGTATTTCCAAATCCCATTGCCGAACATCAACTTAGCTTTTCAGTGAATAGCGACAATAACAATAAGTTGGAGTGTACCATAATGGATGTGCAAGGTAAAGTAGTAAAAGCAATACACTTAAAAGGAAATGTAGGTGAGCAGCAATTCAAATTGGGGCTAAACGAGCTCAATAGCGGGATGTATGTACTTCATATCAAGAATGGAGAGAATAGTATCTCTAAAAGATTTGCGGTAGAATAAAAAATTAATCTCATTTTGAGATTACTCCGCGTACTGCAACTTCAACAAGTAGGTATACAGCCCATCTCCTTTCGCTGTGAGTTCCTCGTGAGTGCCTACTTCTTCAATTTTACCTTTGTTCATCACAATAATTTTGTTGGCTTCTCGAATGGTAGATAAACGATGTGCAATAATGAAAGTAGTTCTGCCCTTCATTAATTCATCTAA
>Ga0075152_10003278_pt1 | contig 11351 bp, 6 predicted proteins | sample JI61114C2DNA_FD_70964 | JGI IMG/M metagenome (GOLD analysis project Ga0075152, IMG submission 70964) | Wastewater effluent complex algal communities from Wisconsin, to seasonally profile nutrient transformation and Carbon sequestration -... | ecosystem: Engineered > WWTP > Effluent > Algae...
CAATTTCAGACACGCGCCGTTGGTGCCTTCCGCCTTCGAATGCCGCATCGAGGAAGGCATCCATGATCGCTTCCGCTTGTTCCACGGAAACGAATCGTGCAGGCAGGGCAAGCACGTTGGCGTTGTTGTGCTTCCGCGCCAGTTCAGCAATTTCAGGCTCCCAGGCCAAAGCGGACCGGATGCCCGCGTGCTTATTCGCCGTGATGTTTACACCGTTGCCACTACCGCACACCACGATGCCCAAGTCGGCTTTGCCGTCCACTACCGCGCTGGCCACCGCATGCGCGTATGTCGGGTAGTCCGTGCTTTCCTCGGAGCGCGTGCCTTCGTCCGTTACTTGAATTTTGCGGCCCGCCAAATGCTTGATGAGCTGCTCTTTCAGGCTGTAGCCCGCGTGATCACTGCCAATTGCTATTCGCATGCCTCAAAGATAGCGGAGCTGCCAATGATCGAACATCCGGCCTGTTCATAAGCAAGTTCTACAGTGTACAACTTCTCAGGAGTTTATTTGGAAGGGTAGGGTTGAAGCCCGTATGGACATAATATCCGGGGTTGCAAGAACCATTTTCCACCAACTTCACACAAGGATCGAACGATCCAGAGGTTCCCCGGAGCGATCATTCAGTGAACGATCGATGATGCGAACATGTTCCTGTGATCGTGTATGACATGCCGGAGATTGTGGAATAACCACCGTTTACCAGAGGAAGCAGGACGTACCTTCATTGTTCGTTCGCTGTTGAATACTTTTGAGAAGTCAAAATGGCAAGCCCGGCACGCTCCTTCCTTCAACACCTTCAACACCCCTTATCATATCATCATCTTTCTTTTAAAGAAAGTTTACTGATACTGATGTGTGTGTTGTGTAGTCCAACCTTCGGACAAGCCGACACGGCGATCCACCGGTACCTTTACCCCGATGGAAGCGTTAGCAGCGAAGGGCCCTTGGTGGACGGCAAACCGAACGGGCATTGGAGGGCTTATTATGAAAACGGTGCATTGAAGAGCGAAGGCGACCGTAAAAAATTTCAACTCGATAGCACGTGGTCGTTCTTCGCCCCGGATGGCCAACTCACCACCACCATCACATACGAAGAAGGCAAAAAACAAGGACCATCCCGGAAGTACGGTGCAAGTGGTGCATTGCTGAGTGAAGATCAGTTCAAGGATGATTTGCTGGATGGTTTTTCAACTGCCTATTTCCCTGCGGGTGGCGTGCAATCCAAGGTGCCATACAAGACCGGAAAAGAGGACGGAAAGGCCTACGAATACGCTGAAGATGGGCGGCCCATCACCATAACGGATTGGCGTGGCGGCGTGCTACAGCGCCGGTTGGAACTGAACCGGTACGACAAGGCCGGCTTGCGCCAAGGCTTCTGGCAAGGCTATTGGCCCAACGGCAACGTGCAATGGGAAGGGCGCTTTACAGATGACAAACGCCAGGGCATTTTCAAGGAATATGACCCGCAGGGCAACCTGAAGGAACTTGCCAAATACGACCAGGACGAAGTGATGCCCGATGCCGCTGAAACCGCGTTGCTCGACATTAAGAACACCTACTATCCGGACGGTAAAGTGGCCAGTATCGGCAGCTATACCAAGGACGGGAAAAAGCAGGGCTTGTTCCGCCGTTTCGATGATGCAGGCAAGCCCAGCGATGCAACGATCTACAAGGACAATGTGCAGGTGAGCGGCGGCCAGGTGAACAACATCGGCATGCCCGAAGGGCCGTGGATCGAGTACTATTCAACCGGCGAAAAGCGGGCTGAAGGTGAATACAAGGAAGGCAAGAAGGACGGGCCATGGACCTTCTACCACAGGGGCGGCACTGTGGAACAACGGGGCAACTACCTCAACGGGTTGCCGCAGGGAAACTGGCGCTGGTTCTACGACACGGGCGAGTTGCATCGAGAAGAAATTTACCGGAAAGCGAAAGAGGACGGGGCATCTGCGGAATATGCGCGCGATGGTTCCGTGATCATTCAAGGTGAATACATTGACGGCTTGAAGAACGGCCCATGGACCTACCATGTGGGCGGACGCACAGAAACGGGTGCTTACAAAGATGGCCTGCGCGATGGGCCATGGGAAAGCACTTACGATAACGGTAAGAAGTTTTTTGCTGGTGAATATGTGAACGGTGAACCCGAAGGCAAACACCGCTGGTATTGGCCTAATGGCCGCTTGAAGCTGGAAGGCCGCTACCGGGGTGGGTTGGAACAGGGCGATTTCAACTACTTCAATATCAACGGGCTGTTGGAACTCACCATCAAATACAAGGATGGCAAGGAAATGAAGCTGGACAATGCCAAACTACCACCGCCCTACGAACCGGGCGGTGCGACTGAATGATGGATTTTAACCCGGTCTACTGAACCTGAAATGGCTGTTGCCAAGGACGATAGGAAAGTGAATACCCGCGTGAAGAAACACGGTGGGGACAGCCCCGAAGGCACATGGGCAAATGAACTCGTGGGCTTGTTCACCACCACTTTGGGTGGTCGTCTGCTGGAATGCAACCAGATACTGGCGGAAATGCTTGGCTATTCCCGGCCTTCAGATATGATGGACATGGCCGTGGGCAGCTTCTATTTCGACCCCATGGAAAGACAGGACTTCCTGGATGAACTTGAACGGTCCAAGCAGTTAAGGAACCGGGAGGTTGTTTTGAAACACCGTACCGGGCGCGCCATCCATGTATTGGAAAATGCCCGCATAATGGAGGGTGGTGGGGGTTCCAAGGAAATCCATGGACTGGCGATCGACATCTCATCGATACGACGCGATGAGATGGAACAGCGCATGCTGGTGAACAACTACAGGCAATTGCTAGGCCGCGTAAGGGATGGAATCCTTGTGGTACGGGAGGGAAAGGTGCTTTTCGCCAACCCGGCAGCGGAGGCTTTGCTAGGAGGAGCGGTAACAGGCCTGCGGATCCAACGGTTGTTCCCGAAACAGGCCGCGGAGCTAGTGGGCGGGTTGTTATCGGATATCGAAAACACGGAGGCTGCAACACCCCACCAAGTGGAAATATCCACCTTGGACGGCAGTATTAAGCCCGTACTGCTGTATGCCACGGCAACTTGGCACGCGGGAGCCTTGGCGGCACAGCTCACGTTGCACGATCCCGAAGCTGGCCATAAGGCTTTACAGGAGCGGCTCCGGGTGAAAATGGCTGAGGAATCCAACCGCGCCCTGCAGGCTGAGGTGGAGGAACATCGACGCACTCAGGAAGCCCTGCGGGAAAGCCGGCGGATCGCCAAAGGCGTCATCGACAGTTCATTGGACATTATCATGGCTGCGGACAAGGACGGCTTGGTAACGGAGTTCAATTCCGCCGCTGCATTGAAGTTCGGTTACGAGCCGGAGGAGGTGCTGGGCAAATCGGCAACACGATTCTTTGTCAATCAAGAAGACCAGGACCTCATTTATCGCGAATTGGAACGGTATGGATCTTTTTCCGGCGAGGTATTAAACGTGGACCGCGAAGGACGCGAATTCACCAGCTTCCTCAATGCTTCCCGCCTTATCGATGCCGAAGGCCGGAACATGGGCACCATGGGCGTTAGCCGCGACGTGACCCAAGCCCGGCGTGATCATGATGCGTTGCGCATGAGCGAAGAGCGCTACAGGGACCTTTTCGACAATGCCACCGACCTCATTCACAGCCTGGACCTTGCCGGCAACGTCCTTTTCGTGAACGCCGCTTGGGAGAAGGCCATGGGCTACACCCAAGAGGAAGCCGTGCGACTGAACATGCTGGACATGCTGCCGCCGGATTATCGCGAGAAAGCCCAACAATGGCTGGCAAACGTGGAAAATGAACCCAACAATGCACCGTGGAGGGCTGTTTTCCTCACCAAGGACGGTCGCCGTGTAATGATGGAGGGTTCCTCCAGCCTACGTCGTGAAAACGGCAAGGTGGTGGCCGTGCGCGGCATTCTTAGGGACATCACCGCAGCCACCGAGGCGCAGCAACGACTGCATAAGCTCACCGCGAAAGAGCGCGCGCTGTTCCAGTCCAATGAACATCTTTTTTGGACCGTGGACCGTCGCATCGCACTTACCAGCTTCAACAGCGGTTACGAGCGAATGGTGATGCGCTTGCATGGCCATACACCAGAGTTGAATATCGACCCCGCGAAACCCCGCGCCTTATTCGCCGATCCGGAGTACCATAAGTTCTGGGAAGAGAAATACATCACGGCTTTTTCCGGACAGACCGTACGCTTTGAGACCGACCGTATGGACACCCAAGGTCAACGCGTATGCAATGAGATCTACCTAAGTCCGGTTTTTGATCCCGACGGCACGGTTGCAGAGGTGTTCGGCATCGGCCACGAGATCACGAGCGAGCGCGTTGCTGAAGCCGAGGCTCGTGAACAATCCGCCCGGTTGAATGCCATTTTTGAAGGCAGTGCCGACCTGTTGATCTGGACGTGCGGGAGCGACCTCGCCATCACCAGCTGTAACACGCGCTACACCAAGGTGGCCAAGCACATGTTCCGGTCGTCCGCCAACCAAGGGGATGACCTTGGCGCAGGTCTGCTCAAGCATGTGGCTTCGGCGCAGTCCGCTCTCTTCAAAAAGCAACTAGCGGCAGCCCTGGAGGGTAAAGTGCAAAGCCTGGAACTCTGTGTCACCACGGGAAAGAGCAAACCACTGTGGTTGGAGGTCTTCATCAGCCCCATCGAGACTATTGGCCCGGTCGACGAAGTAAGCTGCTTGGCACATGACATCACGGATAAAAAAACAGCTGAACGCGCGATGTTGGAAAACATCCGCGAGAAGGAAGTGCTGCTGAAGGAGATCCACCACCGCGTGAAGAATAACCTGCAGATCATCAGCAGCATCTTCAGCCTTCAGCGGGACCATCTGGGCAATGACCCGCGCTCCATGGAGCTGCTCCATGAAAGCCAGAACCGAATCCGCAGCATGGCTTTTATTCACGAAAGCCTCTACCAAAGCAAGAACTTCAGCCATATCGATCTGGCCGACTACATGGGTGGCCTCTGCAGAAATCTGGTGATGAGCTATTCCTTAACGGACAAAGTGGCCTTGCGCACCGAATTGAAACCTTTGCCGCTGGACATCGACAAGGCCATACCCTGCGGCTTGATCCTGAACGAATTGGTAAGCAACGCGCTGAAACACGCATTCCCCGAAGGACATGGCGAGATCCTGCTGGAACTGGAAGAAGTGAAGGACCAGGTGCGCATTGTTGTGCAGGATAATGGTCGTGGTTTCCCTGAGGAAGCGAACCTGCGCCGTGGTCTCGGCCTTGAACTGGTGGAAATGCTCACTGAGCAACTTGATGGCCGCATTACACGTACCAAGGGGGCGGATAACACCGGCACACGGTATTTGATTACTTTTGGTCGAACCTGAGAACGAGCAATGGCGCAGACAAATGTTTTGGTAGTGGAAGACGAGAGCATCGTCAGTAAGGACATTCAGCAAAGCCTGAAGAAGCTGGGCTACAACGTGGTAGGCGCTGCCTCCACGGGTGATCAAGCCGTGGCGCTTGCGCTCGAACATCAGCCCGATATCATCCTGATGGACATCATGCTGAAAGGCGAGATGAACGGCATCGAGGCCGCAACTCGCATCCGCGCGGAGACCAACATCCCCGTGATCTTCCTAACCGCTTATGCCGATGAAAGCACGTTGAGCAAAGCCAAAGTGACGCAGCCGTATGGCTACATCATCAAGCCGTTCAAGGAGATCGACATCCACACCTCCATTGAAATGGCCCTTTACAAGCACAAGAAGGAGGCCGAGGTGCTGAAGGAGCGCGACCTGTTGTTCAGCCTCGTCGAGAACCAAGGCACCAACAAAGACCTGCTTTTCGTAAAAAGCAACAGCCGCATGGTGAAGCTGCGAACCAGCGACATCTACTATGTTGAGGCGCTGAAGGATTACGTGGTGATCAACACACTGAACACCCGTTACACCATCCACAGCACCATGAAGGACATCGAGGCGAAACTGCCCGATAGCGAGTTCATGCGCGTTCACCGCTCTTTCATTGTCCGCATCGACAAGATCACCGCCATTGAGCAGCCCAATTTGATCTTGGAGAACGACAAGAAGATCATCCCCATTGGTGGCAGCTATAAGGATGACTTGAGCAAGCGATTGAACCTTGTTTAAGGTTTTTACCGCAGCGTGCGCGGAGGGCGCAGAGAAGAACGCTGATAAGGGTTTTTACCGCAAAGGGCGCGAAGGACGCAAAGGAGGGCGCTAAGCGACCCTTGGTCGGAATTGCTGGTGTTTGTGGCGTAAACAAGTGGATCCAGAGGGGTTAACGGGGCTTTGTTTTGTCGTTGTACAAACGACAACAAGCGCGTATGAACACATACAAACGCATATCGACCGACTAATGGTTGTGGAGCATCGGACGTTTGTGCCGGGGAAGACAAACAAGCCCCGCCAAACACCCCAACACCATGATCACTTCAACCAACAACGTACGCTTGACCGGCAACCTCGGCTTCGATCCCGAAGTGCGTGAAATAGCCCCCGGACGCAAAGTGGCGCGCCTCAGCTTGGCCACCAACGAGAGCTACCTCAACGCAGCAGGCGAGCGCATCTCCAACACCCAATGGCATACCGTGGTGGCTTGGGGCCGCATCGCAGATCAGGTGCAGCGCCTGCTCGCCAAGGGTACACCCGTTATGGTGGACGGTCGGCTTGTACACCGCACCTACACAGGCAAGGAGGGCTTGAAGCGCCACATCACCGAGGTGGTGTTGAGCGAATTCAAGGTGATCACGTTCGTCAAGAAGGTTGAAGAAGCGCTGCTGGAGGCCGCCTGAAACAACATTTGCATCGTACGGAAGGGGCGCGGGAAACTGCGCCCCTTTTCTTCTTTTCCGCCACCATCGTCGGACCCAGTGCGACAGCCTGTACAATACCTTCGGACCGTTCAAAAGATGGCGACGCACCCCGCACCAAAAAAGAAGATCAAGCGCTTGCGCATTCTTGTGTTCGGGCTCATCGCTGTGCTGTTATTGCTGGGCGTCGCCGCATTCTTTCTGCCGTACTTATTGAAACGCTACATCGAAAAACACAGTGTGGAGTGGATCGGCCGCACTGTCACCATTGACAACATCATCCTCAATCCATTCACCTTCACCTACGCCGTGAATGACGTGAAGTGTTCTGAGCGCGGAACCGAAGAGACGTTCGTTTCGTGGAAGAGCATCGCCGTAAAGAGCAACCTGTGGAACGGCTTCCGCAATAAGAACTGGCGCTTCCGCGAATTGCGCGTTGTTGATCCATACGTCCACATTTCGCAAAAAGGAACACGCTTCAACTTCAGTGATCTATTGGAACTGGGCGGAAACGACACCACGGCTTCCACCGACACCGCGAAGGTCCGGTTCAGCATGGAGGACATCCACATTACCGGCGGCCGCATCGTGTATGCCAGCGACGTGTTGAAGGCGCCCGTGGGCATCTCCGGCCTGCATGCGGAATGCACGCGCATCACCTCGGAAAGCGCGCGCATGGATTTCCTGCTCGGCCTCACCCTGGACGGCGGCGGCGCGTTGGACGGCGGCTTTAAGATCGACACTGAAAAATCGCTCTACGCAGTAAACGCAACGCTGAAAAATTTCGCGTTGCCGCAGTTGTTGCCTTATCTCCAGGACTTCATGCACACCACGGCGCTGAAGGGAAATCTAGACGTTTCACTTAACCTGGAGGATAGCTGGGCCGGTGCCAACGCACTTGCCGTTAGCGGAAATTTGGCGTTGAACAACCTGGACCTTACCGACGGTGAAAGGGCGCATTTGATCGGCTTGAAAGACGTGCGCGTTTCCTTGGACACGTTGAATGCGAAGGCGCAAAGCTTCAAGATCAGTCGCGTGCTTGTGGACGGCCTTTCCACGCGTTTTCAACAATGGGCAGATGGTTCAAACACGTGGACCAACGTGTTGAAGTTGGACAGCACATCCACGGGCGATAGTACGAGCGTACACCTGGAAGCCGCGCCCAGCAACGTGTTCGTGATGCTAGCCAATTACATCCGCTTGCTCGGCCAGGATTTCGTGGCCAACCAATACACCGCTGACAGCATGGTGATGGCCAATAGCTCGGTGGACTTCGAGGACTTCACGCCGGAGAAACCATTCCGCTACAAGCTTGACAATATCGACATCCGTAGCAGCCGTATCACCACCGCGACCGGCACTGCGGACTTCATTGCTTCTGCCCGATTGAATGAGCGCGGCGAGCTGAAAAGTTCCTTCAAATTCGACCCGAAGAATTACAAGAACGTGGATGCGGAACTTGAAGTGAAAAACCTTTCACTGCCCGACCTTGATGCCTACAGTCGCTGGTACGGCGCCTATCCCATCCAGTCCGGAACGCTGGACTACACGGGCAAAACGTCGATACAGGATGGCCGCATCGACAGCGAGAACCATTTGCAGGCCGACGACCTGCGTTTCGCAAAAAAGACCGCCGTTCATGACACTGGCATCTTCATTCTGCCGCTCCGTCTTGGCGCGTCCTTGTTGCGCGACGTGCATGGAAAGATCGACCTCGACGTACCGGTGAAAGGCGACCTCAACGACCCGGAGTTCAAGCCGTGGCCCATCATTTGGCAAGTGCTGAAAAACCTTGTGGTGAAGGCCGCCGCCGCGCCCGTGAAATTGGTGTCGGGTATGTTCGGTGCGAAGGATGACGCGAATGTGGAGGAGGTGCGTTTTCAACCGTTGTCCACCGCGATCAACAAGGACCAGAAACGCTCCTTGGACGCTTTAGCCGCACTGCTGAAGGAAAAGCCGGAGCTAATTGCCGGACTGGTTTCGGTTACGGATGTGAAAGATGAGCAGGAAGAATGGGCTGCCGCTCACGCGAAAATGGACTACCTGCAACTCGCCACTCCGATGAGCAAAGCCGATAGTTCGCGCACGACGGAACTCGCCTTGCGCGACTCCGCATTCATTGCTTGGTTGGATGAAAAAGTGCCCGCCACCAAAGGCAAGCCCGAACGCGAGCGTTGTGTAGCCGCTGTGGGTGCGGATGTCGCGAAACAGGCCGTTGTTGCCGAAGAAACCACCCGACAGGAAGCAGTGAAAGCCAACCTGCATCAAGCAGGTGTTGACATGAAGCAGATCGTCTTTCGGCCCGGTACTTCGGAAGAAACTTCCGGTTACATGGGCGCGCCCGGGTTCCGGTTCGTGGTGGATGTTGGCGATTGAATACTGTTGCCGCTTAACCGATCACATTGGCGCGCTTCGATTGTGTTGCGTACCTTAGTGGGCATGAAAACCGGGACTACATCCGTCTATGGACCCATTTGGATCGATGCCGATCGCATGAGTGGAGCGCCGTGCTTTACGGGTACTCGGGTGCCGGTTGAGGATTTATTTAACTGGTTGGACGATGGGGGCACCGTTGCGGGGTTTATCAGCGAATTCGATCAGATACCCAAAGAGCAGATCATGGAAGTGCTTCATCGCGCTAAGAGACTCGTGACTTCGGAAAAACTTCTACATGAAGATCCTGCTTGACGAGAATCTTCCGCGCAAACTAAAAAGCGATTTGGCGGTTCATGATGCCAAAACCGTGCGCGACATGCGGTGGTTGGGGAAGCGGAACGGAGAACTGATGAAGCTGATGAACGAGGCTGGGTTTGATGTGTTCATAACAACGGACAAGAGCCTTCGTCATCAACAACCAATCGATAAGTACCCGGTGCGAATTGTTCTTTTACTCGCCACCAGCAACAAATACGTAAGCCTTCAGCCCATGATACCCGATGTATTGCGCTATCTTAAACTCGGCAAGTTTGAGACAGTGCGGGCGTTCCAAGCGGCAGGTCTATCGTGACCGTACCACACTTCCTTAGCTTTACTACTCATTCAACACACCATGGCCACAGCAACCTTGAAGTACACCACCACCAACTACATCGCCGGCAAGCCCGGCACCAACGGCCAAAAGCAACTCGATGTGCATTCGCCGCTGGACGGCAGTGTGATCAGCACCGTGCCACTAAGCACCGCCAAAGACCTTGACGTCGCCGTGAAAGCAGCCGAAGCCGCATTTCCTGCATGGAGCGGAACGCCGATCAAGGAGCGTTCGCAGATCTTTTTCAAATACCGCGAACTGCTGCTGAAAAACCGCGAAGAATTAGCGCGCTTGGTGCATGAGGAGAACGGCAAAACGATGGACGAGTCCTACGCCGAGGTGGACAAGAGCGCGGAGCTCACTGAGTTTGCATGCAGCCTGCCGCAACTCGTGCAGGGCGAATTACTGGAGGTGAGCAAGGGCGTGGAGTGCCGCATCGAGCGGAAGCCGCTCGGCGTGGTGGCCTGCATTGCGCCATTCAACTTCCCCAACATGGTGCCGCACTGGACCATCCCCAACGCACTGATGCTTGGCAATACCATGATCCTGAAGCCGAGCGAGCTGGTGCCGATCAGCGGCCTGCGCATCGCGGAATTGCTGAAAGAAGCCGGCTTGCCCGATGGCGTCTTCAACGTAGTAAACGGAGACCGCGACATCGTGGAGGCCATCTGCGATCATCCCGGCATCAAGGCCGTGAGTTTCGTGGGCAGCACCAAGGTGGCCAAGATCGTTTACATCCGCGCCAGTGCATCGCTGAAGCGTGCGGTGTGCCTCGGCGGCGCGAAGAACCACCTGATCGTATTGCCCGATGCGCACATGGTGATGACCGCCAGTAACGTGGTGGCCAGCATGAGCGGTTGTGCCGGCCAACGCTGCATGGCCGCTGCGCAAATGATCGGCGTGGCAGGCGTGGACCACATCGTGGACCAGATGCTTGTGGAAGCCAATAAACTGATCCCCGGCAAGACACTCGGGCCCGTGATCAGCAAAGCCGCGTACGAGCGTATTATCGGTTACATCGAAGAGGCGGAAAAGGCCGGAGCGAAGATCCTGCTTGACGGTCGCAACCCGAAAGTGGAAGGCGGTGCCAAGGATGGTTACTACCTCGGCCCAACCATCATCGATCACGTAACACAGGACATGCGCATCGCGAAGGAAGAAGTCTTCGGCCCGGTGATCAGCATTATCCGCGCGAAAGATCTGGATGCCGCGCTCGAAATCGAAAACGCGAACCCGTATGGCAATGCTGCTGCGGTCTTCACACAAAGCGGCGGACAAGCCCGGCAGGTTATGGAGCGCGCCAGTGCTGGCATGATCGGTGTGAACATCGGCGTGCCCGTGCCCCGCGAACCCTTCAGCTTCGGGGGTTGGAACGACAGCAAATTCGGCACCTGCGACATCACCGGAAAAAGCAGCATCGAGTTCTGGACACAGCTCAAAAAGACCACGACAAAGTGGAACCCGGAGGGGAAGGTGAATTGGATGAG
>Ga0075152_10003280_pt1 | contig 11344 bp, 8 predicted proteins | sample JI61114C2DNA_FD_70964 | JGI IMG/M metagenome (GOLD analysis project Ga0075152, IMG submission 70964) | Wastewater effluent complex algal communities from Wisconsin, to seasonally profile nutrient transformation and Carbon sequestration -... | ecosystem: Engineered > WWTP > Effluent > Algae...
GAGCCCAAGCTGATCGGAACGGTTGTCCCCGTCTATGAGAAGCGTCGAGGCATCGTCGCCGACGGGGCGATATACGACGCCACCCGGCACGCACTGGAGCACCATTTCGAGGACACGATCAAGAATCTGATCGCCAGTTTTCATGGCTTGTCCGAACCGGACATTCTTCGTCGCGCTCGCCTTAAAGCACCAACCATTGCCGTGATCCTCAAGGCAGCCCATGCACCAACCTCCGAGGATGAAGGGTTGCGGGGCATGGCCGCCATGCGGCGACTCGCGGCACTGTCTATCGTCGAAAACGCAAAGCGAATGAAGCAGCGTTGCCCGGTCCCTGATTCGGTCGTGCAAATCCCGCCCACCCTGATTGCAGAGTTGATCAACAAGCTTCCGTATCCGCTCACCGGCGACCAAAAGCAGGCTATCTGCGAAATTGTTGATGACATGGCGTCTCCATTGCCTATGCGCCGCGTGGTTAGCGGCGATGTCGGCAGTGGCAAGACCTTCACCATCATGATCCCAGCTCTTGCAGTACATCGCCTGGGCCTCCGTGCGGTGATCCTGACGCCGAACAGCCTTCTTGCCGATCAGTTTGTGAAAGAGTGCAAGGAATACTTCGGTCAGGACACCAATGTCATCGCCGTAACCTCCGGTACGAAGAAGCTTGACCTGACCAGCAACCCGATCCTGGTAGGGACCACCGCCCTGCTTACCCGGCTCAAGGGTGAAAAGCCGCCAACCTTCTTCTGCGTCGATGAAGAGCAGAAAATGTCCGTCGGTCAGAAGGTTGAACTGACCGATCTCACCAGCAACTACGTGCAGGCGACCGCAACGCCAATTCCTCGCACTACAGCACTGATTACTCACGGCGCGATGAATGTATCGCTGATCAGAGAGATGCCCGTGAAGAAGGTGATCAAGTCGTTCATTGTGACCGCCGGTGAATCGCGGCGCTTGTATGAGCACACCCGTAACGTCCTCGATGCCGGCGGCCAGGTCGCCATTGTGTATCCCATCGTTGATGACGAAGAGCAGGAAAAACGAAGCGTTGTTGCTGCCTTTGCTGATTGGGATCGTCGATTCCCTGGCCTCGTGGGCATGGTCCACGGGCAGATGAAGGAACAAGAGAAGCTGGATGCCGTGGCGGCACTGAAGTCGGGCCAAAAGCGCATCGCCATCGTGTCGAGCGTGATAGAGATCGGCTTGACCCTCGGTGAACTGCGTTCTCTCATCGTCGTCAATGCCGAACGATACGGGACCAGCACCCTGCATCAACTCCGTGGGCGCGTAGCCCGTCGAGGAGGGACCGGCTACTTCTTCATGTTCCTGCCGGAGACCGTCAAACCAGAGGCCATGCAGCGCCTCCAGCTCGTCGTCGACCACGCCGACGGATTCATTTTGTCTGAGAAAGACGCAGAGCTCCGGGGGTATGGCGATTTGTTCGAGGATGCGGAACGACAAAGCGGAAACAGCCGCAGCACGGTGTTTCGATGCATTGACCTCACCCCTACCGAAATCCACGCGGCCGCCTCGTTTGAAGCGACGGCGGCCTAACCCCGCAGGCCAGCCTGCACGAACGAACGAACAACACGAAAGGAACCTTCATGTTCGGCCCGAAGAAACAATCAGCCGCAGGAAAAAAACCCAACGGCGTCGATGTCCTCCTCCATAAACTGGCGGCTCTCCCGCCGGCGATGGATCTGATGATCGCCGCGATCGTCGGGGGCTACTCGCTGGTTGCAATCTTCGTGGACAACGCTAAGTTCGTCGGCCTGGTCTGCATCCTCATTTCCCTCATCTTTGCGCTCCTGGGCATCAATGCGGTCATGCAGGAGATGAAGGCCTTCAAGCAGCTCGAATCGAACTCCACGCCCGATACTCTCAGAGGAATGAAGCGAAAGCAGCTCGAACAGTTCTTGATCGCCCTCTTCTCATTGGATGGGTATCGAGTGCGCTCCGCGATCGGAGAGCTAGATAGGTTCGATGATGCTGACCTCATCGCAGTGAAGAAGGATCAGACCCTACTCATCCAGTTCAACCACTACGACGAGGACTTGGTAGACATCAAACCTATACAGTCTCTTCAGAAGGCAGCGACAGCCAACCAGGCCACCGGTTGCATCGCCATCACATTCGGAAAATTCACGGCCAACGCGATTGACTGGGCCCGCCGCAAGGAAGTAAACCTGCTGGACATCGAGGACGTCATTAAGATGTCCTGTCGGCTAACTGGCAAATCCCTTGAGGAGGCACACCCAGAACCGGCGCCAATAGTCCAGGAAGAACAGCAGCACGAAATTCAGGACGTCCAGCATGGACATCACCGTTTCCTGATCATCGACTTTGCAGGGTTGGATCACGGCCTAGCCCACCTTACCGAAATCCTGATCCAGCACCCCGCTTACCAGGTACTCGCATCCACGTTGCCTATTGATAAGACCATCGATGCCGTCCGTGAAGGATTGCAAGAGTGTGGAAACCGCCTTGAAGGCCAGATTGAATCGAGGCCAGAAGGTAGGTACTTCGCTATCCAGAAGCATCTCGCCAGTTCGCCAGATAGCAAGCACGCAACGTGGTTGGCGCTCGATTCCGAGCCACGCCAATTCCCCGAGGGATGCAGTGAACTGATCGCAGTTAATCGAGCCTTTGGCTTTGACGCGTCTGCTGCCCAGCGCCTAGTCGATGCAATGCTTCTTGTTGATCGACGCCGCAAAGTTTCTTGATCAAACAGCGGGGAACCTAGTGCCTCGCTGAAGTGCTGACCCCGGCGGACTCAGCCTCGAAGCTAAGTAGAGTTGCGATACGATCTTCAACCCACGCTGATTTGTTCTCCACTGCATCAGGAACGTCCAGGGCAACCTCGCGCACAAAACTGCTGACAGCTTTTGGGTTGCCCTTTACCTCAAGGATCTGGGCCACGATGGTTTTCTGAATGGTAATCGAAGTTCGCTGACCAGCGATATTCACGGTAAAGCGATCATTCTGCTTCCGTGATTTCCGGGCAGGCTTTAGTCCCGCATTTGCAAGAGCTTGTGCGACGGATTCTTGAATGATCTGAGTAAGGTCAGGTGGTTCGAGGGCTTCCCTGGGGCAACCCAAAATCTTTGAAACCTTCGGAAGGTACGACCGAGCAAATGCACCAATGGCCTCGTCGTCCGCGCCTGATTCGGCGAGGCCGCGTAAAGCTCCGCCAACGATGGCGTTGAGCTGTCGGTCCTTGGTGTCCTGATCGTCCATCGCGCAAGTATAGCCTGCACCCCTTCACTCGCATATCAATTATCCGATACGCCCCGCCACATTCAGCGAACATGCATCGCTATTTCGATACGCTTTCTAGCCTTGCGTATTGTTCGTATCGGCGTCTTAGTATGCGGTGTATCCATAGACTTTCATGTGAAATTGCACAAGTTTTAAGCAAATAAGGGCCATAACGGCGACAAAAGGGACCATATATCCCTTAATTCTCGCTTCCGTGATCCGTTGCGGACAACGAACTCCGATACTTCTCCTTACGATCAATGCCGGCGTCACGATATGATCAACAAGGAATCAATGGGTTATGGTCTTTGCCGTACCTGGCGGCGCTCTGCGCATACCAATAAACCAATACGCACGGGAAAGTCTACGGACACTCTGCATACTCAGAGTCGGCAGAAATCGAACTTCTATGGACGGATGGCATACTCGCGCATAGAAAATTAAGTCTATGGCAGAATCGCCACCCATGGTGCCATAGAACCCTTCTCCTTGTGACCGAACCCATAATCCACACTGTCAACCACGACGACCCAGATTTCGATATGCGCAGGCATAAACCTGAGCAACGCGACCTGGATCTGATGCTTCCTGAATCTCTCCAGAAGGTTCGTCGGGAAGTTGCGGCCATACATGCGGTTCCGTCAAACCCGGACAGCTCCCAGAGCCTAAACAATCGCCGACTCTTCGACGCATTGATCATGGTCGCTCAAATGTACTTCAACGAGCGAGGCCGCGAATACACCCAACGAGCAATGGACGAACGAATCTCCCCTCTCTTTGAGATTCGTATATCCGAGTTGGCCAAGATGGCCGAGATACCAGGCAAAAACTTTGAACGGCTCCATCAAGAGATTGACCAGCTCTACGATTGGTCCTTCGACTGGCATATCGTTGGTGGATCCGGGGAGGTCGTCTGGGCGAATAAGGCACGGCTTCTCTCTTCGCGGGGAATTGGCATGGGGTTCAAGCGAGGATTGATCCGCTTCGCGATGGATCCAGGCATGCTGGCCATCATTCTCGAACCGAATCTGTGGGCATCCCTCGCTCTTCAAGCAACCGGTGGCCTGGGTACCGCGGCCTCTTACAGCCTCTTCCAAACCTGCTGGCGCTACATCGACGGTTCTGAGAAAGAAACCCCTGCCCTCCCTACACAAATCTGGGTGGAATTACTTGTTGGGAAAAACCGATATATCCGTGAGGAAGGCGGGAAAGTAACGATCAACTACGGTGACTTCAAGAGACGTGTGCTTCTGGATGCCATTCAGCGAGTCAACGATATCCCCGCACTGACCTACGAGCTTGAGTTGAAAGAATATCGTCAAGGTAACCGCGTATCTCGGCTGCAATTCAAATTTCTTCCTAAGCAAGCGACGCTCGTTCTGCCGTTGAGCTGGCCCGACAAGATTCTCAGTGTCCTAAATGGACTCGGATTCAGTGAAAAGGAGCTATCGGATATTAGCCAGGCATACTCAGTCGAAGTTGTTGGTGAGGGCATCGACAGATTGAAGGCAACCGAAGAAAAGCTAAGCACGCAGAGTAAGACAATATCCGAACCAAAGCCTTATTTCCTTCGGCTCCTTCGCGCAATGGTCGCCGGCGAGAATGAGATCGACCACGAGCGAATTGAAGCCGAGATCCGTCAGGAAAGTGCTCAGAAAGCAGCAGATGAACGCGAACGAAAGGTGCTAGCAGGGTTTGAGGAGCATCGCCGGCGCCGGTTCCGTGGCTGGTTGTTGTCACTGAGCTCTGCAGAAAGAAACAAGCTGGTTAGTGAATTCCGGAAACACAACGGATCGAATCCTGCGGCAGCAGACATGGAACAAAAGCTTGAGGCTGACGACCGTGCCACTTTTGGCTCGCTGAGAGAATGGCTCGAAAAGCACAGGCCGTCACTGATTGATAAGTTTTTCGAGAATCCCGAGGACAAGAACATCCAGGCATGGATGGCATGGAGGTTGTCAGGCGATGACGCAATCCCAGGCTAGTCCACGTCAAACCCGAGTTCATGAAGCTGGCTTGCAATCTTTCGGAATTTTGCATCCAGGGCTACGAATCGCTGCAGGAGTTGGTCATGCCTAGCCTTCCACAGAATTCCGTCACCAGTCTCAACGGGCAGAACCTTCTGCCGCTCAGCTTCCATAACTCCATTGGGCATGGCGCCCTGCCCTGCTTTCACCATCTGTCGAAGATCGTCAACGCCCTGCAGCAACATGCGTTGAGAGTCCTGGTGTCCTGCAATCAGCTTATCGACATCTGCACGGGCAACTTCAAGGGAAGATTTCAGAACTCCATTCTCGGCCGCCAGAATCTGCTCACGTGCCACGCTGGCATTTATCGCTTCTTCGAGAGCAACAATTTTTTGGTAAGGGTTCAGCGTATCTTGCCCAAAGAGAGATGCAGGAGTCGGTTTGTCGGCATTTGCAAGTTCATCAAGGACGGTGCTGGCAGAGCCTCCACCAGCTTCATCCAAAATAGCGCGGACAGAACAAGACAAGCCCTTGAGCCTGCGGCGGGCGATAGCTTCCCTAATTTTTTCCCGATAGGAATGTTTAGTGCGCTTCTTAGGCGGGGGGGCTTGGTCACTCATAGTAACGCTATAGTAACAGTCGATACCAAACCATTCCGAACATTTAATTTCGGACCGTGGAACAAGCGGTTTTCCGTGAAACAAGGGCAGTCTAAAACCGACTTAAACCCTTCCCGGAGAAGGAAAAATGATACCTCTGATATTGCTGTAGAAAATCCCGTGGAACACCGTGATTTTGCCCTTTTTTTGGCATCGCAGACCCATGAAAATTTTCAATCGCTCGCTCATTATCGTAACGCCATAGCGGGCTATTCGCAACAACAGCTTGCGCCATCCAATAGCTCCATTATGGACGCGCAATTTGGACAAAAAAGAAGATCGCAGAGTCCATTCCTACATCTAAGGCCGCATTTTGGGCGATGTTTCGCCGTTGTGGTTTTCAGGGTGTCGACCATACTTGCGCGATTTGGATCTACCGACCTTATGACGGCAAGGAACTTTGTGCAAAAACACAGGGGCGGATGTGGTTACATAGCAACGGTTGGTAGGGTAAATAGGTTCAATTCGGTATTTACCCTACCAAATACCCTTGACAAACAAACACCCGTATCCGAATAATGCGCAAAAGCCACCTTAAGGACGAATTGATATGAGCGAACTTAGACCTACCTATGCCTTCGTTGCCAACGTCGAACACAGACTGAAGTCTGCTGCGGCCTTGCTTGGCGTGTCCGAGAACACCCTCCGCACCACTCTCGCAGAGAGCGGTATCGAGGTTCGCCGAGCCAACCACGACAACCCCAGCGCACCGGCAGTTCGTCTCTTTGACCTTCCCACGATCTTTCAGATTGCCGACTACCGTCGCTCAAAGAAACTCACAAAGGGTCCTGAAGGCAAGAAACCCATCGTGATTGCCATCGAGATCATCAAGGGTGGCACAGGGAAGACCACCACTGCAGCTGAAGTTGCTGTTCAACTCCAACTGCAAGGCTTGAAGGTATTGGGAATCGACATCGATATCCAAGCCAATTTCACTCAGCTCATGGGCTACGAAGCCGACCTGACCGATGATGAGGCGGCGTCTTATGGTCTTACTACCGAAGCAATCGTCGATGGCACATTCGCCACAATTTGCGGCCCCTTCATCGAGCGCAATGGCCGACCGGTAGATGCCACGAAAATCATCAAATACCCGTTCGGCCCTTGTGGCCCGGCAATTATTCCGGCCGATACATTCTTCTCCGATCTCGAACACGACATCTCCAAGAGCGGCGGCAAACGTGAACTGGTGTTCCAGAAATTCTTCAAGGAATCCATTGCGGGCAATGTGCCTGGGCTGAATGTTGCTGATTTCGATGTTGTTCTTTTTGACTGCCCGCCGAACATCAGCTTCGTTGCAACTAATGCCCTGGCCAGCGCAGATATCGTTATTGCCCCAGTCAAGATGGAATCCTTCTCTGTAAAAGGTCTTTCACGCCTCATCGGCGAGATCCATACACTGAAGACCGAATACGGCAACGAGGTTAAGGATCCCGAATTGGTCATCCTTCCGACCTACTACTCCACGAATCTTCCGCGCGTTGGACGCATGCAGGAGAAGTTGTCCCAATACCGCGCGAACACTTCCCCAGTTTCCATTAGCCAGAGCGAAGAGTTTCCAAAATCGACTGATAACTACATGCCTCTGACTGTCATCAAGCCGACCTGCCAACCAGTCAAGGAATATCGCATGTTTGTCGATCATCTGATCAAGAAGATCACCGAAGTTTCCAAGGCTCGAGCAGGTTAAAGGTAGGTACTAGCGATGAAACAACGGACCATCAGAAAACCGGATATGCCCCTACAAGGGCTGAATCCGGTACCCGCGCCAGCAACTACCATTCCGGACCCTCAGTCTCCCTCAACTCCCGCCATCCCTGCGTATCAAACGGCCCATCAACCACAGGTCCAGAATACTTCTGAACAATTCAACCTGGTTGGGGATCAGCAAGTAATCTCGATTCCGGTCGGCAAACTGCGTGTTTCACCCTTCAACGCTCGCAAAATCCGTCCTCCAAAGCGGATCTCCAAAATCGCGGAGAGCATGAAAAAGGAAGGCCAAATCGACCCCCTATACGTCTATCCTGGCGTTGGCGCTGATTCTGGTTATTTCATGGTCCTCGGAGGGGAAACGAGACGCCTTGCTGCTCTTCAGAACTCCACGCCGACCCTGCGGGCGATTGTTGATACCAGCGTAGACCCTAATGAGGGTCTTGCCTTGACCAAGTTGTCTGGAATCCTGAATGATTCTGCTGATGAAACTCCACTCGACAAAGGCCTCTGCGCCATCGAGTTGGTTGAAAAGGGTTACACCCAAGTCCTGATAGCAGATGCACTCGATCTGGATAGCCACACGACCGTCCAGCGTCTAATCAAGCTAGCCTCACTGCCAAAGCGCTTCATTGATCTCGGCCAAGACTATTCTGACAAGTTTTCTGCAACGCTTGGCGCGCTGATTAATCAGGCAATTGAAAAGCACAGTGAGGATTTCGCTTTTGCTCTCCTTGAAGGCGCCCTCCTCCGCAATCTGACACATAAGAAAATTGAGAACGCCATCAAGGCAGGGCCTGACGACAAAGATAGCGGCAGTGAGCGCGGAAAACGACTTCGACGTGATGGTGGTTTTGATATTCCAGCCCCTGGCGCCCCTGGCGGTCGCTATGACGTCTACAAATCGAAGACGCCTGGCCTGAAGGTATTGAAGATGCAGATTGAAGTACCAGACGAATTGGCTAAAGACCTCAACGACGAACTTTCTGCCTTACTGCAACGCTTCATCGAAACAGCTAAGTCACAACAGTAACGGTCATTAACAAATATTAATGAACGCCATATCGACGCCGCAGCCCCTTTATTTGATGCCCGCAAGGGTCTCGGGTGGGGTTGCTCACCGTCCGCCTTTGCGTTGCACGTTAACGTGCAAACAACCAGCACGTTATGAATTGCTCGTTAACGCGCAAAACGCCTCACACCATTCCACTCAGTGTGCTCTGCACGTTGACGTGCAATCGACCACTAACCCGACGGTTAAGCGATTGCACGTCAACGTTCAAAGTACATTCAGCCACGAAACTCACACGCTGCACGTTAACGAGCAAAGAGTGGTTGATCACGCAATGCCGGGTTTGCACGTCAACGTGCAAAAAACCAACCCCCTGCCCTGCTTGCACATTAACGTGCAAAAAGGACTTCCACAACAGGGCGCAAGTCTGGGTATCGCGCCCCAAGTCACCGGGGTTGCACAAATTTGCGGATTGCACGTTAACGTGCAAAGGATTAATTGGACAAAATGGTCAGAGTTACCAACATTGACCCCACCCTTGAATGAAGGTTCAGACAAAGACTTAGGCCCAGGCAAACACCTGGGCCTAAGTCTTTTTGGAGTACGGAAATGATGTGAATGAATTTGCGCAAAGCCAACGGTAAGTTGAAGCGGCAATTTCGATGATCTGAAGGCTAAAAAGGTAACGCCCCAAAGCGGCAACTTTGAGGCGTTGGGGTGAGAGATCTGTTGAGGACTCCCGATCAGACAATCGGAATCCTAAACACCCTCTTCCCCTAAGTCAATCAAATTTGAATCGGCTACAAAGCCGAGGGGGTTAATCATGCCAACTGTTTACACAGAGGTTGGAAAGAGAAGTGCTGTTTCTATAAAAACAAATAGACACTCACAGAATAGGCGGCGCTCCGACGTAGCTGTCCCTGCTTGCTTCAGAAACAGGCCATCTCCAGTTAGAGTGGCTATCTACCGTGTTTGGGAAAGATCAGCCGACTTTGGTTTCACTAGGGCAACTACGCGCGTCCTCCAGGCAATCATTGCTGCAGGAGTATCAGCGCATGCCCCATTCGCACCAGTATTTGCAAAGAAAGCAACTCTCGCCAAACTGGCTGACTGCAGCGAAGTTACGGTCTATCGTGCGTTAAACCAGCTCGAAAAGGAGGGATGGATAAATCGCGAACATCAAGAACGATTGGATGATGGACTTCTCGATGTTGGAAACATCCAGATCACAGAAAAGTTAGCACTTCTACTGGGATTTATTGACTGTGCTAATCCTGAATTACCCGGTATTGATGACAACAACGAGGATCAATTGATCGATGATCCCTTTCGTGTCCGCAAATCCGGACCCGAAAGGGAGTGCGCATATATTGAGTCTCCTCATGATGTAAATGCAGAGGATTCCCCTTCATTACAACCCGTTGAGAACCCTGAGAACGACTGTGTTGGCATGCAAATGAAAGACGGTTTGCAAGACGGTTCCATATATAGGGGTGAACAAAAGGTTTATCCAAAAGCTTCAGTTAACAACCAGTCCACGCGCAGCCAGTTTGTTCGGATGGATGGAAGGTCAGTGGCGCAGGAACTGGTTTGGTTGATTACAGAAAAGAGGCTGACCTACGGCCAATTATTCAAATTGCAGAACATGGCTAAGCAGGTTCCAGGACAACAACTTTCCGATTTTGTCAGCTACAGAAGCGAAAGACTTAAACAACTAGCAACAACTAATGACTGTTATCGTTATCTCAAAAAATTCATCGACGACGGCATTGATGCTCGTTATCTCTGCTCGCAAAGGGCAAAACAGCAACATCGCGTGAAGCGGAGCTCTCAGCGAAAACAGCTTGAAGACGCCGTGTATATCTGGGCGAAGGCTTTTGATGGTCGTACCTTGATAAGCAAAACAACCGGCAAGGCGTACTTGATCCATGCTCAAAGCGGAACCATCGAATTGGTTTGTGATGGCGTTCCAAAAAATTCTTCGATGAAGCTGGATCGTCGATTTATGCGAGCAGTCCAGGCCGGGAAACTTACCCCTCTAACGGTGCAACAAGTAAAGGTTGTCATCGCGGAAAAGCCAATCTCTTGTCAGCGTACCGAAGATGAGTATCAACGGGCAGAAAGCTCGATCGCTACTATGAAAGCCATGCTGGCGAAGTCATCCCACAAATTCCATGCAGTGAAATAGAGAAGCAGGGAAGGGGCTTGACAGAGGAATAGGACAAATCGCAAAATGCGAACATTGCCTGAAGTTTAGGCACCAGTTTTTTTGGCTCAGACGTGCTTCATTGTCGGGCTGCAGGTTTTTCGGGTGACCGAGAACGCTAGCAGAGCAGCGATAAGCTCCGCTTACATCTGGCTCATTAACTTGAGCTAGGTACCTGCAACCCTTTGGGGACTCATACTCCCCATCGGGGCTTATGACGTCCTCAGATATACGAGGTACGTCATGAGTAGTGCAGTCTCTCAAGGGGCGTCTAGCACCCTTGTTGCCGCGCCACACCCAGGAACGCAAGTTCTCTTCCGGTGGGCAAAATGGCAAACCCAGCACCGCTGTATGAGGGCCATTCGGATTGGTGTTTTCCGCAAGGACTACGCACGTCTGGTGGTTTACCAATACGGCAATTCCCTGTGTGGTGTCCTGAAAGTGGCAGATTCAAAGCCGAAGATCAGGGACTTTCGCGAGTGGCGTCAGCCGTTCAACAAGGTCAAGGGTAAGCTGGTTCAACGCGGTTGGGTCC